>WBZP01003290.1_pt1 | contig 17655 bp, 13 predicted proteins | sample 5204301 | NCBI WGS metagenome assembly WBZP01 (sample SAMN12412401, study PRJNA552823) | activated sludge metagenome | isolation source: activated sludge from nitrification reactor of wastewater treatment plant... | place: USA: Pennsylvania | collected 2017 | reverse complement strand
CAGTTCGACCCTCGGCGCGAATTGCTGGTGTGGCTGCTGTCCATCGCACACAACGCCCACCTGGATGCCTTGCGTCGTGACGCGCGTGTGACCTTCACCGACCCCGCCGAACTGCAGCAGGCGCTGGACGCTGCCGGAGGCGAGCGCGGCGTGAATGTCGGGCTGCGCATGGACTTGCAGGCCGCGTTGGCCCAGCTGCAGGCCGACCAGCGCGAAGCGCTGCTGCTGGTCTGTGTGGAGCAGCTCAGCTATGCCGAAGTGTCCGAAGTGATGAACATCCCGATCGGCACCGTGATGTCGCGTGTGTGCCGCGCGCGCGCCGCGATGCGGCGCCTGCTGGAAGGCGGAGCACGACCGGCCGCGCCGACCTTGCGCAGGGTGGTGTGATGATAGAAGAAGTCCGGATGACCGACGAACGCCTGAGCGCCTGGCTCGATGGCGAGCTCGACGCCGCGGCAGCGGCCGAGGTGCAGGCCTGGTTGCAGCGCCACCCCGAAGCGGCTGCCCGTGTACGCCTGTGGTCGGCAGACCGCGACGGGCTGCGTGCCCACTATGCCCGGCTGCTGAATGAACCAGTGCCGGCACGCCTGAGCGCCGTGGTTTGGCAACCGGCGGGGAGGCCGCGCTGGGCGCAGGCTGCCGCAGTGGTGGGCCTGCTGGCCACTGGCGCATTGCTGGGCGGCAGCGGCGTCTGGCAGTGGCAGCAGGCGCGCCTGACCAGCGTGCTGGCTGCGTCGCAGGCACCGGCCGGAACCGAGGCCCTGGCGCAGGGCTGGGTGCGGCGCGCCGCGCTGGCCCACAGTGTCTACGTGCCCGAGCCGCGCCATGCCGTGGAGGTGCGGGCGCAGGAGGAGCATCTGGCGCGCTGGCTGACCCGCCGCATCGATATGCCGGTGCAGCTGTTCAACCTGCAGGCGCAGGGCTTCGAATTGGTGGGTGGGCGTCTGCTGCCCGACGGTGCCGGCAAGAGCGCCCAGCTGATGTACCAGGACGCCCAGGGTCGACGTGTCACGGTCTACCTGCGCAAGCCCGAACAGGCGGTGCAGACCGAATTCCGCCACGAACGCCAGGGTGATCTGAGCCTGTTCTACTGGGTCGAAGAAGGCTGCGGCTATGCCCTGGTGGGTGCGCTGCCGCGCGAGACGCTGCTGGTGCTGGCGCAGGCCATCTACCGGCAGCATCCCAAGCCGGACCTGCCGGCAAGCCAGGCTCCGGTTGGCAAGGGCTGACCGACAGCTTGGCGTCGGGAGACGATCCTGTCCACGTTCATCGCTTGCGGCGTCGACTGATCCAGCGGTGGGACCGCGGCGTTGCTCCGGACCACGCGGCTGGCCGCCCTGGGGTCCCTGGCACCATACGGTGCAGCGCAGGAAACAATCGACGGCAACAGGCGCAGCCGGCGCCGCCGGCTGCGCAGGCCCGTAGCACCCACCAATGAAACAACACTTCCACCTGGCCGCGGCGCACCGGATGACCGCCGTGACCTTGCTTGGCTTTGCCTCCGGGTTGCCGCTGGCGTTGACGGGCCAGGCCATGCAGGCCTGGTTGACGGTCGAAGGCATCGGCCTGGCGACGATCGGTTTTCTGAGCCTGGTCGGCCTGCCCTACACCTTCAAGTTCCTGTGGGCGCCGCTGATGGACCGGTTCGATCTGCCGCTGCTGGGGCGCCGCCGCGGTTGGCTGGTCCTGACCCAGGCCCTGATGGCGCTGGCCCTGCTGGCGCTGGCATCCACCTCACCGCACGCGGCGATCCGCGGCTTTGCCCTGCTGGCGGTGACGGTGGCCTTCATCTCGGCTTCGCAGGACGTGGTGGTCGATGCCTACCGCACCGACCTGCTGCCCGCGGCCGAACGTGGCATGGGGGCATCGCTGTGGGTGATGGGCTATCGGCTGGCGATGATCCTGTCCGGCGGTATCGCGATGATCTGGGTCGATCCGACCCAGGGCGGCGGCTGGACCTGGCCCGCGGTCTACCGCCTGATGGCCGCGCTGATGGCCGCAGCGGCGCTGCTCTCGGCCCTGGTGCTGCCGGCGCTGCCCGCACAACCCTTGCCGCCACAGGGTGCCGCGCCGCCGCCGGCCGGGGCCGAACTGCGTGGCTTTGTGGCGGTGGTGCTGGCGGTGGCGGTGGGCGTCTGGCTGAGTGACCGCCATGGCCCCCAACTGGCGCAGCTGCTGGCCGGGGGCTGGGTGCGTGGCAGCAGCCTGCAGCCGGCACTGCAGCAACGCTGGCTGGACCTGCTGGCACTGCTGCTGGGTATCGCCTTCACGCTGCCACTGGCTGCACTGGCGGCCAGGTGGGCCGGCTTTCACACCCTGCTGGGTGGACTTTCCAGCTACTTTAGCCAACGTGGTGCGGCCGCCTTCCTGCTGCTGATCGTGCTGTACAAGCTGGGCGACGCCTTCGCCGGGTCACTGATGACGGCCTTCCTGCTCAAGAGCATGGCCTACAGCTCGGCCGAGGTGGGCGTGGTCAACAAGGTCGTCGGGCTGTGGCTGACCATCGCAGGGGCGTTGCTGGGGGGCGCGCTGATGCTCAAGCTGGGCTTGTGGCGCGCGCTGATGGGCTTTGGCCTGCTGCAACTGGTGTCCAACCTGGGCTTCTGGTGGCTGGCTGTCAGCGGCAAGGGCGTGCTGCCCGGCACCACGCTGCCCGCCTTCGACTGGGGCTTCGTCAAGCTGGCCGCGCCAACGCCGGTGGATGGCGGCCTGCTGATGGTGGTGGCCTTCGAGAACATCAGCGGCGGCATGGGCACGGCGGCCTTCGTGGCCTTCATGATGAGCTTGTGCGACAGGCGTTTCACGGCCACACAGTTCGCCTTGCTGAGTGCCTTCGCGTCGGTGGGCCGGGTCTGGGTCGGACCGCTGGCCGGCGTGCTGGCCGAAAGCATCGGCTGGCCGGCCTTCTTCATCATCAGCACCGTGCTGGCGGCGCCTGCCCTGGTGCTGCTGTGGTGGCTGCGTGGGGCCATCGGCGACTTGCAGCGCAGGCCGCAGGATCAGCAGGCCCCGCCCCTGAGTGGCGTGCTGCCTAGAATCCCTTCGCCCCGGTGACGACCCACCGAGGCCTGCCAACCATGCATGCTGCCCACACGACGCCCTCAGACACTGGCTGCGGCCTGTGCGCGCTGCGCACGCGGCGCCTGTTCAACAGCCTGCTGGGGGTCGGCGCGGCCGGCCTGCTGGCGCCGCCGGTTCTGGCGCAGCAGCCCAAGCAGGACGAGGGTCTGCGCGGCGAGGTCGGCCGCAACTCGCGCTTCACCAGCCTGGTACCTGCCGAAAACCTCGAGACCGCCGCGGCACAGCAGTACCAGCAGATGCTGCGCCAAGCGGCGCAGCAGCGCGCGCTGGGCAGGGAAGACCATCCCCAGGTGCTGCGGTTGCGCGCCATCGCCGGCCGCATCGTGCCGTTCACCTTGCCCTGGAACGGCCGCGCTGCGCAGTGGCGCTGGGAAGTCAACCTGCTGGACAGCCGCGAACTCAACGCCTTCTGCATGCCCGGCGGCAAGATCGCCTTTTATTTCGGCATCCTGCACAAGCTGCAGCTCAGTGACGACGAGGTCGCTGCCATCATGGGCCACGAGGTGGCACACGCGCTGCGCGAGCATGCCCGCGAACGCCTGGGCAAGACGGCCGCCACGCGGATCGGGGCGGGCGTATTGTCGACCCTGCTGGGCCTGGGTGGCGCGGGCGACATGTTGCTCAACATGGGTGGGCAGCTGTTGACGCTGAAGTTCAGCCGCGAGGATGAAACCGAGGCCGACATCGTCGGCATGGATCTGGCCGCCCGTGCCGGTTATGACCCCGCGGCCGGAGTCTCGCTGTGGCAGAAGATGATGCAGGCCAAGCGCAGCGCGCCGCCGCAGTGGCTGTCCACCCACCCGTCCAGCGACACCCGCATCAAGGAGATCCAGTCCAGGCTGGTCAAGGCCCGGCCGCTGTTCGACAAGGCGCCCAAGCCGAGCCAGCGCTTTGCGCCACCCAAGGCCTGAGCACCGCGTGATCCGGGTCGAAGACATCGCCGCCGATGGCGCCTACCGCCACCTGAAGACGCTGCGCGGCGTACCGCACGAGCTGCGTTATGCCGGGCGCAACAACTTCGCCGGCCGTTGTCTGTATGGCCGCATGGACTGTGCCTGGCTGCGCAACGAAGCCGCCGCGGGTCTGGAGGCTGCTGCCGAATGGCTGCAGGCGCGGCGCCCGGGCTGGCGCATCCTGGTGCTCGACGCCCTGCGGCCGCAGCGCGTGCAGGAAGCGATCTGGGTCGATGTGGCTGGCACGCCTATGCAGGAGTACTTTGCCAACCCCGAGCGTGGCTCCATCCACAGCTTCGGCATGGCGGTGGACGTGACGCTGCTGGACCCCGGGGGCCGGGAAGCCGACATGGGCAGCGGCTTCGATGAGATGACGCCGGCTTCGCACCCGGAACTGCATGAGGTGCATCTGGCCAGCGGTGTGCTCAACGCGGACCAGGTGGCCGAACGCGGGTGGTTGCAGCGGGCGATGCAGCACGGCGGTTTTGTCGGCATCCCGCATGAATGGTGGCACTTCGACCACGGTGACCGCGAGCGTGTGCGCCGCGAGCTGCCGCGCATCTACTGAGAGGCCCGATCACCAATGCCACCCACCCGCCGCCAGTTTGTCGCTGCATCGGCAGCCGCCGCGCTGTCATTGGCCGGTGGGGCTGCGGCACAGGGCCGCATGCCAGTGATCCGCCCGCCCCGGCTGCGTCCGGGCGACACCCTGGCTCTGGTCAACCCCTCGGGCGCGATCTACGAGCGCGCGCCTTACGAGATCGCCACCGAATCGCTGCAGGCTTTGGGTTTGAAGGTACGCGAAGCTCCCAACCTGCGCGCGCGCCGCGGCCATCTGGCGGGCACCGACGCGCAGCGCGCTGGCGATGTGAACGCGATGTTCGCCGACCCCGGCGTGCATGGCATCCTGGCGCTCACAGGCGGCTCGGGCGGCAACCGCATCCTGCCGCTGCTCGACTATGAAGCCATCCGCCGTAATCCGAAGTTCCTGGGCGGGTTTTCCGACACCACGGCCCTCATCAACGCCGTGCAGGCGCGCACCGGGCTGATCACCTTCCACGGCCCGGTGGGCGTGTCGGAGTGGAACGCTTTCAGCGTCGATCACTGGCGCAGCGCGGTGATGGACGCGCAGGCGCTGACGCTGCGCAACCCCGTGGACAAGGACGACAACCTGGTGCCGCGCAGCGGCCGCATCACCACGCTGCGCGGTGGCAAGGCGCAAGGCCAGCTGGTGGGCGGCAACCTGGCGGTGCTGACCTCGATGGCCGGCTCACCCTACTGGCCCAGTTTCGACGGTGCCATCCTGGTGCTGGAAGACATCAACGAGTACATCTACCGCGTCGACCGCATGCTCAGCACGCTCAAGATCAGCGGCGCGCTCGACCGCGTCGCCGGCGTCGTGCTGGGCGCCTTCACCAGGTGCGAGCCGGGTGAAGGCAACTTCGGCACGTTGACGCTGGACGAGGTCTTCGACGACTACTTCCTGCCGCTGAAGGTGCCGGTGTACAGCGGCGCGCTGTTCGGCCACATCAAGCGCAAGTTCACGCTGCCACTGGGGTTGACGGTGGAAATGGACGCGGACGCGGGCACGATGCGGTTCCTGCAGCCGGCGGTCGGCTGATGCGGCCCGCCATCTGAACGTACGCTGCCGGCCCCAGGTCCGCTCAGCCGCGATCGGCAGGGTTGGGGCAGGGTGCCCCACCCTGGGTTGGTGTGTCACCCCGGGCTGAATGCTGGGCGGCATCGAATAGAAACGCCGCCAGCGGTGCGGGCGCCGTGAAAAGGTGCACGCGCTCCTCACCAACGGCGCGCACGCTGGCGCGGAACTGCTCCGACTGGCGCCACACGCGCACGGTGAAGAGCTGGGCCTCGTTCATGCCCGGGCCTTTGGTCGCGACACCCTGGCGCGGATCAGACCACGGTCCAGGTGGCCGAGGTCTGACCGGGCGGCGAAGTGTGCCGCTAAGGCATGACCGACTGATCTCATGGGACCTCCATCCAAACCGCGGTTGACGCAGGGGACCATAAGCCGAGGGCGTTTCCCTGGCGTTTCTCCCGCAGGGGGGCAGGCGTCACATCTTCACAAGCTCTCAGGCGCTCGGCTCAGCCAAGTCGTCGATGCTCGGGTGCGGGCCTTCGAGACGAGCCAGCACCTGGTCCAGAGTCGGTGCCATCCTGCGCACCTGCGCCGCCTCGGCGGCACCCATCTGCAGGCCCGCCAGCAGCGCGAGCGCGCCTTCGCGGTCCATCGCGTCCAACGCATCCTGGTTGCTGGCCATCCACCAGATGCCGGCGGCTGCCTGGCGCTCGCCGTGCGCGGCCAACCACTCGCCATAGATCGATGCCACCTGCACCGGATGCGTATGGAAGGCCTTGGCCGCCGCCAGCCGCGCCACGCGGCGGAGCCGCCCCAGCGCCGCGGCCGCATCGCCTTGCGCGATGTCGATGCGGGCCAGGCCCAGTTCCACCGACAGCTCCACCTGCAGTTGCCCGGCGTCGCGCATCTCCTGCACCACGGCGTCCAGGTGACCGCGCGCGCTGGCGGTGTCGCCCAGCTCGGTCTCGGTGAGGCCCAGGTTCAGGCGCAGGTAGGGCGCCGCCGCCGTCAAGCCGTAGGCCTGGCAGTGTTGCAGCCCGTCGACGAAGTACTGGCGCGCCTGTGCCCATTGCCGCAAGGCGCGGTGCAGGTTGCCGATGTTGTTGAGCTTGGACGCCACACCGCGCTGGTTGCCCAGTTCGCGCTCGGTGGCCAGCGCCTGCAGGTTGAGAGCCAGCGCTCGCTCGTAGTGGCCCAGTGCCTTCTCGGCAATGGCGATGTGCGACAGCGACACCGCAGCGCCATAACGATCACCATGCTGTTCGGCCAGTGTCATCTCGCGCTCAAAGGCTGCCAGCGCCTCGGCAGCACGCCCGGCATGCCACAGGCACAGGCCGATGTTGCCCAGGCAACCCTGCAGCGCCGCATGCTCGCCGCAGGACTCGGCCAGAGCCAATGCGCCTTCGGCCACGGCTTGCGCTTCCTGCAGGTCGCCCTTGCGGTAGAGAAAGGTCGACAAGGCATGTCGCACCTTGGACAGCGCGCGTTGCGCGCCGGCATCGGCCAACGGCAGTGCCAGTGCCAAGCGCATCTCGCCGATGCCCTCGACCAGGCGGCCCCGACTTTCGTAAAAGGTGCGCCAGGCCGGCGCCATCGCGTCGATGAGCGAAGCCAGTTGATGGCGCGCCGCGTGATGCCAGGCCGCACGAGCATTCGCAAATTCGGCCGTGATGCCGTCGATCAGCAGCCGCTGATCGCCTCGGGCATGCGGCGCCAGGTCGGCCAGCAGGTGGGCGTAGTGTGTGGCGTGGGCGCCGCGCAGTGCCTGCGCGTCGGCCTGTGCGGTCAGCCGTTCAGCGGCAAAGGCAGCCACCACCGGGTGCATGGCAAACCGGCCCGCTTCGTTGACGGTGAGCAGGCCCTTGTCGACCAGCGACGACAACAGCGGCAGCGAACAGGCCGCCACCGCCTGCGCCGCTGCGCGCATGAAGCCGCCGTGGAACACCGACAGCCGTGCCAGGGCTTCGCGCTCCCGGGGTGCCAGCAGTTGCCAGGTGCCGTCAAGCACGGCGCGCAGGCTTGCGTGATCAGGCCGCGCCGGGGCGCTGCGCGCGGCGGGGTCGCGCTCCAGCAGGTCGATGGAGCCGCGCAGATCCTGCGCCACCTGTTCGGGCGGCAACAGCCGCACCCAGCCCGCGGCCAGTTCAATGGCCAGCGGCATGCCGCCCACCGCTTCGACGATGTCGATCACCGCCGGTAGATGGCGCGCCAGCGCAAAATCGCGCTGCGCCGCGTGCGCGCACTGCTCGAACAGGCGCACGGCGTCGAAGCTGGCGGCGGCTTCCAGATCGCGGCTGTCTTCGTCAGGCACGGCCAGACCGGGCAGCGGCAGCACCCATTCGTTGTGCAGATGCAGCCGCGACCTGGAAGTCAGCAGCAGCACGACAGCCGGTGCACCGTCGAGCAGACGCTGCAATGCCGCGGGCAGTCCGCCCAGGTGCTCGGCGTTGTCCAGCACCAGCAGCAGCCGCTCGCGCGGCAGCTGCCGCAAGAGCTGCTCGATCGGGTCCCCGGTGTCCTGCGTCGTGATGCCCAGCGCCTGTGCCAGGCTGGCCAGCGCTGCCGGCAGCTGGGCTGTGTCCTGCAACGCCACCCAGTGCACGCCGCCGGCAAACTGCGCGGCGCAGCGCACCCTGAGCTGCTGTGCCAGGCGGCTCTTGCCGATGCCGCCCGGCCCCAGCAACGTGAGTGCGCGGCAGGTCGGCTGCGCCAGCAGCGCCTGTGCCTCCGCAAGCTCGAGCCCGCGGCCGACAAACGCATCACCGGCGCGGCGCCGAGGTGGCAGCGCTTGCCCGACGCCTGCCGGCGCGGGCGCGCCGTGCAACAGGTCGCGCAGTGCGTGTGAAGGCTCGACGCCGAGCTCCTGCACCAGACGCGCGGCGTAGCGGCGGTACGCGGCCTGCGCCTCGGCAGGCCGGCCGCAGGCCTTTTCGGCTTGCAGCAGTGCAGCGATGGCGGGTTCGTCCAGCGGATCGACCTCCAGGATGCGCCGCGCCGCCGCCGCCTGTGCCGGTGGCTCAGTCTGCGCGCGCAGCTGCTCATGCGCGGCGTTCAGCCAGACCTCGTCGATGCGGGCGCGCGCGGCCGCCAAGACCTCAGCCAGCGCGCCATTGCCGGGGTCGTCGACGCCCTGCAGCGGCGCGCCGCGGCGCAGGGCCAGGCCATGGGCGGCATCGCGGCGCCGGCAGGCGTCGAGCAGCGCCTGCAGGTCGGTGGTGATGTTCCAAAGCAGGGCGTGGTCGTTCGATTCGAGCGCCTGTGCGCCGGGCACGGCGCGGGCCCGGAACACCACCTTGCGCAGGTTGCGCCTGGCCTCGGTCAGCGTGTGCGTGGGCCACAGCAGTGCCGCGATGCGGTCGCGCTCGAGCCACCGGCCCGGCTCGAGCGCCAGCAGCAGCAGCAACTGGAAGCGCCGCTCGGGACCGAAGGCCACGGCCGGCGCCGCGGGTGCCGGCAGCAGGCTGGGCACTCCCCACAGCTGGAGTGAAGGAGCCTGCGCAGTTTCAGAAGTGGCCATGTGCGCAGTATCCCCAAGCGCGGCGGCGCGCGGAAGCTGCACATCCCGGCCTCCTGCAGGGAAACGCCAGGGAAACGCCCCCCGCCCAGACTGCCGATCCAAGCGGTGCCTCTCCGGTTTCCGCGACAGCCTATCGGGAGGTGCGGTGGACATTCGGCGATCGCGCGCTGGCAGGCGCGCCACGGGAGGCAGGCTCGGTTCACTGGCGGCTGCGGTATGTCTGGCGTCGGGTCTCGGCAGCGTCCCGGCCTGCGCCTGGGGGCAGACTCCGGGTCCGGTGATGCTGTCTGCCGAGGTGGCCCAGGGTGCGCTGGTGATGCGTCTGGACCGCGAAGTGGCCCGTGAGGAAGGCCGCCTGGCAGTATGGGTCGACCGTCACGATGTCAGTGCTCTGCTGCAAAGGGCCGGAAACGCCGCGTGGGTCCTTCCGCCGAGCGCGTTCGCCCTGCTGCCCAGCGCGTCGCGGGTCGACCTCTTCCTGGTCACCACCGATGGCTGGCGCGCCTTGGCCAGCCATCCACTGGCGGCAACGGCGCCGGCCGAGCCGGCCCCTGGCACGGCTGGCATGGCACCGGCCAACGTCCCGGCCTGGAGACCGCGCCTCGACCTGGCACTGAAGGCACAGCTGCGCGCCCATGCCAGCGGCAGCGAGCCTTTGCCGCCGCGCCCGGCCTATCGCGACGTCACGCTGCGCGCCGCGCTGGAGGTCGACCAGCCGCTGGGCGCCTACACGCTGCGCGGCAGCGCACAGATGGCCGGCAGCAGCTACCGGGCCGAGGCCCTGCGCTACGCCCAGCGCCGCACCGAGGCGCCCAAGGTCGACCTGGCTGAGTACCGCTTCGAGCTGGCAGGAAACCCGCTGAGCCTCGCGGCCGGGCATCAGGGTATCGGCAACCATCCCTTGCTGCTGGAGCGTTTTGCCAGCCGCGGCCTCAGCGCCGGCGCGCGCGGCGCCGCGGGCTGGGACCTGTCGCTGGCCGCGGTCAACGGCAGCGCCATCACCGGCTACGACAACCCGCTCGGGGTGGCCGAGCCCGATCACCAGGTGCACCTGCTGGTTGCCGGACAGGAGCTGGACCCCGGCCGACCCGGCTGGCTGCGGGCCGAGGTGTCGCTGATGGACGCATCGATCCAGGCGCTGGGCAACTTCAACCGTGGCGAGGTGCCCGACGCCGAGAAGATCCGCGGCCTCGGTCTGCGTCTGCTGGGCAAGCTGTTCGACGGCCGCGCGCGGGTGGACCTCAGCGCAGGGCGGGCCCGCCACCGCGCGGCCGAAGACCCGCAACTCGCATTCGCGGGAGCCGCCTCGCTCACGCCGCTGGCGAGCAGCACACGCTCGGCGTGGAGCGCTGAACTGGGCTTCGACCTCGTGCAGGGCTGGACCGGCCTGGCGCAAAGGCTGCCCGTCACGCTCACCGTCCAGCTGCGGCACGCGCTGGTCGAGCCGCTGTACAAGGCGGTGGGCGCCTTCCTGGGTGCCGACCAGAGGCTGGACCGCATCGCGCTGCAGGCCTCGGCGGGCGGGGCACAGGTGCAGGTCTTCGCCGATCGCAAGAACGACAACGTCGACCGCATCGCGACGCTGCTGACCACGCGCACCGGCAACCAGGGCCTGTCGCTGTCGCTGCCGGCTGCAATCTGGTCGGAGGACCCACCGGCTGCCTGGGTGCCCGGGCTGACGCTGCAGGTGCTGGACAACTCACAGCGCGCTCTGGATGCCCCGGACTTCGCAGTCAGCGGCCTGGCCGCCACGCACCGGCCCGACCAGGTCAACCGCAGTGCGCAGATGGCACTGAGCTGGGCCGTCGACCGCATCGTCTTCGGCTTGAATGGCCTGCGCAGCCGGCAGGACAACCGGCAGCCTGGGCGGGAGAAGGCGGACTTCGAGATCGACGGGCTGGCCGGTCAGCTCGGCCTGCCGCTGGGTGAACAGCTCAGCCTGGCCCTGGGCGGTGGCCGGCAGCGCAACCACAGCCTCGAACGCGAGCTCACCGAACAGACACACAACGCCACGCTGGCGCTGGACTGGCGTGCCGACGAACGCTGGGCACTGGCACTGGCGCTGTCGGCCCAGCGGGGGCGCGATTCGGTGGGCAACGCCACCTCGCGCATGCTCGGCGTGCAGACCCAGCTGACGCGGCGCTTCAGCCTGGCGGCACCCGGGGCCACGGGCATGGCGCTTCCGGGGCAATGGTTCCTCCGCCACGGCTGGGCCAGTTCACGCCGCACCGACAAGGTCTTCGGCGTTGCGGCCGATGGCCGGCAGTGGTCGCTGCAGGCCGGGATCAACCTCAGCTTCGTTGCACCGTGATCACCATGCACACCACCCCAACCCACCACATCGGACCTGCCATGCTCGCCGTCCGCCACGCCCTGGCCTGCGTGCTGCTCGTGCTGTGGCTGCTGCCCGCCGCCGCGGTGGTCACCGTCAACCCGAACGGCGTGAACGTGCGCGCTTCGGGCCCGACCACGGTGTTCCTGACCTTCCAGGCGCTGGAACCGGGCGAACAACCCGTGGAAGCCTTCTGGTGCGGTGCCGTCCAGCCCGGTGTGGTGGGGGGTGCCGTGACCACGGCCGACCCGTGTGTGCCCGGCACGCTCTATGGCCGGCTGCCGCTGCGCCATGACCAGGCACGCATCTCGCGCAGCGGCGCGTTCACCAACCTGACCGACATCATGACCATTCCGGCCACCGTGGCGCGCCGTGCCTACCAGGACGCCGCGGCCGGGCAGGCGTCGGACTTCTTCTACGTGCGCCGATTCGCCGGCGGAGCGGGCGGCGAGCGCTTCGTGGTGGTGACCTGCCGCATGTCGGCCGCCGGCGCGCGTACGCCGCTGGCGCTGCTGGACGTGCGGCTGCAGTTCGAAGGGGCCACTGCCGGTGCGGTGCTGCCGATGGTGGCGCGTGGCAGCGTGCCACCGCGTTCGGTGGCGCGGGTGCTCTACAACGGCAGCGGCGAACTGCGCGGCCGCTGGGAACTGATGCAGCCCGGCGACCCTGAGCCGAGCGAAGAGGATCTGCTGACCGAAGCCACCTTGCCGCCCGAGCTGCGTGGCACGCAGCGGCGCTGGCGGCTGATCGAACGCTTCCAGGTGTTTGCGCTGCCCGGCGGGGAACTCACCATTCCCGGCCCCGACCCGAGGCTGCTGGCCCTGGACGCTGACGGTCCCTACAAGCTCCTGCTGCGTTTCGAAGCCGCCGACGACAAGGAAGGGCAATCGAACACCGGTGGTGGGCGACTGGCCACCAGCGGGGGTGTGGCGGGTTTTGCGATGCCGGTGCTGCGCTACTACGTCGGCGCAGCGGACCGCGTCCAGGCGATTGCCATCAGCCCGGGCCGCGGCGTGGAGTTGCTGAGCCCTGGCGTCGCCGAGGCCTTCGGCGCCGGTCAGGCACTGCGCTTTGCCTGGGTCGACCTCGATGGCAGCGCGGTGCTCTACCGGCTTGAAGTCGAAGCTGACGGCGAGCCCATGTTCGTTGCCTATGTGAAGCCGCTGGTCGGCCAATACACGGCACCGCCGTTCCTGCGCGAACGCCGCGCTTTGGCGCTGCGCTGGCGGGTGATTGCGCTCGACGCTCAAGGCGCCCCCGTGGGCCTGAGCGACTGGCGCTCGCTGGCAGCCTGGTGAGGCGGGGCGACTGCGCCGACCCACGCACCGCCAGACCGGCTCGCCAGCCCGCTGAATTCCCAGTCCCTTCCACCCTGACCGAGGAGCACCGATGAACACCACCCTTGCCCGTTCGGCGCTGCTTTGCGGATGCCTGTGCACCGTGTCGCCCCTGGCGCAGGCACAGATCCGGCTGCCGCCGCCACCGAACCCGACACCCTTCACGTTGAACGTCGCCAAAACCGGCAGCGGCAGCGGCCACGTCGCGTCACCAGCCGGCGGCATCGACTGCGGCAGCAAGTGCAGCAACGCCTACTCACCGGGTGTGCCGGTAGTGCTCCACGCCAAGGGTGGCAGCGGCCTGTTCATGGGGTGGAGTGGTGCCTGCAGCGGCAGCGCGACCAGCTGTTCGCTGGTGATGGACGGCACAAAGACCGTGGGCGCTCGCTTCGAGCGGTCCAAGCTGGTGGTCGATCGCAACCCGGAGGTCAAGGACGCCACCGTGACCTCGACCCCCAGTGGCATCCAGTGCGGCTCGGTGTGCGCCGACTACTACGACGCGGGCTTGCGTGTCTCGCTGTTCATCCACAACCTGCCCGACGGCTACTTCGCTGATTTCGGCGCAAGCGGCGCGACGGTGGTGATGGACAAGCCGGTGGTTCAGGTGCGCCTGCGGGGCATCCCGAGTCTGCGGGTAGCTGTTTCCGGCGCGGGCAAGGTGACCTCGCAGCCCAGGGGCATCTCGGCCGACGGGCCCTCGGGAGCTGCGGCGGCGATGGCGCTCGGCAGCAGCGTCAACCTGCGTGCCGCGCAGGGCAGTGTCCAGCGGTGGTCGTGCAATACCGGGGCACAAGCCAACTGCAGCCAGGCGGGCAGCCAGGAGTGCACGGTGGTGATCTCGACCCAAGCGCCGACCTCCTGCGCCGCGTTGTTCCAATGAACGCGCCACGAAGGATGGCGGCCTTGCTGGCCGTCTGCGCCGCCGGCGCCTGGGCCCAGTCGACGCCGCGCTTCGATGGCGAACGCCAGCGCACCCCGATGCTGCTGCCGCCCTACAGGCTGTCGATCAGCCCGGCGGTCGAAACCGATGAGAACCAGGCGATCGTCGTCCAGCCCGTGCCGGGCACCAGCGCCGCCGCGGCGGGCGAGAGAAGCTGCACCATCTCGGTCCGCTCCGACTCTGGCGCCGGGTCCAGCTGGCAGGGCCTGCCCGATGCCAGCTGCGCGCGGCAGGACAGCTTGCGGCTGCCGGTTGGCGCGTACTGGGCTCGTCTGACGATGCGCTGGAAGGCGCTGGGCGAAACCGTCATGCGTGAGGACAGCCACGACCTCCCCTACAAGGTACGCGCCGGCGACCGCCTGCGCCTGCAGGCCGTGCGCGTGGAGCCGGCGCAGCCTCAGCCGATGACGCCGGCCAAGCTGGCCTGGGAGCTGCAGAACACCGGACCGGTGCCGCTGCAACCGGTGGTGGTCGAGATGCAGCGCGATGGCCAGGTGGTCGACCGGCGCACGCGCAGTGCGCTGGCGCCGGGAGAGACCTGGCGCGACGGCTTCGCCTTCACCGCTGGCGAAGGCCAACGGGTCAGCCTGGCTCTCGTCGCGGATCCCGACCAGCGCTCCGGCGAGCCCGAAGCCCATCGCGCCAACAACCGCGCAGAGCGCGTGGTCGACATGCAGGCCGCACCACCACCGACCCCGCTGCTGGTGCTGGGCGACATCACGCCCAATGTGCCGCTTACCGGCGCACGAGCCGCCACCTGGTCGCGCCTGATGACGATCTGCAATGTCGACCCGACTGCACGCTACGTGAGTGAGTTTCGTGGCCCGGGATGCATGCCGCTGCCCTGCACCGGACCCTACAGCGGCACGCCATCGCGTGGCGACTTCCGCCCGGGCAGCTTCGCGGCCGACGGCAGCACGATGAGCGCGCCGGCTTGCCCGGCCGGGCTGCCGTTCGCCGGTGGGTTGAAGCCCGGCATCCTGCAAGGCCCGATCGGACACACCCGCGAGCACAGATTCGATCTCACGGTATTCGCCGAGAAGAACGGCCGCCGCTCACCGGCCGCCAGCATCAGCTTCACCGTGGCACCGAACTGCCGTCCACCTTGTGTTGAGACCGAATCCGGTCGCTGACGGCGCGGCCAAGCGGGCTCTTCTGCCGACCCCCCGGGGCACGGGGGAACCGGCAGCCCGCGGTGGCGGCAGCAGCGCCTGGCCGCCACACAGCGCCCAGCGGCAGTGCCAACGCGGCGGCGGCGCGCAGCGGGCGTGCGGGTGTGGTTCATGCTGCGGAGTATGCTGGGCCCCTACGTCGCCGTCCGCCCGCTTGCCCCGATGGAGTTGCCATGCCCTTGCCGACCTGCCTGGTGCGCGTTGCAGCCGGTGCCGCCCTTGTCAGCGTGCTGCCTGGCTGCGCCATCAATCCGTCCGCGGCCGACCGCGCGGCCCTCGTCGATCAGGTGCGCGCGGCCGAGACGGCCTTTGCACGCAGCATGGCAGAACGCGACTTTAAGGCTTTCGCCGGCTTCATCTCTGACGACACGGTATTCGTCAACGGCGGCCAGCCGCTGCGTGGCAAGCCCGCGGTGCTGGCGCACTGGAAGCGCTTCTTCGAGTCAGCGGCCGCCCCCTTTGCCTGGCAGCCGCTGATCGTCGAGGTGACGGGCGATGGCCGCCTCGGGTACTCCGAAGGCCCGGTCACGCTGCCCGACGGGCGCGTCCCTTCGCGCTACTTCAGCACCTGGCGGCTTGAGGACCACGGTCGCTGGCGCGTGGTCTTCGACAACGGCTACGACCTGCCCCGGAAGTGATTCAGTCGGCAAGCAGATCCTGCGTCTCGGGGTGGCGGCGCATGTAGCTGGCCACGTAGCTGCATGTGGGGCGCACGCGCAGGCCCTGCTGGCGCGCCCAGGCCAGCGTCTGCGCCACCAGCGCGGCGGCCACGCCGCGGCCCTGCAGCGCTTCGGGAACGGCAGTGTGGTGCAGCACCAGCACCTCGCCCTGGCGGCGGTAGGCACATTCGGCGCGGTGGCCATTCGCCGTGGCCTCGAAGCAGGCTGCCGCGCCGTTGTGTTGCACCTGCAGTTCGGATGGGGTCATGGTTTCAACCGGGTTGCAGCGCACCGCGCCAGCGCAGCAGGCTGGCCAGCAGCCGGTCGGCGTCGATGGGCTTGGTCAGGAAGTCGTTCATGCCGGCGTCCAGGGCCTCGTCGCGTTCGCTGACCAGGGCCGCCGCGGTCAAGGCGATGATGGGCAGCGTCTGCCCCTGAGGCATGGCACGCAGGGCCCGCGTGGCCTCGTGCCCGCTCATCATCGGCATCTGCACATCCATCAACACGGCATGGAAAGGCTGGCCTGCGGCGGCCGCCGCCTGCACCGCGACCACGGCTTCGTGTCCGTCCTGCGCCTGGGTCACCTGCACGCCCCAGCGCTCAAGCATGGCCACGGCGATGAGCATGTTGACCGGGTTGTCCTCGGCCATCAGCACGCGCGTGCCCTGCAGCGGGCTTTCGCCGGTGGGTTGCCAGGTCATCCAGGCGGGCCGCGAACCCGCTTCGGTCCTTGGCTGCGCCCGGGGCAAGGGCAATTCGGCCCAGAAGCGGCTGCCCACGCCGACATCGCTGTCGACACCCACGCGGCCGCCCATCAGGCCGGCGAGCTCACGGCAGATGGACAGGCCCAGCCCGGTGCCGCCGAAGCGCCGGGTGGTGGATTGATCGGCCTGGGTGAAGGGCTCGAACAGCCGTTCGCGGGTGTCGGCATCGATGCCGGGGCCGGTGTCGCTGACTTCCACATGCACCGTCGTGTCCGCGTCGGGGCCGTCCAGACGTCGCGCCAGAAGGCTGATCTGGCCCTGGGCGGTGAACTTCAGGGCATTGTTGAGGTAGTTGCTGATGATCTGCCGCACACGCAGCGGGTCGCCATTGACCATGCCCAGTGCGCCGGGGTCGATTTCGAACCGCAGCTGCAGGCCACGCGCCGCAGCCTGCGTGGCGCAGGACTGCTGAAGGCGGCGCAACAGGTCACCCAGATCGAAGGTGGTGGTTTCGAGCTGCAGCTTGCCGGCTTCGATCTTGGACAGGTCCAGGATGTCCGAGATGACGGCGGCCAGGGCCTGGGCGTTTTCGGCGATCTGGTCCAGGTACTGGCGGCGCCGGTCCTCACCGATGTCGGGTGCGCGCGCCATGCGCGCCAGGCCGATCATGCCGTTGAGCGGTGTGCGCAGCTCGTGGCTGGTGTTGGCCAGGAAGGCGCTCTTGGCGCGGCTGGCCGATTCGGCTGCGTCGCGGGCGTGGGCCAGCGCCTGCTCGAACTGGCGTCGTTCGGTGACGTCCTCGACGATCCAGGCGGTGCCACCTGCAGTCGGGCGCGCCGGGTCGATGGCGCGGCCGCGCACGCGGGCCAGGAAAGTGCTGCCGTCCTGGCGGCGGGCCGGCGCCTCGAATTCGATCGGCTCGCCGCGGTCCAGTCGCGGGCCGAAGCTGCGCTCCAGCTCCGGGTCTGGCCACACGGCGCGGCCACTCTGGCCGATCAGGGCACCGGGTGCCCAGCCGTGGATCTGGTCGAAATGCGGGTTGGTCAGCACGAAACGCGTGTCGCGCGTCACGGCAATGCCGATCGAGGCGCTGTTGAGGATGGCCTCGCGTTCCAGTCGCGCGCGCTCGGTCTCGGTCACGTCGCGCGCGTTGATCACCATGTATTCGCGCCGGTCCATCACGAAGCGCGCTGCCGAAACCAGCATGGGCACCGTCTGACCCTGCTTGTCGACGAAGGGCATCGGCAGGTGGGTCACCGACCCCTTGTCCTGCATCAGCGCCAGGAAGTGCTGTGTGGCATCCGAGTCGCCCCACAGCCCCAGCTCCTGCGCCGTGCGGCCCACCGCCTCGCTGACCTTCCAG
>WBZP01003289.1_pt1 | contig 17663 bp, 16 predicted proteins | sample 5204301 | NCBI WGS metagenome assembly WBZP01 (sample SAMN12412401, study PRJNA552823) | activated sludge metagenome | isolation source: activated sludge from nitrification reactor of wastewater treatment plant... | place: USA: Pennsylvania | collected 2017 | reverse complement strand
AGCGTCATCGACACCTGCCGCCAGCGCGGCCACTCCCCTTGGCGCTATCTCGAACGCGCCATCGCCAACCGCCGCGCCGGCCAGCCCCTCGCCCCCTTACCCCAGTAGGGGGGGCTGAACGGCTACCTTACAAGTATGACACAATTCATATTGGGTCATCGGCTTCTGGATCGGTTTGCTCTCACGCTGCCGCGGATAAGCTTGCGCTTCCGTGCAGACCACGACCGCTTTGCGCCCGTCGCCAGTTTCAGAACCCGATCGCGCATGGTTCGGAAGTGAACCACAGGCGGATTCCCTCGTCCCGTTCAGGCCAGTCCGGTAGGCGCCGACAAATTCGAGTGACTTCGAGGAAATGATTTATGGAAGTGTTTCGCTGGGATGAATGTTTTGCCACCGGCTTGGTGGATGTTGACAAACAGCACCGCCACCTCGTCGAGGTCGTCAATCGGTTCGGAGACTTGTTGATGCGGCCGGAGGGAGCGGCGTTCGATGACATCGAAGCGGTGTTCCAAGAGCTTGCCGCTTACGCCCAGTATCATTTTTCGGAAGAAGAGTCGCTCATGGATCGGATGGATGTGGATGCCCGCCATGGGGAGAAACATCGTCAGGAACATGCTCGATTCGTGCAGGAGGTGATCCAGATGCACGCGGGCATTTCGCCGGAGAACCTCCATGCGACGGAGTCCTTGCTGAAGTTTCTCACCTACTGGCTTGCTTACCACATTCTGGGCATGGACCAGAGTTTGGCAAGGCAGGTCGCCGCGATTCAGGCGGGTCAGCGGGCCGCCGATGCGTATCTGGCTGAAGAGCACAGCAAGGATGACGCGACGGAGCCGTTGTTGAAGGCGCTCAACGGACTGTTTCACCAAGTGTCGGAACGCAACCGCGAGTTATTTCAATTGAACCAGACGCTGGAGGCCAGGGTTGCCGAGCGTACCCAGGCCCTGTTGGAAGCCAACCAGCGCCTTGAGGATATCGCCATGACCGACATGCTCACCGGGCTGCCGAATCGCCGCCATGCGCTAACGCGATTGGCGCGGGAGTGGGAACGCTCATTGAGCGAGGGTTTGCCTTTGGCTTGCATCATGGTCGATGCCGATTACTTCAAACAGATTAACGATACCTATGGACATGATGCCGGGGACGAGGTGCTGCGGCGGTTAGCGAGGGAATTGAAAGCTTCCATACGCACGGATGATATCGTCGGTCGGTTGGGAGGAGACGAGTTCTTGATCATTTGTCCGCGCACACCGCTGGATGGAGCGATGCAAGTTGCGGAAAAGCTTAGACGGGAGATAGCCGAGTTGCGGGTACCGGCGGGCGGTGGCGAATGGTGCGGCAGCATTAGCACGGGAGTGGCGGTGCGCAAAGAGAACATGAGCCATCTGGAAGATTTGTTGAAGGCGGCGGATGACGGGGTCTATATCGCAAAGCGGAATGGGCGCAACAGCGTGGCGGCCGCATCCTGAACAGGATGGCTCGAACGGAGCTTGATGAGGACCGCACCCGGACGCGCAACATTCCCGCTGGGATTGCGCTGCGCTTTCATTCCAGCCTGCAAGGTCAAAAATTAATTCTACTTTGTCAGATTCATCTATTTGAATTTTATTAATAAAAAAGATAATTAAATCCTGATCAAAAGACAAGGCTTCATGAGGTGGATCATGAAAGAGACAAACGCGAACGTGTTTAAAAAAACTCGACCGCGGATGCCGAGGTGGGGTTGCTGGCCGGGATCGGTCAGCGCTTCCTGGACTTCTGCGAGCGCTTCGGTGGCCATTTCCGCCGGCGAACCCGGACGGTAGAGACTTCGGTCCAGCACTATGTCCGCGGGTTGCTCCAGGCGGAAACCAAGAACATGGAACGGATGGAAGAGGCGATTCCCGAGGCGGACCATCAAGCCTTGCAGCACATGCTGAGCGAGTCGGCGTGGTCCGAGCGGGCGGTGCTGGATCAGGTAGCCCAAGAGGCCAACCGGCGGTTGGGGGGACACGCCGATAGCAGTTTGCTGATTGACGAGAGCGGGTGCCCGAAGAAAGGGACGCAGTCGGTGGGAGTGGCGCGGCAATGGTGCGGCCAGTTGGGCAAAGTGGAGAACTGTCAGGTCGGGGTGTTTGCCGCGCTGAGCCGGGGGATCGAGGTCACCTTGATCGACGAACAGTTGTTTTTGCCGGAAGCGTGGACGAGCGACCCGGCGCGCTGCCAGGCGGCGGGCATTCCCCAAGCCCAGCGCGGCTTCCAGCGCAAAACCGATCTGGCGCTGGCGATGATCACCCACGCCCGGCAGCAGGGCATCGGCTTTGCCTGGGTGGGTTTTGATGGCTTCTACGGCAGTGATCCGGCGTTCCCGCGCGCCCTCGACGACCAAGGGGAGGTTTTTGTCGGGGATGTTCACAAGGACCAGCGAATTGATCTGGAGGATCCGCAGCCGATCATCCCATCGGCCAAAACGGCCCACGGTCGTTCCCCGACCCGCCTTCAGGCCCAAGCCCCGGCGGTGCGGGTTGACCTCTGGACCCAGCAGCAACCGGCGGTGGCCAGGCAACCGGTGACCCTGCGCGACGGGACCAAAGGCCCGTTGCGGGTGGAAATCCTGCATCGGCGGGTGTGGCTGTGGGATGGCGAAGAAGTCCAGGCCCGGCCGTGGCACCTGATCGTGCGTCGGGAAATCGACACCCCGACCGAGATCAAGTACAGCCTGAGCAACGCGCCGGACGACACGCCGGCACCCCGCTTGGCGTTCATGCAGGGGCAACGCTACTGGATCGAACGCGCCTTGCAACAGGGCAAACAGGACGTCGGACTGGGCGACTACCCAGTCCGGGGCTGGCGGGGTTGGCACCATCATCTGGCCCTGGTCATGATGGCCATGCTGTTCCTGTTGGAAGAGCGTCAGCTTCACCGGCAGACCCGCCCGTTGTTGAGTGGCACCGATATCCGCGCGTTGTTGAACCATTTTTTACCCCGGCGGGATACCACCTTGGCGGAGGTCCTCCGCCAGATGGAGGTCCGCCACCGCAAACGGCAGGCCGCGATCGATTCCGCCTATCGCCAACAGCAACTTAACGAATAGTGACATGTGTTCTGACAAAGTAGAATTACGCGCAAGTACAGGGCGCAATGCGGTTCTACTTGCTCGCATCCTCGCTCAGCACGATCCGGTTTTCGGCGAAGACCATTTCCAGGCGCTTCGCTTCCGCCTGAAAGGCTTCGGTGCTGTCGGGGAACCGGGCGGCGATGCCCTGAAATTCGTCGACAATGTCCAGAAACGCATCGACGATATCCGGGTCGAAGTGCGTCGCTCTGCCCTGCTTGATGATCGCCACCGCCTGCTCGTGCGGCATCGCCGCCTTGTAGACGCGCCGGCTAATCAGCGCGTCGTATACGTCCGCCACCGCCATCAGGCGCGCCGAGATGGGAATGCCGTCGCCCGACAACCCATCGGGGTAGCCGCTGCCGTCCCATTTTTCATGGTGGGCGCCGGCGATCTCCCCGGCGAAGGACAGGAAGGTGGAAGTACGCAGCAGATGCTTCTCGGCGGCTCGAATCGCATCGCGGCCCAGGACGGCGTGGGTTTTCATGATCTCCCATTCCTCCTCGGTGAGCCGCCCCGGCTTGAGCAGAATCCGGTCGGGAATGCCCACCTTGCCGATGTCGTGTAGCGGCGCCGATTTGAAGAGCAGTTTGATGGCCTCGTCGGTTATGAACTGCGCGAACCGGGGATGGGATTGCAGTTTTTTGGCCAGCGCCTGGACGTAATGCTGGGTGCGGCGGATATGGGCGCCGGTCTCGTTATCGCGGGTTTCCGCCAGCGAGGTGATCGCCAGGATGGCCACGTCCTGCGTCGTTTCCACCTCCCGGATGCGGCGTCGCACTTCCGCTTCCAGGAAGGCATTACGGTCCTGGAGAAACAGGCTGGCGTTCCTGAGGGTGAGATGGGTTTCGATCCGGGCCAGCAAGATGGGCGGGCTGATCGGCTTGGTGATGTAATCCGCCGCGCCCAGCCTCAGCCCCTTCTGCTCGTCCTCGACTTGCGCCTTGGCAGTGAGGAAGATCACCGGAATATCGGTGGTCTGGGGGTTGGCCTTGAGCCGTTGACAGACTTCGTAGCCATTCATGCCCGGCATCATGATGTCGAGCAGGATCAGGTCCGGCAGCGGATCGGCGGCGGCGATTTTCAGGGCGCGCTCGCCGCTGGTGGCGACCTTGGTTTTGTAATGGTCTCCAAGCAGGGCGTTTAGCAGGGTGATATTGTCCGGGGTATCGTCCACGATCAGGATGGTCTGTCCTTCGATGAGAGGATATATGTCGTTCATAACCCGCCTGCCTCCAGAAGTGATCCCGGCTCTTTCTCGAACCGGGCCGCCGCCCGTAACTGTATTAACGCCTCTTCAAAATCATAGTCGCCGATAGCCTTCGCCATCGCCATCGCCATCGCCATCGCCATCGCCAGGAATGATTCGATGGGCAGGGTTCCGGCCAGAATGCGGCCAGTGTTTGGATGAGGGTTGCGCCGATGTTGCCCGAAAATCCTTGGAGAGTATGGGCCAATCGTTCGGCGGTCGTCCAGTCACTGGCGGCCAGGGCCGCCTGAATCCGCGCTGAGGTATCGGCCTATCCGGCGACGTACTTGTCTAGCAAAATCCAAGCCAACACGCAAGTTTGCAATCGTGCCGGCGGGTCGAGGACGGGTATGACCAGTCGAGTGCTCGGGTTTTAAAGTCATAACGCGGTCGAATTGAACAACTAATCGGAAAAACGGCGGTTTCCTCAAAAAGCCGCAAACGACTCGTATGATTTACAAATAACTTCAAGTTTATGTGAAATTACAGGGAAATTCATAGTAGGGTAGACTTTGAAACTTGAAACAGATGCGTTTCCGTGCGGTTCACTCTGAAACATCCGGCCACCAGCCCCAACGCTTTGAATCTTCCGATGAGTCACGCCCTCCTCCTCTCGGTTTTCGTGATCGCCTCCTGTGGGCTGGTCTACGAACTGATCGCTGGCACGCTGGCCAGCTATCTGCTTGGCGACTCCGTCACCCAGTTCTCCACCATCATCGGAACGTATCTGTTCGCGATGGGGATCGGCTCCTGGCTATCGCGCTACGTGGTCCGGGGACTGATCGCCCGCTTTATTCAGATCGAACTGGCGGTGGGTGTTCTGGGCGGCTTCTCCGCACCGGCGCTGTTCCTGATCTTCGCCTGGGCCGGCGCGTTCCGGCTGGCGTTGTACACGCTGGTGCTGATCGTCGGCATTCTGGTCGGGCTGGAAATCCCGCTGATCATGCGCATCCTCAAGCAGCAGTTCGCCTTCAAGGATCTGGTGTCGCAGGTGTTGACCTTCGATTATCTGGGCGCGCTGGCGGTGTCGCTGCTGTTTCCGATCCTGCTGGCGCCGCATCTGGGCCTGAACCGCACCAGCCTGCTGTTCGGCCTGCTCAACGTGCTGGTGGCGGCCTGGGCGCTGTGGCTGTTCCGCGACCAGTTGCCGCAGTTCCGCTGGCTGCGCGGTCAATGCATCGCCGCGATTTTGGCGTTGCTGGCCGGTCTGACCGTCGCCGACCAACTCACCACCCTGGCCGAGGAAAATCTTTACGCCGATGAAATCGTCCTGACCCACACCACGCCTTATCAGCGCATCGTGCTGACCCGCTGGAAGGACGATCTCCGGCTGTTTCTCAACAACAACCTGCAATTCAGTTCCCGCGACGAATACCGCTACCACGAGGCGCTGGTGCATCCCGGTTTGAGCACGGTTCCAGGCGCGAGGCGAGTGCTGGTGCTGGGCGGCGGCGATGGTTTGGCGGTGCGCGAAATTCTGCGTTACGACTCGGTCGAGGCCATCACCCTGGTGGACCTCGACCCGGAGATGACCCGGCTGTTCGCCAGCCATCCGCTGCTCGCGCCGCTGAACGAGAACGCGCTCAACTCGCCCAAGGTGCGGATCGTCAACGCCGACGCTTTCAAATGGCTGGCACAAAACGCGGAGACATTCAATTTCATCGTGGTGGATTTCCCCGACCCGAGCAACTATTCGCTGGGCAAGCTATACACCAACACCTTCTACCGATTGTTGGAAAAACATTTGGCGGCGAACGGCGCGGCGGTGGTCCAAACCACCTCGCCGCTGTACGCCCGCCAGTCGTTCTGGTGCATCGTCCGCACCATCGAGAGCGCGAGATTCATCGTGACACCGTATCACGCCTACGTCCCGGCCTTCGGCGAATGGGGTTTCGCATTGGCGACCCGCCAGCCCTGGCAACCACCCGACCGCTATCCGCCCGGCCTGCGCTTCCTGACCGCCGATACGGCCACGGCGTTATTCCAGTTCCCGCCGGACATGGGGCCGGTCGAAACTGAGATCAACCGGCTCAACAATCAAATCCTGGTGCATTACTACGAGCGCGAGTGGAAGCAGGTCACGCAGTGATGAACCGCCGCCAGTTCCTTGGGTCGTTCGCCGCCGCCACCGTCGCGGCGGGTGGCGTTTATGCCTGGCGGCGGGAGTCGTCCAAAATCCCGCCCCTGCCGGAAGGCGAAATTCTGGGCGCTTCCAACACTCTCGGCCACCGACTGCGCGGCATGGGCTTCCCGGAACCGACCGAGACGTTGAAAGTTCCGGTGATGATCGTTGGCGGCGGCATCGCCGGATTGTCCGCCGGCTGGAAGCTGCGCAAGGCCGGCTTCACCGATTTCGCCATTCTGGAGCTGGAACCGGAGGTCGGCGGCAATGCCCGCAGCGGCGCCAACGCCATCACCGCCTATCCCTGGGGCGCCCACTACCTGCCCTTCCCCACCCGGGAATCTCGCGCGGTGCGCGAATTGCTGGCGGATTTTGGCGTATTGCGGGGCGACCCTTACGCGGTGGAACCGGTCTATGAGGAGCGCACCATCAACTTTGCTCCACGGGAACGGTTGTATGCGAACGGCGTCTGGCGCGATGGGATATGGCCACAGGTCGGCGTCCGCCAGCGGGATTTCGACCAGTATCGTCGTTTCCAGGAATTGATGGACGGCTTCCAGCGCCGGCGCGGGGCGGACGGCCGCAAGGCCTTCGCCATTCCCATCGACTTCAGCGCCCGCGATCCCGAACTGCTGGCGCTGGATCGCCTCTCCATGCGGGATTTTCTGCTGCGGCACGGGCTGGATTCCGAACCGCTGCACTGGTACGTCAACTACGCTTGCCGCGACGATTATGGCTGCCGGTACGACGAAACCTCCGCGTGGATGGGGATTCACTACTTCGCCAGCCGCGACGCCCTGGCCCGCGATGCCGAAAGCGACGACGTGCTGACTTGGCCGGAAGGCAACGGCTGGCTGATCCAGCGGCTGCGGGAACGGCTGGAACCGCATCTGGTCACCGATGCCATCGCCTGGCGGCTGTCGGAACTCGACCGGGCCGTGCTGCTGGACGCCTATCACGCGAGGGAGAACCGCTCGGTGCGGCGGCTGGCCCAAGCGGTGATCTGGGCCGCGCCGGTGTTTCAGGCGCCCAGGGTATTTCGGGAACTGTCGCCTGAACGGGCGGCGGTCATCGGCGCATTCCAATACGCGCCCTGGCTGGTGGCCAACCTCAGCCTGCGCGGCTTTCCCGAGGAACGGCACGGCGCGCCGCTGGCCTGGGACAACGTATTGCATGACAGCGATGCGCTCGGCTACGTGGTCGCCACCCATCAGCATCTGGTGGCGCATCAGGAACAAACCGTGTTCACCTGGTACCACGCACTGTCCGACAGGCCACCGGATCGGGAGCGACAACGCCTGCTGGAAACTCCTTGGGCAACATGGGCGGAAAAGATTCTACGCGATTTGTCGCGGCCCCATCCCGACATCCGGCAACTCGTCACCCGACTGGATCTAGTCCGCTGGGGTCACGCCATGGTCCGGCCGCGCCCCGGCTTTGTCTGGGGCGAAGCCCGCCAGCGCTTGTTAAACGTCCAGGACCGGGTGTTGTTCGCCCATTCCGATCTGAGCGGCTATTCGATCTTCGAGGAGGCCAACTATTACGGGGTACTGGCGGCGGAACGAGTGCTGGAATCCCTGAGCATCCCGTTCGCGTCTTCCATCCAGGCATAGACTAAACTTGCGGAATTCTACCTCCACCGGTTTTTCCGCTTCAGGAGCCACGCCATGAGCCATGACCTCGATCCCGAGCAAAAAGTCACGGTGCGGACCATCGAGGATTCCGAACTGGCATCGCCGCCCCATCCCAACCTGGGCCGATTACCCGCTGGTTCCCGGTGAATGCGCCCACGCCGCGCGGCGGCCGGCGCCCACGCATCGTCATCGCGCCGGATTCCTACAAGGGCAGCGTCTCCGCGACCGAGGTCGCGCGGGCGATGGCACGGGGCTTTGGCCGGGTGTTCACCGAAGCCGAGATTCGCGCGATTCCCATCGCCGATGGCGGCGAGGGTACGGTCGAGGCGCTGGTTGCGGCTACTGATGGCGCTTTTCGCCAGACCCAGATCTCCGGCCCGCTCGGCGAACCGGTCACCGCCCGCTGGGGCGTACTCGGCGACGGACGCACCGCCGTCATCGAAATGGCGGCCGCCGCGGGGCTGAGCCTGATTCCCCCGGCCCGCCGCAACCCGTTGACGGCTACCACCCAAGGCGTCGGCGAACTGATCCGGGCGGCGCTGGACGCGGGCTTCCGCCGGCTGATCGTCGGCATCGGCGGCAGCGCCACCAACGACGGCGGCGCGGGCATGGCGCGGGCCCTGGGCGCCCGGTTTCTCGACGCCGACGGCCAGGTGCTGCCGCCCGGTGGCGACGCGCTGCGCCAACTGGCCACGATCGACATCGGCTCGCTCGACCCCCGCCTGCGCGAAGCCGACATCGTGGCAGCCTGCGACGTGGACAATCCCTTATGCGGGCCGCGTGGCGCAACCGCGGTTTACGGCCCGCAGAAAGGCGCGACTCCGGCCATGGTGGAACGGCTGGACGAGTCCCTGCGGCATTACGGCCAAATCGCCATCGCCACCTTTGGCCGCAATGTGGCGGAAACTCCCGGCGCCGGCGCGGCGGGCGGTTTGGGCGCTGGCCTGCTGTGGTTCGCCGGGGCGCGACTGCAACCAGGCATCGCCATCGTCATCGCGGCCACCGGCCTGCGGGATTGGATCAGCCAGGCGGATCTGGTGGTGACCGGCGAGGGCTCCACCGACTGGCAGACGGCGTTTGGCAAGGCCCCGGCTGGCATCGCCGGACTCGCGCGGGACTTTCAAGTGCCGGTGATTTGCCTGTCGGGCGGGCTGGGAACCGGATACCGACAGCTTCACGCCATCGGCATCGCCGCGGCGGCCAGCACCGTCCCGGGGCCAATGCCGTTGGCCGACTGCATGGCGGCGGGCGCGGCACTCATCGAGGATGCGGCCGAGCGGGTCGCCCGGCTGCTGGCGGTCGGTATCGGCATCGGGGGTGCAGGGCCGCGCCCCGGCGACTGAGACGCACGTCAGCCAGTCGGCTTCACCGTCAACGTGTCGCAACTCAAGATCTTGCAACCGACGATCTCGCCGTCGGTGTTCGCGCCGTTCGCCGTGCTGTACTTGACCCAACCGCTCAAGCCGGATGGTTGCGGGGCGGGGCGGGGCGGGGCCGTGCCTGATCGGCGCGGTGTGCTTCATTTTTCGGACATGGCCGGCGGTTCGGCGCCAGCGGTCCCCAGTTCCAGAAAATAGGCCAGCAGCGCCAGCAGGCCGACACCGACCGCCCAGCCGCACAGTTGCCATGTCCAGATCGAGGGAATGCCGAACCACCAGGTGGCCGGCTGGTTGGGATCGCCGAACAGGGTGTTGCCAACGACCGCGCCGGGTCCGGCGGCGACCAGCAGCCACAGCAGCGCCAACACGACGATGGGTAACACCCAGCGGCGCTTGCGCGGCGGCAGCGCCGCCTGTTCGGCCAGCCAGCGGTGGCACTCGGCCTTGCGCTCGGCATCGTCGCGGGTGAACAGCGATACACCGATCGCCAAGCCGAAATTCGCCAGCAGACCCCAAACGGCAGCGTGGATGGTCAGCGGCCATCGCCCCCAGGCATCGATGCCAAACCAGCGCAGCCCAACCGCTTCGGTCAGCGTCACCGCCGCCAGCCCCACCAGCAGGCCAGCAGTCACTCCCTGCCGGGTCAGGAACGGCCAGTAACACACCGCCACCAGCGCCGGGACCATCTGCAGGCCGTAGGACACCGCCAGCCCGCCCAGCAGCGCCAGCGCGTCGGCCGAGGCGCCCGCCACCAGCAGCGCCAACATCACCACCCCGACCACCCCCATGCGACCGACGAACTTCAGGGTGTGGTCGCCGGCGCGGGGCAACAGGAAGCGCTGGACCAGGTCATAGGCGATCAGTCCGCCGGCGGTGGCCATGTAGCAGGATGCGGTGGATTCCATCGCCGCCAGCGCCGCGATGGCCAGCAAGCCCATCAGCCACGGGGTGGTATCGCCAAGCAGATCAACCAATTCCGGCACCAGCAGGTCGCGGTTTTGCAAGGGACCCGCGATCACGGGATTGACCAGTTCCGGGTGCGCAGCCTGGAAGGTCCGGTCGGCGCCGAGGAAGTGGCCACCGATGCCCTGGATAACGGTGAACACCACCAGGATCAGGCCCATGACGAAGGCCGACGCCCACACCTGCTGGGCGGCGAACGCGGGTCGGCGACTGGCTAGCGCCAGCATCGAGAACGCCGGCGAGGCCTGGATTCCCATCAGCGCGATCAGGTAGGTCAGGATCATGGTGCCGGTCCAAGGTCCACCGACGGCCTGCGAGCCATCGCGCACCCACTGCATCGCACCGGGAATGGCCAGATAGTGGCTGTAGCCATCCGGGGTCCGCACCGGATCGTCCTGTGCCAAGGCGATCACGCCAGCGATCAGCCGGTCCCAGCCGCCGACAAAGTGCAGCGCCAACAGGCCGACGGCGACGATGCCCGCAGCCAGCAAGCAAACTTGCAGCGCATCCACCCAGGCCACGGCGCGCAGTCCACCGGAAGCGACGTAGCTGACTACCACGCTGGCCAGTACCCACATCCCGAACTCCACGCCCAGCAATCCGTCGGTCAGGACGTTGAACAGAAAGCCGGCGGCACGCAGTTGCAGGCCGATATAAGGCACCGAAAAGAATAGCGCCACCCCGACCACCAGCACTCGAAGCAGGTCGGAACGGAAATACCAGGCCAGCATCGCGCCGGGCGTGACGAAGCTGTAGCGCCGGCCCAACAGCCACTGCCGTTTGAGAAACAGGATGCCGGTCAGCGGAATGGTCATGGCATAGAACGAGGCGTAGGCGTACTGCCAGCCCTCGGTATAGGTCAGGCCGGGATGGCCGATGAAAGTCCAACCGGAAAAACAAGTGGCGGTCGCCGCCAAGGTGAACATCAGCGGCGACAATTGGTTGCCCGCGAGAAAATAATCGGAAGCCGTGCGCGCCCGCCGGGCGCCGACGATACCCCAGACGATGCAGTAGGCCCAATACAGGATCGTGCAGCCGAAGATCCAGGCGATCTTTGGCGTGACGCTGGCGGTTTCGGTCATGGTTTATGGCTTATGGCTTCTTTTCCGCGTACTTAAAAAGTAACGCGATGTGCATTAGCAGCTCCGGGGTAATGCCTGGTTAGGCAGGTTGATTCATTGCCAGATTCTGCTTAATACAGTATCCGAGGCACTCGCTTAATCAGTTGGAATAATCGTGTCTGACCCCATTTTTTCAGGTCGCGGTCGTCTCATCCACAGGCGGCTGGTGCAGATCCTCCTGAGCTGGCTGCTGCTGCGCTTCAGTTTTCCGCTGCCGCTTTTCTTCCTTCTTCTGTTTTTTGGCAATATCTCTTTGACGCTTAGCGAACGCATAGTTGGGCTTGGCCATTTGCAATCCTCTTCAGTTGGATTCGGGGTGGAAGTGAACTATCAAAGTAACTCCTTATGCCTCGGGTCGTTCCCAAAGACCCGTAACGATCAGAAGTCGATCATTTGGAAATGCTGATGCCAAACGGGCCAATGCAGCGGCGAGCAAAACAAGTCTGCTGCAATGCGGAGTTCGGCAGGCTGGCCGGATTTGGTGGCGGAGAAATCAATTGAAGCCCGGTGGCTTGAAGCCCGGTGGCTTGAAGCCCGGCTTCGCCGCGCTTGATATTCTCGAACAGAGCGCGGAGGTCATAGCTAAATTTATCCTTCTGTAAGCTTTCCTGTGATGGGATGGCTCGTGGTACGGGCTAGATCGTCAACCATAATTTAACTCATTGATCCTGCTGAGCGATGCATCCTTTGCTTGGCCCGTGGTTCGGATCACAGGAAAATTTACAGGAGGAAATTTTCCCCGTAAGCCTTCCACAGGCGCCGCGCGTGGTCGATCCCGTCATAAGTCAAGCATGGTACGACTCTTTGTCCAACAATGGGAGCCAGGCTTTTACCGCCCAAGCAATTCTCAATTTAAAACATTTTGAATATCATGGTCTTCCTGAAACGCCTGGAAGATGAATCCCGTCGTTGAACCGACCCTCGCATTCGGTTACCGCGATTTCACCATCGCCTCAAAGCCGACGATGACATCCAGCAACTCGGTGGTGATGGCCTCCTGCCGTTGCTGGTGATAGAGCGCGCGCAACGCCGCCAGCTTGTCTTCGATGTTGCGTTCGGCGCTCTGCATGGCCAGCAGGCGGCTGGCGTGTTCGCTGGCCAGCGATTCGGCGCAGGCGCGGAAGAAGGCAACGAACAGCCACTCGCTCAGCAAGGTCGTCAGCAGGGCTTCCCGATGGCCATAATGGCCGGGCAAGGAGCGTCCCGGCCACGGTCCCGGGCTTTGCAAAGTGGCCGGGTCGAGCGGCAGCAACACCAGCATGCGCGGCGTCGGGTGCATTCCGGCTTGAGGATGCTGCTGGCATAACAACAGCCGTTCGACGCCCGCGCTCCGCCATTGCTCCAGCGCCGGCAACAGTTGCCGCAGGGTTTGCACGATGCCGGTCGCGGCGGCGGGGGTATAGAACGTCCGCTCGGGGACCAGGCCCATGCTCTCCAACACAGCCGCCAGACGGACTCCAACCACCATGATGCGATGACGATGACGGGGGAACTCCGCCAGCGTCGCCCGAATATGACCGGCCAGGTCTTCGTTGAACCGCCCGCACAGGCCATGATCGGAACCGAATGCCACCACGCCGACGATGAGCTCCCGCTGGCTCGATGGCGCAGGGTTGGGTTGAGGGTGGAGGGGAGCTGTTTCACCCAGGATTGCCGCCAGTCCCAGGCGTACCGCCCGCTCGTAGTCGGCGACCGCCGCGACCGCCTGTTCGTACTGGCGGATGCTCGCCGCCGCCAGGGTTTTCATGGTGCGGACGATGCCTTGCAGATTTTCCACCGTGGCCACGGTATGGCGCAGGCTGTCCAGCGTCGGCATGGCGGCGGAGTCTACTCCCTGCGCCCGCTGGCCGGGGAAGGGTTGGGGGTGAGGGTGGATGGATTCGCCAAGGCGGCGCGGGCGATGGCCAGCAGAACCTCCCGATCCTCTTCGTCCAGGTCGGCGCCCGCCGTGATTCGCCGAGCGATCTCCGCGCCGTGGGTGACCACGGCTTCCCGCACCCCTCTTTCGGCCTCGCCGATCCGCTCCAGCGGCACGGGGTCGAACACGCCCTGGGTGACGGCCAGCAGGATCGCGATCTGTTCCGCCGCCGGCAGCGGTTGATATTGTGGCTGCTTCAGCACTTCCCGCAGCCGCTGTCCCCGGTCGATGGCGCGGCGGGTGGCGTCGTCGAGGCGGGTGCCGAAACGGGCGAAGGCTTCCATCTCCTCGAACTGGGCGTAAGCCAGCCGCAATTCCCCGGCCACTGCCCGGTAGGCCGGCAACTGCGCCTTGCCACCGACCCGCGATACCGATTTGCCGATGTCCACCGCCGGCCAGATGCCCTTGCGGGCCAGCATCGGCGAAAGATAAATCTGCCCGTCGGTGATCGAGATCAGGTTAGTGGGAATGTAGGCGGCGAGGTTCTGGGCTTCGGTTTCCACAATCGGCAGCGCCGCCAGCGAGCCGCCGCCGTACTCTGGGCGCAAGCGGGCGGCGCGTTCCAGCAGGCGGGAATGCAGATAGAAAATATCGCCGGGAAACGCCTCCCGTCCCGGCGGACGGCGCAGCAACAGGCACAGTTCCCGATAGGCCTGGGCATGACGGGTCAGGTCGTCGTACACGATCAGCGCGTCGCGACCCTGGGCCAAGAACCATTCGGCGATGCTGGTCGCCGCGTAGGGAGCGAGCATTTGCAGACCCGGCGGATCTTCGCCGGCGGCGACCACGACCACGCTGTAGGCCAGCGCCCCCTGCTGGCGCAAGACGGCGATCACTTGGGCCACCGCCGCGCCGCGCTGACCGACGGCGCAGTAGACGCAGATCACGCTCTGATCGGCCTGGTTGAGGATGGCGTCCACCGCCAGGGCGGTCTTGCCGGTCTGACGGTCGCCCAGAATCAGTTCCCGCTGGCCGCGCCCGATGGGAATGGCGGCGTCCACCGCCTTGATCCCGGTCGCCAGGGGCACGCTGACCGGAGCGCGGGCCAGAATCGGCGGCGCGGGGCGCTCCACCGGCCAGCGTTCGCCGGTGGCGATCGGGGGACCGTCGTCCAAGGGGTCGCCGAGCGCGTTCACCACCCGGCCCAGCAATGCCGCGCCGACCGGCGTATCCAGCACCCGCCCGGTTCGTTCCACGGTCGCGCCGGCCCGCAAGCCGCCCTGATCCCTCAGCAACACCACTCCGACTTCCGCCGCGTTCAGGTCGAAGGCGATGCCGGTTGAATCGTCGGCGAAACGGACCAGTTCCATCGCCGCCACGCCCGGCAGGCCGCGCACCCGCGCCACGCCCTGACCGACCGCGGCGACGGTCCCAATTTCCACCGGGCGCAGGGGTGGACGGTAGCCGTTCAGGGCGGCGTCGAAGGGGGCGAACCAGTCCGGCGGGATCATGAGCCGTTGCCGCCGGCGGGTGGAATCAGGGCCTGCCATTCGGCGGCGAACCCGTCGAGATAACTGTCCAGGGTCCAGGCCAGCCGCTGGCTGGGCGTTTCCAGAGTGATGCCGAAGGATGCGACGGGATCGGTGCGGAAATCCGGGTTCGGGGTGGGGCCGAGAAACTGCCGCAACCCGGCGGTCAGCATCCGCCGCTGGGGTTCCGGCAGCGGAAAGGCGGTAATGATCGCGCATCCGTCCCGGGCGGCCTGGGCCAGCGTTTGCCGGGTTTCGTGATCCAAGGTTTGCAGTCGCGCCAGCAGGGCGGACGCCATTTGCGCTTCCAGGTCGGCGTTGCCCAAGTCGCGGAGCGCGCGCCGGGCCAGCGCCAGCAAACGCTGGTTGGCCTCGCGTTGCAGTGTCCGCTGAAAATCCTGCTGTTCCCGATGCAGTTCCGTTCGCCAGCGTTCCCGCGATTCGTCCACTTCGGTTCGCGCCTGGGTCAGCCAGGTTTGTCGTTGCGCGGCGACTTCTTCCCGCGTCCGGGTCAGCCAGCTTTCCCGGCTGGCCGCCAGTTCCCGTTGTCGCACGAGGTAGTCCTGTTGCAGCGCTTCGGCCGCCGCTGCCTTGGCTTGCGCTTCCGCCAGCGCGGCGGCGACCCGTTGCTGGCGGGCGGCCATCGCGGTGAGAATCGGACGATACAGGAACCGCTTGAGCAACCACAGCAACAGCAGGAAATTGCCGATCTGGGCAGCGACGGTGAACCAGTCCAGTTTCATGCCTAGCGGACGGTCGCGGCGATGACGTGATTCCAGAACGGATTGGCGAAGATCAGGATCAGCGAGATCACGAAGCAGTAAATCGCGGTGGATTCGATCATCGCCAGTCCGACGAACAGGGTGCGGCTGAGGGTGGCGGCCTCATCCGGTTGCTGGGCGATGGCCAGCAGCGCCTGCGCCACGGCGCGGCCTTCGGCCAGAGCTGGGGCGATGGTGCCGAGACAAATCGTCAGACCGGCGGTGACGATGGAGACGATGCCGATCACGAGCGCGGGGTCCATGAATGCTTGCCTCACCTGTGGGATTGGGAATGGGTGGTTTGTTCCCGAGCGGCGACGGCTGCAGCAATGAACACGGTCGCCAACACCGCGAAAATATACGCCTGAATCAGGCCGGTCAGCAGTTCCAGCGCGTGCATCAGCGCCGGGAACGCCAGGGGCATCACCAAGAGCAGAATGGCTGCCGCCAGTCCGCCGCTCATCACGTTGCCATACAGCCGTACCGCCAAAGCCAGGGTGCGGGCCAGCTCGCCGATGAGATTGAGCGGCAGCATCAGCGGAGTGGGTTCCAGGTACAGATGCAGGAAGCCGCGCAACCCGTGCCGGCGGATGCCGTAAAACGGCACCGCGCAAAACGTGCAGAACGCCAGCGCGGTGGTGGTGGATAGCGAGCCGGTGGGTGGATGGTAACCAGGGACGACCGCCAGCAGATTGCAGGCGGCGATGAAAAGGAACAAGGTGGCGATAAACGGCAGAAACGGGCCGGGGTCCTGGCGGGTGATGTCCCCGATCTGGTTCTGGGCGCCCTCGACCAGCACTTCCAGCAGATTTTGCCAGGGTGACAGTTCGCCGGTGGTGGACAGTTTGCGGGTTACCCAGCGCGCCAGCCCGGCCAGCAGGGCGATGGTGAGCCAAGTGAAGATCAGGGTGGCATTGATCTTCACCACGCCGAGATCGAGCGGAATAGTCTGGTCGGGGCTGATGTTCACGATACTTGTCGAGGCGGTTCCGTCACGGGTCGCAACCGGCGGGTCAGCAGCACCCGCGCCACGATAAAGGCCAGCAGCGCCACGCCCAGGCGCGTCAGGTCGCGATCTGGGCCGAGGATGAAATAAAAGCCGGCAATGCTGACCGCCAGTCGCACGGTGAAACTGCCGAACACCCACAACGCGGGATGCGCCTGTTCCGGCAGGCGCCGCAGGGTGAACCACAGGCCGGCGTAATAAAACAACCCCAGCGCCGCGCCGCCCAGAACGGCCAACGACCAACCCACTACTTCAATCATGCGGCGGTCCCATGCGCTCCACCCACTGCCAGGCGGCGATGCAACCCAGCACCAGCCCGGCCAGCAGCAGGCTCAAGGTCCAGGAAAAGCGTCCGGGATGGGCGCGATCCAGCCACAGACCGAGCAGCGCCCCCAGCACCGCCGGCAATGCCACGCTCCAACCGATTATTCCGAACACGCCCAGCCCGAACCACGGTCCCGGCTGGCCGGCGGCGCGCGCCCGCAGCTTGCGGTCGGCCTTGCGCGCCACCTGTGTTGGAAGGTGATTGGGGGTAGGGCGGGGCGGTTTCATCGGGGTGGCTCCTGCAATTCCAGAAAACGGCGGATCACGCCGGCCTCCAGCCGGGCGATGGCGCCGCGAGCTGCTTTTTCCTGATCGTCGTAATGGCGAAAGCGGGTTTCCACTACCTCCCGCAGTTGCGCCAGATCGCCTTCCCGAACCGCCCGTCGTACCGAGATCAATACTTCATCCTCGCATTTGACCAGCACGCCCCGATCCACCGCCACGAAGGTTTCGCCGCCGTCCGGGGCGGTAAAGCCGACAATACCGGGCACCAGCGCCGCCACCCAGTCGCGGTGGCGCGGCAACAGGCAAAACGACCCGTCCGGCCCATCGGCGGTGATTTGGGCAACGGTTTCGTCCACCAGCACTTCGGTGGGGGTGAGCAGTTTCAGCCGCATCGCCGC
>WBZP01002372.1_pt2 | contig 17665 bp, 18 predicted proteins | sample 5204301 | NCBI WGS metagenome assembly WBZP01 (sample SAMN12412401, study PRJNA552823) | activated sludge metagenome | isolation source: activated sludge from nitrification reactor of wastewater treatment plant... | place: USA: Pennsylvania | collected 2017 | reverse complement strand
ACCAGACCTATTCGGAGAAGCCGGGCCACCGGTTCACCCTCAACGCCAGCTTCGCCGACATGGATCCGGCCCAGTACGACGCCCTGGTGATCCCCGGCGGCCGCGCCCCGGAATACCTGCGGCTGAATCCCAAGGTCCTGGATCTGGTGCGCCACTTCTTCACCGCCAACAAGCCGGTGGCCGCCATCTGCCACGGCGCCCAGCTGCTGGCGGCGGCGGGCGTGCTGGCCGGCCGCACCTGCTCCGCCTATCCCGCCTGCCGCGCGGAGGTGGAGGTGGCCAAGGGGACCTACGCCGAGATCGCCATCGACGGCGCGGTCACCGACGGCAACCTGGTCACCGCCCCGGCCTGGCCGGCCCACCCCGCCTGGCTCGCCCAGTTCCTGCAGGTCCTGGGGACGCGGATCAGCCTCTGAGCGGGTCCCGCTCCCCGGCAAGCCGCATCCAGCCCAGGTCCGCGTCGATGTTGCGGACCAGGGCCTGGAGCGGCTCCAGGACAAAGGCCCGCCGCTGCGCCCGCGGGTGCGGCAGGGTCAGGCTCAATTCGGGACCGAGCACCGACAGGTCCGCCGGTGGAGGCCAGTGCCATTCGCCCTGGACCGCCTCCACGCAGATCAGGTCCAGGTCCAGGGTGCGCGGGGCGTTGCGGCCCTGGCCGCGGTCGCGCCCGAGCTGCAGCTCGATCCGCAACAGGGCCTCCAGCAACCGACGCGGATCCTGCAGCGCGGTTTCCAGAAGCGCCACGGTGTTCAGGTAGTCTGGCCCGGAGCCGCTCTCGTCCGGGGTCTCCATCTGCAGCGGGCTGGGCGTGACAGATCCCAGGCCCGCGAGGGCCGCCAGTCCAGACCGCAGGTTCGCGGCGCGGTCGCCGAGGTTGGAGCCGAGCGCGACGACCGCTTTCATCCGCGCTCGATCTCCCGCAGGGGTGCCGTGCGGGCGCCACCGGCATCGCCGGTATTGGGCTCGCCTTCGGCATCCATCACCAGCGCCTGGCATTCCGTCTCGGCACGGGTGATGTGCTCGGTGCCCGCGGGGATGATGCAGAGTTGGCCTGGCCCGAGGTTTCGTTCGCCGTCCCGAAAACAGATTCGCATCTGGCCCGAGATCACCAGGAACAGCTCGTCGCAGCCATGGCGGTGCCAGACGAATTCGCCGGCGAACTTCACCAGCCGCAGTTCATTGCCGTTGAGCCGGCCGAAGGTGCGCGGCGCCCAGTGCTCCTGGAACTGGCCGAGCAGCCCGGCGAGATCATGCACGGGCGGAATCACGCCCGCTGCCCGTGCTCGGCGGAGACCAGGGTGCGGATGCCTCCGCGCACCTGGAAGTCGCCCTCCACCCTCAGCCAGCGCGGCTGCATGGCTGCCACCAGGTCGTCGAGGATCTGGTTGGTGACCGCCTCGTGGAAGGCGCCCCGGTCGCGGTAGCTCCAGAGGTACAACTTCAGCGACTTGGATTCCACGCAGAGCCGGTCCGGCTGGTAGGTGATGCGCAGCTTGGCGAAGTCGGGCTGGCCGGTCATCGGGCACAGGCAGGTGAACTCCTCGGTTTCGAAGACGACCTCGAAGGGCCGTCCCGGCCGGGGGCTCTCGAAGGTGTCGAGGTGCCCGGTGGGGCGGGTCACGACCACCTTCGGCAGCCGCTTCGGCAGGGTGGGACGGGGGCGCTTGGGTTCAGGCATCACGGCGTTCCTTGGGGACATCGGGGTAGAGGTTGTCCATGCATTCCGGGCAGACCCCGTGGCTGAAATCGGCCTCTGAATGGTCGCTGATGTAGCTTTCGATCTGGGTCCAGTAGCCCTGGTCGTCGCGGATCTTCTTGCAGCTCGCGCAGATCGGCAGGAGCCCGGAGAGCGTGCGCACCTGGGCCAGGGCGGCCTTGAGCTCCAGGATCGTCCGTTCGCGCTCCTCCTCGGCGCGCTTGCGATCGGTGATGTCCTTGGAGATGCAGACGACCGAGGCGACCCTGCCTGCCGCGTCCTTCAAGGGCCGGACCGAAGTGATGAAGAACCGGTCCGGTTCCCGGGTCATGGGCACCCGCACGTCGAAGACGATGGTCTCGCCGGTGGCGAAGGCGCGGCGGACCACGGTCATGCGCTTGTCCGCCTCCTCCTGCGGAAAGATGTCGTAGATCCGGCGTCCGATCACCTCTGCGGGGGTGCGGTCGAAGTGCGCGGAGAAGGCATGGTTGACGTAGCGGTAGGTGCCGTCCTCGAGGATGTGGAAGATCGGGTCGGTGGAGGCGCCCAGGACGATCTCCAGGGACTCCACCTTCCTCCGGAGCATCTCCAGCTCGGCCCCCGCCGCTCCGTCCTGATCCCCTGCCCCCATGAACCGGCCTCCGTCCCTGCTTGATGGTGCGATGGCTGCGGGGCCCGCCGCAATGCGCGGCTCAGGGCGCCGCGGCGTAGGGAATGGGGTCCTCCAGGCCGGCTTCGCGGAAGCCGCGGAGGCGCAGCAGGCAGGAATCGCAGCGTCCGCAGGCGAGGTCCTCGCCCTGGTAGCAGGACCAGGAAAAATGCAGGGGCGCCCCCAGCTCCACGCCCTTCCGGACGATCTCCGCCTTCTTCAGGTGCAGGAGCGGCGCGTGGAAGGCCAGCCGGGTCTCGGGGCGGGTGCCAAGGTTGGCGACCACCTCGAAGGCGCGGAAGAAGGCCTCCCGGCAGTCCGGGTAGCCGCTGCTGTCCTCCTCGACGAAGCCGACCACCACCGCCCGCGCCTTCAGGACCTCGCCCCAGGAGGTGCAGGCGGACAGCAGGTGGGCGTTGCGAAACGGGACGTAGGTGGCGGGCACGCCGGTGCCGGCGAGGTTGCCCTCGGGAACAGCGATGGACCGGTCGGTGAGGGCCGAGCCGCCGATCGCCCGCAGCGCCTTGAAATCCACCACCAGCCGCCGCTCCGGCGGCACCCGGTAGAAGTCGGCGATGGCCTCGAAGGCGCGCCGCTCGCGGGTTTCGGTGCGCTGGCCGTAGTCGCCGTGGAGCAGCGCCAGATCCATGCCGATGGCATGGGTCATGGCGGTGACCACGCAGGAATCCATCCCTCCCGAGAGCGAGACCACCGCGATGTCAGCCATCGACGCGCGCCTCCGCCCAGGTTTCCAGCTCGTTCATGGCCGCCTCCAGCTGCTGTCCAACCGCGGTCTCGTCGGCCCGCGGATCCACCTGGAACGGTTCCCCGTAGCGGACCGTGGCGGTGGCGAAGGGCAGCGGAATGGGCAGGGCGTCCCAGGTCCTCAGCTCGATCCGGGCGCTGTAGGCCACGCAGACCGGCACGATCCAGGCGCCGGTGCGCCGGGCCAGGGCCACCACGCCGGGCTTGAGCACCTGCCGGGGGCCGCGCGGGCCGTCCGGGGTGATGCCGAAATCCCAGCCCTCCTTCACCGCCCGGATCATCCGCACCAGCGCCTTGGCGCCGTCCTCGCTGGCGGTGCCGCGGACGGCGTGGATGCCGAAGTGGCGCCAGGTGGCGGCGCTGCGCTCGCCGTCCTTGCTGTCGCTGGAGAGGATCGCCACGCCGCGCGGGCTGCCGTCGGCCGCGGCGCGGGTCCAGGGGTAGGACAGCGGCATCATCAGCAGCCGGCGGTGCCAGAAGGCGAGGACGATGCGGCGGTCCGCGGCCAGCAGGTCGTCCACGGCCTCCTTGCCCTCCACCCGCACGCGGAGGGTGTAGGCCAGCAGCTTGACCAGGTGGGCGCCAAGCAGGGGAACCAGCCGGAAATGGAACCACACCGATTGCGGCGACCCGAGGGGGCGGCCGCGTTCGGCGATCTCGGTGCGCGGGCTCAACTGGCCGCCTCCCCCGGCAGCACCTCAGGGCGCGCCAGCAGGTAGGTCCTGCCGCAGTAGTCGCAGCGGACTTCCACTTCGGTGTCGTCGGCGAAGAGTTCGCGCAGCTGCTCTCGGGGGAAGCCGAGGATGGTGCCGAGCAGGCTTTCGCGGGTGCAGCGGCAGCGGTAGGCCAGGTCGACGCTGCCGAGGACCTCCGCCCCGGGGCCGCCGTTCACCCACTCGGTGAGGAAATCCGGCACCCGTTCGTGGTCCTGCAGCACCTCCACCCCCTCGATCGCCTGCACCAGCCGCGCCAGGCGGGCGGGGGGACAGTCCGGCAGCGGCTCCACCAGCAGCCCGCCGGCATGGCCCGTCAGCGGGTCGCACCAGAGCGTCAGCGAGGCCTGGACCTGCTCCGACTGCAGCAGGTAGGCCTCCACCTGGGCCTGGATGCCGCCCGCCACCAGCGGCAGGGTACCGGTCCAGGGCTGGCCGCTGGCGCTGGAGCGCATCACCACCAGGGTGCCGGGGGCCTCGACCCAGGGCCCCTCCAGCCGGGGGGCCAGGTCGAGTACGCCGCGCAGGGTGCCGTCGGGCCAGCAGTCGCCGACCACCGCCCGCGCCCGGCCCGCGCCCTTGACGAACAGCTGCAGCCGCTCGAGGAACAGCGCCCGGCTGTTGAGCAGGGCGGTGGCCGCGAGCAGCTCGGTGAGGCAGGCGCAGGCCTCCGCGTCCAGCTGCGGGTGGCCGCGGCGGACGCCGTCCCAGAGGGCGCTGGCGTCCAGCGCCGCCAGCCGGATCCGCTGGTCCGAGGTGAGGGCCCGGGTCACCCGGGCCAGGGGCCAATCACTCATGGGACCAGTGTAACGGTCCCGAATGTGCGAGGCTTTCAGGTATGGCTACCAGCGCACGCACGGCCGCGGCACAGGCGCTCCACGGCGTCTTCGGAACCGGCCGCCGGGTCTCCGAGGACTGGGACGCCGGCCTCACGCCGGAGGATGCGGGCCTGGCCCAGGCCATGCTCGGGCTGGCACTGCGCCGCTGGGGCCGGCTCCAGGCCTGGGCCGCGCCGCGGTTGAAGGATCCCGGCCGCGGCCTGCCGCTGGGCAGCCAGGTCTGTCTGGCGCTGGGGCTGGTGCAGCTGGCCTGGCTCGACGGCGTGGCCGCCCATGCCGCGGTCCACGAGGCGGTGGACCTGGTGGGCGACCAGGCGCTCGGATTCCCGCCGCACCGGGGTCTGCTGAACGCGTTGCTGCGCAAGGCCGCCGCGGACCGCCAGGGCCTCGCCCGGGAACTGGAGGCAATGCCGGCCCGCCTCGACCGGACCGCCTTCGTCGAGGAGGTCCTGGAGGCCGCCGCGGGCCCTGCGCCGGAACGCCAGGAAGCCCTGTGGGCGCGGCTGCAGGTGCCGCCACGGCCGGCCTTCCGGCGGCTGCGGGGGGAACTGCCGGCGGGCATGGCGGCCGATCCCGGCCTGCCCGGCTGCTGCCGGCTCGAGGCCGGCGCGGCCTTTCCGCACGACTGGCTGGCCCGAGGCGAGGGCCTGGTCCAGGACCGCAGCTCCCAGGCGCTGATGGATTTCCGCTGGTCCGGCCAGCCCGCCCGGGTCCTCGACGCCTGTGCGGCGCCCGGCGGCAAGACCGCAGCCCTGGCGCTGAAATACCCCGCCGCCCAGGTGACCGCGCTGGAGCGGGAGCCGCGCCGCATCCGCCGGCTGCGGGACAACCTGGCTTCCTGGCAGCTGCCGGCCGAGGTGATCCAGGCCGAAGCGGCGGCCTGGCTCGAGGCCGGCGGCCCGGCCTTCGACCTGATCCTGCTGGACGCCCCCTGCACGGGCTCCGGCACCCTCGGCAAGCACCCTGAACTGGGCTGGCTGGGGAACCGGCTCGAGCGCCGCCACCTGCTGGCCCAGCAGGAGCGCCTGCTGGGCTCGGCCCAGCGCCGGCTGGCCGCGGGCGGCCTGTTGATCTATTCCGTCTGCAGCTGGCTGCCGGAGGAGGGCGAAGCCCACCGCGAGAGGCTGCTCCGCAGCCTGCCGGAACTGCGGCCGGTTGAGATCTGGGGGGAGGGACTGGGCGGCAGCCGGTTCCGGCCCGATCCTCTGGCCTGGGAGGGGGAGGGCTTCCAGGGCTTCGCGGTCGGGCGGCCGTAGCGGCGCGGGGCCCGGTGTATCCTCGGATCACGAGGTTGGCATGCGGATGACTGCACTCATGCTCGGCACAGCGGTCCTGGCCGCGCAGGCGCCACCGGTCGCAGAGCCGCCGCTGCGCGCCCATCTGGCCTACCTTTCCGACGACCTTCTGGAGGGCCGCGGCACCGGCCAGCGGGGCGGCGATCTGACGGTGAAGTACCTCGAGACCCAGCTGCAGGGGCTCGGGCTGCAGCCGGTGCCCGGCGCAGGCTACCTGCAGAAGGTCCCGCTGCTCGGGATCCGCACCCTCAAGGAGCAGACCCGGCTTACCTTCTGGGCCGGCCAGGCGGCCCTGGCTCCGGAACTGGAGGTCGATGCGGTGGCCCTCGGCGGCCAGCCCAGGGCCGAGACGCTGATCCAGGCGCCGGTGCTGTTCGCCGGCTACGGAATCCAGGCTCCAGGGGAGGACTGGGACGATTTCCAGGGCGTCGACGTGAAGGGCAAGCTGTTGCTGGTGCTGGTCAACGAGCCCCGTCCCACCGCCGCGGAGCCGGGCCGGTTCGCCGGTCCGTCCCTGACCTACTACGGCCGCTGGATCTACAAGTTCCAGCAGGCCCGGCGCCTCGGCGCGGCCGGCGTGCTGGTGATCCATTCCGACGAGGGCGCCTCCTATGGCTGGAGCGTGGTCCGCAATTCCTGGTGCGGCGAACGCTTCCAGCAGGCCCCCGAGGGGGACGGCAACCCGATCCAGGGCTGGCTGTCCGAGCCCTTCGCCCGGCGCCTGGTCGCCGCCGCCGGCCACAACCTCGATGCGCTGCGCGCGGCAGCGGAACGGCGCGGCTTCCGGCCGGTCAGCCTTGGGCTCCGTTTCGACGCGGTGCTGCGCTCCCAGGTCCGGGAACTCGACCAGTACAACGTGGCGGCCATCATCCCGGGCACCGACCCCGCCCGCCGCGGCGAGGCGGTGGTCTACAGCGCCCACTGGGACCACTTCGGCCGCGAGGAGGGCCCGCCTGCCCGCACCTACAACGGCTCGCTGGACAACGGCTCGGGCTGCGCAGCGCTGCTGGCCATGGCCCAGGCCGCGGTGCGGCGGCCGCTGCCGCGCACCCAGATGTTCTTCTTCCCCTGCGCCGAGGAGCAGGGCCTGCTCGGTTCGGAGGGCTATGTCCGCCGGCCGATGTGGCCCCTGGACAAGACCGTGGCAGTGCTCAACCTCGATGTGCTGAACTTCGTCGGCCGGGCCCGCGACATCGCCCTGCCCGGGGCCGAGCGCACCACCCTGTTGGACACCGGCACCCGGGTCGCCCGCCGCATGGGCCTGGGCGTGGCCCCCGCCAAGCCCGATCCCAGCGGCGCCTACTTCCGCTCCGACCATTTCCCCTTCGCCAAGGCCGGCGTTCCCGCCTTCACCATCGGCTCGGGCCTGTCCTGGGCCAAGGACGACGGCGCCGCCGCCGCCAAGGCGCAGGCCTACGGCGCCCGCTACCACCAGCCCAGCGACCGCTACGACCCCGACTGGGATCTGGCCGGGATGGTCCAGCAGGCGCAGTATGCGCTCAATCTCGGCCACGTCCTTTCGACCGCGCCCGGACGGCCGCGCTGGAAGCCGGGGGCGGCCGTCGCCGCACCGTGATCAGCCGCGCCGCAGGGTGATAACCACCAATTCGGGCGGCGCCGCCACCCGCATGGGCACGCCCACCACGCCCAGCCCCCGGCTGACGTAGAGGCGCTGGCCGTCCTCCTCGAACAGTCCCTGGGTGTAGGGGCCGAGCATCCGCGCGAAGTTCAGCCCCGGAACCAGGTTCACCTGGCCGCCGTGGGTGTGGCCGGCCAGGGTCAGGCGGCAGCCCACCCGGCGGGCCAGCCGCCACATGGAAGGCCGGTGCACCAGGCCCAGCCGGAAGGCGCCCTCCGGAAGGCCCTTCACCGCCAGGTCCGGCCGCGGCCCTGGGCCGAAGCGGACCCCGCGCCAGCGGCCGTCCAGGGCCTGCGGATCCTGGATGCCGACCACCGCCAGTGTTGCGCCGCGGCGCTCCACCCGGGCATGGGCGTTCTCCAGGCAGCGGAAGCCGGCACCTTCCAGACCGGCCCAGATCGGCCCCGGGTTGGAGAAGTAGTCGTGGTTGCCGAGCACCGCGTAGCAGCCCAGCGGCGCGGGGAATCCGCCGAAGGCCTCGGCGAAGGCACCCACCTCCTCGGGCAGGGAATCCACCACGTCACCGCTCAGCAGCACCAGTTCCGCCCGCTCGCGCTCGGCGGCCCCGCGCCAGCGGCGCAGGGTGCCGGGCCCGGCCAGGGGCCCGGCGTGGGGGTCGGACAGTTGCAGGATCCGCAGCCCCTCCAGGCCCGGGGGCAGGTCGGGGAAGTACAGGTCGTGCCGGGACACCAGGGGGTCGCCGTAGGCCTGGGCCCAGCCGAAGCCGCCCCCCACCGCCAGCGCGCCCATGCCGGCGGTGGCCGCGCCCTGCAGGAAGGCGCGCCGGCTCGGCGCCTCCAGGCCGGACTCCAGGCGCCGGCGGTGGGCCAGGCGGTACAGGGCTTCCGTGCAGGATCCGCCAAGCAGGTTCAGCAGGGTCAGGGCCTGAAAATAGAAGGCGCCCCGCGCCAGCGGTCGCAGCCAGGGCCCCAGCCCGTGGTCGGCGAAGCCGGCAAAGCGCAGCCCCATGTAGACCACCAGGGGCAGGTGGACCAGCACCAGCGACCCGGGGATGAAGCGGTGCGTCCGCTCGGGCAGGAGGTGGCGGAGGAACCGCCAGTGCAGCCACTGGAGGGCGAAGAACAGCAGGAACAGCGTCGCGAACAGCGCCACGACGGTCCTCAGGCCTGGCCGAGGAGCCGCTCCGCCGCGGCCACCAGACCGGGCAGCTTGTTCACCGCCGCATCCCAGAGGATCGCATCGTCGAGCTGGAAATAGGCGTGCAGGAGGATCTTCCGCAGGGCCAGGAACTTGTCCCATTCCACTTCGGGAGCCTGGGCGAGCAGATCCTTGGGCAACCGCCGCACGGACTCGCCGATCAGTTCGAAATTGCGCGCGACCGCATCGCGCGCCATCCACTCCTCGGTGAATTCCGCGAAAAAGTGCGTCTCGGTGACCGAGCGGATCTTCGCCCCGGAAGCCAGGATGTCGCGCAGGTAGAGGCCGAGGTCACGGGACACGCAGGCACTCCCGTTCGATGGTCGGGCGCAGTTCCGTCTTGAGCCCGGCGGTGGTCACCAGGTCCACCGGACGCTCGAGCAGGGCCTCCAGGCGGAACTTGGCGTCCATGTAGCGGTCGAAGCCCAGCGGCGGCTCGAAGTCCACCAGCAGATCGACGTCGCTGTCCGGCCCCGCCTCGCCCCGCGCGGTCGAGCCGAACAGCGCGAGGGTCCGGATCCCCAGCGCCTGCAGCTCCGGAAAGTGGGCCCGGAGGATGGCGAGGACCTGGTCGGCGTGCATGGCGGAATGTCGGATGCTGGCAGTCTACCGCGAGCCTAGGGACGCAGGACCACGCTCACCGTGAACACCTGCTTGTCCTTCAGCCTCCCGGGGCCGTCGTTGAGGATCCGGTGCAGGCCGAGGGTGAAGGTGGAGCGGCCCAGGATCGGCGCCAGCAGGTCCCGTTCGACCAGCTCGGTCAGGGCGAACTCGAGGCCCGCCACGCGCTGGGCGGCCGGCCTTGGGTCGCGCGGGTCCCAGGCCAGGGCGGCCTCCCAGTAGCCGCGGAAGGCGCCACCAAGGCTGGCCCGGGCGCGCTGGAAGCGGTCACCCCGCTGCAGGTGGTCGGGCAGGGCGGGCAGGGAGACCCGGCCGGCATCCAGGCCGGCGGGCACCAGGCTGGTGGGCAGGCCGCCCAGGTGGAAGCGGTCCAGGAGGCCGGGCGCACCGCCCAGGCGGCCGGCTTCGGCCTCGAGGGCCAGCGGCGGCAGTTCCCCGGGCGGCAGCAGCCGGAGGCGCAGGCCGCCACGCAGGAGGTTCCAGTCCTGGTCGAAGCTGCGGCCGCGCTGGGTCCGGGCGTCCAGGCGGGCGTCCAGGCCCCAGCGCTCGACCGGCCACCAGAGCCGCCGCACCTCGGCCTCGACGCCCAGCAGGCGACGGTTTCCGCCCGGCCGGCCGGGCTCGGGCCACTGGATCCGTTCCATTGCCAGCAGGGGCCTGATGCTGTAAGGCCAGCGGCCGCGGTCCTCGAAGGTCAAGGAGAGCTCGGCGCCGCGGCGCTCGCGGTCGAGGCCCTGCGGAGCGAAAACGTCCTGCCGGGAGGGCCGCTCCAGGCTGGAGAAGACTTCCAGCGCCGGGGCCCAGCGCCAGCCGCGCCAGGCGGCGCCGAGGGCGGCCCCGCGCGGACCGGCGCCGTCGCCGAAGCCCGCCAGCGCCTGCCAGGAGGCGCGGCCCAGCAGGTCCGAGCCGCCATAGCCGAGCTGATAGGCACGGCCGCTGAGGGAGGTGCCCATCCCCAGCCGTGACCCGTTCCAGAGGCCGGTCAGGGCCTCGTAGGGCACCGGCGGCGGCGGGGCGACCGGCGCGGGCAGCAGGTTGGCCTCGTCAGCCGGCGGCAGGACGGTGCCACGGGTCAGGGGCGCCGGGTCCAGGGGCAGCGGCTTTTCCACGGCCGGGTGGGTCAGGTCCAGGCGGCGGATCTCCACGCCGGTGGCGCTCAACTGGGCATAGAAGAGGGCCTTTCCATCGGGCGTGGGGGCTGGATTCCACGCCGCTGCCAGGGTGCTGACGACGGATCGGCCCTCGCACAGGATGGTCCACAGGCCGGCGCGTTCCACCACCCTTCCGGCGGGGACCGGAAGCCCGAGGCCGGTGCCACGGGAAACCGTTCCGGCCTGGCCGGGCGTCCAGGCGCGCAGCGAAGGCTCCAGCACCCCCTCGCCGTTGGGCAGGCGGATTTCGAACAGCACCCGGCCGTCCTCCCAAGCCGCCCGGCGGGGCACGCCGTTGCCGACCCGGCCCAGGGACCAGCGCGGCTTGCGGTCGGGGATCACCGGCGGCGCATCGACCAGTCCCTGCGGATCGGGGGGCCCTGGTTTCTTCGTCGCCGCTGGCTGCGGGTCCTTCAGGTCCCACACCCGCAGCCCCCGGAAGGTCGGCGTGGCCACCCGGGCCAGCAGGCGGGTGCCATCCGGGCTCACCGCCAGGTCGCTGACCTCGCCGTCGATCTTGGCGAAGACGGAACCCTCCCGCAGCCAGCCCTCGGCCCGGGCGCGCCGCTCCAGTTCCAGGGCATCGCGGGTGGCCTCGGCGCGCCAGCGGTCGTAGCCGTCGCGGGCGGCGAAGCCGAAGGTGGCCTTGAAGCTGGCCTCGAAGTCGCGCCGCTTGACCGACACCAACTGCTTCCAGAAGGTCTGCAGGATCCGCGGGTCCGCCGGCGTGCGGGCCTCCAGCCATTCCAGGTAGGCGCTGCCGATCAGGTAGGCCAGGCTGCCGCCGCGGAAGCCGCCGGTGGCCGAGATCCGCCCGTAGTCCGGCAGCTTGCCCTCCAGCGCCCACTGGCGGATCAGGGCGGCGCGGGTGGCGCTGTGCGGACGGCCCTTGCCGGTGATCCGGCCCTCGACCACGGTGGCGTAGCCCTCGCTCACCCAGCGCGGCACCTTCCGCGCCAGCGGCCCCACCGGCAGGTCCAGCAGGCGCTCACCCAGGTTCGGCCGGCTTTGCGGGCGCAGCAGGTGGTGAATGTGGGTGAGTTCGTGGGTGACCAGCAGCTCCGCCCAGGTGGTGACGTGGGCGATGCCGCTGTCGGGCTCCGGCGGCGTCCGCCACAGCACCACGAACGGGTGGTCGAGCAGCGGCACCGCCATGCCGTTCGCTTCCAGCACCGGATCCTTGACCACCACCTCCACGGCCCGCGGGCTTTCGTAGCCCACCCATTCCGTCACCCGGGCATGGATCCCCTCGATCTTGGAGGCGATCTCCAGGGCGAAAGGCTCGAAGCCGCCGCGGGCGGGGTAGTGGATCCGGTAGTGGGCGGTGCGCAGGGTCCGCCAGGGCGCATCCGCCGCCTGGACGCGCTCGGCGGCCAGCGGCAGGGCCGCAGAGAGAAGCAGCAGGAGGGGAACCCGGAGCGAGGCCATGCCCCAGTGTGGCGGCAGCCGCGGCTGTGACAAAAATCACGACTGAGTCTCAATCGCAAATAATTCTTGCGATTCGATTCGATCAAATGAGAATTGATCTCAACATGATTCGCGTCCTCGCCCCCGCCTCCTGCCTGCTTCCCCTGATCGCTGCCGCAGCGATCGCAGGGACGCCCACCCAGCGCCAGGTGTACGCCATGGGCACCCGGTTGCACCTGCAGTTGGAGGGACCGGCCGCTGCGGCCGCCCTGGCCGAGGTGGAGCGCATCGAGGACGGCTGTTCCACCTGGCGGCCGGACTCCCCCTGGGCCCGGCTGAACGCCGCCGGCGGGGCCTGGCAGCCGCTGGACCGGGAGTGGCTGGAGCTGCTGGAGCGTGCGAGGACCTGGAGCCTGCGCACCGGCGGCGCCTTCGATCCGGCCCTGCTGGCCCTGCTGCGGATCCACGGCGTGCGGGCCGGCGATCCAACGCCAGCGGGCTACGGTTGCCATCTCCTTGAACTGGACCTGCCCGGAGGCCGCGCCCGCCTGAAGGAGGGTGCCGGAATCGAGGAGGGCGGCTTCCTCAAGGGCTACGCCCTGGATGCCGCCCGGCGCGCCGCCGGTGCCGGCGCCGGCTGGCTGGATTTCGGCGGGCAATTGCTGGCCTGGGGACGGCCCTTGCGGGTCGAGGTCGCCGACCCCGCCCGGCGCGACCGGCCGCGGGTCGCGTTCCTGCTGCGCGACGCCAGCCTCAGCACCAGCGGCTGCTCGGAGCGCGGGCGGCACCTCGTCGATCCGCGCAGCGCCCGGCCCTGCGCGGCCTGGGGCTCGACCTCCGTGGTGGCGGCCTCCGCCTTCGAGGCCGATGTGCTGTCCACCGCGCTGTACGTCTTGGGCCCTGAAGCCGGGCTCGCCTGGGCCCGGGCGCAGGGCGTGGCCGTGCTGTTCCTTCTCAATGATGGCGCCCGGCGCATGAGCCCGGCGTTCGCGGCGCTCAAGCCCGCCTTTTTCGACGGAGACCCCGAATGAACACCCTGTTCACCCCCCTTGCGCTGCTGCTCGCCACCTCGCTGGCGGCGCAGGAGCCGGCCCGGCCCGACACCGAAAGGCGGGTCGCGGACCTGGAACGCAAGCTCGAAATCCTCTCCCGGGAACTGGAAGCCCAGCGCGCAGGCGCGGCCCTGCCTGAGGCGGCCGAAGGCAAGCACGGGTTCGCCCCGGCGGCTTCGAAGGTCTACGCCGTCAAGGGCGGACTGTCGATCGGCGGCTATGGCGAAATGGTCTACGAGAATTTCCAGGCGACCCTGGAGAACGGCAGCTACAGCCCGAAACCCAACACCATCGACTTCTACCGGCAGATCCTTTACGCGGGCTACAAGTTCAACGACGCGGTCGTCTTCAACATGGAACTGGAGTTCGAGCACGCCTACGCGGCCGGTTCGCAGACGGTGATCCGCAACGCCAGCGGGCTGGTCACCGACGTCAAGGCCAACCGCCCGGGCGATGTGGAGGTGGAATTCGCCTACCTCGACTTCCTGCTGTCCCGCGGCCTGAACCTGCGGGCGGGCATGGTGCTGATCCCGGTCGGCTTCATCAACGAGATGCACGAGCCGCCGACCTTCCTGGGCGCGGCCCGGCCGGCCCTGGAACGCACCCTGATTCCGACCACCTGGCGGGAGAACGGCGTCGGCGTGCACGGCGAGTGGGGAACGGGGTGGAGCTACCGGGCCTACCTGGTGGCCGGGCTCGACGGCAGCAAGTTCACCCGAAGCGGCATCGGCGGAGGCCGGCAGCAGGGGGCGAAGTCCCTTGCCGAAAGCTGGGCCGTGACCGGAAGGCTGGACTGGACGCCGCTGCCCGGTGCAACGGTTGGCGCGAGCTTCTTCTCAGGCAACAGCCAGCCCGGCGACAGCCTGCCGCGCCTGGCCACGCGGCTCTGGGACCTGCACGCCGAATGGAAGGGGCAGGGCTGGCAGACCCGGGCGCTGCTGGTGCGCACCACCGTGGAGGCCGCCGGGCTGCCGGCCAGCGGGGCGATGCGGGAAGTCGGGACGGTGCAGCAGGGCTCCTACGTGGAAGTGGGCTACGATGCGCTGAGCCGCAGCGGCAGCCGGCAGGCGCTGATCCCCTTCGTGCGCGCAGAGCGGCTGGAGCGGCAGCGGGCGGTGGCGACCGGGGTGGTCAAGGACCTGGCCCTGGACGAACGGATCACCACCCTCGGCGTGGTCTACAAGCCGCTCCCCCAGGTGGCGCTGAAGGCCGACTTCAGCCGCTTCCGCAACGAGGCCAGGAGCGGCCGCAACCAGTTCACCGCGGCCGTCGGCTACTACTTCTGAGGAGCCGGTCATGCGTGTGCTGGCCCTGATCGCAACCCTGGCGGCAACCCTGGGCGCGGGGTTGCCGGGAACCCAGGAAGCCCTCGCCCTGGCCTTTCCGGAGGCCCGGTTCGAGCGCCGCGAGCATTTTCTCAGCGAGGCCCAGGCTCAGCAGGTGCGGGCGTTGGCAAGGGTCGAGCTCGCCGGGCCCTGGTGGGTGGCCTACGAAGCCCGCAGGGACGGGCAGCGGGTGGGCGTCGCCTTCTTCGACACCCACCGGGTGCGGACCCAGAACGAGACGGCCATGGTCGCAGTGAACGCCGATGGCACGCTGCGCCGGGTGGAGGTGGTGGCCTTCCATGAGCCCCAGGAGTACCTGGCGAAGCCGGCCTGGGTCAGGCAACTGGAAGGGCGCCGCCTGGAGGAGGACCTGAGCCTCAAGCGGTCGATCCGGCCGCTGTCCGGCGCCACCCTCACGGCCCATGCCCTGGTGGACGCCTCACGGCGCGGGCTGGCCCTTCACCAGGTGCTCTACGGGGCCGCCCGGTGAACGCGGCCGAACGCTGGAGCCTGCATGCCACCGCCCTGATCACCGGCGGGTCCGGGCTGGCCTACGGTTGGCTGCGCTATTTCCAGCAGCGGGCCGGGGAATTCGGCCCGGAGGCGCACCCGCTGCAGGCCACCTCGCAGCACCTGCACGTGCTGGCGGCGCCGGCGCTGGTGCTGGTCCTGGGGGCGGTGCTGAAGGGCCACGCCGAGGCCCAGGTGCGGGAGGGCCGGCTGAAACGGTTCGGCAGCGGGCTCCTCCTGCTGCTCGGGGTCGCGCCGATGATCCTCGGCGGCGTCGCTGTGCAGGTGGTGGTGGATCCGGGCTGGCGGCGGCTCTGGGCCTGGGTCCATGGGGCCTCGAGTCTGCTGTTCCTGGGGGCCTATGTGCTGCACCTGCTGCGACGCCCTCCCGCGGACGGACCTTGAGCGCGGGCCTGCAACCGGTCCCGCAGCGGTCGGCCGGCCGCGCGCTCCGCGCACCATCCTGAGGCGCAGGGGCCTGCCGACGCCGATCAGCTGTCAAAGTAGTCGCGATGCCCAGGATCCGAATCCTCCCCGACCAGGTGGCCAACCAGATCGCCGCCGGCGAGGTGGTCGAGCGGCCGGCCTCGGTGCTCAAGGAACTGCTGGAGAACGCCCTCGACGCCGGCGCCACCCGCCTGGACCTGGCCTGGGAGGACGGCGGCAAACGCCTGCTGACGGTGGCCGACGACGGCTGCGGCATGGCCCGGGACGAGCTGTACCTGGCCCTGGAACGCCACGCCACCAGCAAGATCCACAGCGCCGACGACCTCGGCCACCTGGTCAGTTTCGGCTTCCGCGGCGAGGCGCTGCCGTCGATCGCCTCGGTGGCGCGGTTCGAGCTGCACAGCGCCGAGGCGGAGGGCGCGGGCCACCGGCTGCGCGCCGAATTCGGCGTGGTCAAGGAAGTCCAGCCGGCGCCGCGCGGCCGCGGCACCACGGTCACCGTCCGCGACCTGTTCGGCCAGCTGCCGGCCCGGCGCCGCTTCCTGAAAAGCACCGACACCGAGCATGCCCACCTCTGGGGCGTGGTGACCCGGCTGGCGCTGGCCACGCCCGGCGTGCGCTGGTCGGTGCGCAGCGATCGCAGCGCAGAGCTGGTGCTGCCGCCGGTGGCCGACGCCGGGGCCCGGCTCGGCCCGCTGCTGGGGGAGAAGCTGGCCCGCCTGGAGCGCTTCTCCGAAGGGGCCGAACCCTGGCGGCTGCGCGGCTGGCTGAGCCCCCCTGACCTGAGCTTCCGCGACCGCGGCCACCTGTACCTCTTCGTCAACGGCCGCAGCGTCCGCGACCGGCTGCTGCTGGCGGCCCTGGCCGACGGCTGGGAGGGCTTCTTCGCCAAGGGCTCCTACCCGGCGGTGGTGCTGTTCCTGGACCTGCCGCCGGAGGCGGTGGATGTGAACGTGCACCCCACCAAGGCGGAAGTCCGCTTCCGCGATCCGCACCGGGTGTTCCCCTGGGTGAGCCGCGCCACCCGCGACGCCTGGACCCAGCTCAAGGGCGGCCTGGCGTCGGTGCTGGACCTCCCGCCGCCGCCGGCCGAGCCCGGGCCCGGCTGGCGGGACCGGGTCGGGGTGCAGGAGCATCCCCGGCTCTGGTCCGCCCACCCCTCCGAGCACGGCGGCGGCGCCCTGGCCGCCCTGTCCGCGGCCTTCGGCACGGACGGGTTCGACACCCGCCCCCTGGACCCGCCCTACCCCGAGGGCGGCGGCCCGTCCATCGGCGCGGCTGAACCGGCGGTTCCCTACCAGGACAACCCCTTGAAGTACCTGGGCGCCTTCCAGGACACCTACCTGGTGGTCGAAGCGCCGGGGGAGAGCGGTCCGGAACTGTGGATCATCGACCAGCACGTGGCCCACGAGCGGGTTCTCTACGAGCGCCTGTTCCTCCGACGGCAGGTGCCGGCCGCGCAGCCGTTGCTGCCGGCGCGGGTGGTGCAGCTGGGGCCCGCCGCCGTGTCGCGGCTGGCGCCCTTCCTGGAAGCCATGCAGGCGATCGGGGTGGAGGTCGAAGCCTTCGCGCCGGACGCGGTGCTGGTCCGCGCCCTGCCGGACTTCCTGGTGGACCGCGATCCGGAGGCGTTGCTGCTGGACCTGGGCCGCCGGCTGGCCCGCGATGGCGGCACCGACCTCGACAGCTTCCGCCGCGACCTGAACGCCGAGCTGGCCTGCCGGGCGGCGATCAAGAAGCACCACCGGCTCACCCCCGAACTGGCCCTGCGGCTGGTGCAGGACCTGCTGGCCTGCGCCGTGCCGCACACCTGTCCGCACGGCCGGCCGATCCTGAAGAAGCTCACCCTCGCCGAACTGGAACGGAGCTTCGGACGGCGGAACTAGGACCGGGGGTCGTCCCCAGGGTCAGTCCTGGGTGCCGCCTTCGGCCTCCCAGCGCTCCTTCTCCCGGGCCAGGTCGAGGCCCAGCCTGCGGGCGGCCGTGTAGAGGGCGGGCCGGGCCAGGCCCAGGGTCCGCGCCGCCTCGGCGCCCTTGAAGCGGTGCTGGCGGAGGGTCTCCAGGAGCAGTCGGCGCTGGAAGGCGTGGGTGGCTTCGAACCAGCTGCGTTCCTGCGCGGCGGGGGCCTCCAGCTCCGGGAAGTGGGAGGGGCCGAGGGGGCCCTCGCCGCAGCGCAGCAGGGCCCGCTCCACCGCATGGCGGAATTCGCGGAAGTTGCCGGGCCAGGGCAGAACGCCGAGGGCCTGGGCCAGCCCCGGGGCCAGCGCCGGCGCCTCGCGCTTGAGCCGCCGGGCCAGCAGCGCCGCCACCCGCGGCAGCAGCCACGGCAGTTCATGGCGTCGCTCCCTCAGCGAGGGCAGCCGCAGCATCGTCCCCTGCAGCCGGTACCAGAGGTCCC
>WBZP01003288.1_pt1 | contig 17674 bp, 12 predicted proteins | sample 5204301 | NCBI WGS metagenome assembly WBZP01 (sample SAMN12412401, study PRJNA552823) | activated sludge metagenome | isolation source: activated sludge from nitrification reactor of wastewater treatment plant... | place: USA: Pennsylvania | collected 2017 | reverse complement strand
AGGCGATCATGGGTCATGGAGACCTCAGAGGTGGGCGTTGGCCGCCAACGCCCGTTGGTCACCAACGCCCGTTGGTCACCAACGCCCACCTCTGAGGTCTGGCTCATTCGTCCAGACTAGCCAGGAACTCGTCAATCAGCGCCACTGTGCGCTCGCTGGCCGTCTCGCGGGCCAGCAGGGCCAGCCGGCGGGCTTCGGCCTCGTTGCCGCGGCCGTCGGCGATCTGCGCCGCCAGGAAGTCAAGCTCGGCGGTCGGGATGGCTACCGGATCGTTGAGCAGCCGCGCCTGGGCCAGCGCCGCGTCGGCCGCCTCGTACTCGCTCAGTTGCCGCCGCACTTCGGCCAACTGCACCCAGGCGCGGATGTTGCCCGCGCCCAGCAGCAGGGCCGTGTCCAGCGACTCGGCGGCGACGCGGAAGTGCTCGATACGTTCGGCCTGAGGCAGCGGATCGCCACAGGCGATGTAGGCGTCGGCCCGCGCCAGATGCGTCTGGCCATAGAATGGGTCAATGCGCACCGACTCGTCATACATGGCCAGAGCGCGGTCGCAATCGCCGACGACTTCCAGCAGCAGCCGGGCCAGTTCGTTGCGGACGACGGAGTTCTGCGGACTGAGGGTCAGGGCGCTTTCATAGTAGTTGCCGGCTAATTGCAGCCGTTCGTTCTGTTCGTCCGGATCGGTCGTGGCCCCGTACCAGCGCGCACTGAGGCGAGCCAGGTTGGCGGTGTGGTCGGTGTTCAGCGGGGCGATGTCCTGGGCCTGCAACAGTAGCGCCTCGGCGCGGGTCAGCAACGCCGCTTTCTCGGCCGCGTCTTCGCTCACTCCGGCTCGCTCCAGCAGGGCGCGCCCGAGGAAGAGATAGTAGAAGTCCTCCTTCGGCGCGAGGGCGATGGCTTGCTCATAGATGGCAATGGCCGCGTCCCAAGCCGCGCGGGTGTTGGTGGGGTCGGCGCTACCGGTGCGCGTGGCCTGGTTGTCGAACGGACGGCCGCGCTTGTAGACCATGTCGGCCTGCACACCGCGCACGTTGCCGCGCGCGCCCAGCAGCAGCGCGGCGACAATCAGTACGGCCAGCGCGCCGAAGGCCAGCGGGCGCGATCCACCTGTCAGCGGCCGGCGGCTGTCCACCGGCGCGGGCCAACTGACGGCCAGCGACAGCAGAAACAGCATCAGGAAAAGGAAGATGGTGAAGGTCGTCAGCAGCCCGGCGACCTGTCCCGCTTCCCACGCCCGAAGCTGGGCCGCGCTTTCGGCGGTGACGCTGCCCTGATAGAAGAGGGCGGCATGGTAGCGCATGGCGTGGAAAAAGGTGAAGATGAATCCGGCCACCAGCGACCCCGGCACGACGACGGCCACCGGCAGCACCGAATCGCCGCCCCAGAGCAGCCACAGCAGAGCCGCCCCGCCGGCCAGCAAGACCAGCGCGGGCACAACCCCCCCGGCAATGAGCACCGGCAGCGCCAGAGAAGCCAGCACGACGCCAACGAGAGCGCCGGCGCTGCCCGCGCCCGGCCGGTCAAGCCACAGCCAGGCCGCCGCCGCCGCGCAGACCAGCGCGCCCACCAGGGCCAGGCTCCGGCCCATAGCCGCCGTCAGCGTTGGGGCCGGCAGGGCAAAAGCGACCACAACCCCGGCCAGAGCCAGCGCGGCCAGCAGCCCGGCCGCGGCGCGACGCCGGCCGGGTGGGCCGCCCAACGCCCCCCAGCGCAACTCGCCGCTCTTGACCATCTCGCTCAGGTAGACCAGCCAGCCCAGCCCCCAGGCCAGCACGAACAGCGATAGGACGTAGGGCGATTCGATGAAATCGCTGCGCGCATTCTGGACGAGTGACTGGCGGAAGATCTCGCCCGCGGTCAGATCGGCCGGGCCGGCGATCTCCTTGCCCGGGGGCAGGGCGTAGGTGACGAAGTTGTAGCCGAGGATGCCCAGCATGAGCGTCAGCAGCAGGCCGGGCACGAGCAGCGCGCTCCAGACACCGGGCGCGGCGGCGGTCGGCGCGGTTACGGTCGCCTTGCGCCGCCGCTTGTCCGGCTTGGCGGGCGCGGCCGGCTCGTCGGCAATGACTTCGGCCCGCGCAGCCCGCGCCCCGGCCAGGGCCAGCATCAGCGCCGCGTAGACGAAGAAGTACAGCCGCGTGGCCGAGATGGCGATGCCAAAGTGAATCTCGACGTAGTGGGCCAGCACGGCGCCGACGAGGCCGTTCATCAACAGCCGGTCGGCGGCAAAGAGATTGGCCGCCGCGTCGTCGGTCGCCGGGCGGCCGAACAGGGCGTGGTAGATGAGGTAGACGATCACACCCAGGATGACGCCGACGGGCACGGCCACGCCCAGATAGATCGGCCCGGCCACCAGCAGGGCGACCAGCGCCGCCAGCAGCGCGCCGCCGATCCACAGCCCGGCCAGCACCCACGTATCGCGCCGGCTGCTGACGACGCCCAGGTAGCGGAAGGCGAAGTGGACGACGCTCAGGTAGAGCGCCTGCCAGGCCAGCAGGCCGAACAGGCCGGTGATGACCAGAGCGTCGAACGTCTCATTGTGGGAGCGGTCGGGCGAGGCGTTGCGCGCTTCCACCGTGGCCAGTTCGGACGGGTAGAAGCGGTTGTAGGCGACATACATCGTCTCCGGGCCGTAGCCCAGCAACGGCCGCAGCCAGTTGAACGGGTCTGTCCGCCCGTCGGGGTACTCCAGCGCCGTGTGGGGCGAGATGAGGTCAACGACCCCTTCCCAGATGAGAACGCGCACCCGGCCGCTCTTCTCGCGCCCGGTGGTGTTGCTGGGGTCGAGCATGCGGCCGTAGGAGCCGATAGCCGGCAGTTCGCGCCACTCGTCCTGCACGTCGAAGACGCCGCCCACCAGGGGCACGCCGCGCAGCCCGGCGGTGCGGTCGGCCGGCACGTTGAACAGCAGCAGCCAGCCGGCCATGAAGACGGTCAGCAATATCCAGGCCAGCCACAGCCAGCCCCGCCCGCGCCGCAAGGCCAGCAGGACGAAGATGGCCAGCACCGACAGGGCGACGACGCCGAAGAAGAAGGCCAACGCTGCCAGCGGCCCGGCGGCGGCCGAGACCAGCGGACTGAGCAACAGGGCCAGCAGGACGGGCAGCAGGAAAAGGAAGCCACGCAGCGCGTCGCGCCGCCTCCGCCCCTGGCCCGCGCCGCGCAACGAGACGAGCAGCACCAGCGTGAACGAGAACAGCCCCACCGCCAGACCGATCAGCGGCCCGCGGCTGCCCGACCAGTAGATGGTCAGCAGTTGGATGGCCAGGATGAAGATATAGGCGGCGGCGCGGGCGATGTCGGCCCCGGACAGGCGCTCATCGCTTAGGATGCTCCCCAGGGCTTCGATGATGCGCCCCAGCGTCAGCGGCACGACCATGATCAGGTAGGCGGCGATGAAGATGGCGTTGCCCAGGTGGCCGGCGACGCGGTCTTGCACGTCGCCGCCCCAGGGCAGCGGGTCGTGGCCGAAGTGCTGGATCATGCCGTAGAGGGCCACCGGGATGCTGGCCACAATGGCCGTGCTGACGACGCGCCGCACCTGCTGCGGCGTGCGAATGGTCGCCGCCATCAGGGCGAAGATGACTACGTAGGACAGGGTCGTGTACGTCCCTTGCAGGCGCTGGTAGGAGCCGATCCAACTGACGCGCGGCGAGATGGAGAACAGGGTGGCCAGCGCGTAGACCAGCACCAGAATCAGCACGGGCAAGACCAGCGGCCGGTGCCAGATGGCCGCGGCATTGCTCGGCCGCAACCGGCCCAGGTTCCGCCAGGCGCGATTGTCCACGAGACGCGCCAGCCACACGGCCGACATCACCAGGGCCAGCGAGCGCAGCAAGGCCAGCTTGTCCGGCTCGAACACGCGCTCGGAGTGGATGTTGAAGAAGAGAGGAATGGCGAGAATGGCGACGAGCCAGCCGGCTTCCAGCAGGCCATCGCACCAGCGTGTGAGTCGAGAGTCCATTGGCCTTAAGGATAGCATACCGCCAAGGGGAAACCACAGATTACACAGATTCCATAGATCTATTCTGAAATCTGTGGAATCTGTGGAATCTGTGGTTTTTTCTTAATCAGCCGGTGCTTGTTGCCACCGATGGCGATCTTGGCTACACTTTCGCCGCTATGGAACCGCTGCCCCTTGACGTCTTCCAGCTCCAGCGCCGCGACCCGGTGGCGTGGACGGTACTCCTTTCCCGCCTGCCGGAGCTGGCCGACGTGATCGTGACCGCCGTCACCGCCGAGCCGCTGTGGGATACGGCGCTCGTCACGCCCGGCCGGGCCAAGGTGGAGCGCGCCCACCACGTGCGCCGCTACGTCCTGACGCTGGCCGGCAGTTCCGATCCCGTCTCCTTTATCGCCAAGCAGACCAACGCCGCCGAGGCGCTGATCTACCAGTCGCTGGGCGACCCGGCGGCGACGGGCATCGTCCCCTGCCACTACGCCCACGTAGACGGCGACAACAGTTGGATCATCCTGGAAGACGTGCCCGACCACTTCCCGCCGGCGACGTGGCGCTCCGAACACGTAGACGCGGCCATCGCCACCCTGGCCCGCGTCCACGCCGCCCACTGGCAGACGGAGATCGCCGGCAACGGCACGATCCCCCATTTCCTCCACCGTCCGGAGGGGCCGTACCCGTGGGAGACGCTCCAGCGCGAGCACCTGCCGCTGTTCGAGGACGGGCCGGGGGCCATCCTCTCGCGCCACGCCGTGCGCCACGCCGGGCGACTGGCGCCGCTGCTGTTGGAGGCGGCTAATGGCCTGGTGGTTCTGCGCGATCTGGGCGGCTGGCCGGGCGTGCTGGGCGAGAGCCATCTGGCGGCGGTGGCCGATCTGCTGGACGACCCTGTGCCGCTGCTGGCCGCGCTCGACGAACTGCCCGACACCTTGCTCCACGGCGCGCCCCATCCCGACCACTGGCGGCAAACCCTTTTCGATGAGCAGTACCTCATTGACTGGTCAACCGCCCAACTGGGGCCGGGCGTGCTGGACCTGGTGAGCTTCCTGGAGCGCTATCAGTTGATCTATGACCGGTCAGAAGGGGAGGGCGGTGAGGCGGGGCAACTGCGTTTGCGCCTGCGCGAGGTCGCGCCGCTGTTCGAGGAGACGGCGATTGACACCTATCTGCTGACGCTGTCGGTCGAGATGGGACGGCGCTTTTCGGCCCGTGCCTTCCGCGCTGCCGTACCCGCGGCGCGCTGCCTCTACGTGCTGACGACCTGGCTGCCCTTCTTCGCCCAGTGGATTGACGACATGCCCGGCAAGTACGTCTGGCAGCGGGTCAATCGTCTCAGCGAGGCCGAGTTGGCCCACTATCGCGTCGGCCCGATGGCCGGCATGCGCCCCTATCTGGCCGGCGTCTTCGAGCGCTTCCTGCGCGCCTACCGCAGCCTGTAGCCCCCGTAGCGCGATTCTCCGAATCGCGTCCGGCTCCCCTTTGGCGCGATTCGGAGAATCGCGCACCGTTACAACCAACCTTCCTAAATTGCGTATAGACCTTTGAATATGGACGCACTCGGTGAAAGTATTGCCCTTCTGATCGTCGTCATCGCCTTCGGTGTCGGCTTGCTCGGCTCGTTCCTGCCTATCCTGCCCGGCACGCTGATTGTCTGGGGGGCGGTGCTCTTCTACGCCTGGCCGGTGGATGGTTTCGAGACGTTCTCGCCGTGGGTGTTCGCGCTGATCACCCTCGTCGGCCTCGTGGCCGGCACGGCCGATCTGTGGCTACCGCTGCTGGGGGCCAAGAAGACGGGCGCGCCGTGGCGCACATTAGTGGTCGGTTTGATCGGCGGGGTGGCGGGGACGTTTCTGCTACCATTGCCGATATTCGGCACGGTGGTCGGCTATGGCGCGGGCATCCTGTTGGCCGAGTACGTGCGTCTTGGCGCGTGGCGGCCGGCCTGGCGGGCCACGCTGGGCGGCGTGGTTGGCTGGGGCCTCAGTTCCGTGGTCGAATTGGCCGGCGCGATCATCATGATCCTGCTCTTCTTCACTCAAGCATAGTTCCCCGAGCAGTCTTTTCGTTGTGTTGTGCGGGTGGTGGGCGGTCGTTGGGCTGCCGCCGGCCCGTGGCCCGTGCCACTGAGGCGCGGTGGGATGGTGTGATGGAAGAGTTTTTGCAGAATTTTGGGTTGGTTTTGTTGGGCGTGATGGGCGTCGCCGGCATTCTGGCGCTCCTGCTGCTGTTGATCATCATTATTCAGGTGCGGCGCATCCACGTGCCCCCCGGCGCGGGTTTCAGCGAGACGCTGCTCTACACCCCGTTGCTGGTCGTCCTCTTTCTCGACGTGCTCGACCTGGCGCTGGATTTCCTCTCCGCGCCTATCGCCTGGATCGTCCTCGACCGTCTGGGTCTGAAGGGGCTGCGGGGGATCGCCACGGTCGAATCGTTCGTGCCTTTTACGCAGATGATCCCGACGATGACGATGGCCTGGATCGGCGTGCGGCTAATGGGCCGTGAGCGAATCCTGGAAAATCGCGGCTATGATTCGTAAGCGTCGCGTGCTTCGGGAGAATCGCGCTACGACTGCGGGCCGACAGGCAGAGCCAGATAGAAGACGCTGCCCTCGCCCGGCGCGCTCTCGCACCAGACGTACCCACCATGCAGGTCGGCAATGGACTTAACGATGGCCAGCCCCAGCCCGGAGCCGTGTACCCTCTCGGCCGCGCCCTGCCGGCCGCGGTAGAACTTTTGGAACAGGTTCGGCTGGTCGGCCGGGGCGATGCCGGGGCCGCGGTCGGACACGCTTAGCACGACCTCTTCCCCCCGCCGAGCGGCACGCAACACCACCGGCCCGCTGTCCGGCGCATACTTTAGCGCGTTGGTGACCAGATTGGTGATCGCCCGCCGCAGTAGCGTGGGGTCAGCCTTCACCGGGGGGAGGTCCGGCTCCACTTCGACCACAAGGCGCACGCCCCGCATCTGGGCCGGCGAGGCGTACTCATGGGTCACTTCCTCCAGCACGTTGCCGGCTTCCAGCCAGTCGAACTGGGGGCTGGTGATGGTGCGCAGGTTGGCCATCTCCAGCAGCCCCTCAACCAGCACCGACATGCGCTCGATGCCGGTCATGATCTTATGGACGTACTCCTGTTCCAGCGCCGGGTCTTCGGGCAGGGGCAGCAGGCCGGTGTAGTTGCGCATGTAGGTGAGAGGGCTGCGCAGATCGTGGGAGATGCCGTCCAGGAACTCCGATTTTAGACGGTCAACCGCCTTCAACTCGGTGACGTCTTGCAGCACGGCCACGCGGCCGATGGCCTGGCCGTCGCTGGTGGTCACGGTCGAGACGCCGGCCAAGAAGTCACGGCCTTCAGCAGCCAGTTCAAGCGGGTTGTCCGTCATGCGGGTTTCGTCCGTCAGCCGCCGGGTCAACTCCTGCCCGGCGGCGCTGCCGGCCAGCGCGTCGGCCACCAACCGGCCGACGACCTCCGACGCCCGCAAACCGAAGGCGCGCTCCATGGCCGGATTGAGCAGCAGCACGCGGTTGGTCTGATCGGTGACGATGACGGCGTTGGGCGTGCTGGCCAGCACAGCGGCCAGCCGGCGACGGCCGCCTTCGGCGGCGGCGAACAGGTAGGCGTTCTGCACCAGCACCGCCGCCTGTCCGGCCAGCGTGCGCAACAGGTTGCGCTCGTCGCTATCGAAGTAGTGGGGCTGGCGGTAGCCCAGGTAGAGCGCCCCCTGATACTCGCCGGCCAGGCGCAGCGGCAGGGCGAACAGCGCCGCCACGGGTGATGCGGCTCCCAATTCGGCCTCGATCTCGGCCGCGCTGGTCAGCCCCAACTCATCGGCGGCGCGCATGCGGCGGACGACGGCGCGGTCGAGCACGGCCAGCGCGTCGGCCGCCGGCCCTTCGGCGAAGGCCAGCGGCGCGGGGCCGTTGGGGTTGCGGATGACCGCCCGCGCCCCGGCCGCGCCCGTGCCCCGCAGCACACCCTGCAGGACGGCGGTCATGCCCTCGCTCAGGTTCACCGTCGCCGCCACGCCGTTGCTGACGCCCAAGAGCAGCGCCAGCTCATCGAGGCGCTGGCGCAATGCGCGTTGCATCTGGGCGAAGGCCAGCCCCAGTTGCCCGATCTCGTCTTCGCGTTGGCTGCGCACCGGCCGCTCCAGCCCGCCGCCGCCGGCGATGGCCCGCGACGCCTGGCTCATCTCGCCAATGGGCCGGGCGATGGCTCGCCCCAGATTGGTGACGTAGCCGAAGAATAGCCCGCTGGCGGCCAGCAGCAACAGCGCCAGCGGCCCCACGACGCCCAGCGCGCCGCCCAGGACGCGCGCGCGGGGCACAACGGCCACCACGCGCCAGCCGCTTTCGGGAACCAGGGCGTAGGCCACCAGTTGGCGCGCGCCGGTGTCGCTGAGGGTCTCATAGACGGCGCGACCACCCGGCAACTCCATGATCTGCTGGTTGGCCGTGGGCGCGGCCCAGTTTGATGAAGCGCCGGTTGTCGCGTCCGTGCCGGCGGTGGCCACGACACGCGACTGCTCATCCACCAGTAGCCCGCCTGCGCTAGTATCGGTTCGTAGCGTGGCGGTCACGTCGGCCAGGACCGCCGGGGCCACGCGGCCGAGCAGCGCCTCGCCGTTGGCCCGCGGCAGGGCCACCGTGACCAGCGGGCCGGCGTCGCCCGGCTCAACGCCGAAGCGCGCCTCGCCGGCGGCCAGCGCGGCGGCCACGAGGGCGCTCTCGGCCGCCGACAGGGTCGTTTGCCCCGCGTCGCTGCTGGCGACGACGGTATCGGCGACGACGGCGATGCGGCTGAACTGGGGCGCGGCGCGCTGGAGGCGGCCCAGGGCGGCCGAACGGAGTTGCGGGTCGGCGTCGGCCAGCGCGGCTTCGGATTGCGAGGCGGCCAGGGTGGCCACCAGGCCGGTCTGCAATGCGCCCAGACGAACGGCGGTGGCGTCGGCGGTGGTGGCCATCTGTTCGGCCACGACCTGCCGGGTGGCGCGGGCCGACAGCGCCAGGGCGACCAGCGTGCTGAGGAGCAGGCTGACGGCGGCAAAGGCGACGAAGGCGGTGGTCAGTTGGCGCTGCAAGGTGCGCTTCAGGGGCGAGGGCACGAGGCCGCGATCCGGCCGCCACTGCGGGGCGATCCACAGGACGAGGCCGACCAACAGGCCGCTAACCAGCCCTTCGAGCACGAGCGGCACGGCCGCCGCCAGCCCCAGGAAGAGGCCCAGGTCGAGCGCGCCCAGCAGCCCGGCGCGGGGGGCAACGTCGGCCAGCGCGCCCAGCACGATGAAGGCGACCCACGTCAGCCGGCCCAGCGACCCGGCCACGGCCGGCCGTCGCAGGGTTCGGAACAGGCGACCGGCGTAGTTCTGCTGCATGAGCCAGGCCGACGCGCCCGCGGCCAGCCCCGCGGCCAGGATGTCGGCCGGCGCGCCTGTCTGCCCGATGGCCCGGCCCAGCCCGGCGCAGAGGCCAACGAGGATAGCCGCCGGCACGTTGAGCGTCGCCCCGGCCAGGAGCGCGGGCACAGCGGCGAACAGGGCCATGACGGCCGTCGCCGGGTGTTGGCGCAGGAGGGCGTTAGACCAGGGGAGGGCGATGGGCAGCAGTTGGCTGAGGGGGAATGAGACCAGACACAGGCCGCCGAAGGCTAGCCATTGGCGGCGGCTCATGACGCGCAGGACGGCCGGGGCACGCAGGCGATAGAGGAGGCCAAGTAGCACGGCCGCGGCCAGCAGCAGGAAGGCAACCGCCAGCGGCCCGCTGGGCGGCAGTAGCCCCAACGGCCCGACTCCCCAGATGTTGGTGGGCGTGCTCACGTGCTCGATACTCGCCTTCCACTACGCCGAATCTGGGCCGATACTCCACCCCTGGCGATACATGGTTGTTCGCGAGCAGTATAGCAGCCGCGGCGGGATTTGTCATTCGTAGACCTCAGAGGTCTCAGAAGACCTCTGAGGTCTGGGCGCGCTGTTTGTCAATTGCCGACCACTCTACTATGATAGCGTCCCCATGGATACGCGCCGCCGGACCTATGCCATCCTCATCGGCATCATCTTGCTCACCCTGCCCTGTTACCTGTCCGGCATCGCCCTGCTGGCGCGCGCGCCTAACCGTGGCGGTCCTACCCCAACGGCCGAGGCTCCGACCGAGACGCCCACAATCACGCCGACGCGCCTGCCGCCGTCGCTCGTCACCGTGACCCCGCCCGGCACGCCCACGCCGCAGGCCACCGGCACCGCCTCCATCACGCCCACGCCGTCGCCGACGACGACGGCCACACCGACGCAGACGCCCACGGCGACGCCGACCGAGACGCCGACGTTCACCCCCACGCCGACCGAGACTCCGTCGCCGACGCCAACCGAGACGCCTTCACCCTCGCCGACGCCGACCGAGACGCCCACGGCCACCCCCACCGAGACGCCGGACGCCACAACAACGACGACGGCCACGCCCACGCCGACGGCCACGCCAACGGCCACGGCCGAGTCCTAGCCCTTCCCAATCGAGTTGCCCTCATGGAAACGTTTGACCTGTTGAAACGCCTGACGGAGACGCCCGGCCCCTCTGGCAACGAGGACGCCGTTGCCGCGGTCATCGCCGAGTTGTGGCGGCCGCTGGTAGACGAAGTGGCCGTTGACCGCGTCGGCAGCCTGGTGGCCACCAAGCGCGGCGCGGGGGCGGAGCCGCGCCCCACCATCCTGCTGGCCGCCCACGCCGACGAGTTGGGACTGATGGTCACACGCATCGTAGATCAGCGCGGCCAGGGCTTTCTGCGCCTCACCAATCTGGGCGGCGTTGACCGGCGGCATTTGCTGGGGCAGACGGCCGTCGTCCACGGCCGCGAGGCGCTGACCGGCGTGCTGGGCGGCCTGCCCGATTCGATGCTGCCGGATGGGGCGCGCGGCCAGGCCTACTCCTACGACAATCTGGTGCTCGACGTGGGTCTGCCCACCGACCGGCTGCGCGAGCTGGTGTCGGTGGGCGACTTCGTCAGCTTCCGCCAGCCGTTGCGCCGCCTGCAAAACGGCCGCGTGACCGGCAAGGCGCTTGACAATCGCGCTTCACTGGCCGCGGTGACCATCTGCCTGGAGCAACTGCAAAGCCGCCGTCACGCCTGGGACGTGGTGGCCGTGGCCACGGCGCAGGAAGAGACGGTCTACCTGGGGGCCTACACCAGCGGCTACGCCCAGCGGCCAGACGTGGCCGTGGCCATTGACGTGGCCCACGCCAAGGGGCCGGGAGCCAACGACAGTGAGTTGAGCGAATTGGGTAGCGGGCCATTGCTGGGAATGGGGGCGGAGATTCACCCGGCGGTTCACAAGGCCCTGCGCGACGCGGCCAAGGCGCTGGAGATGAGCGTCGGCGTGGAGCCGAACGCCACCGGCCGCGGCACCGACGCCTACGCCCTGCAAACGGCGCGCGAGGGGATTCCGACCGGCCTGGTGCTGATCCCGTTGCGCTATATGCACACGATGGTCGAGACGGGCGACCTGAACGACATCGAGCGCGCCGGCCGCCTGCTGGCGGAGATGATCGCTCGGCTCGATGACGCCTTCCTGCCCGACCTGCGCGAAGAACTCATGCGGCCGGACAAGCCCAAGGACGACAGCCAATGAACGAACTGCTGCGGCAATTGACGGAGGCGACCGGCGTCTCCGGCGCGGAGAAGGAAGTTCGGCTGCTCATCCGCGACCTCATCGCCGACCACGTGGATGAGTGGTCGGTGGATACGATGGGCAACCTGCTGGCGACGAAGCGCGGCACGGGCGCGAGCGACCTGCGCGTGCTGGTTGACGCCCACATGGACGAGGTTGGCCTGCTGGTGGTCGAGATCGAGAGCAGCGGCATGCTCAAATTCGTCACCGTTGGCGGCTTTGACGACCGGGCGCTGCTGGGCAAGGTGGTGCAGATTGGGTCGCAGAAAGTGACTGGCGTCATCGGCGCGCGGGCCATCCATCTGCTGAAGTCGAACGAGTACAACAAGGTCGTCAAGGTTGACGCCATGCGCATTGACATTGGCGCCAAGAACAAGGACGGCGCCGCGGCCAAGGTCAAGGTGGGCGACTACGCCGCCTTCGTGACCGCCTATGAGGAGAGCGGCGCGCCCGGTGGCCGGACGGCCATCGGCAAGGCGTTCGACAACCGCGCCGGCTGCGCCGCCCTGGTGGAGCTGTTGCGCGGCGAGCGCTACCCGTTCGATCTGATAGCGGCCTTCACGGTGCAGGAGGAGGTCGGTCTGCGCGGGGCGGAGGTTGCCGCCTATAGCGCCCGGCCCGACGCGGCGCTGGTGCTGGAATGCACCCCGGCCTACGACCTGCCCAACGAGAAGGACGTCAGCCCCAACGTCGCTTTGGGCCAGGGGCCATCCATCTACGTCATGGACGCGCGCACGCTGCAAGACCCGCGCCTGGTAGCCCACCTGACGCGCACGGCCGACGCCCACGGCATCCCCTATCAGATTCGCCAGCCGGGCGGTGGCGGCACCAACACCGGGGCCATCCAGCGCGCCGCGGCCGGCATCCCGGTGGCCACGGTGGCCGTGCCCGGCCGCTACGCCCACACGCCGACGTTGATGATCAGCCTGGACGATTACGACAATGTTGTGCGCCTGACCGGCGCGGCCCTGCGTGGCCTGACGGCCGAAACCGTGCGGCGCTAAAGAAGAGAATGATCCGCAGATTTAGCAGATTAGGCAGATTTAAGAATCTCACGCAAAGATCGCCAAGGACGCAAAGCACGCAAAAAAGCAGATTTGTCTTAGCGCTCTTTGCGACATTGGCGATCTTTGCGTGAGGTTCTTCTCTTTCTAAATCTGCCCAATCTGCCCAATCTGCGGATCAACCCTCTTAAATCTGTGAAACCTGTGTAATCTGTGGTTACACCCTGTATGAGATGTGCTATGAATGACTTGATTCGCTCTCTCGTAGAAGCCTACGGCCCGTCGGGCTATGAAGACGCGGTGCGCGAGCTGATTCGGCCGCTGGTGGAGCCGCACGCCGATGAGGTCAGCGTGGACGCGATGGGCAACCTCATCGTTCGCAAGCGGGCCACGGCCGACAACCCGCTCAAGGTGATGATCGCTGCCCACATGGACGAGATCGGCGTCATGGCCAGCCACATCACCGCCGAGGGCTTTCTGCGCTTCACCAACATCGGCGGCGTCGGCCCGCACACGCTGCTGGGCGGGCGGGTGCGCTTCGCCAACGGCACGCTGGGCGTCATCGGCGCCGACCGCAACGACGACCGCACATCCATCCACCCCCTCAGCAAGCACTACATTGACGTGGGGGCGACGAGCCGCGACGACTGTCCGGTGCGGGTGGGCGACGCGGCCCACTTCGAGCGGCCGTTCGTGGCTCAGGGCAACCGCCTGACGGCCAAGAGCATGGATGACCGCATCGGCTGCGTCGTGGCCATCGAGGCGCTGCGGCGGCTGCCGGCGATGGTGTCTCACGACCTGTACTTTGTGTTCAGCGTCCAGGAAGAGGTGGGCACGCGCGGCGCGGAGGCGGCGGCCAACCGCATCCTGCCCGACGTGGGCATCGCTCTCGACGTGACCCTGACCGGCGACGTGCCCGAGGCGCGGCCGATGAGCGTGCGCCTGGGCGACGGCCCGGCGATCAAGGTGCGCGACAGCGGCATGATCGCCCACGCCGGGCTAGTGCGGCTGATGCGGCGGCGGGCCGAGGAAGCGGGCATTACCCATCAGATGGAAGTGCTCGATGGCGGCTCGACCGACGCCCGGCCGATGCAGGTGGCCGGCCCCGGCTGCGCCGCCGGCTGCATCTCCATCCCCTGCCGCTACGTCCACACCCCCAGCGAAACGGTGGACGCCCGCGACGTGGAGGGGGCGGTGGAGCTGCTGGTGGCCCTGTTGAGTAACTCGATCGACTTGTAAGGACCTCACGCAAAGGCGCTAAGGGGCGAAGGCGCAAAGAAGAAATAAGAGCAAAAAGCCCACGCAAAGGACGCGGAGAACGCCAAGAGATCGGTTCTCTTGGCGTTCTCCGCGTCCTTTGCGTCTTTGCCCCTTAGCGCCTTTGCGTGAGATCTTCTACCCCGACAAGCGAGACAGAACCGCTTGCAAGTCGTCGGGCAGTTCGGCGGTGATGTGCAGCTCTTCGTCGTCGGAGGGGCGGCGGAAGGTCAGTTCGGCGGCGTGGAGAAAGTGGCGGCTGAGGCCGAGCGGGTCTTTGCGCCGGCCGTAGAGATGGTCGCCGACGACGGGGAAGCCGATGTAGGCCAGATGGACGCGAATCTGGTGTTTGCGGCCGGTGTGGGGGCGGCACTCGACCGAGGTGTAGGCGTTGGCGTCGCCGCCCATCCCGAAGTAGGTCAGGGCGCGGTAGGCGGTCTGCGCCGGGCGGGCGTCGCCGCGTGTCGTCGTCACCACGGCCATCTTTTGCCGGTGGCGCGGGTCGCGGCCGATGGGCGCGTCAATGAGCGCCTCCGGCGGCTGGAGGCTGCCGTTGACCAGGGCCAGGTAGACCTTGGCCACGGTGCGGTGCTTGAACTGGTTTTGCAGATACCACAGGGCGTGGTCGTGCTTGGCGGCGACGATGAGGCCGCTGGTGTCCTTGTCCAGCCGGTGGACGATGCCCGGTCGCCGCTCGCCGCCGACGCCATCCAGGTCGGGGCAGTGGGCCAGCAGGGCGTTGACCAGGGTGCCGCCTTCGTGGCCCAACGACGGATGGACGACCATGCCCGCCGGCTTGTTGACGACGATGAGATCGCGGTCTTCGTAGCGCACATCCAGCGGAATCGCCTCGGCCTGGACGACCGCCTCGACCACCGCCGGCACCGTGGCCACCAGCAGCTCGCCGCCCTCGATGCGATAGCTGGGGCGGGCGCGCTCGCCGTTGACGGTGACCAGCCCCTCGCGAATAAGCCGCTGCCATTGCATCCGCGACAGATCGGGCAGCGCGTCGGTCAGGGCGCGGTCGAGGCGCTCGCCGACCGCTTCCAGCGTCAGTTCTACCTGGCGTTCGTTTGTGTCCATTGAGTTGAGGTCGGGCCGCGTGTTCGGCCGCGGCTACTGATGATCGGGCAGATCGGTGAGTTCCGTGGCGTTCGCGGCCTTGGCTTCGTCGGCGGCGCGCTTGGCCGCTTCCTCGCGCCGGATTTCGCGCCAGTAGGCAAAGGCAAAGAGGATAACGCCGCTGGTGATGGCCAGATCGGCCAGATTCCAGATGAACCACGGGCCAGTATCAACGAAGTCGGTCACGTGCCCCTGGCGCAGCCGGTCAATGAAGTTGCCCAGCGCCCCGCCCAGTTGCAGCCCCAGAGCGATACGCAGCAGCCATTGTTGGCCGGGCAAGGTCAAATTGAAGTAGATGATGGCCCCGGCGACGACGACGGCCAACCCGGCGAAGAACATGCCCGTGCCTTGGAAGAGACCGAAGACTGCCCCGGTGTTGGCGGTGTGGACGATGCGAAAGATTCCCTCCAGCGCCGGGATGGGCGCCCAGACGCCGTAGAGCGGAATGCGCGTCTCGACCAGATACTTGGTCAACTGGTCGGCCAGCAGGACAAGGCCCATGATGGCGAAGGGCAGCAGCTTTTCGCCCCAGCCGGCGCGGGGTGGGGCGGGGGCAGTGGCGTCCGCGGCTCGTTGTTGTTCGATCATTGGCGCATTGTACCAGCCGTCTCAGGGATGGCGCAACCACCCGGTGCGTCGCACTTTCTGAAGTGCGTCGTACCTTCTTGCATGTCTGCAATTAAGAAGGTGCAACCCACTTCAGAAAGTGGGATGCACCAGGAGTGCGTCGCCCGGCGGCCGTTCGGCGACGACAACCGTGACAACGCTATCGCGCACCAGCTCTTCGTATAGCGAGACGGCAAAGCCAGGGCCAGCCAAGGTCGCCGTCCAAAACCCCAACCGCGCCTCGGGGTCGTCCGTTGTGGCGCGCTGCCCGGTGAGGGTGTAGAGCCATTCGACCAATGCCCGCACCGGCCGCGGCCCGCCCAGCCGCGCCTCGGGCACGATGACCAGCCGCCCGCCCGGCCGCAGCAGGCGATAGACGGCGGCCACCGTCGCCGGCGCGGTGATGTAGGCCGTGGGGAAGGTGGCCAGAACGCCGTCGAAGCTGCCGGCGGCGAAGGGGGTGACCTGGGCGCGGGCGCGCACCAGCCGCGGCGTGGGCTGTTGTCGCCTGGCCAGCCGCCCCATCTGCGGCGACAGATCGAGGCCCACGGCTTCGTAGCCCTGCGCGGCCAGCGCCGCTAGCATGTGCCCCGGCCCGTGCCCCAGTTCCAGCACGCGCGGCCCGCTCAGATAGGGCAACGCCGCCTGGCCCCAGTCGCGCCACTGGCCGAGGGAGACGGCCCAGGCCACGGCGTCGTAGGTCGGGGCGAGGCGGGTGTAGAGCAGATGGAAGGCGCGTTGCCCCAGCGCCGGGCGCAGACGAAGGCGCATGTCAGGCCGGATGCTGCTGCAAAATGAGCGCCCCTTGGGCTAACTCCGGCAGGGGGAGCGCGCCGTCACGCACCTGGTACTCCCGGCCCGATAGCACGTCCACAAAGCGCGCGCTGTCGGGCACACCGGCGTCATGGAGCAACAGGGGGCCGGCCGGCCGCGGTGTCTCGCAGCGATGGGCAAAGACGAGAACACGGTCGTCGGCGCTGTCGCGCTGGTAGGCCACCGTGTCCTCCTCGGCCAGCAGCAGTTGGAAGCCGCCGCGCTGGAGCGCGGTTGAGTGGCGGCGCAAGCGAATTAGTTCGCGGTGGTAGTCGCGCAGCGGCCGATTCCAGCGCGCCTCATCCCACACCATGCAACCGCGCGAGTTCAGACCCGGCGCGTCTTCCAGGCCGATCTCGTCGCCGTAGTAGAGGCCGGGCACGCCGGGGAAGGTCAGCAGCAGGGCCACGGCCAGCCGGTGGAGCGCGTCGTTGCCGCCCAATGTGGTGCGGATGCGTGGCGTGTCGTGGCTGCCGAGGAGGTTGTACTGCTGCATGGCCACCGCCCAGGGGATGGCCGCCAGGCGACTCCGCCAGGCGCCGGCCAGGGCCTCGGTCGGCCAGCGCGGACCGGCCAACAGTTCGCTGAAACCGTGAGCCTTGAGGTCATAGCCGCGCAGCCAGTACCACAGCGGCTGCGTGAAGCCGTCGTAGTTCATAACGCCGTCGAACTGGTCGCCCTGTAGCTGGCCGGTGGCGTCGAAGAAGTTCTCGCCCATCAGATAGGCGTCGGGCCGCGCTTCGCGCACGGCGGCGCGGATGGCGCGGGCGATCTCCGGGCCGATCTGCGTCGCGCCCTGGCGGCCGAGCATATTGGCCACGTCAACGCGCCAACCGTCAGCGGCGAAAGGTGGCCGCAGCCAGCGGCGAAAGACGGCGTCCTGGCCCTCATAGATGCGCTGCCGCAACTCCCGGCTGCGGTAATCGAGCTTCGGTAGCGTCCACACGCCCAGCCAGGTGGCGTAGTCATAGGGGTGGCGGCGAAAGGTGAAGAACTCGGCCTCCGGCGCGGCGCTGTCGGCCAGGGCGGACTGGAACCAGGTGTGCCAGTAGCCGCAGTGGTTGGGTACGATGTCGAGCAGGTAGCGCATTCCCCTCGCGTCGAGCGCCCGCCGCAGCGACACGAGCGCCGCGTCGCCGCCGAGATGGGGGTCAACGTGCTCGTAGTCGGCCACGTCGTACTTGTGGTTGGAGTGGGCGCTGAAGATCGGGTTCAAATAGAGGGCGTTGACGCCCAGGTCGGCCAGGTAGTCCAGCCGGCT
>WBZP01003057.1_pt2 | contig 17676 bp, 15 predicted proteins | sample 5204301 | NCBI WGS metagenome assembly WBZP01 (sample SAMN12412401, study PRJNA552823) | activated sludge metagenome | isolation source: activated sludge from nitrification reactor of wastewater treatment plant... | place: USA: Pennsylvania | collected 2017 | reverse complement strand
CGCACCGTTTGCTGGTCGTCGCCAACGGCTGGATCGAAGGGCTGACGGTCGGCGCGATCATTCTCGGTGTCGTCGTCGGCGGCACCCTGATCAAGGAGGACATTGCCGCCATCCTGCTTGGCCTCGACTTTCCGCTGATCGACACCGGTGTCGATACGACAGGCGAAATGGCGCTCTGTTTCGTGGCCGTCTTTTACCTGCTGGCAGCCGTGTTCAATCTGTACGTACCCGATACCGGGGTCGATCATCGCGTGCTGCACAAGAACCCCTGGTACTTGCTGCGTGAATTCAATCATTGCCTGGTCCTTCTCTGGCGTGACCGCCTCGGTCAGGTTTCGCTGGCCGTGACGACGCTCTTCTGGGGCGCGGGCGCCACCCTTCAGTTCATTGTCATCAAGTGGTCCGAACACGCCCTGCAGATGGATCTATCAAGGTCGAGCCTGTTGCAGGGCGTCGTCGCGCTCGGCGTCGCGCTCGGTGCGGTTGGTGCCACCCGGATGATCACCTTGCGCAAGTCGGTGCGCGTCATTCCGCTCGGCATTGCCATGGGAGTCATCGTCCTGCTGATGAATTTCGTCCACCACGTCGGCCTGGCGGTCGGCCTGTTGATACTGATCGGCGCGCTTTCCGGCTTCTTTGTCGTGCCGATGAACGCCCTTCTGCAACACCGCGGCCACATCCTGATGGGCGCCGGGCACTCGATCGCCGTCCAGAACTTCAACGAGAATCTCTCGATCCTGGCGATGACCGGACTCTACTTCGTGATGATTCGCGCCAATCTGTCGATCTATTGGGTGGTCACGCTGTTCGGCATCTTCGTCAGCAGCATGATGTATCTGGTCAAATTGCGCCACGAAAGCAATCAGACAATGCGCGACGATGTCGCCCATCTCGACGACGACAAACACTGAAAGCAGTCGCCGGCGAGACAACAACGCGTCTTCCCGGCACTCCGGCCAACGGACGAAGTGCGTCCAGGCGGGCAATGACCGCTTGAAACCTGCAGAAAATATCCTATACTGCGCACATTTCTTGCACAAATGGCGAAAAAAATGTCAAAGATCACCATTGATCGCTACGATCTCGCGCTCCTCGACGCGTTGCAGCGCAAGGGCAATGCCACCAATGCAACCCTCGGCGAACAGATCCGTCTCTCCGCCTCGCAGATCAGCCGCCGCATTCAGCGCCTGGAAGAGGACGGGGTCATCGCCGGTTATGTCGCCCTCCTGGCGCCCACGGCCTTGGGTCTCGGCGTCACCGCCTTTGCTCAGGTCATCCTCCAGCGTGACAGCGAAACGGCAAGCGAGACCTTTGAAGCGGCCGTCGCAGACATGTCGGAAGTGGTCGAGTGCTTCTCGGTGAGCGGTGACGCCGATTATGTACTGCGCATCGTCGTACCCGACCTGGGTGCCTTCTCCGATCTGATGACGAAACGCCTCATGCGCTTGCCCGACGTCGCCCGCATCAAGACGAGCATCGCTCTGCAGACGGTAAAACAGACGCACGTCCTGCCGCTCGACCACCTGACGCAACCCGGAAAGCCGAGCAAACGCGTGCGCTACGCCGAAAGCTAAATGAGCAGCGGTGTGTTCGGCAGTTCGTCCGGATTGTCGCTTGTCGCCGGAAAATGCTCGCGCAGCGCCTCCGTCACCGTGTTCAGAGCGCAGTGCACTCCTCCCGCGAAATCACCGGCGCGAAAAGCGACTTCCATCCGGCGGCAGATAGCGTCCCAGAACTCCTGGCCAAGCTTGGCATTGATGCCGCGATCGGCAACGATTTCCACCCGCCGGTCAAGCAACTGCAGATAGATCAGTACGCCGCTGTTCTCCTCGGTGTCCCAGATGCGCAACTGAGCAAACAGTTCGACGGCGCGCGCGCGCGGCGACTGATCGCTCAGCAGCGCCGGCAGCGGCAGCTCGCTTTCAATGACCACGCGCAGCTCGCCGCGGTGACTTGCTTCAGAAGCGGCTACCGCTTGCTCGACACGTTGCAGGACAGCCGGCGGAAAGGCGCGCCCGGCCCACCAATGCGGCAGTATCAGATGGCGCAGCACGCGTTGTAGTTGCATCACCAGTCTCCCGAAGCCCCGCCACCACCAAAGCTGCCACCGCCGCCGGAAAAGCCGCCTGACTCGCTGCTGCCGCCCCCGCCGCCCCACTGGATGCTGCCGGGCGACCACCCTCCTCCTCGGCCACGCCCGTGACCGGCGAGGAGCGAGGCAATGAACGCAACAAGGCCCGCCATGACGCCGACGATGACGGATGAAATCAGAGCCGACGCGATGACGCCGGCGACCGTTCCGACAATCCCGGCAGCGAAGAAGCGCCCGCACAGGGCGCGCAGGAAGCGGCCGACGAAGAAGACCAGGACGACACCGACGAACATCAGTATCGCCATACTGTCTTCGCCGCCGGCATTCGCCGCGTCATCGGGGGCAGCGGGCGTCGCCACCGGCAACGGTTCGCCAGCGATGACCTTGATCAGCGCATCGACGCCGGCATCGATGCCGCCGTAAAAGTCCCCCTGCTTGAAGCGTGGGCTGATCGTCTCGCTGATGATGCGCTTGGCCGTTGCGTCGTTCACCGCGCCTTCGAGCCCGTAGCCCACTTCGATACGCAGCCTGCGGTCTTCCTTGGCGATGAGCAGCAGAGCACCGTCGTCCACTCCCCGCCGCCCCAGGCGCCAGACCTCGGCGACGCGCAGCGCGTACTGCTCGATCGACTCGGGCTTCACCGAGGCGACGATCAGGATGGCGATCTGCGCCCCCTTCTGGCGCTCGAAGGCCGCCAGCTTCGCCTCCAGCATGCTGCGCTGATCGGCGGCGAGCGTCCCGCTCGTGTCGTTGACGCGCGCCGACAGGCGCGGGACAGGCTGCAGATCCTGTGCACCGGCCAGAGCGACGAGCAGAAAAACGAGGCTGAGCGCCGAGGCGAGACGAAGCAGGAGGCCGCGCATCGACTAGTTGCCGGCTGCCGGCAGACTCCTCGCCGGAGTTGCTGTGCCGCCGGTCGCCGCCGGCTTGGAAAAATCGACGCGCGGGGCGGCGGAAATCGCTTTTTCGTTGTCGACCGTGAAGTTCGCTTTGACCGTGTAGCCGAAAACCATTGCCGTCAGATTGTTCGGAAAGGTGCGCACCGACACGTTGTAACCTTCGACCGCCTTGATGTAGCGGTTGCGCGCAACAGTGATGCGGTTCTCCGTACCTTCAAGTTGCGCCTGCAGATCGCGAAAAGCGGCGTCGGCTTTCAACTGGGGGTAGTTTTCCGCCACCACGAGCAGCCGCGAAAGCGCACTCGACAAGCCGGCTTGCGCCTGCTGAAACCTGGCGAAAGCCTCCGGATTGTTGACCAGGTCGCCCGTTGCCTGAATCGAGCCGACCTGCGCACGCGCCTGCGTTACCTGGGTGAGGACCTCCCTTTCGTGGCTGGCATACCCCTGTACCGTGCCGACCAGGTTCGGGATGAGATCGGCCCGTCGCTGGTATTGGTTGAGTACCTCTGACCAGGCCGACTTGATCGCTTCGTCGCCGCTCTGGAAGGTATTGTAGCCACAGCCGGACAGCAGCCCGGCAAGCAGGACAAAGGCAGCCAGGATTCTCTTGCTCATCACAGTTTCCCTTTCTGGAAAAGAACCGATTGCCGACCATATTGCGCCACCGCGCCGTTTTTTCAACACGTTCGTTCCGGCGGTAGCTTCCGTGCCCGATCATGGTGCCGCGTTGCCGGCTTTTGCCACGCGCATCAGCGCCCGGGCACGGCATAGATCCTCCCACGCCTTCGCCTTGTCGGGCAGTGTCCGCAGCAGGTAGGCCGGATGATAGGTGACGACGACCGGAATCGACCGACCAGAACCACCCGCTGCCGCATAGGTGTATGACCTGCCACGCAGACTGCCTAGCGGACCGATGTCACCGAACAGCGCATGCCCTGCGGCGCGCCCGAGGAGGACGAGCAGGCGCGGCTGGAGGAGCGCAATCTGGCGTTGCAGATAGGGGGCGCAGGCCGCCATCTCGCCGGCTTCAGGTGTTCTGTTCTTGGGCGGTCGGCACTTTACGGCGTTGGCGATATAGACGTCGTCGCCCCGCCGCAGATCGATGGCGGCCAGCATCGCGTCGAGCAGCTTGCCGGCGGGTCCAACAAACGGCTCGCCGCGCGCGTCTTCTTCCGCCCCCGGGCCCTCACCGATGAACAGCCAGTCGGCGTGCACGTCACCGACGCCGAGCACGGCCTGCCGCCGCTCGGCGCAAAGCCGACAGGCGCGGCACGCGGCAACGCTCTGCTCCAGTTCCGGCCAGTCCATGCGCGCGATACGCGCAGCGCGCCCGCCCTCGGGCGTCGCTGCTCGACCGTCGGCCGAGCCGGGCGTGTCCCCGGACCTCGCGCCGGGCAGCGGGAGAACGTCCGGCGGCACCGCCGCCCCGACCGACTGGCGGCGGACGCCCATTGGGCGCAGGCGCCAGAGTGGAGTGAAACCCATTTCTCGCAGCACCTGTTCACGCGTCAGGCGCTGCCCGGCGGATTTGGCAGCAGTCACGGCGCACTCCCGACGAACGCGTAACGCATTACGAACGCGTCCTCGCGTCCGTTGTCGGCCGGGTAATAGGCACGCCGCACGCCAATCCGGCGAAAACCGAAGCGTTGGTAGAGCGCCAGCGCGGCATCGTTGGACGGCCGCACCTCGAGCAGCAGGCTCGCCGCACCGGCTTGCCGAGCAACGCGTGTCGCGTGGCTCAGCAGCAGAGAACCGTAGCCCTGCCGCCGACACGTGGAGGCTACGCTGATGTTGAGCAGATGCGCCTCGTCGAGGACAGGCATGAGTACGAAGTAACCGACCAGGCTGCCGGCCGATCGGCCGCCCCACAGGCTATAGCCGGAGGCTATCGAGTCGATGAAGTTGCCGCGCGTCCAGGGAAATGAATAGACGCACTCCTCGATGCCGAGCATTTCATCGATGTCGGCGTGGGCCAATGGGACCATCACGAGCCGCTCGGCGAGTACGGCGCTCACGCTCGCCCCCCGGCGGCGAGCCGCTCGGCGACGGTGAGCGCAACCTTGTTGCGCACATACACCGGGACCGCTGCCGCCGCATCGACGCCTTCACCGCGCGCCAGGCGGGCCAGCGCCAAACGCGCAACGGCGGCGGCATCCGGCATCAATTGCGCCTGCCAGGTGGCGACGAAGGGCGCCAGCCGCCGGCGGAGCAGAGGATAAGCCGGCAGCCCGTTGCCGCAGGCCAGCCAGCCACTACCCGGCGGAATCTCGACCAGCAAGGCCGGCGCAACGACGGTCGGCGCAACGGGCTGGCCAGCGACAAACGCGGCGAAATAGACTTCGCCCATGCGCGCATCAAGCGCAACGATGACGCGCTGGCCGCCACTCGCCGCAGCCATCGCAGCGAGCGTATCGACCGGAACAACTGGCAGGTCGTGCGCCACAGCCAGACCCTGGGCAACGCCGCAGGCCACCCGCAGTCCGGTAAACGACCCGGGACCGGCAGCAAAAGCCACGCCGTCCAGCTCGGCAAAGCGCAAGCCGAGGTCGCGCATGGCGCTGCGAATCAGTGGCAGGAGCGTCTCGGAATGAGACACGCCTGGCGGGCAATCCCGCCGAACAATATCGCCGCGCCGGCAGATGGCGATGCTCCCCGCCTCGGTCGAGGTCTCTATGGCCAGGAGATTCATGCGCGGTATTCTACCCGTCCTGACCGACAGCGTCGCCTACCATGTGCGGCCTGCAACAGGCGGGCCGGGCAGCGGGGAGCGACCAGTAGGCAGAGCGTGCAGAGGGCGCTTTTTCTTCGCCCTTGGCAAAGCAAAAAAGCAGTCGCTCAGGCGCTGCCATTTGGCCGCTCGCCCGCTTTCCCGATACAATGCGAGGGCCTTCAAACAACGCGCGCGAAGTGCGTCCATCCACAATCACAGCATAGAAAGTCCTGCGATGAAAGTACTGCTATTGACGAGAGAATACCCTCCCTACGTCTACGGCGGAGCCGGTGTTCACGTTGAGTATCTGGCCGGCGAGCTGGCCAAACTGATGCATGTCGAAGTCCGCTGTTTTGGTGACCAGGACACTGTAAATGACGGGGTGCGGGTGAAGGGCTTTCCGTTCGGCAAGGGGAGCTTTGCCCACGTCGACCGCAAGCTCAGCGGCGCCCTCGACACCTTCGAAAGCAATCTGGAAACCTTGAGCGAGCAGGTCGACGCCGATCTCGTGCATGTCCACACCTGGTACGCTCACCTTGGCGGCATCCTGGCCAAGACGCTGTATGGCATCCCTCTGGTGCACACGGTTCATTCCCTCGAGCCCTTGCGTCCGTGGAAACGCGAGCAGCTCGGTTGCGGTTACGACATGTCTTCCTGGATCGAGCGTACGTCACTCAGCATGGCAGATGCCGTGGTTGCCGTTTCCGAAGGCACCAAGAAGGACATTCTCGACCACTTCGACATCGACCCGGCGAAAATCAGCGTCATCTACAACGGCATCAACGTCGAGCAGTATCACCCGACACCAGACGCGGAAGCGCTCGAGAAGTACCACATCGATGCGAGCCGGCCGTTCGTCCTCTTCGTCGGCCGCATCACGCGCCAGAAAGGCATCATCCACCTGGTCAATGCCATCAAGTACATCAATCCGGACGTGCAGGTCGTGCTTTGCGCCGGTGCGCCGGATACCAAGGAAATCCTCGCCGAGATGGAAGCTGCGGTCAAGCACGTCCGCCAGGAAGGGTTCAGGAACATCATCTGGATTCAGGAAATGGTCAGCAAGGCCGAGGCAATCCAGTTGTATTCGCATGCCACGGTCTTCTGCTGTCCGTCGATCTACGAACCTTTCGGCATCATCAATCTGGAGGCCATGGCCTGCCGCACGGCGGTCGTGGCAAGCGCTGTCGGCGGCATCAAGGAAGTGGTCATCGATGGGGTGACCGGTTTTCTCGTGCCGCTCGAGCAGCTGCACGTGGCGCCCTTCGAGCCCGTCGATCCGGACACCTTCTCGCGCGACCTGGCGGCCGCGATCAACAAGCTTCTTGATGATCCGCAGCTCGCCGATTCGATGGCTGCGGCTGGCCAGCGGCGCGCCCGCGAGGTCTTCAGTTGGTCCAGCATTGCCCAGCAAACCAAGGCGCTATATGACACGCTGGTGTGACCTGCCGGCCAGTCCCCGGACGGGCCCAGGCTTGCCGTGGCGCCGGCCAGCGTCCTGTGCGCCGCGCTTGAGCGAGCCTTCGCCTTCGACTTGGCTACATCGCATTTCCGGCCGTGCCGGATGACCAGTACTTAGGAGCAGCAGAATGGTCCCGCAAGACTACCCACGTGTAATCATTGAAGCGGTCGAGCCGCAGGTCGATGGTGGCCGCTTCCCCATCAAGCGCGTCGTCGGTGAGACGGTTGCCATCAGCGCAGATATCTACAAGGAAGGACACGACAAGCTCGCCGCGTTGCTCAAGGTGCGCCCGGCAGGCGCAACAGCATGGCAGGAAAGCCCGCTGAAGCCGGGCGACAACGATCGCTGGCACGGCGAATTCACGGTCACCTCGATCGGCCGCTGGGAGTACACGATCGAGGCGTATGCCGAGCGCTACCTCTCCTGGGCCGACGAAATCGCCAAGAAGAACGTTCCCGGGGCGCTGCTCACCAGCGAGCTGCTGGAAGGCCTGGTCATCCTGAAGAAGTCCGCTGCCGCCGCCCAGGGAGAGGACCGCAGCCGCATGCAAGGCATCATCGCCGCCATGGAAGGTGCGCTCGCGGCCGGAGAGCAACAAGGCGCAGTCGATCTGGGAACCGGCAGCGTCATGCATGAGATGATGGCCAGGTATCCGGATCGCAGCGAAGGCCACGAGTTCTCACCGGCGCTGACGGTCATGGTCAACCGGCCAGTCACCCGCTTCGCCGCGTGGTACGAGTTCTTCCCGCGCTCACAAGGAACAGTACCCTACCGGCACGGAACCCTGCAGGACAGCATCAAACGCTTGCCGGCGATCAAGGCGATGGGGTTCGACGTCATTTACCTGCCGCCCATCCATCCCATTGGCTACAGCTACCGGAAGGGCAAGAACAACAGCCTGGTCGCCGAACCCGGTGATGTCGGCAGCCCGTGGGCGATCGGCAACGAGCATGGCGGCCACATGGGCCTGGAACCACAACTCGGAACCTGGGCTGACTGGGACGAGTTTGCCGCCACCTGCCGCGAGCTGGGTATCGAGATAGCCCTTGATTATGTGATGAACTGCTCTCCGGACCACCCGTACGTTGCCGAGCATCCGGACTGGTTCTTCCATCGACCGGACGGCTCGATCAAGTACGCAGAGAACCCGCCGAAAAAGTACCAGGACGTCTATCCGTTGAACTTCGGAACCAGCGACCGTACCGGTTTGTGGCAGGAAATGCTGAAGATCTTCCTCTTCTGGGTCGGCAAGGGCGTCACGACGTTCCGCGTCGACAATCCCCACACCAAACCCGTGCCATTCTGGGAGTGGGTCATTGCCAAAGTGCACCGGAAGCACCCGGAAGTCATCTTCCTCGCCGAAGCCTTTACCAAGCCGAAGATGATGCGCTTGCTGGCGAAGGTCGGATTTGCCCAGTCTTACACCTATTTCACCTGGCGCAACAGCAAACAGGAACTGACCGAGTACGTCAGCGAATTGACCTGCGGTCCGATGAAAGAGTACTTTACCGGCAATTTCTTCGCCAATACGCCGGACATCCTGCCGCCGGTCCTTCAGCACGGCGGTCGCCCGGCGTTCATCATGCGCGCCGTCCTGGCAGCCACCTTGTCGAGCGTGTACGGCATCTACAGCGGCTATGAGCTGTGCGAAAACGCGGCGCTCCCCGGCAAGGAAGAATACCTGGATTCGGAGAAATACGAGATAAAGGTGCGCGACTGGCAGGCGCCCGGCAACATCGTGAACATCGTTACGCGGATCAACCAGATCCGGCGCGATTCGGCCGCCCTGCACACCTACAACGACGTCCTTTTCATCACGGCGGACAATCCGAACATTCTGGCCTATGCCAAACTGACGGCCGACAAGTCGGATGTCATCCTGTGCGTGGTCAATCTCGATCCTTACCACAAACAGTCGGCGCTGCTGCACATTCCATTGGACACTTTCGGCATCGAACCGGACGAGCAGTATCAGGCGCACGACCTGCTTTCCGACGAGCGCTACCGTTGGCAGGGGACAATCGCCTACGTCGAACTCGCTCCGCCGACCAAGATGGCGCATATCATCAAGATACGCCGCTGGTAGAGCCAGCCCAGGGCCGGACCGCTCGCCAGCAGGCGCGGGCGGTCCGGGAAGCAGTGCTCAGTTCCCTTCGCTGGCCGCGCGTTTGAACTGCAGGTCGTCCGGAGAAAGCGCCCTCAGGTCGATATGCACCGGCGTCACTTTCCAGATGTCCTCGCAGTACTCCTTGATCGCCCGATCCGACGAAAAGAAGCCGGAACGTGCGACGTTGAGGATCGACATGCGCGACCAGCGGTCGGCGTCGAGGTAGGCGTCCGAAACCCGATTCTGGCAGTCGATGTAGGACTGGAAGTCGGCGAGCAGCATGTACTCGTCGTGGTTCAGAAGATGATCGACGATGGGCCGGAAAACATCGCGATCGCCGCGCGTGAAGAAACCACTGGCGATCAGGTCAATCACCTCGCGCAAGTGGGCATTGGCCTCGTAGTAGTCACGCGGACGATAGCCGCGCCGGCGTGATTCGACGACCTCGGGCACGCCCATCCCGAACAGGAAGAAGTTTTCGTCGCCGACCTCCTGGCGAATTTCGACGTTCGCGCCGTCGAGCGTGCCGATCGTCAACGCGCCATTCATCTGGAACTTCATGTTGCCGGTTCCCGATGCCTCCTTGCCGGCCAACGAAATCTGCTCCGAGAGGTCGGCGCCAGGGAAGATCAGTTGGGCGTTCTTCACGTTGTAGTTCGGGAAGAAAACGACCTGCAAACGGCCTTGCATTGCCGGGTCGCGCCCGATGATGTCGGCCACCGAGTTGATCAGGCGAATGATCAGTTTCGCCATCGCATAGCCTGGCGCTGCCTTGCCGCCGAAGATCACCGTGCGTGGCGCCGCATTCAGATTTGGGTCGTCCTTCAGGCGCTTGTACAAGGAGATGATGTGCAGCAGATTGAGGTGCTGCCGCTTGTATTCATGAATGCGCTTGACCTGGATGTCGAACATCGAACCCGGGTCGACGTCTACGTGCGCGGAACGTCTTATCTCGCGGACCAGGCGTCCCTTGTTGGCCGCCTTGATTTGACGCCACTCGTCGCGAAACGCGGGATCATCGGCATAAGGCTCGAGTTCGCGCAGTCGCCGCATGTCGGTGACCCAGCCGCCGCCGATCGTACGATCGATCAGTCGCGACATCGTCGGGTTTGCCAGGCGGACAAAGCGCCGTGGCGTCACGCCATTGGTCTTGTTTCTGAATTTCTCCGGCCAAAGATTGTAGAAGTCGGTCAGTACGTCCGACTTGAGCAGCTCGGTATGCAACGCCGCCACGCCGTTGATGGTGAAACTGCCGACTGCCGCCAGATGCGCCATGCGAACGTAGCGTGCGCCGTCCGCGTCGATCAGCGACATCCGCCTGAGCCGCGCATCGTCCCCCGGATAACGAATCCTGACTTCATCGAGAAAGCGCACGTTGATCTCGCAAATGATCTCGAAATGGCGCGGCAGAACACGCCTGAACAGATCGAGCCGCCACTTCTCGAGCGCCTCGGGCAACAGGGTATGGTTGGTGTAGGCAAAGGTTTTTTGCGTGATCGACCAGGCCTGATCCCACCCCATCCCGTACTCGTCCACCAGGAGGCGCATCAGCTCGGCAACGGCAATCGAGGGATGCGTATCATTGAGCTGCACGACGAACTTTTCGTGGAATCGATCGAGTGTGTTTTCGCGCTGCAGCTGCAGGCGAATCATGTCGCGCAGCGAGCAGGTGACGAAGAAGTACTGCTGCTCAAGGCGCAAGGTCTGGCCAGCCTCGGTCTCGTCGTTCGGGTAAAGCACCTTGGTGATCGTTTCCGAAGAGATCTGGGCGTCGACCGCCTGGAAATAGTTGCCGGCATTGAACGCCGCGAAGTCGAACGACTCGGGCGCTTCCGCACTCCACAGCCTGAGCCGGTTGGGCGTATTGACCCCGTAGCCGAGAATCGGCATGTCCCAGGCCGTACCGCGGACTATTTTTCCCGGCACCCAGATGACGCGCGTACGGCGGTCGCCGGTTGGCTCCTGGATCTGCTCCGTGTGCCCGCCGAATTGCACGTCGAAGGCGATATTCGGCCGATGGATCAGCCACGGGCTGCCGGCACGGAACCACTTGTCGGTCAGCTCGACCTGGCGCCCGTCGCGAATGGCCTGCGTGAAGATGCCGAATTCGTAACGAATACCGTAGCCGATGGCGGGAATCTCGAGTGTCGCCAGCGAATCGAGGTAGCACGCGGCCAGACGACCGAGCCCGCCGTTGCCCAGACCGGGTTCGTCTTCCTGATCGAGCAGCATATCGAGATCCAGTCCAAGCTCCGCCATGGCTTGCTGCGCGCTGTCAAAAATTCCCAGGTTGATCAGGTTGTTGCCCAGCTGCGGCCCGATCAGGAACTCGGCGGACATGTAGCACACAGTGCGGCTGCCCTGATCCCGATAGGTCCGTGCGGTTTGCACCCAGCGGTGCAGCAGGCGGTCGCGCACTGCCCCAGCCAGCGCGTGAAAGCAGTCACGACGCGTCGCGACCTCAGGGAAGCGTGCCTGCACATACATCAACTTGTCGAGAAAAGCGCGTTTCAACGCGTCCACGCTAAGTCCGGTGCGCCTGTCCTCGCGTCCTACGAACGGCACCCGATCGCGATCCGTCGGCGATGCCGTTGCAATCTGTTCCTTCTCGTCCATTTGTCAACACCCCCGCCAAATATTGAGTCGTTCTTAGAGTAAATTGGGAGTGGGTTTCAAGTCGGTAAACCACCCCAGTTTTTAGTCTATAGCATTCTGCGGCAAGACGCACGCGCAGGACTTGCCGCGCAACATGCTGCAGCCGTCGGACCTTTGTCCGCGACCATGTGACAAGAACCATTGTTCGCCGATGGGAGCGCTTTTTTGTTCGCGCTCGGCCGAGCAGGCAAGATGATGCTAGGATTGGAGCGCGCAGCCGGCCGTTGTCGACCAGACCGGACGATGCTGTCGCATCATTCAGCCCCAGCAAGGAGTCAACAATGAGCCTGAGAATCGAAAACCACACACTCGTCGGTGATCTCGTCAGCTATCGCGATACGCCCAATCGGGGCGGCAGCCTCCAGCCAAGCTACCTGATCCTGCACTATACCGCCGGGCGATCGCTGGAAAGTTCCGTGGAGTCCCTCTGCACCAGGAAGCAGCAAGGCAACGCCTCTGCACATGTCGTACTCGGCCGCGACGGCAGAATCGTCCAGCTTGCGCCGTTCAATGTCGTCACCTGGCACGCCGGCATCAGCCGCTGGGGCGGACTTGTCGGCCTCAATTCACATTCGATCGGCATCGAGATGGACAATGCCGGGCTGCTCAAGCGCGTCGGCAACCAGTATCAGGCCTGGTTCGGCAAGGTCTATCCTGACGACGAAGTGACGCTCGCTGCACATCGCCACGGCGGCCCCGTTTCGCCTTGGCACGCCTACAGCGAAGCGCAGATCGAACGGGCAATTGAACTTGCCGATCTGCTCGTCGAACATTACGCCTTGCAGGACGTTCTCGGCCATGAAGACATCGCACCCGGCAGAAAGACCGACCCAGGTCCGGCCTTTCCGCTGGCCGCCGTGCGCAACCACGCCATTGGGCGAGAGAACGACGCACCACCCCGCTACACCGTCACAGCGAGCAGCCTGAACATCCGCAAGGGACCGGACGCCTCTTTCGCGCCCGTCGCCGCGGCGCTGCGCAAGGGAACCGAGGTGCACGTTCTGGAAGCGCGCGACCGCTGGAGCTTGGTGGAGGTCGTCGCCAATCCCGATGTCGAGGGCTGGGTGAGCAATAGCTTCATCACGCCGGTTGCCGCGTCGCAGGAGACGCGGTCGGTCGAGGCTGCCGGCGAAGCGGCAACGACGCCCACCGGAAAGAAGAAGGGAAGCGGACGGAGCAAGAGCGAAAAGAGGGCAACCGGTCGCAAGTAGCTCCGCGCTCGGCAACAGAATCATGCCGCGGGCGTTTTCCGCCGGTCAGCGGCCGGCTTAATCTGGAGGTGACGAATGGACTTATGGGGATGCCCGGCTGTGGTTACCGGAGCAGCGTCGGGTATGGGCGCCGAGACGGCGCGCTATCTGGTCGAAGCAGGTGCCAAGGTGACGATGATCGATATCGATGGCGGCGGCGTCCAACGGATCGCCGACGAGATCGGCGGTCTGGCCATCGCCTGCGATGTCGCCGACGCCGCGTCGACCGAACGGGCGCTCGCCACCGCCCGCCAGGCGCACGGTGCGGCGCGCGTTCTGGTTCACTGCGTCGGCCGCGGTCACGCGGAGCCGATCGTCGGTCCGGCCGGGCCGCTGCCGCTCGAGGACTTTCGGCAACTCGTTGAGGTTAACCTGATCTCGACCTTCAATGTCATGCGTCTGGCGGCAGCCGACATGGCTGCCTTGCCGCCGATGGCCAACGGTGAGCGCGGGGTGATCCTGTCAACCGCTTCGGTTTCGGCCTACGAAGGACAAAGCGGCGAAGCGGCCTATTCGGCATCGAAGGGAGGGGTCGTCAGCATGATTCTGCCGGCCGCCCGTGAACTTGGTCCGCTGGGTATCCGCGTCGTCGGCATCGCTCCGGGCCTCTTCGGTACACAAACGCTGTTCGCGATGGAAAAGAACCTCGATTCGCGCCTCGTCCATCAGATCCCGTTCCCGCACCGCTTTGGCGACCCGGCGGAGTTTGCCATGCTCGTCCTGCACGTGCTGAAGAATGTCATGGTCAACGGCACCGTGCTGCGTCTTGACGGCGGCTATCACCGATGAGCTGCGAACGGCGTGCGGCGCCTGGGAAAGGATCGGCGTGAGCAAGAAGACCATAGTCCTCCATCTCGTTTCGCACGCCTCGGGCGAGCTGGTCGAAATGCTGGCGCGCAATGCCGTGGGACAACTCACCGGCGTCAAGGTTGACCGCCGCATGTGGAAGATGGTCCGCCACCTCGGCCAAATCCCGGAGGTCCTCGCCGCTATCGCGCGCTCACCGGGCTACGTTCTGCACAGCATCAGCCACTCCGATGTGCGACAGGCCCTGGAAGCCGGCTGCAGCCAACTCGGCGTCCCCTGTCATTTTGCCCTCGAACCGCTGATCGGCCGGCTTGCCGAGCACTCGGGTGCTGTCGTGCAATCGTCAACCAGCTCGCGCGACCCTTTCGATGAAGATTACTATCGTCGCGTTGAAGCCATGAAGTTCACGTTGGCGCACGACGACGGCATCGCCTGCGACGACCTTGAGGCCGCCGATGTGATCGTCGTCGGCGTGTCGCGGGCAACCAAGACACCCACCTGCATGTACCTGGCGTCACGCGGAATCAAAGCGGCCAATGTACCGCTCGTGCCGGGCATGCCGCCTCCGGCAGCCGTCTTGCGGGCGCGAGCGCTGGTCATCGGACTGACGATCGATCCCGGGCATCTGAGGCGCGTACGCAGCGAGCGGCTGCACGCTCTGCACGACGAAGACAATGCCGACTATGCCGACATCGACGCTCTGCGCCGCGAAGTGCGCGAAGCGCAACGGTTGTTCATTCGCTGCGGGTGGCCGATCATCGACGTTACCCACAGCTCGATCGAACAGACGGCAGCAACGATCATCGACCTCCTCAAAGCGCGTGCCGAAGCAAGGCAGTAGCCGGCAAGCGCCGGTCATCGACAGCGCGCGCCGCCGAGTGACGCTCCGTCACATGATGCGGAACTGCCTGACCACCCGTTCGTCTTTCCATATGTCGTCCGGGCTGATCGAGTTGCGGCGGAAGGGGAACTGCACGTCCGCCTTGCGAAACGCCTCGTAGACCAGCTCCGAGCAAATGTACTTGCGGTCGCGCACCTTGCGCCCACGGCGAAAGAGGATGCGCATCGCAATGCGCAGGATCTCCCAGTTGTCGTATGGCCGGGTCAGTGCATCCATGCCGAAGCTGATGACTTTCTTCGCATGCTCCCCATCGGGTTCAGGCGAGATGCGGCCGACAATGATGTACCCCTTGTACGGTTTGTTTCGGCCGTGGTAGTCGCGCAGGTATTTTGACAGCGGAACCAGGCGCACACCGATCATCGTTTCGCTCTCTAGAACGAAAATCCGTTCCAGGTGGTCGTCACGATAGATGATCCCGACGTGGCTCCAGACGGATTTCGTGAACCATTGAATCGCCCGTGAAAAGAAGTATGTGCCCGAGCAGAACACGATGTCGCCGGTACGCAATTGAAGGCGTGCCTGCTCGTAGTCGAGCACCGGAAACTGGGCAACGGTCTTCACGGTTAGTGGTTCAGCCATGGCAAACTCCGCTTGCTGGACAAGAAATGCCTGATCAGAGGCCGAAAAGGCAGCCCGCGAGTGTATGCCGCCCGGCAAGCTGCGGTCAATCTGGGCCGACCAATCGGCTGGCCGCCTTGCCGCGGCGACATCCACCGCTGCGTCCTTGCTGCCGATCCGGCCGCATGGCCCTGATGCACCGTTCCGGCGGATTTGACTCGGGTCAATTCCGGCCCCGGCCGGGATCTATATCATCAAGGGCTAATAATGACGACCGACACCGATTCAGGAAGCGTTCCGACGTGAGTTTCCACGCCGCATCACGGAAGTGCGTCCAACGCGTCTTCCTGTACATCGAAGAAGCTTTCGACGCGCCTTTCGGCGGGGCGGACAATCCGTTGCGCCACCTCGGAGCGATGGGGCTCTTTCTACTGTGGATCGTCGTCGGCACGGGTCTCTACCTGTACACGGTGCTCGATACCGGTATCGATGCCGTCTACAACTCGATCGGTGCGCTGTCCAGTGAACAGTGGTACTGTGGCGGCATCCTGCGCAGCCTGCACCGCTACGCGGCCGACGCTTTCATGCTGGTCATGCTGCTGCACCTGATCCGCGAGTGGTCATACGGCCGCTACTACGGCTTTCGCCTCTATTCCTGGATGACCGGCATACCGCTGATCTGGCTCGCCTACGTCGCGGGAATCGGCGGCTACTGGATTGTCTGGGATCAGCTGGCACAGCTGTCGGCCACGGCAAGTACGGAACTGCTCGATTGGCTGCCGATCTTCAGCCAGCCTTCGGCGCGCAACTTCCTGACGCCAGACTCGATCAGCGACCGGTTTTTCACCATGCTCGTCTTCATCCACCTCGGCGTCCCGCTGCTGCTGATTCTCGGCCTGTGGGCACACGTCCATCGCATCGCGCACGTGGATTACCTCCCCTCGCGACGCGTCATGCTCGCCACACTTACCGCGCTGACCCTTCTCGCGCTGCTCCAGCCGGCGCTCAGCACTCCGCCGGCCGATCTGGCACAGGTCCCCGGCGCGCTCGATTTCGACTGGTTCATCCTGTTCATACATCCGCTGACCAGCATCAGCGCGCCGGCGGTCGTCTGGTCGCTGCTCTTCGGTCTGACGGCTCTGCTCTTTGCCTTACCGCTGCTTCCCCATCCTCCGCCAGCGGCCGTCGCTGTGGTCGACGGGGCCAACTGCACGGGCTGCGACCGCTGCCTGGCCGACTGCCCTTACGCGGCAATCGCCATGCAGCCGCATCCCAGCCGTCGCGGCCTGAAAATTGCCGTCGTCGATGCCGATCTATGCGCCGGATGTGGAATCTGCGCCGGATCATGCCCTTCCTCAACCCCATTCCGTCGCCTCGAGCCGCTGATCACGGGTATTGACCTGCCGCAGCGTGCCATCGACGCGTTGCGCCGGCAACTCGAGCAGGCGCTGACGCAGATCTCCGGCAGCACACCGATCATCATTTTTGCCTGTCGCTGCGGCACCCCATGCACGGCTTTGACGGCTGCCGACACGGCCGTCATCGACCTCGTGTGCGCCGCCATGCTGCCGCCCGCTTTTGTCGAATACGCTCTGCGTGGCGGCGCCGACGGCGTGCTCATCGCCACCTGCCGATCCGGCGGCTGCGCCTTTCGTCTCGGCGACCAGTGGACCGGCGAACGTCTGCTCGGCAAGCGCGAACCGCACCTGCGGCGAACGGTGCCGTTGTCGCGCCTGCGTGTCGTTCCCGGTGCGGCATTCGACGCTCCGGTTCTGGCTGCCGCGCTGGCCGAATTCAGATCCTGTCTGGCGGGCCTGCCGGCATCCACCGACCGACTTTCCCCTTATCTGCGGAGAGCCCCACATCATGCTTAAGCCCGCCGCCGTCGCCGGCCAGGTGCTTCTCTATTCGGCGTTCGCTGCCTTTATCGGCTACTTTGCCACTTCGCCGAAGTATCAGCAGATTCCACCCGATGTGGCGCTGATCAAGCTTTCGATCAGCCATCTTGGCGAGCGTGAATGCCGCAAGCGCACGCCTGGGGAACTCGCCAGACTGCCGCCGAACATGCGTGCACCGATGGACTGCCCGCGCGAACGTTCGGACATCAGGCTGGAGGTCGACCTCGACGGTCAGCCGGCCTTCCATACCGTGCTGCGTCCAACCGGCCTCTACAAGGATGGCGTGTCGACCGTCTACAAGCGCTTCGAGGTGAAGGCCGGCGTGCATCAGGTGGCTGTC
>WBZP01000223.1_pt3 | contig 17683 bp, 19 predicted proteins | sample 5204301 | NCBI WGS metagenome assembly WBZP01 (sample SAMN12412401, study PRJNA552823) | activated sludge metagenome | isolation source: activated sludge from nitrification reactor of wastewater treatment plant... | place: USA: Pennsylvania | collected 2017 | reverse complement strand
GAAAGGATGAAAGTATTGAATTCCGAACAACTGGAAAAAATGAAAGCAAGAAACAGGAAAGCATTATAAAACAGGCGGCAGTTGATCTTATAAAGGCGTAACACATGGTTACGCCTTTTGCATATGAGCATTTACTGGTCACTTCACCCTGAGTGATGTGAACGCAGCGGCTGAGGTAAATTGTTTATCTTTACAGTTCATTACTGTTGAAAAACAGCATAAATCCCTCAAATATGAGCCAGTCTCCATTCCAGAAATTCGTTTCCAAAAAAAAGAACAGCGTTATCAAAGAAGCAATCCGGCAGGACAAGAAGAAAGCCAGGAAAGAAAAGAACGCCTATTTTGATAAATTAAAGGAAGAAAAATACCAGGCCAGGATGGCTGCAAAAAACAAGGGAAACAGAAACACAGCAGAGAAAGCGGCAGCAAAGGGGATTAATAAACCGGCTTCTCAGTCAGTACCTGTAAAAAACGGAACCAGTTCCCTGATGCCACTGAATAAATTTCTGGCCCATTGCGGCATATGTTCACGCCGGGATGCCGTAACCCTTATCAGTGAAGGAAAAATAAAGATAAACGGACAGGTTGCCACAGAGCCGGGTTATAAGGTGATGCCATCAGATGAAGTGATCTATAACAACAAAAAGTTGTTTTTGACCCGGAACCTGGTTTATATCCTGTTAAACAAACCCAAGGATTATATTACCACTACCGATGACCCGCAGGGGCGAAAAACCGTGCTGGAACTCATAAAAAAAGCAACGGAAGAACGGGTGTATCCCATTGGCCGGCTGGACAGGAATACATCCGGGGTATTGCTGCTGACAAACGACGGCGACCTCACACAAAAACTTTCTCACCCAAGCTATGAAATAAAAAAGATCTATGAAGCCAAACTGGATAAGCCGTTAACCAGGGCTGATTTTGATAAGATCATTAACGGATTGGTGCTGGAAGATGGCCCAATACATGTTGACAGCCTGGCCTATGCCGATGCCAAAGACAAATCTGTTATTGGAATTGAAATACATAGTGGCAGGAACCGTATTGTACGCAGGATCTTTGAACACCTGGGATATGATGTGAAAGGCCTTGACAGAGTGATGTATGCCGGGCTTACCAAAAAAAATGTGGAACGCAGCAAATGGCGTTACCTGAGTGAAAAAGAAATACGCCTGTTGAAATACCTGAATGCATCCAGGAACCGGAACCATCCGGAAGCTGAGAGCACAGCGGTTGCTGAAAAAAAACCTGCTTTAAAAAAAGAAAAAATACAGCAAAAACTAACGGATAAGGAAATTTCAGCTGCTATCGGTGAAGCCATTCCTGCCGGGAAAAAACCGGTTCGGGAACGGGAGAAAAAGACCGTTCAGCCGAGAAAATTCAAGACACATACTGAAAAAAAGAACTTCAAAAACCAGCAAGTTGGCAAAAAATAACTTATCCGTCATTTTTGAGAATGATGATATTGTTGCCATAAACAAACCGGCGGGTTTGCTTACTATTCCTGACAGGGAGCAGTCTGAAAAACCGCTCAAGGAAATGCTCCTTGAAAAATACGGTTCTATTTTCACAGTTCACCGGCTTGATAAGGATACCAGCGGAATTGTATTGTTTGCAAAGAATGAAACCGCACATAAATACCTATCAAAACTTTTTGAAGACAGGCAGGTTGAAAAATACTACCTGGGAATTGTAATCGGCCAGCCAGAAAATATGGCCGGCATGATAGATGCGCCCATTGCAGAACATCCTTATCATAAGGGACTGATGCATGTAAACCGGAATGGGAAGCCTTCGCAAACCGGGTACGAAGTGCTGGAAGCAGATAAACACTATTCTTTGGTTTCATTCAGGTTGTATACGGGCCGAACACACCAGATACGGGTACATGCAAAAAATATTGGTCATCCGCTGGCCTGTGACCCGTTATACGGAGATGGGAAACCGGTACTGCTTTCCTCTTTCAAGAAAAAATTTAAGCTAAGTAAGGAGGCTGAAACAGAAAAGCCGATGATAAACAGGCTTGCACTTCATTCATTTAAACTCTGCTTTACAGATATGCATGGTGAAAAAATAGAACTGGAAACCGAAATCCCGAAAGCGTTCAGGGCATTAATGCAGCAATTGAAAAAGAATGCCGGGCACTGATCAATGTATGCAGCAGTATCCGGTTGATCCCTTTAGCCCGAAGAAGCCCTTTTTACCGACCCTTTGCCATATTTGTTCTTAACGTCATCAATGGCTTTATACAACCCTGATTTTTTTTCCGCATTGCTGAACAGGTTTGTTTGTATGGCATCATTGGTAAGCTCACTCAGTTTAACGCCAAGCAGCCTGACTGGAGTTCCTTTTTTATATAGTTTTTGAAACAGGTTATACACAACCGGTATGATCTCATCATCGGCATTGCTGTAAGGTATGGTGGTTTGCCTGGAAGTGGTTTCAAAATCGGGGTACCTTATCTTTACCGCAATACAGCCGGCTACTTTTTCATCGCGCCTCAGTTCAAAACAGACTTTTTCCGTAAGCCTAACCAGTTCCTTTTTCAGGAATGCGAGGTCAGCTTTATTCTCATCAAAAGTATTTTCAGAGGAAATTGATTTTGCTTCGTGATACGGAGATACGGTACTGTTATGAATGCCCTGGCTTTTCATCCACAGGTCGCTGCCCCATTTACCCAGCTTTTCTTCAAGCATTTCACTACCGGTATCGTATACCTGCTGAATGGTCTCTATGCCCATAGATTTCAGTACAAGGTTTGTATGTTCACCTACTCCGGGAATATCACTTACGGGCAATGGCGACAGGAATTCTTTTTCCTTTCCGAATGGCACCTGCAGGAAACCATTAGGTTTTGCCTGGTTGGTTGCCATCTTGGCCAGCATCTTATTGGATGCCAGTCCGAATGAAATGGGCAATTTCGTTTCATCCATGATCTGGCTGCGCAGGTTGATGGTCCATTGGAGGGGATTGAAAAATTTGTCCATCCCTGTAAGGTCAAGGTAAAATTCATCGATGGATGCTTTTTCAAACAAAGGCGCTTTAGCTGCTATTATCTGGGTAACCCAGCGTGAATACCTGCTGTAGTCGGTTCTGTTTCCTTTAAGGAAAATAGCCTGTGGGCAAAGCATTTTAGCTTTTGCGGAAGGCATGGCAGAATGGATGCCAAACCTGCGGGCTTCGTAACTGCAGGCAGCCACCACACCCCTGTCTCTCCCGCCAACAATAACCGGTTTACCTTTTAAAGATGGATCATTCAGTATTTCTACAGAAACAAAAAACGAATCAAGGTCAAAATGTGCTATGATACGTTGCGGAAGTTTCACAAGTAAATATACAAAATGATCGTGCTAATTAGGTGGATGCTTATGAAGATGAAAGCTGAATCAATAGTGCAGTCTGAAAAAATAAACCTTCCATTAACTGTATATATCCAGTAAGCCTTCAGGAAGGTCAACGTATACTTTTTTTCGCTTCTGGTCTAATTTAACGAGGCTGGCCTCATGAACAGGTATCAGCGCTTCATTTCCCTTATACATCACTGTGCATAAAACCTGGTGCGGCTGTTCAATTACTTCAATGATTTCACCCAGTTCCGTATCCCCGTCAAACATGGAAAAACCAAGCAGTGAAATGGGGGAAGATTTGGCGGCGAATTTTTTAAAATCATTTTCTTCCAGCCACACTTCTTTGGGAGTAAGTTTGCGGGCGCTCTCTTTTGTATTTACCGTTTCTAGTTTAATGTACGTTTCATCATCACTTTTTATGGAAGTCTTTTCAATAAAATAAGGCAGGAAATCATCTTTCCTGGATTCAATATAAATGGCTTCCAGGCCTTTGAGGGATGTCTTTTTACCCAGGTTGTGTTTAAGCACCAGTTCTCCCAGCAGCCCGTAGCTGGCAGCAAATTTTCCTATTTTAAAGTATTCAGGCATAATGATATGCAAGTTAATGGATTCTGCAGGCCCGGTGTGTTACATAACATAAAAAAAGTCCCGTGATAAAACGGGACTCAAATGAATTAACTGGAACAGAGATGTTTATTCTGCTGTTGGGGTTTCTTCAGATGCCGGTGCTGCTTCCTGTGCAGGAGCTGCTTCCGGAGCTTTTTCTGCAACTTTTTTCACTACGGGTGTATCGCGGCGGTCTGTACGTGCTTTTTTATGGGCACCCTGGCGCCTGGCTACATGAGCATCATGTTCCTGGCTCCATTTGGTGAATTTTTCCATAGCAGTAGCTTCGTCAAACAAACCTAGTCCAACACCACGCAAGAGGTGCTTCAGGTATAATACTCCTTTAAAAGAAAGTATCCGGCGAACAGTATCGGTGGGTTGAGCACCTTTCTGTAACCAATCCAATGCTTTCTGACGATCGATCTGGATAGTAGCCGGAACAGTCAGTGGATTGTAAGAGCCGAGTTTCTGAATGAATTTCCCGTCACGTGGGCTGCGGGCGTCCGCAATTACGATGAAATAGAATGGCCTTTTTTTTGAGCCATGTCTTTGCAATCTCATTTTAACAGCCATAAAAAATAGACATTTTTTTGGTTGTGAATAAATAGGGTTTCTTATCTCCTTAAAAAAGGATAGCGAAGATAAGGAACGGAAAGTGAAAATCCAAAAAAACGGGCATCTTAAATTATGGGGTTACAATGGATGAAATATTATCTAACTGCATGGTAATCTTATATTTATAATAACCGAAGGTAATATAACCATGAAAAAACTAACAACCGTTAGCCTATGTATGCCCGGAAAATTATATAATAAACGCCTGACATTAACCCTATATATGATGTTTAAACCCGGTTAATCCGTTAGTTTTCCACCGCCATTTATCCAGTCTGTTATAATGGCTTTCTCGGTGGCTGTTAATGATGGTCCGCCTGCCGGCATGGTTCCTTCATCAACCGCCCTTACTTTGATTCGTGCCTGGTTGGCAACAATATTACAATCCACTTCCCAGTTCATGGTACCGTTTTGAACAGTATTATTATGGCATGGCTGGCATTTCACCGTCATGAGGTTACGCACCTGTGTAAATAAAGGTCCTTTAACACCTGCACTAACGGTAACGGATGCTGTTTTTTTCACAACCGTCGGTATCCTTTGCAAAAGCGGTATAGGTACCCGGTGTAATGTTATTGAAAACGCCGGTTGCCTGGTACGTGCCGTATGTATTCAATTTAAAAGTAAATTCCGTGCTGCCAGAAGCGGAAGCCTGTATACTACGATTGAGCATATTTTTCATATCTGTATGTTTACTACAGGCACGAATATGAAATTGCATTAGTTGCTTTAGACGATCACTTTTTTCGTTTAGGCGTAAACTTTAGTCCGATGGTAAGGTCGGTGCTGTATAACTTCACCGTTCCTTCACCAACACCTGCCAGCGGAATGGCTATGCCCGGTGATACATTCAATGAGAAAGAACCTTTCAATTTCGTTTGCAGCCCCGGTGCAATGCGTAACACGGAGAACAGGTGCTTGTTACCGGAATAATAAACTTCTGCATCATGAGGCATCCCATACCTGTAATAATAATAATGGTAATCTTCCTTTTTCATGATGAAAGATGAGATACCTGCGGATAAAAACAGGTTTGTGTTTTTACCCGGAGAAAAATCATACCTGAGCAACAATGGAATTTCATACACCCTGCACGCTGCATCCACTTTGGTAATATCTACCCTGCTCCAGTAAGAGCCTTCCTTGGCCTTATAATCACCGGGGCCGGCCACATATTTTTTATTGCTTGCGTAAAACCCTGTTTGCACACTCAGGTTCGAGGTAATCTGGTAACCGAGGCCAACGCCGTACCTGGCGGTAAATTTATCAAAAGAGAACAATTTCACCCCGCTGGCTTCTGCGCCTGCTGCGGCAATAAAATAAAACCCACGAACATTCTTCTTTTTCATTTTCTCTGTTTCCTGCTTAACAGTATCTGATAATGGTTTTTCATTTTCGGAAACTGGTTTTATGGCCGTTTCTTTTATAATACTGTCGGTTTCAGATTTTATATTCTCCGGATCTGAATTGGTATTCTTAGCAACAACAGATTCAGATGCCGAAACATTATTTTCCTTTTCAACACCCATTTCTGCAATACCTGCGCCAATTTTTTGTTTTCCGGCATCTGCCTTGAACGGTGCATCATCAGCTTCAGGCTGTTCCACTGTCATTGCCATCTTTGAACCGGTTGCGGATTTTCGTTTCCGCTTTACCGGTATATTTTTGCCTCCCGCATACTGGCGGCCAATATTATTTACTTCAGGTTGATTTTTTTCTGTTATCCCTGGCTGATATGCTGTAACAGGCACCTTGCTTTCCTTATCATAGCCCGGAATATCACTTTTATCCGGTAACCTTGTTCCCGAAACGGGAACTTCACTGTTCAATACAGGAATATCTGCCGCTTCAGTATTCCCGTTCTTATTGCCTGCCATTTTCTTTGCGGATGCTAAATGCTTATTTTCTGTTGAAGGCTGCTTGAAAATAAATGAACCGGCTACAATAACTGCAACCAGTAACGGAAGCATCCACCAAAGCCAGAAAAACGGCCTTCGCTTTTTGTCCTTTTCCCGGTCAAGCAGCGCTTCCATCCTTACCCACGCCTGTTCATCAAAGGGCGCTTCGTAAGCATCAGCTGCCTGCCTGATCTCCGCTTCTATGTCGCTATATGACTTTTTGCTCATAATAATTATAATCAATTTCTTTAAGCATTTTTTGAATATTCATCCTTGCTTTTGCAAGATTTGATTTTGACGCCCCTATCGATATCCCCAGTTGCTTTGCTATCTCTTCATGTTTGAACCCGTCAATTACATAGAGGTTAAATACAATCCGGTAAACCGGTGATAAGCGTTGTATAACGGCAATGATCTCTTTGTAAGTAATGTGCCCGATGGATGTTTCATTTTCGGATGGAATATTATAATGACTGTCTGCAATGTCATCAATAATAAATTCGTGCTTATTTTTCCTTAAATGGTCAATTGCCGTATTGATCAATATGCGTTTCATCCAACCCTTCAGTGAAGATTCCACGTTGTGGTGTTGCGGGTTAAAACTTTGTAAAGCCCTGAATACTTTCAGAAATCCGTCGTTCACTATTTCCACCTGGTCATCCTGGTTCTTACAATACCGCATACAGATGCCCAAAGCATAACCATAAAACATTTCATAGAATGTTTTCTGACTATCCCTGTTTGCCTGGATGCAACCCTGGATAATATGTAACAAATCGTGCCGTTCTGGCAAAATAGTATGTTTATTTCTTTACGGTCAAATAGGGAATTTGGCATAAATACGTATGCCGTCAAAGGATGGTTGCCTGCCCGTAATCCAGTAAGGATACACGTTGGGATAAGTTACCGTAAACACTTGATTATGGATTACCGGAAATTAACGTCGTCCCAAACCCGGCATTCTCCCCATTGGCATCTTGTTCATCATCTTCATCATGTCTTTCATCTGGTCAAATTGCTTTAGAAACTGGTTCACTTCGCTGATATCCTTGCCACTCCCTTTGGCAATACGGTTTTTTCTTCCCGGGTTCATGATATCGGGGTTCCTTCTTTCCTGCATGGTCATGGAATTGATCATGGCCTCAATGCCTTTGAAAGCATCATCATTGATATCAATATCCTTTATCTGCTTCCCAATTCCGGGAATCATACCCATCAGGTCTTTCAGATTACCCATTTTCTTGATCTGCTGTAACTGTGTTTTGAAATCTTCAAAATCAAACTGGTTTTTGCGGATTTTCTTTTCCAGTTTGGCGGCTGCTGCTTCATCAAACTGCTCCTGCGCTTTTTCCACCAGGCTTACGATATCGCCCATTCCGAGTATCCGCTGGGCCATCCTTTCCGGATAAAACACATCCAGTGTTTCCATCTTTTCGCCGCTGCTGCTGAATTTGATGGGCTTGTTGACTGTGTACTTAATTGAAAGCGCAGCACCACCCCTTGTGTCGCCGTCCAGCTTCGTTAGCACCACCCCGCTGAAATCGAGCCTTTCATTGAAAGCTGCCGCCGTATTTACGGCATCCTGGCCCGTCATACTATCTACTACAAACAGTATTTCCTGCGGGTTTACCGCTGATTTAATATTGGCCACTTCGGTCATCATCACTTCGTCTACAGCCAGGCGCCCTGCCGTATCTATGATAATTACGTTTTTGTTTTTTGTCTTCGCTTCTTTTATCGCATTTTGGGCAATGGAAACGGCATCTTTATTTTCTCTTTCACTGTACACTTCCACACCAATCTGCGCACCAAGTACCTCCAACTGGTCTATAGCTGCCGGGCGGTAAATATCTCCGGCAACCAGTAACGGAGATTTCCCTTTCTTTGTCTTGAGATAATTGGCAAGCTTTCCGCTGAATGTGGTTTTACCGCTACCCTGTAACCCTGCAATGAGGATGATGGCCGGGTTTCCGCTGATGTTGAACTCACTTTCCTTTCCACCCATCAGTTCAGTCAGCTCATCCTGAACGATCTTTACCATCAACTGGCCCGGGCTGATGGCTGTTAGCACTTTTTCTCCCAGGGCTTTTTCTTTGATCTTGTCGGTAAACTCTTTTGCAATCTTATAGTTCACATCAGCGTCTACGAGGGCACGACGGATGTCTTTAACGGTATTGGCGATATTCAGGTCTGAAATTCTTGCCTGTCCTTTGATGTTTTTAAATGCGCCTTCGAGGCGTTCGCTTAAGCTTTGAAACATGTTTATTTTTTTTTGCCGGGAAGGCGGGGAGATTTTTTTTCTCTGCCTTTCCTTTTTATTTTTTTGCCGGGAAGGCGGGGAGATTTTCTTTCTCTGCCTTTCCTTTTTATTTTTTTGCCGGGAAGGCGGGGAGATTTTTTTTTTTTGCCTTGCCGTATTTATTTTTTTTTGCCGGGAAGGCGGGAAGGTTGTTTGTCTTTCGCTTTCCTGTTTATCTGTTTTATATAATTGTGATTTTTAAAGTTTGTTTATTTATTCAAAAACATTTTTAAGAGTATACTGCAACTAGAAAATATTATCAGATACTAAATGCGGTATTTACAATTTCTGACTGTTCTTTTGCATGAATTTTCGCATAGCCGGTAGCGGTAGCTGCGCTGGCCTGCCTGCTGATGATGAAAAAATTAATATTTTTCAGGTTCATACGAAGAAAAGTGGCTGCTCCCATGTTTTGAGGTTCTTCCTGTACCCAATACCAGATGGCTTTTCCATATTTCTTATACAGGGCATCTAACTGGTTTTGCGGCAAAGGATAAATCTGCTCCAGCCTGATGATGGCCACTTCACTATGGCCTCCCTTTTGCTTTTTTTCTAGCAGGTCGAAATAGATCTTACCACTGCACATGATTACTTTAGTGACCAAACCTGCGTCTGTAACCGCAGTATCATCTATCACTTCCATGAATCCTCCGTTACAGAATTCTTTCAGGTGGCTATAGGAACCCGGATGGCGGAGGTTTGCCTTTGGAGTAAAATTCACCAGCGGTTTCCTGAAAGGCCAGGCGAGTTGACGGCGCAGCAGGTGAAAGAAATTGGAAGCGGTGGTAACATTGGTAATCACCATATTCAGTTCAGCGCACTGCTGCAGGAATCGCTCCATCCTGGCGCTGCTGTGTTCCGGCCCCTGCCCTTCATATCCGTGCGGTAAAAGCAACACTACCCCGTTCATACGTTGCCATTTGGTTTCAGCACCGGCTATAAACTGGTCGATGATGATCTGTGCCCCGTTGCAGAAATCGCCGAACTGCGCTTCCCATAGCACGAGTGCATGCGGGTTTGCCAGTGCGTACCCGTATTCAAATCCCAAAACGGCATATTCGCTGAGCAATGAATTATAGATCCTGAATTTGGCCTGGTTATCTGTAAAATGATCAAGCCTGTTATATTCCCTGCTGCTGGTTTCATCGTAAATAACGGCATGCCTGTGGCTGAATGTTCCGCGTTTAACATCCTGTCCGCTCATGCGAACATCTTTCCCTTCGGTAAGCAAACTGGCATAAGCCAGCAGTTCTGCCGTTGCCCAGTCTATTTTCTGATCATCCTGGAAAAGTTTCACTTTATCGGTGATCAGTTTTTCCACCTTGCGCAGCGGTTTGAAATCTGCCGGCCATTTCATCAGGCCATCAAATAAGTTCCTTAATTCAGATTCTTTTATTGCCGTTACCGGGGAAGCTTCAAAATCTTCCGGCTTGGCCCTGCGGAGGCTTTGCCACCATAATTCGGGTTTCTGGTATGTGTAAGGGAGCGGGTTCTGTTTTACTTCGTCTAACCGTTCCTGTAAGTCTGACAGGAATTTTTGCTCCATCTCCCTGGCAAGCGCCCGGGCATCGGGTTCACCATTTTCTATGAGGAACTGCGTATACACTTCCCTGGGGTTTAAGTGCTTATCTATAAGCGCATACAATTGTGGCTGTGTAAATTTGGGTTCGTCGCCTTCATTATGTCCATGACGGCGGTAGCAAACCATATCTATAAAGATATCGCTGTTGAATTCCTGCCTGTATAACGTTGCAATTTCTGCCACTTTTACCACTGCTTCTGCATCATCGCCATTAACATGCAAAACCGGTGCTTTTACCAGGGCAGCTATGGAAGTTGCATAATCGGAACTGCGGGCATCGTCAAAATCTGTTGTAAAACCGATCTGGTTATTGATGACAAAATGAATGGTGCCGCCGGTATAATAGCCTTTGAGTTTGCTCATCTGCAATACTTCGTACGCTACTCCCTGCCCAGCCACAGATGCATCGCCATGTATGAGTATTGGCAATATCTTATCGAAGTTGCTGTTATAGAGCACATCGGCCTTACTGCGGGCAAAACCGATTACCAAAGGGTCTACCGCTTCCAGGTGAGACGGGTTCGGACAAAGCTTCAGATGCAGTTTTTTTCCTGAAGTTGTTTCCACTTCACTGCTGTATCCCTGGTGGTATTTCACATCACCGCTGCCCATGGTTGTATCAGGTGTAGCGGTTCCTTCAAACTCAGTGAATATCTGTTCATAGGTTTTACCCAGTATATTGGCCAATACGTTTAACCTTCCCCGGTGGGCCATACCGATGGCCACTTCTTCCACCTCATTGGCAGCCGACGTGTTGATGATGGCATCCAGGGCAGCTATGGTGGTTTCCCCCCCTTCAAGGCTGAAGCGTTTCTGTCCTACATACTTAGTATGCAGGAATTTTTCAAACATAACCCCGTCATTCAGCTTTTGCAGGATGCGGCGTTTTTGCTGGAGCGGAACCGGTTTAAGAAAATCAGATTCCATGGCATGTTGCAGCCAATCCAGCCTTTTACCTTCCCGCATGGTACCATACTCAACGCCCACATGATGCGTGTAACACTGCTGTAAATGGGATAGAATTTCTTTGAGTGGTTTTTTTCCGGAAAGGATGAATTTTCCCGCTTCAAATTCAGTATCAAGGTCGGCATCGGATAATCCGAAATGGCTTAGTTCCAGCCGGGCATGCCGGTCTTTTCTTTCCCGGATGGGATTTGTTTTGGCAACCAGGTGCCCTTTTTTACGGTAAGCCTGGATTAGTTGATACACGCCAAACTCTTTTTCCAGGTTTGCAACTGCGGCAGATAGTCCAGGTTGCGCAACCTGGTTTCCGATGCTGTTTGCCATAGCCACAGAACCGCTGGAAATGGCAAAGTCGAATCCCTCAAAAAATTTCCGCATATCAGGATCTACAGATGCCGGCTCCTGTAAGAAATCGTTGTATAGACTTTCTATATAAGCCGGATGAGCATTAGTTATATACTGAAAATCCTTCATGTGTTACCTGGGTTTAGCTGCAAATAAGTTGAAACAGGCAGCAAATATCGTTCATATCATTTACAAACAGATTCAGTTTACTCAAAAAAGGCAGAAAAGGCCTGAAAATGATTTACGGGCCGGTTTTAAAAAAAATCCGGAAAATTACATTCGGTTAACAGGATTCCCTTATCTTTGCAGCCCAAAAAAAGGAATACATGGCAAACCATTCAGCTACGAAAAAAGATGTGCGTCAGAGTGCAAAGCGCAATGAGCGTAACAGGTATTACGGAAAAACAACCCGTAACGCCATTCGCGATATCAGGGCTTTAGAAAATAACAAAGATGCAGCTACAAAACTGCCACAGGTAGCATCAATGATTGATAAACTGGCAAAACGTGGTACCATTCACAAAAACAAAGCAGCAAACTTAAAGAGCAAATTAGCCAGGAAAGTGAATGCATTGGCTAAGTAATGCCATTAAACCCTAAACAGGTGAATAATACTCCAAAGGCCCGTCATATTTATTGATGGGCTTTGTTGTTGTAGAAAGCAAATGTATTGTGCACAACAGTTTTGTGTTATAACTAACAGAATTCAGATAAATTATAAAAGATTGTGACCAGGATAATACTTCTCTTCTTTTTCTTCATTTCATCGGCATTTTTCGTTACTGCACAGAATATCCCACCCGGATACTATAACACTGCCAGCGGGTTAAATTGCCAGGCGCTTAAAACGGAATTAAGGAATATCATTACTTCCGGGCAGGTTACCCTGGCATACGGCCAGTTGGATAATATACAAATGCCTGTTGTAGATACCATCAGAACGGATGATGGCAGCAGTTCCATGATCTGGGATATCTATACCAATAATAACAGTGGCCCGGAACCGTATTTTTTCAACAGTTCGCAAACCACACCCGGTGGGTTTTGCGGCGCCACTACTCCAACCGTTGATGGTACCTGCTGGAACAAGGAACATACTTTTCCCAGGGCATGGTTTGCATCTGCATACCCGGCGTTTGCCGACCTGTTTATTGTTAGGCCCACAGATTACCGGATAAACGCCAGGAGGGCAAGTTATCCGTATGCAACCGTATCTGCACCTACATACCAGTTTCCGGTTGCGGGTACCTATCCGGGTTACCCGATGCCGCCAAACCCCGTTTTAGATAAATTGGGCCCTTCATCCGCATCCGGTGTTAGCATACCAATTGCCTGGGAACCTGCAGACGCAGTGAAAGGTGATGTGGCCAGGGCTTATTTTTATGTACTAACCCGGTATGAAAATGAATTGAACGGGTGGGTAACCGCAAATAACGGATCGGGTATTGAAAAAGTAGTTGATGTGCTAAACAGCTTTTACCCGTCATTTCACCTTCCATACCTGGCCATGATGTATAACTGGCACCAGGCTGACCCCGTTGATGCAAAGGAAATAAACAGGAACGACCTGGTATATTCACAACAGGGAAACCGTAACCCGTATATAGACCACCCGGAATATGTTGCACAGGTTTGGCAGTGCACCGGTGTGATACCAGTTACGGTTACAGATTTTGCCGCTCAGAAAATAAATGAAACGGTTTTACTGAAATGGAATGCCACCCATGAAACAGGATTCAGGCAATATGAAATAGAAAGAAGTACGGATGGTACTTTTTTTAACAGGATCGGTTATGTGGAAGGCAGAAATGTTGCTGGTTATTCATATACAGATGAGCGATTGCCTCATCGGCAGATACTTTATTACCGGCTTAAAATGCTGGACATTGACGGAAAATTCACTTATAGTAAAACGGTAGCCATAAAGGCGGGTATTTATTTCAACCATGCACTGGTTTATCCTAACCCAACATCCGGTAACCTCAACATACAATTGACAGAACAACTGGAATCTAACAGCAGCATACAAGTATCTGATATCACCGGCCGGATTGTGAAACAGCAATCTGCTATTGGAGGATCGGTAAGTATACGCTTATCTGTTAGTTCGTTGCCGGAAGGAAGGTATTTTATTAAGATTTTCAATGCCTCGCAACTGATCAACGAATCTTTCATCATTATAAAATAAACAAAACATTTTTTTTCATCAAGAAACGCAGCCCCGGAAATAATTCCGGGGTTTTATATTGATAAGCGGCCTGTGTATGACACATAAAGATTGTAGCTTTAGCCGATGAAGAAATTCCTGCCGTTCATTTACCTGTTGCTGGTTTACTTTACAACCAGTGCGCAACAGTCCATATTTGAAAAAAGCAATGGCAAAAAAACAGCCACATATTATGAGATTGTAGACTGGTATAAATCCCTGGCCAAATCGTCTTCAAAAATAAAGATGATTGAGATGGGACCTACCGACGCCGGCTATCCGCTCCATCTAGTACTCATAAGCGAAAACAGCCATTTTGATACAGCCGCATGGCGCAGGCAAAGCAAGGTAGTAATACTGGTAAACAATGGCATCCATCCCGGAGAACCTGATGGCATAGATGCTAGCATGATGCTGGCCCGCGACCTGGTATCCGGGAAAAAAGCACTACCCCCAAACGTTATCGTTGCCATTATACCTGTATATAATATCGGTGGCTGCCTCAACAGGAATTCATTTACACGTGTTAACCAGAACGGCCCGGAAGAATACGGGTTCAGGGGCAATTCGCAGAACCTTGACCTTAACCGTGATTTCACGAAATGTGACAGCAGGGAAGCCAGGTCATTTTCAAAGATATTCCATTACCTGCAACCGGATATTCTTATTGACAACCATGTTAGTGACGGTGCAGATTTTCAGCATACCATGACCATGATCACCACGCAGTATAACAAACTGGGAACCGCTTTGGGAAACTGGTTAAGGGAAACTTTTGAACCCGCCATTTATAGCAGCATGAAACAGAAAGGCTGGGACCTTGTTCCTTATGTTGATTTTGCAAACGATGATATGGAAAAAGGCATCAACATGTTTTTTGACCCGCCCAGGTATTCTTCCGGTTATGCAGCTTTATTTAATACGCTTTCATTTATGCCTGAAACCCATATGCTGAAACCGTATGCACAAAGGGTGAAGTCAACATACGACCTGATGTATACGTTTATCGATTCAGGCAGCAGGTATGCTAAAGACATCATCCTTCACCGGAAAAACGCGCTTAGCAAACAAATGGCCCAGCAACAATTTCCCATATCATGGCAACATGATAAAACAAAATATGATTCTATTGAATTCAGGGGATATGAAAAAGATTATAAGCTAAGTGCTGCTACCGGCTTACAACAGATGGTCTTTAATCATGACAAACCATTTATAAAAACGGTCAGGTTTTTTAATAACTATTATCCGCAGAAAATGATTGCAGCGCCCCGGGCTTACATTATTCCAAAGGGATGGCATGCGGTGATTGATTTGCTAACACTGAACAATGTAAAAGTATCCCAGGCTGAAAAAGACAGTATTTACACTTTAGGAACTTATCATATTGCTGATTATAAGAGTTTTACAAAACCCTGGGAGAAACATCATAAGAATTATGCCGTGTCGGTGTCATATAGCAGGCAACCTATTCAAATATTAAAAGGAGATTATATTATTTATCCGGAGCAGCCTTCAAAGAGATATATTATTGAAATGCTTGAACCGGAAGGGGATGACAGTTTTTTTGCATGGAATTTTTTTGATGCCATTTTACAGCAAAAAGAAGGTTACAGCGATTACCGGTGGGAAGAACTGGCGGCAGAAGTATTAAAAAAAGATCCTGCGCTTCAGGCAAAACTGGATGCAAAAAAGGCTGCCGACCCGGAATTTGCATCCAGGTCCTCGGAAATCCTTGATTTCATTTACAAAAATTCGCCATATTACGAAAAGAGCCACCGCAGATACCCTGTATACCGTATTGAATATTAGAAGATTATGTAGCACAAGGTTTCTTATTGAAATTATCTGTGATATTTCAGATATATCAGGGATTTCCGGGATATTTTACTTACCTTTGCTGCCCGTTTAAAATAAGCGGGAATAAACAATTTTTAATAATTAAAAACAGGGAAATGAGCAACTACGAATTGATGGTGATTTTTACCCCTGTGCTTTCTGAAGAGGAATACAAAGCCGCTCAGAAAAAATACGAAGCCCTCGTTAAGGATAACGGCGGTGAAGTAGCGCACACTAAACCATGGGGACTGAAATCACTGGCGTATCCGATTGCCAAGAAGACCACAGGTCTGTACTGGGTAATGGAATATTCTGCGCCAACCAGCTTCAATGAAAAGTTGAAGATTCAACTTTTGCGTGACGAATCGGTTATGCGTCACATGTTTACTGTACTCGATAAATACGCCGTTGAGTACAATACCAAAAAGAGAAGTGGTGTACAACATTCAGTAACTGAAAAAGCGGAGGCATAATCATGGCAAAAGCAAATGAAATAAAATACCTTACGGCCATCAAGGCTGAAAAGCGCCCAAAGAAATATTGCCGCTTTAAGAAAATGGGCATCCGTTATATAGATTATAAGGATGCAGATTTTCTGAAAAAGTTTTTGAATGAACAAGGAAAATTATTGCCACGCCGTATTACCGGAAACTCATTGAAGTTTCAGCGTAAAGTGAGCGAAGCGGTAAAGAAAGCCCGTCAAATGGCTATCCTTCCTTACGTTACAGATCTTTTAAAATAGAATCATAATTTTTAACCACCCTAACCTTTAAATAGAGAAAGTCCCGAAAGCTTTCGGGATTGGGTAAAAATGCAACAACATGCAGGTAATATTAATACAGGATGTAAACAACCTGGGAGGCGCCAATGAATTGGTAACAGTTAAAAACGGTTATGGCCGTAACTACCTGATTCCCCAAAAATTTGCAGTGGAAGCCAGTCCGAGCAACCTGAAGCAAATGGAAGAAAAACTGAAACAACAGGCTAAAAAAGAAGCCAAGTTACTGGCTGAAGTTAACAATGTCATATCAGTTTTAAAAGACGGTGCATTAAAGATCGGCGCTAAAACAGGTACCAGCGGTAAGATCTTCGGAAGTGTGACTTCAGTTCAGATAGCCCGTGCTATCAAGGAGCAGAAAGGTTACGAAATTGACCGCCGCAGGATCCATATCATTGATGAAGTGAAAGAGCTGGGTACTTTCAAGGCTAATATTGATTTTGGTAACGGAAACGAAACCGAAGTTGAGTTTGAAGTAGTAGCTGACTAATATTTCAGAAAAGATTTAACATAATCCGCCTCTACCAGGGGCGGATTTTTTTTCATATCCGTACCCGTTAGAACGTATCCTCCAGGAATGAAATGAGATGACTGGCGCCGGCAGCAATTTTTGTTGCATACTTTGTTTTTTTCATTTGCTCCTGAACCGGCAGCGGTACCGGAACGGGTTTACCGGTAACGGGTTCCACCACATCATAAAACTTAACCGGGTGCGCTGTTTCCAGGAATATGCCTTTTCCCTGTCTGCCATGCAGGTATGCTTCCAGGGCATTACAGGCAACGGCACCATGCGGGTCGAGCAGGTATTGATACTGCTGCAGCACCCTTTGGATGGTTGTTTTGGTTTCTGCATCGGTAATACTGTAACTGCTTAACCGTTCCTTTAGTTTGTCAGCATCCTGATTGAACATTTCCATGATACGCACAAAATTACTGGGATCGCTTACATCCATTGCATTCGATATGGTTGCCACCGCCTTTTTAGGGTTATACATTCCCGTTAGTAAAAACCCGGGAACCGTGTCATTGGCATTGCAGGCCGCAATGAAATGCTTTACCGGCAATCCCGAACGGTTAGCCAGCATACCGGCGCAGATATTGCCGAAATTACCGCTAGGTACGGCTATCACGGGGGGATTCGCTTTATCAGCCCATTGTTTCCAGGCAAAGAAATAATAGAACTGCTGGGGGAGCCAGCGAGC
>WBZP01002360.1_pt1 | contig 17689 bp, 19 predicted proteins | sample 5204301 | NCBI WGS metagenome assembly WBZP01 (sample SAMN12412401, study PRJNA552823) | activated sludge metagenome | isolation source: activated sludge from nitrification reactor of wastewater treatment plant... | place: USA: Pennsylvania | collected 2017 | reverse complement strand
AGAGAAGAGCCGGGAGCCGCGGAAGCTCGAGGGCATCGCCTTCTGCGGCCTCGACTGCTCGAAGTGCGACGCGTACCGGGCGACGGTCCGGAACGACGACGCGCTGCGCGCCGAGGTGGCGGCGCGCTGGAAGATGAAGCCGGAGCAGATCGACTGCCTCGGCTGCAAGTCGGAGAAGGCGCTGTTCGACTGCACGCTGAAGCGGTGCGCGAAGAAGCGCGGCATCCCCACCTGTGCCCACTGTCCCGACTTCCCGGCCTGCAAGGACGAGCAGTGGAGGCGGTTCCCCGAGCTGCGCGAGACGGCGGCGCGGCTCCGGGCAACGCTCGGGTAGGCCGAGCCTCGGCGCGGGGGCTACTCGGTCCCGCCGAAAAGGCCCTCCGCGACCCAGGAGCGGAACCACCGGAAGACGCGGTCCTCGCGCCGGGACGCCCGGAGGCGGAGCGCGCCGGCGGCGACGGCTTCGCCCAGCGGCACACCGGCGACGAGGGCCGCGAGGAGAGCGTGCTCGTCGACGCCGAGTTCCTGGTACCGCACGGCGTAGTCCTGTCGGTAGACCGCGAGGTGCGTCCGCCGTCGGCGCGGGCGCGGCGCCGCGTGCCCCCCGCGGGCCGCGTGCAGGTGCCCGGCGACGGGATGCGACAGGGACAGGAGCCGCAGCGCCCGGATCGGTCGCAGGCGCAGGCGCGGGAGAGCCGCCTCCGGGACGTGGCGCAGAGCGGGCGCGTCGAGAGTGGGCGAGGGCTCCTCGTCGAACACGTGGGTGACCGCGAGCTCCGCGCGCGCGAGGTCGTGGAGGAAGGCCGCGTGCTCCCTCTCCTCGTGCTCCAGGAGGAAGTCCGGCAGATGGTCGCCGAGACGGTTGAGGGTGTAGCTCCGCGACGGATGGCGACGTACGTAGTCGCGGACGAGGTCGAGGAACGCATCCTCGCCGAGGAAGCTCCGCACGGCCGGGTAGTCGCTCTCCATCGCCTCGACCATCCGGGAGAGGTACATGTCGTGGTACACGCCCACGCGCTCCGCGGCGGCCAGCGAACGGGAGGGGCGCACCATCGCCTCGAGGGCCGACGGCGCGAGCTCGGCGGACGCCTCGGGCGCGGCGAGAGCGTCCTCGACCCCTCCGGGATGGACGATCACCGCCTGGAGCCACCGCTGGGCGGAGGCGAGCCCGGCCGGCTCAGGCCGCACGCGTCGCCTCCCGCTCGCGCCAGGCGCGCGCCTTCTCGACCTCGGCGTGGACGACCTCGAAGGCGGGGATGGCGGCGTCCCACTCGACGAGCGTCGCCCGCGGCCCGGTCCGGCGGATCGCGTGGCCGTAGAGCTCCCACACATCCTGGACGACGTGGTCCGAGTGCGTGTCGAGGATGTGGGTGCCTTTGTGCGTGTGCCCGGCGAGGTGGAACTGGCACACCCGGTCGGCCGGGAGGGCTTCGAGGTACGCCCGCGCGTCGAAGCCGTGGTTGAACGCGGAGACGTGGACGTTGTTGACGTCGAGGAGGAGGCCGCAGTCGGCCTCCTCGGCCAGCCGCGCGACGAACTCCGACTCGCTCATCGCGCTCGCGGCGAACTCCAGGTAGGTCGAGGGGTTCTCGAGGACGAGGGGTCGCTCGAGGAAGTCCTGGACGGCCTTCACCCGCGCGACGGTGTGGCGCAGCGACTCCTCCGTGTACGGCAGCGGCAGCAGGTCGTGCGTGTTGCGGCCCTGGACGCCGGTCCAGCAGACGTGGTCGGAGACCCAGGCGGCCCGCGTGCGGCGCGCGAGCCCGGCGACCTTGCGCAGGTAGCCGAAGTCGAGCGGGTCGGTGGAGCCGATCGACAGCGAGACACCGTGGAGCACGATCGGGTAGCGCTCCGCGACCTGGTCGAGGATGAAGGCCGGACGGCCGCCGGTGTCGAGGAAGTTCTCGGTGATCGCCTCGAAGAAGCCGACGGCGGGACGCTGGCCGAGGACGTGGGCGAAGTGGGCGGTACGCAGGCCCACGCCGAGGCCGAGGTCCGGAAGGTCGAAGCGGTTTCGTGACATGAGCTCTCCGTGAGGGACGGCCGGAGGGCCGCGGTCCGACGCGGCGCCTCCGGCCGGGTCGATCGCGTCAGGCCGCCTTGCGGGGCACCTCGCAGCCGCCCTTGCCCTTGCACGAGTTCTTCCCCGCGCAGCCGTTGTCGCCCGTCTTGCAGCCGCCGAGCCCCTTGCAGGAGTTGTGGCCCTTGCAGGCGTGCTTCGCCTCGGCCGAGGCGCAGCCGCCCTTGCCCTTGCACGAGTTCTTCCCCGCGCAGCCGTTGTCGCCCGCCTTGCAGTTGCCCTTGCCCTTGCACGAGTTCATGCCCCGACACGCGTGGCGGTCGCTCGCCGGGGCGTCGGACGCGGTCGACGTCTTCTTCGCCCCGCAGCCGCTCTTGCCGCTGCAGCCGTTCTGGGCGGTGGGCGGCGCGGCCGCAGCGCCGCTCGCCACGCCGCCGACACCCGCGATCATCCCCGCGACCGCCGCGTTCACCAGCGTCATCTTCACCTTGCGATTCACTCTCGTTCCCCTTTCGGTCCGGCCGAGGGCCGGCTCGCTTTCGTTCGGACGAGGCTCGCGCCTCGCCTGCTGCCCGGTCGACGCCGTCTGGACGTGCTTGCCTTCTTCTTTGCCGGAGTCGCGCGGTCGGTATCAGCTCGCCGCGTCGGGCCGGCGACCGCCGGCGAAGAACGGCCGCAGGACGCGGTCGAGGCTGGCGCTCCCCGGGCCCAGGAGGACCAGCCAGAGGAGGAAGAGGAGGAAAACGAACGACGTCACGTCGGTGGGCGACGACTCGCTCGCCCGCGACCACGACTCGAGGAACGTCTGCCGGTCGGCCGTCAGGAGGGCGACGATCATGGTGCTCGACAGGAGCCCCGCGAAGACCCGCGTGAGCAGGCCCGCGACGAGGGCGCCGCCACCCACCACCTCGAGGCTCGCGACGAAGGCCGCGTTCGCGGCCGGCAGCGGGATGCCGAGGTCCGCGAAGAAGGCGACGGTGTTGTCCATGTGGGCCCACTTGCCGAGGCCCGTCTGGACGAACGCGAGGCCGATCACGACCCGGGTGAGAAGAGGCGCGACGAACGCCAGCCGCTCGAGCCCGTCACGGCTCCTTCCGACGACGCGGCCGAACGCCGCGGGAACGCGCATGCTCATCCTCCAGGGGCGCGGGGGCGCGCCCGTCTCTTACCGGTCTTCCCCTTCTTTGCCGGAGGAGCGGGCGGCGTAACCGCGGAGCCGCCTCGCGGGCGTTGGGACCGGGGTAGGATGGCGGGCGAAGCTCTCCATGGCGCGTGATGAAACTTCGACGCCGTCCGAGGCAAAGGAGGAGCAGAGGAGGTCCGTGCCCGAGGCGCACGAGGGTGCGCTCTGCGCGCTCATGATGGCGTATCAGTCCGGTGAGGCTTCCGCCTTCGAGGCGCTCTACGCGCAGCTCGCGCCGGCGATCGGCGGCTACCTGCGCTCGTTGTGCCGCGACCCGGCCCGCGCCGAGGACCTGCTGCAGGAGACCTTCCTGCAGGTTCACCGATCGCGCCACACGTACCTGCCGGCGCGACCCGTGAAGCCCTGGGTCTACGCGATCGCGCGGAACGTGTTCCTGATGAGCCGGCGGGCGGCGAGCCGGCGCGAGCGACGCGAGACCGTGGTCGGCGAGTCGTTCCCGGACGTTCCGGTCCCGCCGGAGGCGGAGGGCCTCGCCGATCGCGACGCGGTGCGCGGCGCTCTCGCCCGCCTGCCCGACGACCGCCGCGAGCCGCTGCTGCTGCACCACGTCTGGGGCTTGTCCTTCCGGGAGATCGGCGCGGTCCTCGGCGTGAGCGAGGCGGCGGCCAAGCTCCGGGCCCATCGAGGCGTCCGCCGGCTGCGAGAGATGCTCAGGGGAGGGGACGAATGAGCGGCCCGCGCCCGCCCGAACGCCTGCTGCGCGAGGTGACGAACGACCTTCGGCCCGTACGCCCGCTGCCGCCGCCGGCGTGGCGGGCGGCCAACGTGGCTCTCTGGGGCGCCGCGCTCTTCGTCGCCGTGACGGCCCTCCACCCCCTCCGGGAGGACGCGGCCTTCCTCGGCCCGTGGCTCCTCTGGGGCGTGGCCGGGGCCGAGGCTCTCGCCGGCCTCCTCCTCGCCGCGCTCGCCCTGCGCGAGGCCGTGCCCGGCAGCGGTGTCGGCCCCGCGCGCGTCGGCCTCGCCCTCGCCCTGGGCGCGGCCACGCAGGTCGCGGCCGCCCTCTGGACCTGGGCGAGCGCGGCAATCCCGGCGACGCTCGACGTCTCACGGCATCGCGGCATCGTGTGCTTCTCGGCCCAGGAGGCGCTCGGCCTCCCCGGGCTGGCTCTCGCGCTGTGGCTCGTCCGGCGCGCGCTGCCGGTGCGGCCGCGCTGGTCGGGTGCTCTCGCCGGCCTCAGCGCGGGCCTCCTCGCCGACGGCGTCTGGCACCTCGTCTGCCCGCGCACGGATCTCCACCACGTTCTCGTCTGGCACGGCGGCGCGACTCTCCTCACGACGGCGGCCGGCTGGCTGCTCGGCGCTCTCGACGAGCGGCTCGCGGCGCTCCGCTTCGAGGAGCGCCGCCACCGCGACTGAACGGCCCTTCCCGCCCGGGAGGGGTCCCCATGACCGGCAGAAGGCCGCGCCCGCGCGCGGCTGATGCTTGACATGTATATGCGCTATGGAGTATATACTTGCCATGGAATCCTCATTCGCGATCCTGGCGGAGCCGAACCGCCGGGCCATCCTCAGCCTCCTCGCCTCGTCGGAGCGGTCGGTCGGCGAGATGGAGCGGCGGCTCCGCATGCCGCAGCCGTCGGTGTCCAAGCACCTCCGCGTGCTCCGCGAGGCCGGCTTCGTCGAGGCGCGCGTGGAGGCCCAGAGGCGCGTCTATCGCATCCGGCCCGAGCCGCTCATGGAGGTCGACGCCTGGCTCGCGCCCTTCCGCCGCTTCTGGGCCGCCCGGGTCGACGCGCTCGAGCGTCACCTCGACCGGATGGAGAAGGCCGAAAGGAAGGGAAGGGGCCGATGAGCGAGGGGGAGAAGTACGCGCCCGGCCCCGCGGCCGGCGCCCGCGTCGAGAAGGACGGGGAGGCCTGGACGCTCGTGCTGGTGCGGGCGCTGCGCCACCCGCCGACGAGGGTGTGGCGGGCCCTGACCGATCCCGCGCACCTCGAGGCGTGGGCGCCGTTCGACGCCGACCGGGGGCTCGACGCGGTCGGACCGGTCACGCTCACCACGGTGGGCGCGCCGTCGCCTCAGGTCTCCGAGGCCCGCGTCACGCGCGCCGACGCGCCTCGGGTGCTCGAGTACACCTGGGGCGGTCGAACCCTCCGGTGGGAGCTCGAGCCGGTCGCCGGCGGGACGCGCCTCACGCTCTGGCACGACATCGACCGCGGCTTCATCGCCTGGGGCGCGGCCGGCTGGCACGTGTGCTTCGACGTGCTGGACCGTCTGCTCGACGGCGAGCCGATCGGCCGGATCGTCGGCGCCGACGCGCTGAAGTTCGACGGCTGGCAGCGGCTGGTGGGCGAGTACGCGACGCAGTTCGGCGTCCTGGCCCCCGGCTGGACGCCCGGACGCTGAGGAGCGAAGGAGAGTCGATGGAACCGAACCCGCGTCAGCATCCGCAGCCGACCACGCCGACGGCCGCGCCGGCCGCCACGCGGGCGGCGGCCGGCACTCTCGTTCTCTGGGCGCTGTCGTACGTCTTCTGGCGGAGGCGGAGCCGATGAAGAAGAAGAGCACCGACGCGACGAAGCCGGCCTCCGCGCTCATCGACGGGCGGATCGCGGAGCTCGGCGACTGGCGGGCGAAGACGCTCGCGCGGGCGCGCGCGATCATCCACGCCGCCGATCCCGGGATCGTCGAGGAGTGGAAGTGGGCGACGCCCGTCTGGTCCTGCGGCGGGATCGTGTGCACGGGAGAGAGCTACAAGAAAGTGGTGAAGCTCACCTTCGCGAAGGGCGCGTCGCTCCCCGACCCGGCGGGCCTCTTCAACTCGAGCCTCGAGGGGAACGTACGCCGCGCCATCGACATCCCGGAGGGCGGCCGGATCGACGAGAAGGCCCTCACCGCGCTCGTCCGTGCGGCCGTCGCTCTCAACCTCGGCCGCGAGGCGCCGAGGCTCCTGGCCGGCGGCAACCCGCAGGTCGCCAAGGGCGACGGCGACGGGCCGGTGCGGGCCTACATCGACGCGATGCCGGGCTGGAAGAGCGAGCTGGGCCGCCGCCTCGACGCGATCGTCACGCGCAGCGTGCCGAAGGTGCGCAAGGCCGTCAAGTGGAACTCGCCCTTCTACGGAGTCGAGGGCCGGGGCTGGTTCTTGTCGTTCCACGTGTACGCGCGCTACGTGAAGGTCGCGTTCTTCAAGGGCGCGTCGCTGCGGCCGCTCCCGCCCGGAGTCAGCAAGAGCCCCGACGTGCGCTACCTCGACATCCGCGAAGCCGACCCTCTCGACGAGAAGCTGTTCGCGAAGTGGGTGAAGCAGGCGGCCTCACTGCCGGGCTGGCTCGCGTAGCGGCCTGGCCGCCGCGCGCGGCAGGCGGGGGAAGAGTGAACCCGGTCCGGGCGGAAGCTCCCTCCAACTCCCGCTCGGACCGGGTGCCGCCCCGTAAGCGCGGCCGACTGTCTCAGGAGCAAAGCGGATGCCGCGCCGCGGCCACGGAATCTAAACGACTTGAAGCGAGCGATCGGACAGCGTGTCCGACGCGCGGCCGAGTTCAGGTCAGGCGGCGGACAAGCGCGCCGTGTGATCGCGCGCACGGCCGCGTGCGGCTGACCGGCGTCGACGGGATCAGGGAAGTCGAGCCGTGCGACGAACGGCTCGCGTCGCGACGGTCGCCGTCGCTCCCGCGAGGCCGGGCGCCGTGGCCTCGAGCGTGACGCGGCCCGCGGCGTCGGAGGCCCGCACGACGACGAGAGCGCGGCCCTCGAACAGACGGCGCCGCGCCCCGACGTAGGGCTCGTCGCTCGTCGGGTCCCCGTTGCCGACCGCGACGATCGAGCCGGGACCGGCGCTGCTGAAGCTGACGTCGTGGGCCGCGTTCGGCTGGAGCCGGCCCGAGGCGTCGACCGCCTCGACGACCACGAAGGCCAGGTCCTGCCCGTCCGCTTCGATCGAGGGGCGGTCCACGGTGAGCCGCAGCCGCGCCGCCTCCCCCGCCGTCGCGAGGACGCTCGAAGCGACGGCACGGCCGCGCCGCAGCCCGACGGCCTCGAGCTTCCCCGGGGCGTAGGGCACGGTGAACGACGCCTTCCACTCCTGCTCGCGCCCCGTCGGCTCCTCGCCGACGACGCTTCCGTTCAACAGCAGGCGCACGCGCTCGACTCCCGAGTAGACCTCGACCTGCATTTCTCTGCCTTCGTGGCCCGGCCACGTCCAGCTCGGTCGCGTCGGCGGCACCGACCAGACCGTGGGCACCACGGCCTGCCCGTCCGGCGCCGGCACGCGAACCGTCGCGTACACGCGGTCTCCTCCGTTCCAGAGGATGTCGCGGTAGTGGGACTGCGGCTTGCGGGCGCCCGTGAGGTCGATGTCGCCGCACGCCGACGCGTGATAGGGACGGCCCGACATGACGAGGCTCATCATCGGGTTCGTCGAGGGATCCTCGGCCTTCTCGGTGACCGGGAACGGGTTCTTTCCGTCGGCGCCGAAGGTGGCCATCGCCTGCCGGACCATGCCGCGGAAGTCCTCGGCCTGCCTCGCCCGCTCGGGCGTCCCGAAGCGCCAGCCGCCGATCCCGGACTCGCCCAGGTAGTCCATCGCGGTCCAGACGAACTCGCCCACGACGTAGGGCAGGTCCTGGACGAGCTGCCATTCCGGGAAGACGTCCGAGGGCAGCGACTCGGTCGACATCATCACGCGCGCCGGGACGCGCTCGTAGTCCTTCCGGTGGTTCTTCGCGATCGAGTAGTTGTAGCCGGCGATGTCGACCTCGGCGATGGCCGCGTCGGGGTTCTCCCCGAACGTCGCCCCGGCGAAGGCCTGGGTGACGGGCCGTGTCGGGTCGAGCTCGCGCACCCGGCCCGCGATCCGCCGGGCGAGCGGGGCCCCGTCCGGCGTCCAGACCTCCTGGATCTCGTTGCCGATGCCCCACATCACCACCGAAGGATGGTTCCGGTCGCGGAGCAACATCCCGTCGAGCTCGTGCATCCACCACTCGTCGAACTCGCGGGCCATGTCGTGCTTCACCTTCGCCGTCTTCCACACGTCGAAGGGCTCGTCGAGGACGAGGAGGCCCAGGCGGTCACAGGCGTCGAGGAACGCCGGCGAGGGCACGTTGTGGGCCGTCCGCACGGCGTTGAAGCCGGCCGCCTTGAGGATCTCGACCCGGCGCTCCTCGGCTCGGTCGAAGGCCGCGGCGCCGAGCGGCCCGTTGTCGTGGTGGACGCTGCCGCCCGTCAGCTCGAGCGGCGCGCCGTTCAGGAGGAAGCCCTTCTCGGCCGACCACGCGACCGTCCGGATACCGAACCGCGTCACGGTCTCGTCGATCGGCTTCCCGGCCGCGACGACGCGGGTCACCGCCGCGTAGAGCCTGGGCGTCGCCGGCGACCACAGCCCTGGAGACGCGACGGACACCTCCTGCGTCCCCTCGGCGTCGCCCGGGAGAAGCTTCAGCGGCGAGCGCGCGAGCCCGACCGCGCGACCGTCGGGCCCGACGATCCTCGTCTCGAGCACCACCTCGGCGGCCACGCCGCTCTCGTTCGACACCTTCGTCCGCACGACCACCTTCGCCGAGGCCGGACCGACCTCCGGTGTGGTCACGAAGACGCCCCAGCGGGCCACGTGGACCGGCTCGGTCACGACCACGCGGACGTGCCGGTAGATCCCCGCGCCGGTGTACCAGCGGCTGTTCGGCTGCGCCGAGGTGTCGACGCGCAGGGCGAGGACGTTGCGCGCGCCGAAGGCGAGGTGCGGCGTGAGGTCGAACGCGACACTCGTGTAGCCGCTCGGCCACGCGCCCAGCCGCAGGCCGTTGAGGTAGAGCGCGGCGTTGCGGGACACGCCGTCGAGCTCGAGGCTCACGCGCCTGGCCTTCCAGGCGGGCGGAACGTCGAACGACCGCCGGTACCAGGCGACGCCGGCCGGGAACCAGCCGCCGCCGTTTCCGGTCGGGCTCGCCGGGTCGGGCGCGTGCTCGATCGACCAGTCGTGGGGAAGGTCGACGCGCCGCCAGTCCGCGCCGGCCAGGACGGGAGCCTCCGCCCCGGCCGGGTCGCCGAGGAAGAAGCGCCAGCCCGCGTCGGCCGACAGCACGAGCCGGGGCGACGGAACGCCGACGGCCAGGGCCTGCCCGGGAGCGACGGCGGCCAGGGCCAAGGCGAGTGTCAGGGCCCGACGGATGCAGGTCTCCACGCGTCCTTCCTTTCTCCCCGCGCTCATCGCGCGCGACGCCGCCCGCGGGTGACGCGCGGCGCCGGCGCGCCCACCGCGCCGGCCACGGCCGCGAGCACCTCGTCGACGGTGCGCGCGAGGTCGAGGGCGTCGCCCCTCTCGAGCCACCGCTGGCACACCGTGCCGACCATCGCGAACGCCACCGCGCCGAGCGCCGGCGCGGCCTCGGGCGGGACGTCCGGCCGGCACGCGAAGGCCTCCGTGACCCGGTCCTGCAGCTCCGCGACGCGGGCGAGGAGGGCCGTGCGGGCCTCCGGGTGCGCCGCGGTGACCTCCATGACGCGGCGGCTTCGGGGGTTCGCCGCCACCCCGCTCACCACCCGCAGCACCGTCTCGCGGAGGACTTCCGCCGCGCTCGAGGACGGCGGGCACGCGGCCACCGCCTCGCGCAGCGACTCGCCGAACCCCAGGAGAGGCTGGGCGAGGAGGTCGCTCTTCGACTGGAAGAAGCGGAAGAACGAGCGCCGCGAGGTCCCCGCCGCCGCCACGATGTCGTCGACGGTCGTCTCGCCGAAGCCCTTCCTCGCGAGCAGGCCGATCGCCGCGTCCCAGATCGCGTCGCGGGCGAACTCGTGACGGCGCACGCGCAGCGGCAGGACGGCCGGCGCGGGGCCGGCCGGCGGGCGCGGGACGGGCGGCTTCCGCATCGGCGGCGAGCCTACCATGCCTCTGACATCGAGTGCCAGACTGCGCCTTGGTGTTGACATGACACCTGGGCGCGGCGCATCATCCGCGCTTCGCGGTCGCTCGGACCGCCGAGGAGAACCATGAAGCTCGCGTCCCTGACTCTCGCCCTCGCCTGCGCCGCCTCGCCCGTCCTCGCCGCCGACCCGGTCTCGGTGACAGGCGACTGGCAGGTCCACGTCAGCATCGTCGGGAACGAGAGCGACACGAAGTGCTCCTTCGTCCAGAAGGGTGCGGACCTCGCGGGGACCTGCACCAACGCCGAGGGCAACAAGCTCGACGTCACCGGCAAGGTCGAGGGGACGAAGGTGTCCTGGAGCTTCAAGACCGAGTACAACGGCACGCCGCTCACCGTGGCCCACGAGGGCACACTCGAGGCCGGGAAGATCACCGGCACGGTGAACGTCCCGGAGTTCTCCGTCTCCGGCGAGTTCACCGCCGCTCCCGCGAAGTAGCCCGCGGCGACGCGCGCCGGGCCACCCGCCGCGCGCGCCGCTCAGTCCAGCTTCTTCTCCGCGAGGTACCGGGACAGCAGGTCGGCGATCTGCCCGTTGTTCAGGTCGGACATCGGGAAGTGCGTGTTCCCGCGGATGCCCTTCTCGGGCAGGTGGACGAGGGTCACGTCGCCGCCGCGTCGATTCACCGCGTCGCGCCACTGCCGCGCCACGGCCAGGAACCGCCGCCACTGCTCGGGGCCGGGCTCGGGGACGGGCTGCCCGGGGATGTTGTCGCCGTAGTAAAGGACGATCGGGATCTTCGTCAGGCGCAGGAACTCCGCGAGAGGCACACCGACGCCGCCCGCCGGCGCCTCGCCTTCCGGGAAGGGGAAGTTGCTGCCCGGCTCGTACGACGCGATCGCGCGGACGTTCGGGTTCTTCATGGCGGTGCGCCACCCGAGGCCGCCCGCCTGAGAGTGGGTGACGAGGATGGCCGGGCCGATCCGGTCGAGGAGCGCCGACACCGCGGCGACGCTGGCGTCGGCGTCGTACGGACCGGTATTCGGCGCCATCGCGCGGAAGAACTGCTCGAGGGCCTCCGGCTTCGCCGAGAACTGCACGCCGGGGAACAGGTTCGGCCACACGCCGAGGCGGAAGATCCCGAACCAGAGCTGCTCGTCCGGCGCCGCGGTGAGATTCATCGGCACCGTGCTGCGGGACGCGCGGCCTCGCCGCGGCTGATCGACGAGGTACACCGGGAAACGGCGCCTCAGGAAGAGGTTCTGGAAGCCCTCGCGACCGTCGGGCGTCGTCTCCCACGTCTTCGCCGACTGCCCGTGGCCGTGCCACATCACGAGCGGCAGCCGCCGCGCGTTGGCCGGGACCTGGTAGAAGACGTAGGCGTGATCGCCGTGGAGGGTCTGCCCCGCGACGCTCTGGTCCGCCGGGTTGTAGGCGCCGTGGCGGATCGGGTCGAAGGTCCCGGGCGCGGTGACGACCGTGCCGCCGACCGCGAAGCTGCCCTGCTCCTGGATGACCAGCGGGGCCGGCCTGTCCTCGGCGCGACCCACGGTCCCCGTGAAGCCCAGGACCGCAACGGTCACCAGCGCGAGAGCGTCACGGCCTCTCCATCTCATCGGCTTCCTCCGATCCCGTTGCGCGCCGGCAATCTCACCTCATCCTCGGGCATCCGCCAGATGACGACCGAAGAACTCCGTCAGCTTCGCGACCGCCGGCGATCGTACAGGTCGATGTGCGTTGCGCCTTCGATGACGTGGAGTTCCTTCGGCTCCTTGGCCTTCTCGTAGACCTCCCGGCTCCAGAACAGCGTGTCCGCCTTGGAGCCCGCGATGACGAGCAGGGGTCGGGGCGAGATGGTGTCGAGCTGCGCGAATGGAAAGAACGCCATCTGCAGCGGCAGGCTCGAGAAGACGTACCGATTCGGCGAGTTGGGATGCTGCGCCCGAGCCGTGCGGTAGTAGTCGTAGCCTTCCCGATAGAGCGCGGGCGTCTTGTCCGTGAAGCTTGCCGGCGTGTCCGGCACCACCGGCACCAGCCGCACGGGCTCGCCGCGAGCTTCGCGAGAGCGCGCTTCGCCGGCGTCCCGGAGGCGCTTCACGCGCTCCTCGTAGGAGATCGTGCCCATGCCTTCGCGGCGTGCCTCGCCGAGGTTGAAGGTGCTGACCGCGGCGACCGCCTTCACGCGCAGCTCGGTTGTCGCGTGACACAGGGCATAGCCGCCGCCGGCGCAGATGCCGAGCGAGCCGATCCGCTCGGCATCGACCTGGGGATGCCGGACGAGGAAGTCGATGGCGCAGCTGATGTCGTCGAGGCGCTGTCCGGGAACCTCCATCAGCCGTGGCGCGCCGCCGCTCTCGCCCTGGTAGGACGCATCGTAGGCGAGCGTCAGGAAGCCCTGCTCGGCGAGGCGCAGGGCGTAGAGGCCGGCGGTCTGCTCCTTGACGCCGCCGAACGGATGGGTCACGACGATCGCCGCGCACTTGCCGCTTTGGAGTCCGGCCGGCGCGAACACGTTCGCGACGATCGGGGTGCCGATGTTCCTCGCCGGGTAGGTGACTCGTTCGATCCTCACCCCTTTCGTGTTGGGGTATCCGATCACCGCCGGCTCTTTGACCGCGGTCGACTGAGCCGGAGGCGTGCCCGCCCGGGCCAGCGCCGGGCCTGCCGCAACGATTCCGGAAAGCGCCAAAGCCGACCTTCCGAGGAACGCGCGCCTCTCCTGATCGACGATCTCGTCCGCCATTTCGAGCTCCGTTCACCAGCGTACCGATACGACACGTCACCGTTTCGCGCTTCAGTTCTTCGCGGCGGCCTCGACACCGGACAGGGCCAGCACGCCATCCGGGAGGCGGGCGCCCTCGACCTTGATCGCCACCACGGCCGCGTTCAGCTCCGCGGTCTCCTGGGGCGTGAATCGAATCGCCGCGGCTCCGGCGTTCTCGACCATGTGCGCCATCTGTGTCGTGCCCGGGATGGGCACGATCCAGGGCTTCTGCGCGAGCAGCCACGCCAGCGCGATCTGGGCGGGAGCGGCGGCCTTTCGTTCGGCCCACGTCTTCACCAGCTCGACGAGCTTCAGGTTCTGCGTCAGGTTGTCGGCCGCGAATCGGGACTCGCCCTTGCGGATGTCACCGTCGGCAAATCGCGTCCTCGCGTCGATGGCGCCGGTCAGGAACCCCACCGCGAGCGGGCTCCACGGGACGAAGCCGATGCCGAGCTCCTCGCACAGGGGGATGACCACATCCTCCGGCCCGCGCCACAGCATCGAGTACTCGTTCTGAACCGCGCTGACACGCTGCGCCGCGTGGGCGCGGCGCAGCGTGTTCGGTCCCATCTCCGAGAGGCCCCAGTGCAGGACCTTGCCCTGCCTCATCAGCTCCTGGACGGCGCCGGCCACGTCTTCGATCGGGACCTGCGGGTCCACGCGGTGCTGGTAGAGCAGGTCGATGCGGTCGGTGCGCAGGCGCTTGAGCATGCCCTCGACCGCCGCCTTGACGTGGTCCGGGCGGCTGTTGAGCCCTCCGCGCCATGCGCCCGTCTCGGGGTCGATGTTCCAGCCGAACTTGGAGGTGATGGCGACCTTGTTCCGGAACGGCGCCACGGCCTCGCCCAGGAGCCGCTCGACCTCGTGGGGCCCATAGGCCTCGGCCGCGTCGAAGAACGTGACACCACGGTCGAACGCGGCCCGGATGATACGGAGCATCTCGGGCCGGCTCGGGATCGTTGTCTGGTACGTGCGAGTCATGTTCTGGACGCCGAGGCCGACGCTCGAGACCTCCAGCGTCCCCAGCTTTCGACGTCCCACGGCCGCGGCGGCGCCCGGCGAGCTCGCGCAGCGCGCGGAGGCCTGCGAGTCCGCGACACCGAGGAACGACACCGCCGCCAGACTGCCGGCGTTTCCGAGAAAGCCGCGCCGCCTCACTGGTCGGACCGCTTTCCCGAATCGGTCGCGAGCTGCGTCACGTCGAGTCGCGCCTTCCGCGGATCGGGGCCCGCGCCGGCCGTGCCGTCCGGCCGGAAGTCGAAGATCACGTCCTTCTTGGGGTCGTGGCGCGGCCAGGCCGGCAGGCCGGCGCCATTCGGGTCGCCGGTCCTCGCGAAGTTGACCCAGTAGCTCTGGGCCAGCCGCGACACCGCCAGGTCCTCGGGCGAGAGCGTCGTGCCCGGACGAGCCGCCAGCGTGCCGAAGACGAAGCCGATCTCGCCTCCGTGCGGCGTACCCGCCCGCAGCTGCTCCCGCATTGCCGTCGGTACATAGGAGAAGCGATAGAGATAGGCGGGCGAGCCGTTGGCCGCGAAGGCACTCGCGGCGAAGCGGGCCGGCTCGGCCTGGCCGAAGTCGTCGTTCGCCTTCGCGATCAGCGCGGCCAGCTCTGCCGTGCCGTCGGGATCGTAGGCCGCCTTCGCCTGGGCGCTCCACTGGCCGTAGCGAGCCCACAGCTGCTCCTTGGTGGTCGCCTTGACCCGGTTGCCGGCCGTGTCGGCGCTGTTGCTGCCGGCCAGGAACGGCACGCGCGGCTGATGGCGGGCCTTGTAGGCGCTCTCCGCCGTCTCCGTCACCAGCTTGCCGTCGAGGACCGGGGTCGTCTCGTAGGACGGAACGCTCACCCCCGCCTGGGCCGTCGCGCCGCGCAGCACCTCTTCGGCGCCAAGGGCGCGCAGCTTGACCAGCGCGGCCGCGTCCGTGCCCTCGATCCCCATCGAGCGCGCGAACTGCGTCCCGATCGTCTCGGCCGACACCGGATAGTTCGGATCGACACCGTCCTTGCTCATCGGCCGCGCGGTGAGGACGCTGTCGCGCGAACCACCCGACTCCGCGATCGCCTTGTGGAACAGGCCCCTGGCGAGCGGCGAGGCGAGCAGGCTGTGCACCGAGACGCCGCCCGCCGAGAAGCCGAAGATCGTGACGTTGTTCGGGTCGCCGCCGAACGCGGCGACGTTCTTCTTCAGCCACTGCAGGGCCGCGATCTGGTCCATGTAGGCGTAGTTGGCCTTGAGCTCGTCGGGCCGCTCGGCACTCAACGCCGGGAAGGCGAAGAAGCCGAAGCGCCCCAGCCGGTAGTTGATGCTGACGAGAAGGACGCCCTGCTTCGCGAACGGCGCGCCCGACGTGAAAGGCGAGGCCCCCGACCCGCCCACGAACCCGCCTCCGTGAATCCAGACCATCACGGGCAGCTTCGCCGCCGGAGTGGCGCTCGCGGGACGCCAGACGTTCAGGAACAGGCAGTCTTCCGAGGGAGCCGGCGGCGCCGGCGCACCTGCGGCCGGGGGCGGTCCAAATCGTCCCTGCATGCAGTTCGCCCCGAACTCCGCGGCCTGGCGCACACCCGTCCACTTCGCCGCCGGCTGAGGCGGTCGCCACCGGAGCTCGCCCACGGGAGGTGCCGCGAAGGGGATGCCCTTGAACGACGCGACCCCGTCGTCGACCACGCCCTGGAGCTCGCCGGTCTCCACCTTGACGACAGGCGGCGCCTGCGATGGCGTCTGCCCGGCGGCGGCCGCGGCGGCCCCGATCGCCGAGAGCCCCGCCAGCGAGCACAAGAGAAGCGCCTTCATCCTCGAACCCGCCCTGGTCTCGTTACGTTCTGCGCGCATGCGGTCACCCCTGTTTCTCGACCGGAGCCTTCTCGCTACTTTCGTGACTGTTCCTCGTCGACGGGCGTCTCTCCGGCAGTCCGTCACCCGTTCGTCAGCTTCAGCACGGCCTCCGGCAGCCGTGCTCCCTGCACTGTGATCCGCGACGCGGCCTCGTCGATCTCGCGCAGGTCGACGTCGGTCAGCTCGACGAACGCGGCGCCGAGGTTCTCCTCGAGGCGCTCGAGCTTCCGCGTTCCGGGAATGGGCACGATCCAGGGCTTCTGTGCGAGGAGCCACGCGAGCGCGATCTGCCCTGGCGTCGCCCGCTTGCCCTCGGCGACACGCTTCAGCAGGTCGACCATCGCCATGTTGGCGGCGCGTGCGTCAGGCGCGAAGCGCGGCGAGATGCCGCGGAAGTCGCTGGCGCCGAAGGTCGTGGTCGGGTCGATCCTGCCCGTGAGGAAACCCGCTCCGAGCGGGCTGAAGGCCACGAAGGCGATCCCCAGCTCCTCGCACGCGGCCAGCACGCCGTTCTGCTCGACGTCGCGAGTCCACAGCGAGTACTCGCTCTGCAGGGCGGCAACGGGCTGGACGGCGTGCGCGCGACGAATGGTCCGGGCGCTCGCCTCCGACAGCCCGAAGGCCTTCACCTTGCCTTCCTGGATCAGCTCCTTCACGGTGCCGGCCACGTCCTCAATGGGGACGCTCGGGTCGACGCGATGCTGGTAGAGCAGGTCGATGGTTGCGACCGTCAGCCGCTTCAGCATCGCGTCGACGACCTCGCGGACGTGCCGCGGCCGGCTGTCGACGCCGTAGCGCGTGCCGTCCGGGTTGATCCCGAACCCGAACTTGGTCGCGATCACGACACGCTCACGGAAGGGCGCCAGCGCCTCGCCGACGAGCTCCTCGTTGGTGAACGGCCCGTAGGCTTCGGCCGTGTCGAACAGCGTGACGCCGCGCTCGACCGCGGCCTGGACGAGCGCGATGGCGTCGGCCCGGTCCGCAGCCTGACCGTAGGCGCCGGTCAGTCCCATGCACCCGTAGCCGATCGCCGAGACCTCGAGGCCGGATCGTCCCAGATTGCGTCTCTTGAGACTCATTTCTCTCCTCCAGACGGCTTCGGTCTGTCCGTCGCCGTCTCCCAGAAGCGGATGGCGTCGAACACCCACCCCTCCGCACGCGTCCCGGTCCCGAGCCCGAAGCCGTGCCCCAGCCCCGTGCATTCGTGGAACTCCACTGGCGTGCCGCCCTTGCTCAGGGCCTCGACCCGCCGCTTCATGACGGCTGGAGGGGCAATGGCGTCGTCCTCACCCACCACGACGAACGTCGGGGGCTCGACAGGGGCGTGATCCGAGTGCCCGGTGTAGGCCATGACGACCGCCGACGGCCCGGGCATGTCGCCGCCGTCGTAGCTCGCAACGCCGTGCGAGCCGATCGAGGCGGCCATCCGCGCTCCAGCAGAGCTGCCCCACAGGGAGTAGCCAGAGGTGCCGACGCCGAGTGCCTCGGCGTGGCGGTGGATGTAGGTGAGCGCCGCCGCCAGGTCTCGAGTGGCGGCCGCTTCGCCCTGTCCTGCGCGGTACTTCAGGACGAAGGCGTTCAGCCCCTTGCTGCTGATCGCCGCGGCGTGCGGGAAGCCCTCGTGGACGGAGCCGACGTAGGAGAACCCGCCGCCGGGGCAGACGACAGCGAACGGCGCGCCCGGACGACCGCGGAAGAAGAACAGCCCCGTATGGTCCCTCGCAGGCTCCTGCTGCCTCTCATCGTCGGAGTAGAAGCGGTAGAACACGGTCCGGCCGCGCTCCACGTCGTCGATCATGCGATTGAGCGCGCTGGCGATCGTCTGCGGATCGACCTGGCCGTGGTACGGCAGAAGCGAGCCGATGCGGGTCAAGGGCATCCGCTCGTCATAGGCACGGCCGTCCCACGGCAGGATCAGGGGAGCGAAGCCGGCGAACGCCGGGTGGCGCAGCAGATCTCCGACGGTGCTGTCGACGCCAAGGTGGGTCAACGACGCTCCTGCCCGCGCCTGTCCGTCGGGCGCGTTGATCAGCAGCACGGGCAACAGACCCGTCGCAGCAGCGAGTCTC
>WBZP01003284.1_pt1 | contig 17695 bp, 14 predicted proteins | sample 5204301 | NCBI WGS metagenome assembly WBZP01 (sample SAMN12412401, study PRJNA552823) | activated sludge metagenome | isolation source: activated sludge from nitrification reactor of wastewater treatment plant... | place: USA: Pennsylvania | collected 2017 | reverse complement strand
GAGCCGGGAGCGCCGGATCGTCGTCGTGGCGCTGGTGGGGCTGGCTGTCGTGGCCGTGGTCGTCGCCCTCGTGGTGCGGCGTACGCCGGATCCTCAGGCGGGCCTGCTGCCGCTGCGGGTCACGGCCTACGCGCAGCTGTCGGACACGCGGCTGCTCGTCGAGTACACGCAGGTCTCCGGGCGCGGCCCCGCGCAGGTGACGGTCGACGAGTCCGGGGCTCCCGTGGTGCTGCGTGCCGGCCTTCCCGTGGCCGAGGCGGGTGCGACCCAGCGGAACTGGCTCGCGCTCGGACCCTTCTCGTCGGCCGTGACGGTGGTCGACCTGGCCTCGCCGCTCGGCGACCGCGTCGTGGTCGACAGCAGCGGGGTGCGGCTGCGGGAGCAGAGCGAGCAGGACCTGCGCTCCTGAGCCTGGTCCGAGAGGGGTCGGGTCGTCACGCTGCGTAGGGCTTGACCCGGTCGGGGTACTCCGCACGGGTGACCGTGGCCGCCGGGATGCGGTGCACGGCACCTGCGTCGCTCACGATGGGTCACAGCCCCGGACCTCCCGCCGGGTGACGCCCTCCCGAGGAGTACTCGTGCGACGCACCACGAGCACCACCGCCAGCGCTGCGACCGCGTCCGCCGCGGCCGCCGCACCCGCCGACCTGCTGACCGAGGCGGGCACCGGCCGCGTGCACGTGTCGCGCGCCGACGTCGGCGTCTCGCGCGAGCGCTCGCGACGCCGCCGCATCCTCATGCTCGGGATCGTGCTGTCGATCCCGCTGCTCTACCTGTGGGGCCGCATCATCAGCGGCGACGGGTTCGACATCACCAACATCACCTGGCCGACCATCGACCCGATGCTCGTCCTGCCGGGGCTGTTCTTCCTCGCGCTCATCGGCGTCCTCGTCGGCTCGACGCTCGGCGCCGGCCGCTCGCCGCACGTGACCTACCGTCCGGAGCAGATCGACGTCTCGCTCGACGAGGTCAAGGGCATCGACGGCGTGAAGGACGAGGTCGTCCGCTCGCTCAACCTCTTCCTCGCGCACAAGACGTTCGCGTCGCAGATGGGCGGTACCGCGCGCCGCGGCCTGCTGTTCGAGGGCCAGCCCGGCACCGGCAAGACCCACCTCGCGAAGGCGATGGCCCGCGAGGCCGGCGTGCCGTTCCTCTTCGTCTCGGCGACGTCGTTCCAGTCGATGTACTACGGCGCGACCGCCCGCAAGATCCGCTCGTACTTCAAGGCACTGCGCAAGGCCGCCCGCCAGGAGGGCGGCGCGATCGGCTTCATCGAGGAGATCGACGCGATCGCCATGGCGCGCGGTGGCCTCTCGATGACGGCGCTCCCGGCCGGCTCGCCGATGACGTGCGGCGGCATGGAGGGCCTGCCCTCGACGTACGCCGGTGCGCTCGTCGGCACGGCGGCCACGATCGCCAACCGCTCGATGACGAGCGAGGGCGTGGGCGGCGTCGTCAACGAGCTGCTCGTGCAGCTGCAGTCCTTCGACGACCCGACCGGCATGCAGAAGCTGCACACCAAGCTCGTCGACGCGGTGAACCTCTTCCTGCCGCTGAACCGCCAGCTCAAGCGCCCCGTGCCGCCGTCGACCAACGTGCTGGTCATCGCCGCGACCAACCGCGCCGACAACCTCGACCCCGCCCTGCTGCGCCCGGGCCGCTTCGACCGCCGCCTCACGTTCGAGGCACCGACCAAGGCCGGCCGCCGCGAGCTCATCGACTTCTTCCTCGAGCACAAGGCGCACCACGACGAGCTCGACACCGAGGAGATCCGCGACAGCCTCGCGTCGGTGACCCAGGGCTACACGCCGGTGATGATCGAGCACCTCTTCGACGAGGGACTCGTCAACGCGCTGCGCCGCGGCGACCAGCTGATGAACCGCGCCGACGTCGAGCACGCCCGCCTGGTCGAGGAGGTCGGCATCGGCCAGCCGGTCGCCTACACCGACCACGAGCAGCGCCTCATCGCGACGCACGAGGCCGGGCACGCCGTCACCGCCTGGCTCGTGGCACCGCAGCGCCGCCTCGAGGTGCTCACGATCATCAAGCGCCGCGACGCGCTCGGGATGCTCGCGCACGGCGACGCCGAGGACGTCTTCACGCGCAGCCGCAACGAGATGATCGGCCTGATCCGCATCGCCATGGGCGGTCAGTCCGCCGAGGAGCTGTTCTTCGGCGACGTCTCGACCGGCCCCGCGGGCGACCTCCTCTACGCGACCAACGTCGCCGCCCAGATGGTCGGCTCGGCCGGCATGACCGACACGCTCATCTCCTACGCCGCGGTGCAGGGCAGCGCGCTGTCGGACACGAACATCGTCGGCCGCGTCCTCGGCGACTCCGAGGGCCGCGAGCGGGTCGAGCGCATCCTGCAGGAGCAGAAGGCCTACACCCGAGCGCTGCTCGACGAGAACCGCCACCTCGTCGAGGCGCTGCGCGACGCCCTGATCGAGCGTCACGAGCTCATCGGCCGCGAGATCACCGAGGTGCTCGAGGGCGCGTCGGGCGGCTCGATCGACCTGCGCGAGCGCCGCACCGTCGGCGGCTCGGCCACGGGGGCCGCAGGGGCTGCCACGCTCGTCGCCCCGAGCACCCCGCTGCCGGAGGACCCCGGAGCCTGATCGCCCTGGGGCCCGGGCCACGACGTTGACCCCGGCGTCGGCTGTGCTCGACAGTGGACGCCCGAGCCAGCAGCCGCCGACCCGACGGAGCAAGCGTGCCCAGACCGTCCCTCGACGGGAACCGCTCCGTGGCGTCCGTGTGAGGGCCGTGGTCTACGACCGGTACGGGTCGCCGGACGTCCTGGAGGTCCGCGACATCCCGGTGCCGGTACCGGGCCGCGGGCAGGTGCTCGTCGAGGTGCGCGCGACGTCGGTGAACCTCAGCGACTGGGAGGGCCTGCGCGGGTCTCCGCTCTACGCGCGGATCGGCGGGCTGCGTCGTCCAGCCCGTCAAGTCCTCGGCTCGGACATCGCGGGCGTGGTCGCGGCAGTCGGACCGCGAGCCACCAGCCTGAGTCCGGGCGACGAGGTGTACGGCGACAACCTCGCCCTCAAGGGCGGGTTCGCGGAGTACGCCGTGGCCCCGGAGTCCGCGCTCGCCCGCAAGCCGTCGGGCCTGACCTTCGTGCAGGCATCGGCGCTCCCTCAGGCGGCCGCGATCGCGGGCCAGGGCACGGCGCGGGCGTCGAGCGGCACGCGCGTGCTCATCAACGGCGCCGGCGGCGGATCGGGCTCGCTCGCGATCCAGCTGGCTCGGCGGGCGGGCGCGCACGTCACGGGGGTCGACAACGCGGGAAAGCTCGACCTCATGCTCGCCCTCGGCGCCCACCAGGTCCTGGACTACCGGCGCGACGACTTCACCCAGCGCGGGCCGTACGACCTGGTGCTCGACCTCGTCGCCTCGCGACCTGTCCTCGCCCTCCGCCGGTCCCTGGCGCCGGGCGGCAGGTACTTCTGCGTCGGCGGCAGCACGGGCGCGCTGCTGCGCGTGCTCACGGTCGGAACGGTCGTGGGCGCCCTCACCGGTCGGCGCCTGTCCGTGCTGGCGGTGCGGCAGGGGCCGGCCGCGTTCGAGCCGGGCGCGGCGCTGTGCGTCGGCGGCAGCATCGACGTGGTGATCGACCGCACCTATCCGCTCGAGGAGACGGCCCGGGCGCTGGCGCACGTGGGGGCCGGCAGGGCGCGCGGCAAGGTGGTGGTCGAGCCGCGCCGATCCTCGCCCGTGCCCGGCACGTAGGCTCCACGCGTGCCCGACGAGACCGACCTCCCCGACGCCGCCCCTGCGGCCGACGACGTCGTCCCCGTCGGCGAGCCGGTCGACCCGTCTGCGCCGCACTCCCGCGGTCCGCAGTACCTCGGCTACGGCCTCCTCGTCGTCGTCGGCGTCGTCGCCGCGATGTTCGGCGTCGCCCTCGTGCCGCTGCGCCTCACCGTCGCCGGGGCTGCGCTCCCGGTCGGTCTCCTGGTCGTCGTCGCCATCCCCGTGATCGCCCGCGCCGGCGCGTGGGTGATGGGAGCCCGGCTCGGTGCCGCGTGCGTCGCGCTGGGCTGGGCCCTCCCGACCATCGCGTTCGTGCTGGCCGGCCCCGGCGGCGACGTGCTGCTCCCCGACGTCACGCGCACCTGGATCTACCTGGTCGGCACGACGCTGCTCCTCGTGCTCGCCGTCGCCCTGCCGCTCCCGCGCGGCGCCCGCGAGCTGGCCGAGACGCGCGGCCTCGGCGTCCCCGACGCCTGACCCGTCGACCGCCGCACGCTCGGCACCCCTTCAGGGACCGGCCGGAGCGGCCGATGGACCCCGTGTGACCCTCGCCCTGCCCACCTGGTTCGACGACGAGGTCGTCGTCGAGCCCGCGGTCGGCACCGGGCACCTCGTCGTGCGCCTCGGGGGCGGCCGGTACGCCGTGCGCGCCACCGACGTCGCCGAGGTGCTGCCCGTGCCGACCCGCACGCGCGTGCCCGGTACGCCGGGCTGGGTGGCGGGCGTCGCCAACTGGCGCGGTCACGTGCTGCCCGTGGTCGACCTGCGGCCGGTGCTCGGACTGGCGTCGTCGCCGCTGCCGAGCAGCGCGCGCGTCGTGGTCGTCGCGGTCGACGACGTCGAGCTCGGTCTGCTCGCCGAGGCGGTGTCGGGGCTGATGGACGTCGACGACGACCTGTCGGTCGCCCCGGGGTCGCTGCCGCCCGGCGCGGAGGACCTCGTGGCAGGCGTCGCCCAGGGCGACCCGGCCGGCCCGGTGGCCGTGCTGTCGACGGCGGGCCTGCTGGGGCTGCGCAGCCGGCTCGCGCGCCGCTGACCTGGCCCAACTCCGACCTGGTTCACCCCTTCAGGGGAACGCCCGACCTCCCGAGACAGGAGAAGGGGGAGCCGTAGGGGCTCCGTCGGACCGGGGTGGGAGCGACCGTGGAGTTCAGCAAGCGCATCGCCGTGATCGCGGGCGTGGCCACCTGGGGCTGCGTGGCGATCGGGCTGCTCGCGGCGTACCTCACCCAGCACTTCGTGCCCGAGGCGCCGGTCGACATGTACCGCGTGTGGGCGTGGACCGCGTTCGGCGCCCTGCTCGCGACCATCACGACCTCGCTGGCCTTCGCCGCGCACCGCGCCCAGGTGCCGCTGGCCCAGACCCTGCTCGTCGGCCGCGTGATCCTCGTGGCCAACGTCTTCTACGTGACCGGCCTGGCCTGCGCCGGCGGCGGCCTGCTCGGCTGCGCCTCGGTGCTGCTCGCCGTCAACGTCCTCTTCGCGTCCCTGCTGTTCCAGCGGTGGTCCCTGCTCGGCTTCGCGCTCCTGCTGGCCGCGAGCGTCGCGTTCACCGGCACCGTGACCCAGACGTGGACCGGCTCGGCCGTCCCGCTCGGGCTGGTGGCCCTGGTCTGCCTCCCCGCCATGACCCTCATCGACGGGCAGCTCGCCGAGGCGGTGCTCGCCTTCGAGAGCAAGTCCACGCGCGAGCGCCGCGAGCTCTCGGCCCGCGTCGACGCCCTGACCGAGCAGCTCGAGCGGGCCGCCGCCGGCGACCTCTCCGCGACCATCGACGTCGCCACGATGGTGACCGACGAGGAGGACCCGGAGAGCGACACCGTGGTCGTCCTGTCCATGTCCGTGAACCAGGCGCTGGAGAGCCTGCGCGACCTCGTCGAGCAGGTGCGCTCCGGCGGCGAGCAGATCTCGGCCAGCGCGGTCGAGCTGCTCGCGACCGCGGAGGAGCACGCGGCCAGCGCCACCCAGCAGTCGTCGGCCGTCGCGGAGACCACCTCGACCATCGAGGAGCTCGCCGCCACGGCCGCGCAGATCGCCGACACGGCCGAGGCGGTGGCGCGCTACGCGGCGGAGACGCTGCGGCACGCCGAGGAGGGCCGCCAGGCCGTGTCGGCGTCGGTCTACTCCATGGACCAGATCGCCGACCGTGTCGACCAGATCGCGGCCCGCGCCCTCTCGCTCGGCGAGAAGAGCCAGGAGATCGGCCGCATCCTCGAGGTGATCGACGACCTCGCCGACCAGACCAACCTGCTCGCCCTCAACGCGGCCATCGAGGCCGCGCGCGCCGGCGAGCACGGCCGCGGCTTCGCGGTCGTCGCGGCCGAGGTCCGCAAGCTCGCCGAGCGGTCGCAGGAGTCGGCCGGCCAGATCCAGGCCCTCGTCGCGCAGATCCAGACCGAGACCAACGCGACCATCCTCGCGACCGAGGAGGGGTCCAAGGAGGTCCACGCCGGCGCCGACCTCGCGCGCGAGGTCGTCGACGCGCTCGAGCGGATCTCCGGCATGGTCGACGAGACGACCACCGCCGCGAAGGAGATCTCCATCGCGACCCAGCAGCAGCGCTCGGCGTCCGACCAGGTCGTCGCCGCGATGACGCAGGTGTCCGACGTCTCCCGCCAGTACGCCGTCGGCTCGAAGCAGTCGGCCGCCGCGGCCGCCCAGCTCAACGTCCTGTCGTCGGAGCTGCGCGACTCCATCTCGCGATTCCGAGTGGCCTAGCGATGGCCTGGGGCGACGACCCGGAGCTGGTCGCCACCTTCCGCGCGGAGGTGGAGGACCGGCTCGCCTCGCTGCGCGACGGGCTGCTCGGTCTCGAGGAGCACCCGTCGCCGCGGCAGGTCGTCGTGTCGCTGTTCCGCGACGCGCACACGGTCAAGGGCTCCGCGCGCATGCTCGGGCTCGACGGAGTCGTCACTCTCGCGCACCGCGCCGAGGACCTGCTCGGGATGCTGCGCGACGGGCGCACCGGCGTGCGCAGCGACCTCGTCGACCTCCTGCTCGTCACGACCGACGCGCTCGGCCGCTCGCTGCCCGGCGCCGACCGGCCCGTGCCGCCCGAGGCCGTCGCCGAGGTCGTGGCCGCGCTCGACGCCGCGCTCGCCGGCGCCGATCCCGTGACCGTGCCGCGGCTGCTCGACGTCGAGCCCGCGCATGCCGACCACGAGCTCGACGAGGTCGCAGCCACCGGCCGCTCCGGCGACCACGTGCGCGTGCCCACGCGCCGGGTGCACGGCCTGCTGGACGTGGTCGGCGAGGCCGAGCTCGAGGTGCGCCGGATGGAGAAGCAGGCGCTCGAGACGTCGGTCGCGATCGCCGAGCAGCAGCAGCTCGTGCACGGCCTGCGCAGCGCCCTGCGTCGCGGCGCGTCGCCCGACGAGGTGTCCGCGGTCGTGACGGCGCTGGTGTCGTCGAGCGACCGGCTCGAGGTTGCCACCCGCGACCTGCGCGGCCACGGCGAGCTCGCGCTCGGCCGGCTCGCCCGCGTGCGCGAAGGCGCGATGGGTCTGGCGATGGTGCCGGTGCGCCGTGTCGTCGCGGGGTTCCCGGCGCTCGTGCGCGAGGTCGCGTCGGCCACCGGCAAGGACGTCGAGCTGGTCATCGAGGGCAGCGACGTCGAGCTCGATGTGCGCGTGCTCGACGCCGTCGCCGACGCCCTGCGCCACCTCGTCACCAACGCCGTCGACCACGGCTGCGAGACGCCGGACCTGCGGACCGCGATCGGCAAGCCGCGCCGCGGCACCGTGACCCTGCGGACCCGGCAGGCCGGCTCCACCGTCGTGGTCGAGGTCGCCGACGACGGCAACGGCATCGACGACGACGAGCTGCGCCTCGCAGCCGAGCGCCGCGGCGTCCCGCTCGGCGAGGCCGTCACTCCTGCAGCGCTGCACCGCGTGCTGTTCGAGCCCGGCTTCTCCACCCGCACGACGGTGACCGAGACGTCCGGCCGCGGCGTCGGCCTCGACGTCGTGCGCTCGGCGGTCGAGGGCCTCGGCGGCACCGTCGAGGTGTCGAGCGTCCCGGGATCCGGGACCGCCTTCGTCCTTACCCTGCCCGTGACCCTGGGCGTCGTGCGCTGCCTGGTCGTGCGCTGCGGCGACGAGCGCTACGGCGTACCGCTGCCCGGCGTCCTCGAGACGGTGAGCCTGCGCGACAGCGAGGTGCACGAGGTCGCGGGGGTGCCGGTCGTGGTGCGCCACGACGAGCCGGTCCCGCTCGCCGACCTCGGTCGCGAGCTCGCCAGCCCCGGCGAGCGCCGCGCGCGCGTCGCCGTCCTGGCCCGCACGTCGGGGGAGACCCTCGCGTGGGCCGTCGACGAGGTCGAGGGCGAGCGCGAGGTCGTCGTGAAGCCGCTCGGCGACTTCCTCGGCCACGTGCCCGGGACCTCGGGCGCGACCATCGACGACGACGGCTCGGTGCTGCTCCTGGTCGACCTGCGCGAGCTGGCCGGCCGTCGTGGCCAGACGCCCGTGCTCGAGGCGGTCGTCGACAGCGGGCCCGACGCCGACCGCCCGCGAGGCACCGCCCGCGCCGAGGAGGGCAGCCGTCCGCGGGTGCTCGTGGTCGAGGACTCCGTCGGCGTCCGCGAGCTGCAGCGCACGATCCTCGAGAGCGCCGGCTACGACGTGCTCACCGCGGTCGACGGCCTCGACGGCGCCGCGCACCTGCAGCGCCCGCCGGTCGACCTGGTGCTCTCCGACGTCGAGATGCCCGGCATGGACGGCTTCACGCTCACCCGCACGATCCGCCGCACGCGCGGCTGGGAGAACGTGCCGGTCGTGATCATGACGTCGCGCGGCGACGACGCCGACAAGCGCGCGGGCCTCGACGCCGGCGCCGATGCATACCTGCTCAAGTCCGAGTTCGACCAGGCCGTCCTGGTCGATGCCGTCCGACGCCTCGTCGGCCGCTGAAGGAGGAACCGTCATGTCCGAGCGCAGGGTCACCGTCGTCGTCGCCGACGACAGCCCCGTCATGCGTCGCATCGTCACCGGCGTCCTCGAGGGCGCGGGCTTCGACGTGGTGCAGGCCGAGGACGGCATGGAGGCGGTGCAGCAGGTGTTCCGCACCATCCCCGACGTCGTCGTGCTCGACGTGCAGATGCCGCGGGTCAGCGGGTACGTCGCCGCGCGCGTGCTCAAGGACGACTGGCAGACCGCCGACGTCCCGGTGCTCTTCCTGACCTCGCTCAACGCCGCGAGCGACCGGTACTGGGGCGCTCGCGCGGGGGGCGAGCGCTTCCTCACCAAGGACTTCGAGGCGCCCGAGCTGGTCGAGGCCGTCACGTCCGCCATGACCGCGGCGGAGGCTGCGCGCGGCGGACGCGCCTTGCGCGCCGACCCGGTCGAGCTGTCGGACGACGACGTCCTCGCCCGCGTGTGCGACATCCTCGACCGCAAGCTCTTCGAGGCGTCGGTGACGCAGGACGTCACGACCATCGCCGCCGACGTTCACGGGTTCGAGGAGACGGTGGCGGCCGTGCTCGGCTCGCTGCAGAACATCGTCGACTGCGACCTCGTCAGCGTGATCCTGCTCGACGGGATCGCGAGCTCGCCGGAGGCGACGTACGTATCGGTCGCCCGCGAGGTGAGCGACACCCACTACCGGCAGTTCCTCGACTCCATCGTGGGCGCCGTGGACCAGACCACCGGCGGCCGCACGTCCGTCTCCGAGCTGGCCTGCCTCATCGCCGACCCGCACGGCCGCCTCGGCGCCGCCGAGGTCGAGGACGCGCCGATGGCGACGTTCCTGTCGATGCCGCTGCGCGCCGGCGGACGGCTGCTCGGTACGCTCGCGCTCTCGAGCAGCTCGCCGAACGCGTTCGGCGAGTCGGCGCTGGCGACGCTGCGCCTCGTCGCCGGTCCGGCGGCCGTCGTCATCGACCACGCGCGCTTGTCGGGCGTCCGGGTCTGAGCCGGGCGGCCCGCTCGGGGGAGCGGGGTTAGGGTCTCGGCATGAGCGAGGCGGTCGAGGGTGCGCTGACGGCCTCGTCGGCCGCGCCGCGCCCCGTGGGCGAGGCGGGCTTCCGCGACACGATGGCGCGCTTCGCGACCGGCGTGACGGTCGTCACGTGCGTGCAGGACGGCTTCGACCACGCCATGACGGCGAACTCCTTCACCTCGGTGTCGCTCGACCCGCCGCTGGTGCTCGTCTGCGTCGAGGACGACTCGCGGTTCCACGAGGCGCTCTCCGCCGTGGGCACCTGGGCGGTGAGCGTCCTGGCCGAGCACCAGAAGGGCCGTGCCTCGTGGTTCGCCACGCGGGGGCGCCCGCTCGTCGCCCAGTTCGACGCCACCCCGACCCATCGGGGCGAGCTCTCCGGGGCGCTGCTGCTCGACGGGGCGCTGGCGCACCTCGAGTGCCGCACGGTCTCCGTGCACCGCGCGGGGGACCACGACATCGTCGTGGGGGAGGTCCTCGGCCTCGCCGCGGCCGACGGCCGCCCGCTGCTGTACTTCGGGCACGGGTTCCGCACGCTGGGTGACTGACCCCGCACGCGCGGCGGCGTGACCGAGCGGCTGTCGTGAACTTCCCGACGTGGTGATTCGTCGTACTCGTGAGTCACCCGTACCCTGGGCTGACCCCCTGGACATTCCGCGCAGCGTCGCGCGGGCCGCCACCGACGCCCCCGTAGGACCTTCTTCGTGACCAGCTCCGCGCCGACCAGCCTCGCCGAGGCCCTCCCGGACCCGTCGGGCCGCCGATCCGGCCCCCGCTGGGGCCTGTGGGCGGGCGTGGGCGCCGCCGCCGTCGCCGTCGTCTACCTCGGGCTCGTCGCCGGCACCGGCGACGGCCTGCCGCGCGGCACGACCGTGGCCGGCGTCGAGGTAGGCGGGATGTCGGAGACCGAGGCGGTCGCGACGCTGACGAAGGCCCTCGGCGCGCAGGCCGAGGCGCCGATCCCGGCCACCGTGAACGGCGACCCGGTGAGCATCGCCCCCGACTCGGCCGGCCTGTCCTTCGACGCCGAGGCGACCGTCGCCGGCCTGTCCGGCCGGATCTGGAACCCCCTCACCCTGCTCTCGCAGTTCACCGGCGGCCCGGTGCTCGACCCCGTCGTCGACGTCGACCAGGCGCGCCTCGACGAGACCGTGAAGGGCATCGCCGCCGACGCCGACGCGCCGGCCCAGGAGCCCGCTGTCGTCGTCAAGGGCGTCTCGGTCACCGTCACGCCGGGCGCGAAGGGCACGGTGGTCGACCAGGACGCCGCCAAGGCGGCCGTCACCGCGGCCTACCTCCGCACGAAGGACCCCGTCACCATCCCCGTGGTCGAGGCCGACCCGACAGTCTCGGACGACGCCGCGCAGCAGGCCGCCGACAAGGCCGCGGCCGCGGTGTCCGCCCCGGTCGTCGTCACCGCCTCGGGCATCCAGGCGACCATCCCGCCGGCGTCGATCGCCAAGGCGCTGAGCTTCACGGCGAAGGACGGCGCGCTCGTCCCCGCGCTCGACGGCACGGTGCTGCGCGCCGCGATCGCCGCGCGGCTCGCGTCGGTCGAGACCCCCGGCCGCGACGCGACGTGGAACGTCGCGAGCGGCAAGCCGGTCGTCGTCCCGTCGAAGGTCGGGCGCGGCGTGAACCCCGAGCTGCTCGCGACCGGCGTGCTCGGCGTCCTGGACAAGTCCGGTGCCGAGCGCACGGTCGTCGCGCAGATCGGCGCCATCCCGCCGAAGCTGTCGACCGAGCAGGCCAAGGCCCTCGGCGTCACCGAGCAGATGTCGACCTTCACCCAGCACTTCCCGTACGCCGCCTACCGCGTGCAGAACATCGGACAGGCCGCGAAGCGGATCAACCGCACGTTGCTGCTCCCGGGCCAGACGTTCTCGCTCAACGACACGCTCAAGGAGCGCACCGTCGCGAACGGCTACACCAAGGGCTTCGTCGTCGGCCCCGGCGGCGTGTTCAAGGAGGACCTCGGCGGCGGCGTCTCGACGTCGGCCACGGCCACCTGGACCGCCGCGTTCTACGCCGGCCTGCAGCGCGTCCACACCCAGGCGCACTCGATCTGGATCCCGCGCTACCGCGCCGGCCTCGAGGCCACCGTCGCGTGGGGCCAGTTCGACATGTCGTTCAAGAACGACACCCCGCACGCCGTGCTCATCACGACGATCATGAAGAACACGTCGATCACCGTGCAGATCTGGGGCACCAAGGTCTACGACGACATCAAGGCCGTCTCGGGCCCGCGCTACAGCCAGACCGCGACGCCGGCGACGCAGTACGACTCGACCGCGACCTGCCACGCGCAGAGCGGTCAGCCGGGCTTCTCGATCGACGTGTTCCGCGTCTTCATCAAGGACGGCGCCGAGGTGAAGCGGGAGAAGATCACCACCCGCTACCGCCCGAGCCCCACGGTGAAGTGCGGTGTCGACCCGGCCAAGGCCTCGCCGAGCCCGACGGTCAGCCCGACGACCAGCGGCACCGGCAAGCCGTCGGCCTCGCCGACCACGTCGCCCACCAAGCCGGCCTGACGCCGTCGGCGCGGCCTGACAGGTCCTTCCCAGGAAACTCCCAGGGAAGGCGGCTTCACTGGTCCCCGTGACCACCGAGCCCCGCCCCAAGCTCCTCGTCGTCGACGACGAGCCCTACATCGCCGACCTGCTGTCCACCGGCCTGTCGTTCGTCGGTTTCGACGTCCGCACCGCCCCCGGCGGCCAGGAGGCGCTCACGCTCGTCCGCGACTGGCGGCCCGACGCCCTCGTGCTCGACGTGATGATGCCGGGCGTCGACGGCTTCGAGGTCACCCGGCGACTGCGCGCCGAGGGCCGTTCGGTGCCGGTGCTGTTCCTGACGGCGAAGGACTCCGTCGAGGACAAGGTCACCGGCCTCACGATCGGCGGCGACGACTACGTCACGAAGCCGTTCAGCCTGGAGGAGGTCGTCGCCCGCGTCCGCGCCCTGCTGCGTCGTGCAGGTCAGCAGGAGCTCGTGGACGACGGCCGGCTCCGGTACGCCGACGTCGTGCTCGACGACGACGCCCACGAGGTGACGCGCGACGGCCAGCTCATCGACCTCACGCCGACCGAGTTCTCGCTGCTGCGCTTCCTCCTGCTCAACGCCGGCCGCGTGGTGTCCAAGGCGCAGATCCTCGACCACGTCTGGGCCTACGACTTCGGCGGCGACGGAGCCGTCGTCGAGTCCTACATCTCGTACCTGCGCAAGAAGATCGACGCGCCCTTCGACGTGCCCCTCATCCGTACCGTGCGCGGCGTCGGCTACTCGATCCGGGTCCCCTCGGGCGACGCATGATGAGATCCGGCGCGTCGCTGCACACCCGCCTCACCGTCGGCGTCCTCGTCCTGACGGCGGTCGGTCTGCTCCTCGCCGCCGTCGCGACCAACGTCCTGCTGCGCACCTACCTCGTGGCCGGTCTCGACCAGCAGCTCATGTCGGCGCCGCGCTTCGAGGGCGGCCTCCCCGAGCAGGACAGCTCGTCCACGTCGCGCCCGCAGCTGCCGAGCCCGTTCGTCATCACCCGCATCGACAGCCAGGGCACCGTCACCGACGTGATCCGCGGGACGCAGGTGGGCGACCTGCCGTCGCCGGACGTCTCGGGCATCACGGCGGCGCGGGTGCAGTCCCTGCACGGACAGCCCTTCGACCTCGCGTCGGCCGACGGCTCGGCCACGTACCGCGCGGTGGCCTTCCCCGCGCGCGACGGCAGCGGCAGCGTGACGGTCGTCGCCATCCCGACGAGCAGCGCCGACGACACGGCGCGCAAGATCGCGCTCGCATCCCTCGCCGTCGGCCTGTTCACCCTCGGCCTCGTGGGGCTGCTCTCGCGCTACGTGATCCGCGTCGGTCTGCGGCCGCTCGACCAGATCGAGCAGACCGCCGAGCGGATCGCCGCCGGCGACCTGTCCGAGCGCGTGCCCGAGATGCCCGAGGGCACCGAGATCGGCCGGCTGTCGGACTCGCTCAACACGATGCTCGGCCAGATCGAGGAGGCCTTCCAGGAGCGCGCCGAGAGCGAGGACCGGCTGCGCCGCTTCGTCTCGGACGCGAGCCACGAGCTGCGCACGCCGCTCACGGCGATCCGCGGGTACGCCGAGCTCTCGCGCACCGGCGTCTACACCGACGACGAGTCGCGCACCCGCGCGGCGGCGCGGATCGAGGAGGAGGCCGCCCGGATGGGCGTCCTCGTCGACGACATGCTCCTGCTCGCGCGGCTCGACCAGCAGCGCCCGCTCGAGCGCGCCCCGCTCGACGTGCTCGACGTCGTCGGGGCGGCCGCCGAGGGCCTGCGCGCCGCCGCGCCCGACCGCGAGGTGGTCGTGAGCGGCGTGGGCTCGGCACGGATCGTCGGCGACGCGATGCGGCTGCGCCAGGTGGTCGACAACCTCGCCACCAACGCGCGCGTGCACACGACGCCGGGTACGTCGATCACCTTCGACGTCGAGGCGTCGGACGGCTGGGCGCGCATCTCGGTGCGCGACGAGGGCCCGGGCATGGACCCGGTCGAGGTCGAGCGCGCGTTCGAGCGCTTCTACCGCGGCGATCCGTCGCGCACGCGAGCCCGTGGTGCCGGCACGGGCCTGGGGCTGTCGATCGCTCAGGCGGTCGTCGGTGCGCACGGCGGCGATGTCGCGCTCGTGTCGTCGCCCGAGGGCGGTACGACCGTCACGCTGCGGCTCCCGCTCGCGCAGGAGCCGGCCGTGGTCGAGCCCGCGAACGCTTGAGCCGCAAGGTCTCGCGGCGTCAGAGTCGCTCGGCGACGAAGCGCAGCCGCACGTAGTCGATCCACCAGCCCGGCTCGCCGTCGGGCCGGCGGTCGAGGCCGAGGGCCGACGCGTGCGTGTCGACCGCGTGGTCGAAGGCGGCGCGCGACGCGTGCGGGACGTCGTCGACGAGCACCGCGCCGAACATGCGCGCCCAGTCAGCAGCGGTGTCGCCGGGGGAGAGCGCCGTCGTGCGGTCGTAGAGGCCGACCAGCCGCACCCGGAAGCCGTTGCGCTCCAGGCGCGCCGCCTGCTCGCCCGGCGTCGGGAACGTCCACGAGGAGCGCACGTCGGGGTCGAGCCCCACCTCGCGCCGGGCGGCGCGGATCGCCTCGGTCACGCGGTGGACGTTGCCGTCGCCGCCCATCTCCACGACGAGCCGGCCGCCGGGCCGCAGCGCGTCGGACAGCGCCGCGACGACGTCGTCCTGGTGCGGCATCCAGTGCAGCGCCGCGTTGGACAGGACCGCGTCGTAGCCGTCCTGGGGCACCACGGCGCGGACGGCGCCGCGGTCCTGCGCGTCGACCCGGTGGAACGCGACCTCGGGGCGCTCGGCACGGGCGACGTCGAGCATCGCGGCGTCGGCGTCGATCCCGACGACCTGCGCACCGGCGGCCGCGAGCTCGGCGGCCTGGTGGCCGGTGCCGCAGCCGACGTCGAGGATCCGTTCGCCGGGCTGCGCCGCGAGCAGGTCGAGCAGCGCCGCGCCGTACGACGTGACGAACGAGAACGACCGGTCGTAGCCCTGCGCATCCCAGCTGCTCATGGCACCACCCTGCCGCACCATCCAGTAGGTGAGACAGATCGTTCCGAATGGCGAGACGGGTGCGGGATCGTCAGTTCAGCCGGGCGCGGGCCTGGCGGGCGATGCGCCGCGCGTGCTCGGCCTCGAGCGGCATGGGGCCGGCCACGGTGTCGGCGTACTCCTCGAGCACCAGCGACGCCTCGGGGTAGCGACCGACGGCGATGAGGGCCTCGCCGTAGTCGCGGCGCAGCCCGAGGTCGTGGCGGGGGAGCAGCAGCGCGAGCTCGGCGGCCCAGAGCCGGTGCCGCGCCCGCTCCGGGGTGGACGCCCAGACGCGCACGTTGCCCAGGACGCGGTCGATCGTGTCGATCGGGTCGTGCGGGCGCAGGTGCTCGGGCTTGAGCGAGCGGCCGGTGCCGGCGACGAGCTCGCGCGCGCGGTCGTAGGGCAGCAGCCGTCCGCCGGACCAGGGGTCGACGAGCACGCGGGCCCCGTCGGGGTCGCCGACGCCGACGACGAAGTGGCCGGGCAGGCCGACGCCGTACGCCGGGATCCCGGTGCGGCGCGCGACCTCGGTCCACACGGTCGAGAGCAGGATCGGCAGGCCGCGCCGGTCGCGCAGGACCTCGGTGAGCAGGTTCGCCTCGAGCCGCGAGTAGTCGGTCGACTCGCCGGCGAAGCGGCCGAGCACCGTGCGCAGCCGCAGGTCGTCGCGGCCCTCGTCGGGGACCGCGGACGCGAGCGCGTCGAGCTCGGTGAGGCCGTGCCGCAGCAGCAGGTCGAGCCCGTCGCCGGCCAGGACGTCGTCGGGGAGCGCCTCCGCCGAGATCAGCAGCAGGGCCAGGTCGAGCCGCACGTCGTCGGGGTCGCCCGCCGCGCCGCCGGCGCGGACCACGTCGGCGAAGCGCTCTCGCGAGGCAGCACTCATGGTCCGATCGTGACCCACGGCGCCCGGATCGGCACGTCACAGCCCTCTCGGCGTGTCCCGCCGTCAGCGCGAGGAGATGGGGCCGGGGGAGCGGTAGCAGTAGGTGTGGTGCAGCGCGAACCCGAGCTGCGCGTAGAGCGCGATCGCGGGCGCGTTCTGCGTCATGACCTGCAGGTACGTCGACGGCGCACCGACCTCGGCCGCCCAGCGGCCCAGCTCGCCCATCACCGCGCGCCCGAGGCCCCGGCGCCGAGCGTCGGGGGCGACCGCGAGGCTCGTGATCCCCGACCAGCGGCCCACGGGCGACGGCGACGTGCTCGCCCTCCCGGCGGCCAGCACCGCGCCGTCGGCGTCGCGCAGGGAGACGAACACCCGCTCGGCGGGCGCGGTGAGGATCCGGGCGAGGCCGACCGGCTCGAGCGACGGCTCGACCAGTGCGAGCAGTTCGGCATCGGGCACGTCGGACCGCAGGGCGGCAACGCCCTCGGGCAGCCCGCCGGCCGCGGCGACCAGGTCGGCGGTGGCGACGGTGCGGACCGTCGTGCGCCGGGCCGGCGCCCACCCGAGCCGGTCGAGCCCGGAGTCCCAGCGGCTCGGTTCGGGCAGCTGGACGATCGGCGGCAGCGAGCGCTCGGCGTACCAGTCGACGACCTGCGCCAGGGCCTCCTCGAGCGGGCGCCCGGGGTCGCCCGCGACCCGCACGGAGTTCGCGCGCCCCGTCAGCCCGCCCGAGGCGCGCAGCGTCCACTCCCCGAGATCGGCCGTCTCGACGGGCGGCCAGCCCGCCTCGGCGACCCGTTGCATCGCCTCGGCGGACAGCTCGGGCGGCACCACCTTCGCGGCCACGACGTCGGCCTCGGGCACGTCCGCGACCTCGCCCGAGCGGCGCTCCACGCGCAGCACGCCGTCCGCCCACGAGCGCAGGACGCCCACGACGTCGCTCAGGCGCCCGTCCTCGATCCGGTGCCGCACGGTGACGCGGCGCCCCGCGTCGGCAGGGGTGATCCGGACGGCCAGCAGGGCGGCGGGGCGGGCCCCCGGAGGCAGCGGGCCGGTCACCGGGGTACCCGTGACTCCGGGCGGGGGGATCGCCGACGACACGTGCGCACCCCGCTCCCGTCCGGTTGGGTCCTGCGGCGATACTAGGCGCGGTCGCGGCTGCTAGCGTCGCGCCAGCGACCCCGTCCGCGGGGTCCGCCCCGTACCGCTGTACCGCTCGATCGCTGTACCGCTGGATCGAAAGGATCCGTCCGTGACCTACGTCATCGCGCAGCCCTGCGTCGACCTCAAGGACAAGGCCTGCGTCGAGGAGTGCCCGGTCGACTGCATCTACGAGGGCGAGCGGATGCTCTACATCCACCCCGACGAGTGCGTCGACTGCGGTGCGTGCGAGCCCGTCTGCCCCGTCGAGGCGATCTTCTACGAGGACGACGTCCCGGAGCAGTGGAAGGACTACACCGCGGCGAACGCGGAGTTCTTCGACGAGCTCGGCTCGCCCGGCGGCGCCGCCAAGCACGGTCTCATCGCCAAGGACGCCGCGATCGTCTC
>WBZP01003283.1_pt1 | contig 17698 bp, 8 predicted proteins | sample 5204301 | NCBI WGS metagenome assembly WBZP01 (sample SAMN12412401, study PRJNA552823) | activated sludge metagenome | isolation source: activated sludge from nitrification reactor of wastewater treatment plant... | place: USA: Pennsylvania | collected 2017 | reverse complement strand
CCACGTATGTTCCCGACGGCAGCGAACGAGACGAACAGGTGTCAGACGCCGTGATCGCTCCCCGCATGAAAAGAAAAGCGGTGTGTACATCCTCTAAAGAAAACATGACAGTCACATGGGGAAACACAAGGGCGGAAATTAGTGATGAGCAGATCAGATTCCGGCTGGATAATGGTTCACAGGTAACACTGCTCAATGGATTTTATTCCGCTGCCGAAAGGGGGTTCCGCTTCTCCCTTTCTCCCGATGAAAAAATATTCGGCACCGGGGAACGCAGCCTCCCGATGAACCGCAGGGGATATAAACTTCCGCTGATGAATAATCCCTGGTATGGATATTCGCTCAATGCCGATGCACTCAATTACAGCGTGCCCATCGTGATATCCAGTAACCAGTATGCCATATTCTTCGACAACCCCTCTGTAGGTTATATCGATATTGGTAAGACCAACCCGGGTGAAATGCTGTTTTCAGCGAGCAGCGGACGGCAGAGTTTTTACATCGTACCGGGTAAGGATTATTCCGATATACTTTCCCGATACCACCAGTTGGTAGGTACGCAACCATTGCCACCCCGCTGGGCCATGGGCAACTTCATGAGCCGTTTCGGTTATTTCAGTGAAAAACAGGTGACGGAAATCATGGACAGGATGGAATCAGACAGTATCCCGTTTGATGCCGTCATATTTGACCTGTTCTGGTTTGGCGACAGCATCAAGAATACACTGGGCAACCTCGATTGGGTGAACCGGAAAGCCTGGCCGGACCCTGAAAAAATGATACGTAACTGGAAAAAGAAGAACATACAGACGATCCTGATCACGGAGCCCTTTGTGTTACAGTCATCCGGTAATTACGAAGAATCAAAGCCATACCTGGCAACCGACAGCAGCGGCAGGCCTTTTCAACTGACTGATTTTTATTTCGGTCTTGGTGGTTTGATCGATATATTTCAGCGCCAGGCCGGCGACTGGTTTTACAGTAAGTATAAAAAACAGATCGATATTGGTGTGGAAGGCTGGTGGGGTGACCTGGGTGAACCAGAAAAACACCCGGATGGCATCCTGCATAACCTTGAATCAAGAGGGTATTTTAGAAAATACGCCGCCCGTGAAGTACATAACATTTATGGCCACCAGTGGAGCCGCATGCTTTTTGAAAATTACCAAAAAGACTATCCGCGCAAAAGACTGTTTCATCTCAACCGTTCCGGCTTTGCCGGCACACCAAGGTTCAGCAGTTTTCCCTGGAGTGGCGACGTGAGCCGCAGTTGGGATGGGATGAAGGCGCAAATTCCCCTGATGTTAGGCATGGGCATGAGCGGCATTCCTTATATCCACGCAGATGCAGGCGGTTTTGCCGGCGGTGAAGGCGATGCCGAACTCTATGTTCGCTGGCTGCAGTTTGCCGCCTTTACGCCCATCTTCCGCCCCCATGGCACGGCGCTTGGCCAAATAGAACCAACCGTTAAAGACATCCCGTCAGAAGCCGCATTGTGGCCTGAACCGACCAAATCACTCGCCCGGAAAGCCGTGAATACACGGTATGAATGGCTTCCCTATAATTATACCCTCAGTTACGAACAAACGAAAAATGGGAAACCCCTTGCAACCCCGTTGTTTTTTCTGAATAAGGCCGACTCCAACCTATATAAAGCCGCCGATCAATATCTCTGGGGCGAACAGGTTATGGTAGTGCCCGTTACCGAACCAGGTCTAAAACAAAAAAACTGTTATATCCCATCTGGCAAATGGACGAGGATGCAGGATGGCAAAACAGTCAGCGGCCCGGCCTGGATCACCGACAGTAGCCTGACACTGGAATATATGCCCGTCTGGATTAAAGAAGGGAGCTTCATCCCAACGGTCAGTAATATGCGAAACACATCCGAGTATTTTAACAAAGACCTTGTTGTAACCTACTACCCTTCTTCCAAACCCAGCCGCTACACCCTGTATGAAGATGATGGCTCCGATGCCCTGTCACTGAAAAACAAACAATATGAATTGACCTACTTCTCCAGTACCGGCAAGAGCAAATCGCTTGACATCGAAATACGGTCTAACGGTGGCCGATACCCGGGAAGAAAAGACGTCCGAATGATGCACATCAGGATCCCATCCGAACAGCAGGTAAAATCGGTATCGGTCAATGGAATAACCGTCAAGAAAAATACCGGCTGGAGCCTGGAGGGTGCCGTACTGGATATCCCCATTGCTTACAAACACAGGACCGTTAATATCCGCATTCAATACTGAACCGATGACATTAAATCAATACGAGATGAAGAGGGCTTTACGATTACCCGCACTGATATTGTTATTTGCCCATCCTGTAATGAGCGTATCCGCACAGGAAAAACCACTTTGGGAAAACAGTGCATTTCAGTTATATCCCGATCGTGTAGTACAACAGGGGTTTACCGGCCAAGCCTTATCAGACAGATCACTGGCATCCAATTACCAAAGCCCGGCGAACCTGTTTCAAAGCCCGTCGGTGACCTTTAAATTCAGTATCAACGGAAAAGACAATGAAATGAAACCGGGTGTCGACCACCATTATCATTGTTCAGGCGGCACGGGAAACTACACAACGCCACTGATCGAATTCGGAAAACCCCTGGTTGATAACAGACCTTTGCCGCGGGATGCCGTCATGGCACCTAATACCCGTCTCACGATCAGGCTCAACATGCGCCCCGTTCTCGAAGCCCTGAAAAAGGACGGCTTTTATAGTACCTGGGATGGCAAAAAAATATATGCGGCCGACTTCAAATCCGTCTACCTCGCTGGGGCAACTTCACCCCTGAGCTGGGATTTTGACAACCTGTTTCAGAAACCCGAACTGCATATGCTGGACCCCGACGGTGACGGCATTTATGAAACAACCGTGGTCTTTAATGAAGAAAAGAAAGAAAAAGACCTGGCAGCATCCTGGCAGTTATCCCGCAATACCAGCGCGTTCCCCCAATACCATTCTCCTCACCCCATTGCCGATGCCATATATAATTTATCACTTGAAGAAATGGAAAAGGCCATCGAACCCGATAGTACATTCCGTACGGGAAAGGAATGGGCCGGCGTGTGGACGAGGGATATCAGCTACAGCATAACGCTCTCCATGGCTTATCTGCAGCCAAAGGTGGCTATGTACAGCCTTATGAAAAAGGTCAAGAACGGAAAGATCATCCAGGATACGGGAACCGGCGGCGCATATCCCTGTTCTACCGACCGCATGATCTGGGCAATGGCAGCCTGGCAGATCTACCTGGCTACAGGAGATCAGGACTGGCTCAAAAATAGTTATGCGATCATTAAACGATCGGTGGAAGATGACAGGCATAATGCATTTGACAAACTAACGGGATTGGTTAAAGGCGAATCCAGTTTCCTTGACTGGCGCGAACAGACTTACCCGAAATGGATGCAACCGGCCGATATTTATGAATCATTCAACCTGGGAACAAATGCCGTTCATTTCCAGGCATCGCGCGTACTCAGCCTGATGGCAAAAGAATTACGACTTTCACAGGACGCCACCGTTTACGAGGCCCTGGCGAATAAGATCAAACAGGCCATCAACGTTCATCTATGGATACCCGGAAAAGGATATTACGGGCAATACCTTTACGGCAGAACCAGTAAAATACTTTCTCCCCGTTCTGAAGCCCTGGGTGAAGCGCTTTGTGTGCTGTTTGGCATTGCCGGTCATGAACGCGCAAAATCCGTTATCGAAAAAACGCCTCAACTGCCATTCGGGATACCCTGTATCTATCCACAGATCGATCATATCGCCCCGTATCATAACCGGGCCGTATGGCCTTTTGTGCAATCGTATTGGGCCATGGCTGCCGCCAGGTCTGGCAATGAAGAGGCGGTCATGAGCAGTATCGCATCCATCTACCGGCCGGCGGCCCTGTTTCTTACAAATAAAGAGAATTTCGTAGCCGATAACGGCGATTATAAAGGCACGGAAATCAATTCAAGTAATATGCTCTGGAGCCTGTCAGGTAATATCGCATTGGTTCATAAGATCATTTTTGGAATGTCATTTGAAACGGACGGCTTGCATGTTAACCCGTTTGTGCCCGGCGCCCTGGCCGGCAAGAGGTCATTATCGAATATACGTTACCGGGATGCCATCATCAGTATTTCCCTGGAAGGTTACGGAAACCATATCCGCTCGGCCAGTATCAATGGAAGGCCCGTTAAACAGGTGTTGATTCCGGCCGGCAGCAAAGGAGTTTATGACATCAGCATCATCCTGGACGACCAGGAGATAGGCGGCACTATCCATGTAGCATCGAACCTTACAAGCCCCCCCACTCCCATAGTCATCAAATCCGGAAACAGCCTGCAATGGGCGCCGGTTGATGGAGCAGTCGCCCATGATATCATCCAAAATGGCAAAGTCATTTCCCGGATCACAGACAGTACCTGGCATCTTTCAGGCAAGAGCTTTAACAGCTACCAGGTCATGGCGGTGGATAAGAACGGCACCACTTCTTTTGCCAGCGAACCCGTTGAATTCAATACAAATGGATATATGCTGATCGAAGCCGAAGATTTTGTATCCAAGTCAGGTTTACCTTACAAAGGATTCAACGGTTCAGGTTTTGTAGAAACAGGAACAGCGATCAACAGGAGCATATCCATTACCGCCAATATTCCCGGCAATGGCGCTTACATCATCGATATCAGGTATGCCAACGGGCAAGGCCCCGTGAATACTGAAAATAAATGCGGGATCAGAACGTTGTTGATCAACAACAAAAATGCAGGCGTATTGGTATTTCCGCAAAGGGGAAACGAAGAATGGTCGAATTGGGGATTCAGCAACCCACTGAGAGTAAACCTGCAAAAAGGAAAAACAACATTGACACTTTCCCTTCTTCCTGAAAACGAGAACATGAACGGAAATATCAATGGCGCCATGATCGACTATATCAGGATCCGAAAATTATAAGACTGCAGGAGTACAGATTATGCTTTAATTCCAAAACCCCAATCCCAATAGACAGTGGAACGCACCCACATTATGCATTTGTGAAAAATCAGGCATAATGCATCTTTCTTTTATGACGGTACGATTACTTTTTTTTGTGATCCTGATCTCCTGCATAAGCGTTCGCACTTTCTCACAAGTATTTACTTCGGAGCAAACTCTTAACGGGTACTGTTTGAAATTGAAAAACATTAAAACAGACAGCATCATTGTCCTGAGGCGTGGTTGCATAGGTTGTGCAAGATATTACGACAGTACCTCGCTATCCACAGAAAAAGGAGAATTGATTTATGTATTATCAATGCATAAAGGGAAAAGTAAAATAGCCTTTATAGACCGCTACCTTATTAAAGAAAGAAGTGTTTCCTCCAAACAGATTTTTAGATTCATCCGCGACAATCATTGGAAGCTTAAAACGAACAAGAAGACCCAGTCCCTCATTCCCGTCAAAACAGACAGCCTTATCCCTTATATGTTCGAATCCATTGAGATCCGCCTGCCTTCCTTATATCGCCAGTTTACCATCATCAAAAACCAGTATCTCGCTGAGGGTAGCTTCATCAGCAACAAAGAAGTAACCAGGTTAATCAGCCAACTCATTGTCATGATCGATACCCTGCTTCAATCCATCCCCCCGGATCCTGAAGAGTGAGTTTTTTATTGCTCCCGAAATTACCGGGATTCAACATGGTGCATGATAAATAAGGCGAAATCAATCTACATTCAAGTACTGGCTCGGCAGAAGAATATTGAATGTAAGGCATCCTTTAAGCATAAAAAAAACAGCCTGGTACAAGACCAGGCTGTTTCTATATTACCCATACAAAGTCGGTTATAAACGCGTTGTTTTGAACCAGGCGGTATTCGATGGTGCAGCAGGATCCTGTACACCAAAGTTTACTTCAATTTTATAGTTTCCGTCAGTTGCCGGGCCAGGGAAATTATCTCCCAGGTTATATCCGAAATAACCACCATTGGATAAACCGGGCAGTGTGTTGTTGGCTACAGCGTATTTATTGCTCCAGTCGCCATTAACTGGCAGGAAGAGATATTGACGTCCTCCGGTAAGTGCCAGGGTCAGTTCGAACTGAACTGAGTTCAGTTGGGCGAATTTCTGTGAAGGCGTTGGAACTGGATTGCTCCATCCACCCGGGGTGGCATCACCAACCATGAAGAGGTTGCTTGGCACACGGGCCCCGGTATAAGGAACGCAGCTGAAACGGCCAGACTGGAAGTCAACTGTAATTTTATATGTACCGGAAGTGGCTGGGCCAGGGAAGTTATCCGGCAGGTTGAAACCGAAATCACCCCCTGCATTCAGGCCGGGAACAGTTTTATCCTGTACGGAATATTTATTGCTCCAGTCGCCATTAACAGGCAGCATAAGGTATTCATTACCGCCGCTCAGATCGAATACGCCAACATAGAGTGTGTTGCTAATCTTGGCAAATTCCTGTGTTGGTACGGGCACGGGGTTGTTCCAGCCACCGCCGGTTGCACTACCCACCAGGAAGAGTGTTCCAGATGTTGGAGGCGTTACTTTTGGCGGTATCAGGTAAGGAGTCATTTTTACAACGATCGGTGCAGATGTCAGGCGTTCGTTGTTGTTACCATAAGAAGAGGTTACGCGGATCTCCACGTCGTACTCAACGTTAAAATCAAAACCTAAAGACAGAAGGATGTCGTTCAGTTCGCTGCCTGTCAGTGTATCACTCAGCGCACCGTATACGATACGGCTTTGCGGACGTGAAAAGTTACGGCCCAGTGAATCGAATTCGAGAACGAATTTATAGTTGTCAAAACTTGTCGAATGTTTGGGATCCGTCCAGGAGAACGCAATGGCCGGTGCGGATGCATCAACCGGTTGAACTGCCACCCTGTTGGTTGAAGCAGAGAGGGCCGGCGTAGTTCCATCAGCATAGAACGGCAGGTCGTCCACCTTATCGCAGGATGCCATGAAAACGACCATCCCGAAGGCTGCCAGAAAAAATTGAAGAATGTGTTTCATACTAAAAGTTTATTGAATAATTGATCGATCAGATGTTGTAATTAAATAGCACGCACTTTGAATTTACCGGTCTTGAAGTCAACCGTAATCTTATACGGACGAGTAACACCAGGTGCTTTCAAATCACTTCCATTGGGCTTAAAATCATCTTCAAACACATTATTGGTGTTGTTGGATGATCCGGTACCGCCATATTTAGCGCTCCAGCTTCCATAAACCGGCAACAGCAGGTATGAATTGTTGGCGCTGAGTGTGATGTCCAGTTCGAATGTATAGGCATTGATCTGGGTGAATTTCTGAGACAGTAATTCTGGTTCTCCGCAACCGCACTGCCAGTTTCCGGGAGTGGCGCTGCCAGTGATGTACAGGTTGGAAGGAACGGGATACTTCACATCCAGGTATGGCGTGATGGTCATGTCGATCACATTGGAATAAAGCACCGCCGTATTATTGGCCATGTTTGATTTCAGGCGGATCTCCATATCGTGAGCCACACCAAAATCAAGTTCCAGTCCAAGCAGGTAACTATTCAGTTCCCCAACGGTCAGGCTGGTAGACAGATCTTTTGAAATGGCTTTCTCTGCAGCTTTGGCAAAATTGGTACCCGCTTCTGCGATCTGCAGGGTGTAGAGCACATCCTGGCTGCTGATACCTGTATTGAATTGGTAATTCGGGTTTGTCCAGGTGAACTTAACGGCCTCGAGGTTCTTGTTCAGGATTTCGAGCACCAGCGGACCTGTTGTGGAAGCTGACAATACGGGATCCGTACCGCCTTCATAAACCACTTTATTCTCATCTTTTTTGCAGGAAGCGAAAGCAGCCACCAGCAAAGGCAAGAAGAAAATCTTTTTGATCATATTTTTCATGTTGCGAATTTTTGTATTTGTATTATGTATTAATATCCTGCGTTTTGAACCAGGTTCGTGTTAGAGTTGATATCTGAAACCGGGATCGGGAACAATTTGCGGAAAGCCGGAACAGCAGTACCGGAACTGACACCACCCTTCCAGGGCCATGTATATGTTCCTTCCACAAAACGATCGAAACGGATCAGATCGGAACGACGGAAACATTCCCAGTACAGTTCACGACCACGTTCGTTGAGGATGAAATCCAACGTCAGGGAAGATGACGGGATATCGCCGGGGCCAGAAACGTTTGGATGTCCGTATGCCCTGCGGCGAACGGTGTTTACATAATCCAGTGCCTTACCGGCATCACCGGCAGTAGATTCCCTCAGTACTGCTTCAGCATATACCAGGTACATCTCGGCCAGGCGGAATAACGGGAAGTCGATATCGGAGAAAGCAAGGCTTTGTCCGGGTGCCCCGCTCCTGGTTACATTACGGTATTTCGTAACAGCATATCCCTCGCGGAAATTCGGTGCGGGATCGGCAGTCAGGTCAATGGATTGTCCGGCTGTAAAGAACTGAGAACGTTTATCGTCTGTGCCATTCGGGTCAGGGAAAAGGTTCGGCAGATTCTTGGTTGTACGGATACCAGCCCATCCACCACCGATACCATAGTTGGCAGCGAGCATGTCGCCACCTACAGAAGCATGGGTGAAGAAAGTGGTACCGCCGTAACCCTGCGTACGCAGACCGTCATAGTTAACGGTAAGGATGAATTCAGAATTGTTGACATTATTATCAGCCAACATCAGTTGACGGTAATCATCCATCAGACGGTAACCGCCGGTGGTGATGACTTTATCAGCATAAGTAGCGGCGTCTTTATAGAGGCTGGCCACTTCAGAGCCGAGGTAAACCTTATGGTTCAGGCAGAGACGGGCCATCAGGGCTTGCGCAGCGCCACGGTCTACACGGCCATATTCGCTGGTACGGGCAGCCGGCAGTTTGGTTTCCAGGTCGGCCAGTTCACGCTTGATGAAATAGAACAGTGAATCCCTTCCGATCTGGCTGGGAAGCACGGAACCCGGGGCATCGTTTTCCGTCAGGAACGGAGGATTACCAAACAGGTCGATCAAAACTGAATATTGATAAGCCCTCAGGAAACGCGCTTCCTGGGCGAAGTTGCGGATATCCGTTGCATCCTTTCCGCTGATGCCCCTGGCTTGCAGTTTGGCATCAGTTGCCTGGCGCATGAATTCATTGCAAAGTGTGATCTGGTACAGTGAACGATAGTACACGCCTTTAATGATCACGTTATCGGTTGTCCAGTTCATCGGGTGGAAGAAATGGATTCCGGGGTCGTTCCATCCAGCCTGCACCACCGCTTCATCAGTGGTTACTTCCTGTACCCACCAGTAAAGGCGGACGAAGTCGGAGGTACCTTCATCGATACCCTGGATATCTCCGTTTCCGGCAGGACCTGCGTTACCGGTCAGGGCCATACTACCGTAAACTTTGGCAAGGGCCTGCTTATACCCTTCCGGGGTACTGTAGACCTGTTCGCTGGTGATATCATTGGCGGGCAGCCTGTCCAGATCTTTGGTACAGGACACCAGGGCACCAGACATCAGTGCGAGGGCAGCCATATTAAAAAGGATTCTTTTCATATATCTAATTTTAAATGGTTCGGTTTGTTATTAATTAAAAATCAAAGTTGGCTCCGAGTACAAAAGTCCTTGGCCTTGGATAGAAATTATTATCTACACCACCAGAGATTTCCGGATCAAGTCCATTGTACTTTGTGATCACAAATACGTTTTGAATGTTTGCATTCAGGCGCATGTGAGATTTTCCGCGAAGGATCTTTCCGAAATCGTATCCGATATTGAAATTATCCATACGCAGGAAAGAAGCATTCTCAATGAAATAATCAGACAAGCTGAAACCGGCTTTTGTACCGCTGAAATTTGTATTCAACAAATCACTGTACGCATTGTTCAGGTAACCATTACCAAATACGGCGCTGCGTGCACCGTTCACGGCATTGATATTGTTATATACGTAGTTGTTCAGGCTGGCCCTTAACACAAATCCGGCGCTCCATTTTTTGTAGTTAACGTTTGTGGTGAACCCGAAGAACATTTCTGCAGCCGGGCTCTTGTAACGATAACGGTCATCGGTATTCACCAGTCCATCCCTGTTCAGATCTTCATACAGACCGTCGATGGGTTTGCCATTGGCATCATATACCTGCTTGTACACGTAGAATGATGAACGGGGATAACCAACAGAGTTGATGAACAGTGTAGTACCTGTACCACCGCTTACACCACCAAATTCATTACCGCGGAAATCCGGGTTGTTGGAAATGGTCAGTTTGGTGATCTCATTTTTGTTGTAGGTGGCGTTGAAGCTCACATTCCACACGAGGTCATCTTTCTTGATAACATCGGCACTGATGTTTAATTCGATACCCTTATTCTCCATGGTACCAACGTTGGCCACCACTTTATTGGAGAAGTTGGTACCTGCCGGCTGGTCAATTTCATTCAGCAGGTATGATGTTTTATTCAGGTAAGCTTCGATGCTACCGGTGATACGGTTGTTCTTGAAACCGAAATCGAGGCCAACGTTTGTGGTGGCTGTTTCTTCCCAACGACGGTTAGCGTAGTAACCATTGGGGCGGTACATGTTGAAGAACGTATTACCTAATTGATAAGAAGCGGTGTTGTTAGATAAGGTGTAGTATGTGATGTAGTCGTACAGACCGATACCATCCTGCTGTCCGGTGATACCATAGCTACCGCGCAGTTTTAATTCAGAGAACAGGCGGCTGTCTTTCAGGAAAGATTCTTCCTTCAAGCGCCAGGCCAGTGCCACGGATGGGAAGTTACCCCAGCGGTTGTCTTCGTTGAAACGTGAAGAACCGTCGCGGCGGATAGTGGCCGTTAACAGGTAACGGTTCATCAGTGAATAGTTCAAACGTCCATAAGCAGAGATCAGCGTGTACTGGGGCCTGTCTGAACGGAATTTCGGTGAAGAAACGATCGTTTGATCGAATGTGCGGTCATCAAAATTATAGTTCACGGTCAGGAAGTCATTATAAGAATAACCTGCCGTCAGGTCGATACGGCTATGGATGCTTTTCAGATCTTTTGTATAGTTAAGATAGAACTCCATCAGCTTGTTGGTCCTTTCCTGACGGAATTTCGAGCTGGTACCACCGTGGAAGATACCACCTGCATCTTTAAAACGCTTATAGGTGGCAGCCGCACTGTCATTAATATAAGTACCGCCGGTTCCTTTAGCTACGTCGTAACCCAGGTTCAGGTTGGCACGCAGTTCAGGCAGGAAATGAAATTTATAATCAAATACGATATTTCCGATACTACGTTTAACGTTTGTGCGATCATATTGCTGTTCCAGTAAACCAACCGGGTTCAATGGAGAAAGCGCCCTTAAGCCGGTCTGGCTGTTCGGGTCAAGCCTTTCCCAGTATCCGCCAAAGCGGTTATTACCTGAATAAACAGGTTGTGTGGGATCGAACAGGGCTGCAGAGCCGATGGCGCCTGTATTGGCAAAACGCGTACCGGTTACAGAGCCTTTCAGGTTGATGTCTACACGAAGGTGGTTATTCAGGAATTTCGGGCTCAGGTTGATACCAACCGTTCCCCTTTCCAGTTTACCCGTGCGCAGGATACCTTCCTGTGTCAGGTAGCCCAGTGATACCCTGTACGGAACATTGTTCACCGTTCCGGTAAAACTCAGGTTATTGTCGTTGCTGATCGCAGTCTGGTAAATTTCTTTCTGCCAGTCGGTGCTTGCATTGCCCATCAGGTTGATATAATCCTGTGAACCATTTTTGGTCACATAATCCCTGAATTCGGCGGTTGACAGCACATCCGCTTTTTGAGCGATGGTGGCAACCTGCATCTGCGTGTTGAAATTGATTTTTGTTTTACCAGCCTGGCCTTTTTTGGTGGTGATGATGATCACGCCATTCGAAGCCCTGGATCCATAGATAGCCGTTGCGGAGGCATCTTTCAGGATGTTGAAAGTTTCGATGTCGTTGGGGTTGATCAGGGCCAGCGGATTACTGGCGCCACTGATACCGCCATTGTCCAACGGAACCCCGTCGAGTACGATCAGCGGATCATTGCTGGCATTGAGTGAGGAACCACCGCGGATACGGATGGTGCTTCCGGCTCCCGGCGCACCGCCGTTGTTGGTGATAGACACACCAGCCACTTTACCGGCGATCAATTGCTCGGGCGTGGTTATGGCACCTTTCTGGAAGTCTTTAGAACTTACCACAGTCACGGCACCTGTCAGGTCGCGGCGACGTGCCGTACCGTAACCCACAACCACCACCTCATTGAGTTGTTGGTTGAACTGGGTCATGCTGACACTGATGGCTGTCTGCCCGTTGGCATTTACTTCCTTTGCACCAAAACCTACAGAGGTAAAGACCAGTGTGGCATTGGCCGAAGGGGCATTGATACGGAAATTACCGCTGGCATCAGACTGCGAAGAGGTCGATGTGCCTTTAACGGTAACCGTTACTCCAGGTACCGGGGACCCGTCCTTGGCGTCCGTAACAGTACCGGTGATCACTGTCTGTGCCCATGCTGCTACATTGAACAACATCAGCAACAACGTGACCAGTAAAAATTTGGAAATTGTTGTAATGGATTTTCTCATAAAGATTACATTGTTAGTAAAAAGCTGGATTGCAGTGTGTAATTAATACGCAAAGTACTATATTTCTGTGAATATTAAACTTTTGTTAATGTTATTTAGGATGATTTTAAACAGGAATTAAACTGATTCTGATAAGGTTTGCAGTTCATTTTTTGTCTGATTGCTGCGCATCAGACAATTGAAAAGCAAAAAGTGCTGCACAGCCTTCATATTAAATTAAAAATCTATGCCTACCCATTTTTTTCCCCGCTTTTCATACTTGCTGTAATTGAATTTATACAGCTTGCCCGGCCTGTGCGGTACATTCTCCTCGATCTCATCCAGGTCGATCAGGAAATCCATGGCAAAGAATTTTTTCCTGAAATTCCGGCGGTCCAGCTTAACGCCCAAAATGGCTTCATAGAGATTTTGAAGTTCCCGCAGAGAGAATTTACTGGGAAGCAGGCTGAAACCCACCGGGTGTTCCTGTACCCTTTTCTGGAGCCTGCTGTAACAGGTATTAAATATTTCCTGGTGGTCGAAGGCAAGGTCGGTAACGCTGCTTACATCATGCCAGTGCAGTTCATTGTCCAGTATTTTCAGTTTATGGTGCTGCACATTGACCAATGAGTAATAGGCTACGGTCACCACCCTTCCACCCGGATGCCTGGCCACCCTGCCAAATGTATGCACCTGCTCCAGGTAAAGGTCGTCGATCCCCGTGCGTTGTTTAAGTATGCGGTATGCGGCGGCGTCAAGGTCTTCGTCGGGGCCCACCAGGTCGCCCAGCAATGACCATTTGTCAAGGAATTTTTTTAGATCGGAACGGATCAGTAAAACCTTGAGCTTATTTTCATCAAAGCCGAAAATCACGCAATCCACGCTGAGGGCAATTCGGTTGATGCTCTGCACTTCCGTCTGGATGGTCCGGAGCGTTTTGACGGGTAATAGCGCTTCTTCTTTGCTTTTTCCTGCCATGTAGTTTTGGTTTCATAACAACGGCCGGGTTTGCAGCCCGGCCGTTTCAGTGTATGTTGATTATTTGACTTTCATTGCTTTGATGCTGTAACGGCTGGATGAAGTCTGTATCGTTACCTGGTAAAGTCCGCTTTGTAATTTGGCGGCTTCAGGCATCTGCACCAAGTTCATGCCACTGTACAGGGTCAGGCTACGGCGCAGCACCTGGCGCCCACTCATGTCCGTTACCACCAGGTCGGCCCTTTCCTGAACGGGCGACTGCACCCGGATCGTCAACTGCTGGTTGAACGGGTTGGGCGATGCATCGGCGAACCAGGCCGATTTGTTCACGGCGATCTTCACCACGCGGCTGAGCTTGTAGTTTCCATCGCGGTCGTAACACTTCAGGCGATAGTATAACACTGGGGCATAAATGCCGGAAATGTCGTCAGCATATCCGTAACTGCTACTATTGGTTGCCGTTACATCAGCAAGGCTCACAAAGTCGGTGCCATTGTAACTGCGTTGCAGTTCGTAATAATCAAGGCCCTGTTCGTTGGCCACGGTCCATTTCAGGAAATTGGTTCCCCCGCTGTTTTGCCCGGTGAAACTCAGGATATCAACCGGCACGGGCACAAAAGAGTTGAGGTACACTTTGTATTCACCGGGTTGCAGGGTGAAATTTTGTGAACCACCGGTAGCGTTGAATGTGGCTCCGTTATTCAGGTAATCGTACCACACGCCACTGCTGGGGAAACTCACAGAACCAGATTGCGTAACCACATCGAAGTTTCCGATCACCACCAGGCCGTAAATGCCCTGGCTTACTTTCAGCCATTTGACATTACCACCCAGGTCCCAACTGATATTACTGGAAGTGAATAAGGGCACATATAATGGGTTCTTTCGCAGGTTCATCATGGCCTTATTGACATCATACAGGGCCCGGCGGTCGGCATTCTGGTAATAATCCCAGCGTACAGGCTTGGGGTCCGTCCGGCAATTGCTGCTGGTTGTACCGTTCGTGCAATAATTGATGGAGTAGTCATATCCCACTTCACCAAACTGCCACGACATTTTCGGACCTGGGATGCTGTACATAAAGGCCGAGATCAATCCCATACGTTTTAATGCAGTAGCCAGTTGCCTGGTATCATATCCTGTTACATTGTTACCAAAAGCAAGCATCTTGGTCATCACCCTTTCTTCATCATGGCTTTCCGCATAGGTAACCAGGTGCGGGTTCGACCAGCCCCGGTTGGTATGGATACCATACTGGAAATTCCAGTCGGTGGTATATCCCATAGCAGCCTGGGAGAAATTTGTATTCATGTTGCCCCACAGCAGGAAACCTTTTCCCTGCAATACATTTTCCTCGCTGTTATCCGCAAAGTGTTCCAGGATCGCGTAGCAGCCTGGAGATTTCAGTTGGAGTGTATCATAATAACGGTTCCAGATATTGATACGGCTCTGGTCGTAAGCGCTCCAGGAACCTACGTTACAATTGGCCCCGTTATTATCGCAGGTCTGGTTCTGTGTGAATCCTTTCGACAGGTCGAAGCGGAATCCATCGATCTTATATTCCGTAAGCCAGTGTTCCACCACCCTGCTGAAAAAATACCGGGTATTCAAACTCTCATGGTTAAAATCATAACCCACATTGAAACCATGCTTGGCCACCGGGTTATACCATGGATTATTGGCTGCAGGTCGCTGGTTGGCTGCATCCCAATAAAGCTGGACCATCGGTGATAATCCAAATGAATGGTTCAGGGCAATATCCATGATCACCGCGATTCCATTGGCATGACAAACATCAATTAACTCTTTGAACTTATTCTTGGTTCCGTAAAACTTATCAGGAGCAAAATAAAAATCCGGATTATAACCCCAGCTGTTATTTCCTTCAAACTCATTAACAGGCATCAGCTGGATAGCCGTTACGCCAAGGCGCTTCAGGTAAGACAATGTGTCTTTCAGTGTTTGGAAATTAGAGGCAGCCAGGAAATCACGCAACAGCAATTCATAGATCATGATATTGCGTTTATCCGGTCGCGTGAAACTTGGATTTTGCCAGGTATAACCAGGAGCTGCCGTTTGAATGACCCCAACAATCCCGCTGGTCAATCCCGTCGGGTATGCCTTCAGGTTAGGATAATGGGCCGCCGGTATAAACTGGTCGTTCCAGGGATCCAGGATTTTTTCGCAATACGGATCCGCGATGCGCAATGTGCCGTCAACCAGGTATTGGAACGAATACTCGGTGCCCGGCGTCAATCCAGTTACACGCAACCACCAGTAATTACCGTCGGTCGACTTGTTCATCTGGTACTGCAATTGTTCTGACCAGTTGCTGCCAGGAAGGTCCCCAATGATCGACACACGGTTCTTACCCGGCGCAAATAATACAAAGGTGCAGGCGGTGGTATTGGCTTCATAATTGATACCATCCCTGACTCCTGCCGGCAATGCCGCAATATTAACGGTTGATGGAACAAAGAACCTGATGGTGTCCTTACGTATATCCACCCCGTCATTGGCTTCCAGCACCAGCGTCTGCGTTCCGGCTGTCGTGATGGTTGGAGATGCAGAAATGGTAGATACACCCAGGCCGGTTTGCACAACAGTTCCGTTAAAATAGAGTTTCAAATCAGCTAAGTCGTTTGATATGCCGGTAAACGGTATGGTATTGCCTACCACTTTGGTAATGGTCTCGGGTTGAGGAATATAGGTTGGCTGCCTGAGAGGAATACTCAGTCGTGCAGCCAGGCCCACAGGATTGATCGGGATGTACATATCACTGCCGTCGGTATTACGCTGCACCACGGTGCCGCCCCCATTGCGGAATAGGATCGCAATTTTCTGGATCGTTTCACCTGCATTGGAAATGCCAAAATACGTTCTCAAATTCTGGCTGATCGTAAATGACCACTTACCTGTTCCGGCATTATACACAGCCTGTAATGCCGCATTCGGCGTATTGAAATTCTGGTTGAATTTGACATAACGCCAGTTGCTGGAACTGGTGCTCAGATTCGTGATCACCCCAATATGCACATACACATCATTGGTGGGCGTATATCCGTTCAGGCCCGCATTACCCTTGGTTTGATCAAGCGTAATGGTTAACGAACTGGTTGCTTCAACAGGGAATGCCGGCGACCAGCTCAATAACTGGGAAAAACTCCGGCTTCCTGTAACCAGTATGATGGCAAACAGTAAAAATTTTTTCATTGCAAGCTTAATTTATCGTGTAAAATACACACATTTGATATTCTGGCAAAAATCCTGTTTGACAAATTGCCTTTAATTCAGCACACTGGCTCAACGTTGTTGCAACAACGATCCTGTAATCAGTTCACATCCAAACTTTTTCTGTTGAGCTGGCCAAAAAAATTGGCTGGGAGTTTTTTTATTGTACTTTTATCGACGTGTAAAAAATACACGACTATCAATAAGACCAACTCAAAACGATTGCTATGCCAGAGATGAGTGCATCATGGGAAAAACCCAAACTCAGCATTTCCCAGATCATCAATATGAGTGTAGGCTTTTTCGGTATCCAGTTTGGCTGGGACCTGCAAAGGGCCAATATGGGACCCATATATGAACATCTGCACGCCAATGCCGATGAAATCCCGCTTTTATTCCTCGCAGCGCCTTTAACAGGATTGATCGTTCAGCCCATCATCGGGTATATGAGCGACCGTACCTGGCATCCCACATTAGGTAGGCGCCGTCCCTATTTCCTTATCGGGGCCATCCTGAGTACCATCGCCCTGGTATTTATGCCGCACAGCAGCGTTTTATGGATGGCGGCCGGATTGCTTTGGGTTTTAGACGTGTTCGGTAATGTGGCCATGGAACCCTTCCGTGCATTTGTTGCTGATAAGCTGAATGAAGATCAACGCACACAAGGTTTCGTCATGCAAAGCCTGATGATCGGCTTAGGCGGAAGCATAGCCTCTGCCCTTCCCTGGATGATGACAAACTGGTTTCATTTAAGCACCACTGCCGAGAGCGGGGTCATTCCCGATAACGTCAAATGGAGTTTTTATATAGGCGCTTTCTTCTTCCTCGCCGCTGTACTTTATACGGTATTTACTTCTAAAGAATATCCTCCGGCAGACCTGGGTTATAAGGATAAAGTGGTGGAATCCAACAGGGGTTTTGGCGGAGGTGTAAAAGAGATCATAGA
>WBZP01003281.1_pt1 | contig 17713 bp, 16 predicted proteins | sample 5204301 | NCBI WGS metagenome assembly WBZP01 (sample SAMN12412401, study PRJNA552823) | activated sludge metagenome | isolation source: activated sludge from nitrification reactor of wastewater treatment plant... | place: USA: Pennsylvania | collected 2017 | reverse complement strand
CCATGAAATCCGAACCCCGATGAACGGCGTGATCGGGATGACCGAGATCCTTGCACGCACGTCCCTGTCCGACACACAACGCCACTATGTCGAGACCATTCACAACTCCGGCGACACCTTGCTGGCTCTCATCAACGACATTCTGGACTTTTCGAAGATCGAAGCCGGGAAGCTGGAAATCCAGCCGGCCGCCCTCGATCTCCGCGACCTGGTCGAGCGCACGGCGGAACAATTAGCCGAACGCGCGCAGCGAAAAGGTCTCCAGCTGCTGGCGGAGTATGATCCATCGGCGCCTGCCGCGGTCATCGGCGATCCCGTTCGCATCCGCCAGATCCTGACGAATCTCCTCGGGAACGCCATCAAGTTCACCCAGCAGGGGGATGTACGCGTACACGTCACCGCAGACCCGCCAGCGTCACGAGAAGCCGGACCGGCACTCTTCCGCATCGCTGTCACCGACACAGGGACCGGCATCAGCCCCGAAGGCCAGGCACGACTCTTCCAATCGTTTTCTCAAGTGGATGGGTCCTCGACCAGGGTCCATGGCGGCACCGGCCTGGGACTCAGTATTTGCAAACAGCTCAGCGAATTGATGGGTGGAGCCATCGGGGTCCACAGCCAGATCGGGCAAGGCAGCACGTTCTGGGTCACGCTTCCCCTGCCGCTCCAGACCGAGCCCTGCGCCGTACACGTGTCTGATCCTGCGCTCGCAGGCGTCCGGATTTGCGCCGCCGTGAATCACCCCGCTACCCGTCAGCTGCTCACCCGGTATCTCGCACCCTGGGGCATCACACCTCAAATGGCCGACACAAGCGCGGAGTTTCTGGAGCAGGTGATGGACGAACTGGCCACGGAGGGCGGCCGAGTCATCGCGCTCATCGATGAAACGTTCGCGGAGATGACCGACATTCAAGTGATGCAGGATCTTCGCTCTGACTCCGCCCTCGCGGATGCCGGCACTCTTAGACTCGTGTCCTTCACCCGACGGGCCGAGGTCGAACAAGATCCCGTGTTCGGCAAGATTCCCTTCGTCACCAAACCGATCCGATATGACGCGCTCCATGACGCGCTCCTGGGTCTCCTTGGCGTGAACCCGCTGCCCTCCGCATCATCGGCCATGGCGTCGACCTCAAGACCTCAACTGACCGCCAAGATCTTGTTGGGCGAGGACAATCCCGTCAATCAAGAGATCGCAACACTGATGCTCGAAAACCTGGGTTGCTCCGTCACCGTCGCGCAGAACGGCCGGGAGGTGGTCGATTGTGCGAAGAAGAGTCGCTACGATCTCATCTTGATGGATTGTCAGATGCCTGAGATGGATGGGTTCGAAGCCACGCGCCTCATCCGGGCACGGGAAGCCGAACTGGGCGGCGGCACGTCGACGCAGCCTATTCCCATTGTGGCACTGACAGCCCATGCGACACCCGGTGATCGCGCCCACTGCCTGGCTTCAGGGATGACCGACTACCTAGCGAAACCCTTCACGATGGAACAATTGCAACGGGTGGTGATCTCGTGGCTGGCGCAGAGCACTACTCCTGAGGTTCCTACCCGAACCGGGGCCACGCAGACTGGAGATGCCCCACCGGCAGATGCCATACACGCAGCGCCCCCGACCGTCGACCGGCAAGCATGGCAGTCGATTACCGCGCTGCAGCGGCCCGGGAAACCGGACATGCTCGCCAAGGTCCTGACGCTCTACCTGAAGGACTCGCAGCAGCTCGTCGACCAGCTCCGTCAGGGAGTCACCGCCGGAAAAGCCCAGCTCGTGAACGAAGCCGCGCACAGCTTAAAATCCCGCAGTGCCGTACTCGGTGCCGTCTCACTGTCCGACTTGTGCCAGAAGATCGAAGCCATCAGTCGTCGAGGATCAGTCATGGATGCCGAGCCATTGCTCGATCCACTCGAAGCCTCATTTGCCGATACCTGCACCGTCTTTCAAGCTGAACTCAAGAAGAGAGCCGCATAGCTCTAGCCGTAGATCCAACCACCTATAAGTTACCTGTACGTGGAGATTGGAATCGATCTAGTTCCGGTCTGGGCTGCGATCAACACACCCGAATCGGATTAAGTCGTCGGCTGCCCGACCTGCGTCAGGAACCATTCCGCGATGAGGGGGTGAAAGGAAGATAGTGGCATGGCGAGAAATTTTACCATGCCATGAGGAGGGACTCTATGATCTGGGAAACCGTCTTACGAGGGAAAGATCAGCACGAGGCAAGAAAAAGCCCGCGGCACATACTCGCACTACGAGCTTTGGGCTCTGATGATTGACAAGCTCAGTTACGGGCGGCCAGGGCTTGCAATAGCAACTGGACCTGATCCTGTTGCAAACGTAGCCGGCGACGTGGCCGAAAGGACTCCCCCGCCCCCAACTGAAAATCCAGAAACTGTGTTACTCCCACCATTGGCCACATACACAAACTGACCATCCGGAGACACGGTGATCCCATTGGGGCCTGAACCGGTGGCAAAAGTCGCGGTCGCAGTCGGCGCGAGCACACCGCCACCGCCAATCGTATAGCCGGACACCGTATTACCTCCGTTGTTCACCACATAGACATTTTGCCCGTTAGGGGTCACAACCACGCCTTGAGGGAATGACCCGGTGGCAAATGTGGCCGGGCTCGTTGGAGTCAGCACGCCTCCCGCTCCAATGGTAAAAACCGATACCGTATCCGCAGTATTGTTTGTCACATAAAGAAACTGACTATTCGGTGATGCAGCCACCCACTGAGGACCGGTTCCCGTCGCGAACGTAGCGGGCGTGGTTGGAGTCAGCACTCCTCCGGCCCCGATCAGGAATCCGGATACAGTATTGGCAGTGGGATTTGTCGCATAGAGAAATTGTCCACTTGGCGTTACGGCTACTCGCACAGGAGCTGTACTCGCAAACGTTGCGGGTGACGTAGGAGCGAGAACGCCAGCAGCCCCGATCGTAAATGCCGACACCGTGTTTCCTGTCGCGTTCGCGACATAGAGAAACTGTCCATTAGGAGACACCGTCGCTCCTCGCGGAGCGTTTCCAGTAGAAAAAGTTGCCGGCGAGGTTGCGGTCAATACTCCGCCCGCCCCTATCGTATAGCCAGATACATTGTTAGGAGTGCCATTCGCCACATAAACAACATCCCCATTCACTGACACAGTCACCCCGTGAGGACTTACTCCTGTCCCAAACGTTGCCGGGGAGGTGGGCGTCAATACTCCACCTGCTCCGATCGTATAGGCAGACACGGTATTGTCGCTGCCATTCGCGACATACACAACGTTTGAAGAACCTGATCCAACAAGCCTGATATTCGAGTCACCACTACCGCCGTCGCTTGGACAACCGGTGAGAAGAAACAGACCTGACAATGCAAACACAATCGATATAGGTTTCTTCATGGTAAATCCCCCATGCCAAACTACTCCATTTATGTACGATGCAGTCACGACTAACATCTGCTTATAGCACTATGGAAAACTAATGCCAATCGACACGTTCATATTTTCAATGGACTTCGCGGGTACTGCGCTGTCAGATTGTGGGTGAAACCAGACGGAGTGTTCCATTGTGCCACAGCATCCCCTCATCATACTCGGCTCCGGCTACACCGCCCGCTTTCTGTGGCCGCTCGTCGCCGATCGCTCACCAATGGTCTACGCCACGAGTCGCGCGCCGGAGGAGCATCTCGACTATGTGCCTCCGGCCCAGCGTCTCCGGTTTGATTTGTCCCAGCCGGGCACCTGGGGAAATATCCCACACGATGCCGATCTCCTCTGGTGCTTTCCGGCAACGCCGCTTGATCTCGTCCGGCAATTCGCTGCGTCGCTGAGCGGCTCAGCCCGCCGCCTGGTGGTACTCGGCAGCACCTCCGCCTATGACCTGAGAGACTCCCAAGAATACCCGCCACCCTGGATCGATGAAACCGCCCCGATCGATCTGAGTAAGCCTCGCGTGCAAGGCGAAGAGCACCTCCGCCTGGAACATGGCGCCATCGTGCTCCGCGTCGCCGGGATTTATGGGCCGGGGCGGAATCCGCTCGACTGGATCAGGACCGGTCGCGTCAAACCGTCACGCAAGTATGTGAACCTGATTCATGTCGAAGACCTCGCGGCCATCTGCCTCGCCGCACTGGAACGGGGCACGCCAGGCGAAGCCTACAACGTCAGCGACGGAACACAACGAACCTGGGAAGAAATCTGCCTCACAGCAGAACAGCGATGGAACGTGCACTCACTCCAGACTGTCGCAACTCAAGACACCGGCAAACGGATCTCCAATGCCAAGCTTGCACAGAAACTCGGCTACACGATTCAACACCCCGATCTCTTCTCCGAATTAGCCCTGATCAAAGATTTGTAACTGCGTCCCAAAACCAGACTTGTCAAAACGGCCATCCAACGCGGCCGCAGGCGAGAACGGACCGGAGGCGTACCCTCTGGGGTACGTTGAGGACCGATTCGAGCCGAGAACAAAGTTGGGGGCCGTTTTCACAAGTCTGCTAACGAAGCAGAGCCATCACGGCCAGGCACACCAGCAGATTATTCGTCGCGTGCGCGATCATGCCGGGGATCAGGCTGCCGGTTCGCTCATAGAGCCAGGCCCAGAGCACGCCGCTCCACAGCACGCTGATAAAACCGATGAGGCCGTACCCGTGCGCCAGGGCGAAGATGCCGGCGCTGATGAGGGCCGCCGGTAACGGATTCAGCCGACGGCGCAAAATCGCATACAAGATGCCGCGAAACGCCAGCTCTTCGAAGATCGGCGCAAAGACCACATACTCCAGCAAGCTGATCGTCAACACCGATCCCGAGGCCCAGACCAGATCGGGGTCGAACCATTCCGTCCAGTGGTTGGCCAGGTGCAGCGACTCCGCCACCCGCCCCATCACCCACTCGCCCCACAGCCCGGCCGCGACCACCGCGAGCACGACACCCGCCAACCGACCGACCTGCCGCCACTGAATCTGCAAGCCGAACCCGGTGAAGATATTCAATCCCGATGGTCTAAGCAGGTAGTAGTACGCCATCCCCAACAACGGGAGATTGGCCATCGGAATCGCCACGGCGCGCAGCGAGACATTCTCTGCGGGCGCCATTGAAATAAATGCCAGTGAGAGAACCGCACCGAGCGCGCCGCCTCGCAAGAGCACCGCCGTGCCGATGCCTCCAGGCCAGGGCGGCGGCACCCCGGGCTGATGGAGACGCAGGCCGTCGACCCGTCGAACCCCTAGCCAGGCAAATCGCAGCACCATGAGTGATCCGCCGATCAACCCCAGCAATTCCAGGCCCGTGAGCAGTTGTGAGAACCCTTGGATCCGCGCCCCGCGGGCATGCATCTGTTCGCGCACGGTCGCGCCCAAGGCCACGTCACCCGCTCGCTCAGCCAAGGCTGCCGCGAGATGATTGTAGAACCATCCGGCCGGGAGAACCTCAGCCAAGGCAGACTGCAACTCCACTTCACGTTCGCTCGTGAGCGAACCATTGCCATAGGCGGCGTCGATGAACGCTGCATAGAGAGACAGCGGCGCATCCTCACCAGCCCAGAGGTTGGCGGCGGCCAACGCGTCCGACGGGTGCCCGGATTCGGCCTGCAGAATCGCCAACCGCAATTTCGCTGCCGGCGAGGCGGTCGCGGCCACCAGTTCTTGATACCACTGGATCGCCTGCGTCCGCTCGACATCATTGCTGCCGGCCGTCCACTCTGTCACTCGCTGCTGCCAGTCCGGCGCCAGCAGCAAGCCGTCTTGCGCTTCCATCGTCCGGCTGACCATCAGGTCCAGCGCCCGCTCAGGATCCTCAAATCGATCAAGCTTGGGTGAATTGGAGGAGAGCCAGAGCAGCGCCCCCAAAGCCGTAAGGAGCAGCGTCGCAGCAAACAGACTCACCCCGAACGAAAAGCGCGGGCGATCGGGCCCGTTAAATGGCGAAGGCGTCTCGGCGCAGCCTGTTTCGGCGAAACCTGTCTGGTCGCCCTCTGGCCTACTTGCATCAATCATAGGAGTGACTATACCATCGGCCCCTCGCGGTCACCTATCCCTCGAAATGGCTAGATCCTCCCCCATTATCCCGCCACTATCACATGGCCTCTCACGCCGGACTTGGCTATACTAACCCCGCATAACCGTTCGGAGACTTCGGCATGATGCGCGACTTTGTTCCTCCCCGGCGCCTGTTGCTTGGCCCCGGTCCCAGCATGGTGCATCCTCGTGTCTTGCAGGCCCTTGCCACGCCCTTGCTCGGCCATCTCGATCCCGTGTTTCTCGGGATCATGAACGATGTGCAGCACTTGCTCCGGTTCGTGTTTGCCACCACCCATCCCTTCACCATTGCGGTGTCCGGAACCGGATCAGCCGGAATGGAAGCGGCCATCGTCAACGTAGTCGAACCAGGGGATGCCGTGATCGTCGGCGTAAACGGCGTCTTCGGCATGCGCCTCGCGACCGTCGTCGAACGATGCGGCGGAAAACCGATCACACTGGACATGCCTTGGGGCCGGGTCATTCCCCCGGAGATGATTGAGTCGGCCTTGCGCCGGTCAGGACCCGTGAAAGCTGTAGCGCTGGTCCATGCCGAAACGTCAACCGGCGCGTGCCAACCGCTTGAGCCGATCGGCTCGCTGTGCCGGGATCACAACGCACTGCTGATCGTCGATGCCGTCACCTCGCTCGGCGGCATTCCGGTCGATGTCGACCGTCTGGGGATTGATGTCTGTTACAGTGCGGCGCAGAAATGCCTGAGCTGTCCGCCTGGACTGGCGCCGCTCACAGTGAGTCCGCGAGCCCTATCCGTTATCAAAGGCCGCCGTACTCCCTGCCAAAGCTGGTACCTGGATATGGCGCTGGTCGCAGAATACTGGGCCGAAGGGTCACGCGCCTATCATCACACCGCGCCGATATCGATGATCTACGCACTACGCGAAGCGCTGCGACTGGTGGAGGAGGAAGGACTGCCCACCCGCGTTGCGCGTCATCGGCTCAACAGCGAGGCCTTAGTCGCCGGGCTTATGGAGCTGGAGCTTACGCCGCTTCCCCTATCGGAGCATCGGCTCCCGATGTTGACCTGCGTGACGATCCCTCCGCATATCGATGACGCCGCGGTCCGCCAACAGCTGCTCCAGATCTACGGCATTGAAATCGGCGGGGGACTGGGTCCGCTCAAAGGCAAGGTCTGGCGGATCGGATTGATGGGGGAATCCAGCACGGAAGCGAACGTGTTGACGTTCCTGAATGCACTCGAAGAAGTATTGATCCGATTCGGCTGGCTCTCGACACCGGGAGTCGCGCTGCAAGCGGCCGCACGAGTCTATAGCCGAACTGTGCGAAAGGAGTCCCGAGCATGAGCCGTTCCCTTTTAGTGATATTGGGCGCTGTGGTCTTCGCGTTAATGAGCGTCATCTTCTTCTGGGTCTTCAAGCTGACCATGGCCAATTCCATGAAGACAGACATGGTCTCGCCGGAAAAGGTGGCGGCGTTTATCCAGGCTATCCTCGAAGCCAATCGCAACAACTATACGGACAACGTCGTGGTGAAACTGCAGAAAGAAGGGATTCAAGCGCACGAACATTGGAAAGACGAACGCGGCGTCGCCTTGCCTGCCCAGTATCTGATGGAATCAGGCCGGCTGGTGTCGATGAAAGACCTGAAGTTTTCGTTCCGCCTGGCCAGCCTCACGCCGATCTATGTGTGGAACGGTCCCAACAGCGACTTTGAACGCCTCGGCCTCGCCGCAGTGGACAAGAACCCTGACAAACCGCATTACGGCTACATCACCAAAGGCGGCACGCGCTACTTCCAGGCCATTTTTGCCGACCGGGCCGGCTCCCAAGCCTGCGTCGATTGCCACAATCAGCACTCCAACAGCCCACGCCGCGATTTCAAATTGAACGACGTGATGGGCGGCATCGTCATTACTTTCCCGGTCGGAGAATAATTCCATGGCCATCGCCATTCAGCATGTTCGCCTCATTGACGGAACCGGCTACACAATCGAACGCGCCACTCTTCTGATCCGCGGCAGTAAGATCGTCGCCACGGGGTCGAGCCGCACCATGACGATCCCGAAAGGCGTGACCAGAATCAACGGCCGCGGCCTGACGGTCATTCCCGGCTTGATCGACTGTCACGTGCACCTCTGTCTGGGAGGAGAGCCGGACGTCGTCGCCACGGTCGAGTCGGATACTCCTTCCATGACGCTGTTGAAATCAGCGCGCCATGCAAGACAAACCGTCGAATCGGGCTTCACGACCGTCCGCGATGTCGGCTCGCGCGACCACTCCATCTTCGCGTTGAAACACGCCATCGATGCGGGAATCCTGCCGGGCCCCCGCATTGTCGGCGCCGGTCTCGCAATCTGTATGATCGGCGGCCATGCCCGTTTCATCGGCCAGGAAGTCGAGGGGATCGAGCAGGTCCAGCGGGCCGTCGACGCACAGCTGGCAGCCGGCGCCGGAGTGATTAAGGTCATCGCCTCGGGCGGTGTCCTCACTCCGGGCACGTCACCGGATCAGGCGCAGATGACCATGGACGAACTCACGGCCGCTGTCGCGACCGCCCGCCGGGCGCAGAAGAAAGTCGCGGCTCACGCCCACGGCGCTTCCGGCATGAAAAACGCGATTCGCGCCGGCGTCCACTCCATCGAACATGCCACCTTGCTCGATGACGAAGCCGGCGAGCTGATGAAAGCGCATGGTGTCTACATGGTCCCGACGCTCTCCGCGCTCTCGACCACCGCGGCGGGACGACCGGGTTGCGGCATTCCCGTCAGTGCGCTTGAGAAAGCCAAAGCGATGACCAAGCGCCATCAAGCGAGCTTCAAGAAGGCCCATCAGAGCGGACTCTGCATTGCCATGGGCACCGATGCCGGAACCCCCTTCAACTACCACGGAGACAATGCGCAGGAACTCGAGCGGATGGTGGCGTTCGGCATGAGCCCGATGGAAGCGATTCTCGCCTCAACCGCGGCCGCCGCGCGCTTGATCGGCATCCATGACACGGTTGGCACTCTGATGCGAGGCAGGCAGGCGGATCTGGTTATTATAGATGGCAACCCGCTCAAGCGGATTGAGTACTTGCGGGACCGCAGTCGGATCATGGGCGTGATGCAAGCAGGCAAGTTCGTGGCGGGACCGCTGTCAGAAGGTTAAGCTCAGACCAAGGCTAAGCTTCTGCTCTCAACCTGAGCCTCGACCTTGAGCCTCGCAGCCTCACCGTCTTTCGTAGAAGAGCTCCAAGGCCGAGGCGTATCCGTGGATGCGGCCTTTTCGGAAGCTGTCCTCCAGCTGTCCTCGCATTGAGCGAAACCCGCCTTCGTCGCTCTTCTTCACCACTCCTTGCGATACCATCATCTCGGCGGCCACCTCGACGAGTCGCCCTTTGCGCGCTTCCATCTCCTCGGTGAGAAAATCATCCATGACTTCCGCCCCCCGTTCTGCGACCAGATCCTCTTTAAACGTGTCATAGCCCTGCGCCGCCACGGTCCGCTCGCGCAGGATAGCCAACTCGGCTTTTACTCTGGCCACATTCTTCACAAGCAGCGCAAACAGCTCTTTTCGCCCCTCGTCGAAGAGCTTCTGCTCCATCTCATGGAAAATGGCGGACAGATCCACGAAGTCCGCGCGAGGCTCGTCACCCCAATAGAGCCGGTCATAGCTGCGCCGTTTCTCCGCATCCCCGACAATCTCATAGGCCGCGTTGATCTCGCGGATCTTCGCCTCCGCATCTTTGGCATCGGGATTTCGATCGGGATGATGCTTGAAGACCAGCTTTCGATAGGCCTTCTTGATCTCGTCGTCGGAGGCCTCCCGCGAGACGCCCAACACACGGTAATAGTCCATTTGCGCCATGCGCGAAACTATAGCACGAGCTTTCATCAGGCTTCACCATGACTGACCCCACCCCCTTGACCTTCTCCTCATCCGGCTTATCTTATGAGTCATGGCACACAACACCACGCCCAAAGTACTGACGAACGACGAAAAGAAGGCTGCGGATGCCGCGTTTGCCGGGCGTCCGTTCAACGATTCATGGTCCGCCTCTGCGCGGGTTGTCTATGATGGCATTGTGAACGCCTTGCCGAAGGAAGTCGTTGCGGCGCTTCCGGAAGTCGATGCCGTGCTCGCCGAGCTGGAAACGAAATTACCAGCTGTTTCAGGCGTCGAGAAGCAGACTCTCGTCGACATGGACTCAAAGCAGGAAGGCACGGCAGCAGACTCCACTGCGGGACCAGACGTCCCGACCATCAGGGATCGGCAAGAAGCGATTCAGTCGGGAATATTGATCGACGTCACACCGACGGCCAAGGAACTCGGGCTCACATTTCCAGTTACCATCACCAAGCCACTGTGGGACATCGGGATTGTCACGAATCAATCGCTCTCCCAGGAGGAGCAGACAGGACGGCTTCGGGATATCTTGATGGCGTTCAGGCTGAGACTCGCGAGCCTTGCGACTATCTCGCCCTTGATCGATTTTCCGGCGCTCCTGGCGATGCCGCCAAGCACGGTCCCGCAACCGGTCCCGCTGTTCGCCATTATTCAGCCGGATGCTGGGAATCAGGCCAATGTGACGCTCTTGCTGCCGAACGAAGTGTCGCTGACGATTACACCGTCGAACTAAACGCAGCTCGACGGTGAACGACGGATCAGTTTCTCGATGAACGATCGCTCTTCTGTCTCTGTCTTGACCAGCCCATCCAAGTGCGCGTCACGAAGCTGTGTGAGCACCTTGCCGTAGATCGGTCCCGGCTTGATGCCCATTGCTTGAAGTTCTTTCCCAGTGAGCCGAGGCTTAGCCTGTCTCCAGGCCGTGATATACGCCGACACTAGCCGTTTCACCCGTTCGGACGGAATCTGGGCCATGATGGCCACCAGCGCTTCATCCTGCACGCCCTCCAATATCCGGCAGACCCCGGATGGTTTCAGCGGTGGTTGCTTGCTCAGCTGTCGTAATAACCGATGGGCTCCTCCCCGCATGGCTTTCAATGTCGTCGATTCGCGCTCACTGAAGGGAAACCGTTTCAACAAATCCGTCACACCACGATCAGGCAGGACCGCTGCGATCACCATCATATAGACCAGCCAGGCCTCCAGCTTATGATCCAGATAGAGCAGCCGATACCAATCGAGCGTTTCTTCGACGGCAAACAGCAACTTCTCCAGCCGTGGCGTCCAGACGAGCTTCGGATGGATAAATCGCAACAGATCGAGCTCCGCCAGCCGCTTCAATCCCGACTTCGGCTCCCGCTCTGAACAGAGCGCTTTCAATTCTTCCAAAAGCCGGTGACCGGAAAGTTTCTGGAAAAGCGCCATCTTGACGGCGGCCTTTACCAGAGCCAACGTGTCCTTCCCAAGATGAAAGCCGAACCTGGTCTCAAAGCGGACAGCACGAAATACACGAGTGGGATCTTCTACAAAACTGAGACTATGGAGAACGCGTATGGCCTGGTTCTTCAGATCCCGCTGGCCGCCGTAGAAATCGAGCACCTCCCCGAATCCACGGCCATTCAGCCGAACCGCCAGCGCGTTAATCGTAAAATCCCGGCGATACAGATCTTTCTTGATCGAGCTTTGCTCGACTGTCGGAAGCGCAGTCGGATATTCGTAGTACTCGGTCCGGGCCGTGGCCACATCGAGCTTGAACCCGTTCGACAGGACGATGACTGCGGTGCCGAATCGCTCATGCACCGTGACGCGCGCCGACTGCTCCGCTGCCAACTTTCGCGCAAACGCGATTCCATCCCCCTCGACCACCAGATCGAGATCGAGATTTTCGATCCCGAGCAACAGATCCCGCACGCAGCCGCCCACCACATATAGCGGCAAATCCAGCCGATCCGCCAGCTGCCCCGCGTCCTTGAGCAGCGTGAAGAGGGGCGCCGGCAACTTTTCTTGAAGGTGTCGTTTGAGATTGCGGTGATGCAGCGGCCCTGGCACGCCGGCCGGATCCGTAACTTTCGGGCGAATCTTCACGGAGCGCAGTACATCGTCATGCCACGCCCTGAGCAGATCCGTACGTGTAATGACCCCGACGACTCTCGTGCCTTCAAGAATCGGCACGAATCGCTGATTGCGCTCCAACATCGCCTGCTCGATGGCATGGAAGTCGGTGTCGGGACTCGCAGTGAACTGATCCGCTTGAAGAATGTCGGCTGCCGTCAGCTTGCCCAATCGATGGAACAGCGCCTTCTGTATTTGCTCTCGGCTGACCAACCCGGCATACCGGTCTTTGCCATCCAGCACCGGCAGAACGTTCACGCCGTAGTTGGTCATGCGCTGTTCCGTTTCAGTTACGGTGGCGTCTCCGCTGACCGTCTTGACCGGCTTGGTCATGACATCCTTGGCCAACAGCGTCGGCCGGTACCGCTGCGTCAACAACTGGACGAGCCGCTCCTTCACTTCTGTGAGCGTCTGCCCTTTGACAATCGCGGCCGCCGCCACTGCATGGCCCCCCCCGCCGAACTCCTGCGCGATCCATCCGACATCGATCTCCGGCGCGCGGCTGCGGCCGATCACTTCCACATGCTCCTCGTTCACCACGACGACCAAGACCGCATCCACGCCTTCGAGTTCGGCCAGCTGGTGCACCGCCTCGGCCGCTTCCACACGATCACGATCGAAGGTGCTCGTTGCCACCAACACCTTCCGGCCTTCCAGATAGTGCACCTCACTGTGCTGCAGGAGATCGTTCAGCAACGCGACAATATTCGGATCAAGCGGCTGGTGCAGCGTCTGAGCGATGAGCTTCAGATCGGCCCCGGCGCCGATGAGAAAGGCCGCGGCCTGAAGATCGCGAGGGGTGGTGGAGGAATAGGTGAATGACCCGGTTTCATCGTAGAGACCGAGCGCCAGCACCGTCGCTTCCACCGGCGTGAGCGGGACACCTGCCTCTCGCACCCGTTCAATCAGCATCGTCGCCGTCGCTCCGACAGTCTCGATCACCTGATCGATGGACTTCTCAATCGATGGAGCCCCGGTCTCACTGGGGTCTGCTGCATGATGATCGAAGACCTGCACCTCGACCTTCGGATCCAGCCAACATTGTTTGAATGGACCAATCCGATCGGGGTCATGGGTATCGACCAGAATCAACTTCGTCACTTGTGCAAGATCGAGATCTTTGAGCTTGGTGAGATTCAGGTCGTGCGCCAAGAGAAACGCGTGCACCGCTTCCTGTGCCCCGCCGGACAGCACCAACCGTACATCGGGATACAACTTGCGCACGGCGACCATCGAGGCCAAGCCGTCGAAGTCTGCATTGTGGTGAGTCGTCACAACTTCCATTACCGCATTCTAGCAGGGTCATTCCATCCACGAAACCAACCTTTCCATCGGCTGCCTTGTACCCAATCCTTCCTGCCGCTCATCTTCATCTGACTCCTCCCGCCTACACAACACGGCCTTCCTCGATAAAAGAAACCACTCACTAGGATCTTCTATTTACGAATTGGTATTTCCCTCATCTGACTCTCCAGGAGGCCACGCGTCTTTCTCCGCCCCATTCTCCATCCCTCGTGCCGTGGGGGAGGCCACAGGACAATGTGCGGCAAGACCGTGGCCATATATTCACACTGGAGGTCACCATGACAAAGATCGGAGTTTCTCTCTCGCTCGTTGCATTCGTCTGGATGATGATGGCGTCAACGCTGCCGGCCCAGGCGCAAAACGCTGAAACACGCTTGAGCGCCAAGATGATATCGGGTGTGGCATCTGGGAAAGCAGATTATAGAGCACGTGGCAATCGCAAGCGCCTCAACGTCGAAGCTGAGGATCTTCCAGGCACTACTCCGGCGGCGTTGGGTGTATTCGTCAATGCTTCGGCTCAGGTCGGCACGATGGCATTGGCTGCCTGCCCAGCCGCACCTACGCTTCTTTGCGGCGAACTGGAATTAAACACCCAGGACGGCCAAGCGGTGCCCACCTTGAAGGCCGGGGATATCATCAGCATTGGAACCGCGGCCACCAGCGCCATACTCTCCGGCGCATTGCGGTAGATCGTCGCAGCCCCACGAGAGCCGGTGGCCCTCCCGCCTCCAGCGCTTTTCTTACACACTCCCTTGGCTCTGTTTACGTTTTGTGCTGCACCTCGTCCAACTTAACAGAACGGCATCGAGAGGCTTTCCTCCAGAGAGCAGACGGGTCGCCTCTCCCTTGCCAGTCCCTAGCAACTAATTTCACGCTCTCATGGAGGATTTACGATGAAATCAGCAGCGTTTGTAAAAGCCAGCATTCTGATGGGTCTCGCCATCCTCTCCGCTATGCCCATGGCCGGAGTCCTGGCCCCGAGCATCGCTTCAGCGCAAGCCGACGTCCGGCAGGAAGATCGGCGAGAAGACCGCCGTGCTGACCGGCAACAGGACCGCCGAGAAGATCGCCGGGAGGACCGGCAACAGGATCGCCAGCAAGACCGACAGATGGATCGGCAACAGGATCGTCAGCAAGACCGACAGATGGATCGGCAACAGGATCGTCGGGAAGACCGCCGCGCCGATCGTGGCGGTCGCGGCCGGTAACCCCTCAGTCTCCTCAAACAGATGCGGCGCCAGAACACAGATTCTGGCGCCGCTTTCACTGGCCTGACTAGGCCCGATTACTGATGCCGCCGACCTTGGCGGTCATGTTTCTCACGCGCGATATGGCGCGAAGCCCGATCCTGGGCATTATCGATTCGCGCCCGCTCTCTCTTGGTGACCGTCCCATCGGCCTTGGCTCGGTCTTCCATTTTATTGATATGGTCCTGTTGTTTATTCAATCGATTGGCTTCACGCTCATTCAATTGACCACTGGCAATGCCCTGATCGATCCGCTTCTCCTGATTCGCCTGCCGCTGATCGATGACAGGCGTGTCCGCCTGCGCAAAAGCCATCCCGCTCATGCCTAGCATCAACACCGTCACCGTACATACCATCGCTTTCATCGGTACCTCCTGGGATAAAAGATTGAGCCCCCTGGCCTGGATCAACGCGTAGCCATCAGATCCGTTGACAGGACCTGGAACCGGGAAACCCTTGTAAACGTATGTATCAGGAGGTTCGAGGGCTGTCCAGACATTCAGAGCCTGAACGAACAGAAGGAAAACGGCAGTAGAAAAAGGGGAAGGGACAAGAGTCACAAGAACGTCTCGCTAGTGATCACGACCGCCGTGACCGCTCCCGCTCCGGTCTGGCCGGCTGCCTCGGTCATCGCGCCCGCCGCTGCTACCACGGTCATCCCGGGCACCACGGTCCGAGCTACCGCTGCGATCCAGGCGCTCACCGCTCCCGGATCCGCTGTGATCGCTGTCGCGGAAAATCCGATCCGCCCCCTGACCTTTCGAAACCTGGTCCTTGATATTCTGTAAATTCATCCGGCCCTGTTGGATCTCAGCCCCGCGCCGCTTGATTTCACGGGCAAGGTCGCCAAGCTCTGCTGACCGATAGCCCTGCCGCATCCCTTCGGCAATCAGCGCGGCACCGTCTTTCGAGGGAATCTTGGCTTCCTTCAGGATCGCAAGACCCTTCGCACCGGACGCCAAGGACTCTTGCGAAACCTTGGCCCCACCCCCTTGCGAGGCCTTCGCAAGCTCACGCACCTCGTCGGCGGTTGCGCCACGACTGAGCGCCTCAGCCAACCCTTCGAGCGCACGCTGCCGATTGCCTGATGAATCCACGACGCCTTTGCTGACCGACTCCTGCAATACGTCATGAGCCGACTCAAAGTGGGTTACCAATTGGCGCAACACCGGATCGATGCGCTTCGGCTCAACCCCTTTGGCCAGGCCTTCCTTCACCTTGTTGGCCAGGGGTTCGGTCGGCAGCCCCTTCTCACCGGCCTTCGCCACCTGCTCAAGGAGCCCGTTCACCTCTTCCACAGAATGGCCCTGAGCCGAACGCAGCCGGTTGATCTCCTCCCGGTCCTGCGTCGAGAGCGAATCGGCCAGCGCGGGCGATACGCCGAGGCACATCGCCAGACTGACCAGGCACACCTGTATGTTCGCCATCTTGCGCATAGAGTTACCGAACGATCACGACTCCGTTGGTCTGTCCGAATCCATCCGTCACAAAATCCTCCGCCAGCGGCGGCACGACCCACACTTTCCCGTCAACCAGGTACATAAATGTATGTTCCCCCGGTCGCATCAGCACTTCGGCAATCCACACCCCGGTCTTGCCGTCCTGCTTCATCTGCGTCGCACCTTTGACCCATCCATTGAAGGAACCCACGATGTACACAGTATTGGCCGCAGGCGCGAGATAGGTAAACCGCACTCCACCGGCTACCGGCCTGGGCACCTCGGGCATGATCGTCGACGCACAGGCGCTCATGGCCACCACCAGCGCCACGCTCCACATCGCGATTCTGAGTCCACTCATCATGGGCCGCAGAATACCCGACGGTCGAATCTGATGCAATGAAACTGGTCCTAGGTTTAGATACTGACATCAAGCACCGCATTCTCTGAGCCAAACCCGTCACCGGAGGCTTCATCGGCCAACGGGTCGGCAATCCACTGTTTGCCATCGATTACAAACATGTATTGGTAGCGTCCCGGCTTCAGCGGAATGGTGGCGGTCCACATCCCGCCCTCTGATCGCTCCAACTTGGTCTGCTCGGGATTCCACCCGTTGAAGTCTCCTGCGACAGAGACCGACTGCGCCCCCGGTTGCAGCAGCACCAGCCGGACAAACACCTTGAATTCTCGATTCGTGTTCGCGGCAATGGTCTGAACCGGGGTCGCAACCACAGGAACTTCAACGATTCGCTCCGGCACCATCTTGACAACTCCCGCCATGACGACGACCGCGACACATGCCGCCGCCATCGCTCCTCCCAAATTCCACTCCAGCGTGCGAGGCACCGTAATCGCCGCACGCATACGATCCCAGAGGCTGCGTGGAGGGGAAGCCACTTTCGCTTTCAACTGGCTCATGAACTTCGCTGATGGCGTAATCCTTGGCAGCTGCGCCGCCTCAGCCACCACCATCTCGAGATTGAGCCAGGTCCGACGCAACGAGGAATCCGCGTCGACCGTCTGAAGGAAGGCGACCCGCTCATCCGGCGTCAGATCCTGATCGAGAAACCGTTGGACCATCAGTTCCTGTTCATCCATTGCCTTCCCCCTGCATCCATCGCCAGACCTTACCGCGTCGGATTCATCTCGGCCAGCTCTCGGCTCAACTGCAATCGCCCCTTATAGACGCGCATCTTCAACGTATCCCCGTTGACGCCGAGAACGGCCTGCATCTCTTCGTAGCTCAATCCTTCGACATGCTTCAGCACAAACGCCTCCCGATACAGCGGCGGCAACCGCTGGATGGCCTGTTCGAGTTCCAGTGCAACCTGCTGTTGAGAAAGGAGCCGTTCTGGCGTTCGATCTTCAGCCACATGGGTGTCCAGCGCCTCATCCACATCGACATCGTGCAGCTGCCCGCCAGGCCGTTTCACTCGCAACCAGTCTTTGCACTTATTTGTCGCGATGCGATACAGCCAGGTTGAAAACTTCGCATCCGCCCGGAACGTCGCCAGAGACTTGAACGCCGACAAAAATGTTTCCTGCGCCAGATCCTCAGCCTCGGCTCGATTCCCGACCATCCGGTACGCGAGATTCACGATGCTTGAGGCATGCCGATCGATCAGTTGCCCGAAGGCCTCCTGATCCTGCTTGAGGCTGCGCGCCACCAGCTGAGCGTCGTCAGGCCCTTCTCGCGCTTCCAATGGCATCATCCGCTCCACTCACCCGACCTGACTGCCACC
>WBZP01003277.1_pt1 | contig 17719 bp, 17 predicted proteins | sample 5204301 | NCBI WGS metagenome assembly WBZP01 (sample SAMN12412401, study PRJNA552823) | activated sludge metagenome | isolation source: activated sludge from nitrification reactor of wastewater treatment plant... | place: USA: Pennsylvania | collected 2017 | reverse complement strand
GCTGGTGCTTTGGCTGGACGGCGCGCGCCCCGGCCATGTCGTGTGGCTGGCCTGGGCCTATGGCACCGGCTGGATGGGGGCCGGGGTCTGGTGGCTGTTCATCAGCATGCACCGCTACGGTGGCCTGGCAGCGCCGCTGGCAGCGGCTGCGGTGCTGTTGCTGGCCGCGCTGCTGGCCCTGTTCCTGGCCCTGGCGCTGGGCGCATTTGCTCGCTGGCGCCGCGGCACGCCCTGGGACGCGTTGCTGTTTGCGGCACTGTGGCTGCTGGCGGAACTGGCGCGTGGCCAGTGGTTCACCGGCTTCCCGTGGCTGGCTTCTGGCTATGCGCAGCTGGAATCCCCCTTGGCCGGTCTGGCACCCTGGGTGGGTGTGTACGGCATGGGGGCGGTTGCCGCCGGCAGCGCGGCTGCACTGGCAACGTTCTGGTGCCGAGCGGGTGGTGGCCGGCAGGTCTGGGCGTTGGGGGTTGCGGGTGTCTGCTGGGTGCTCGCCGTGCTGCTGCCCGGCAGCTTCACGCGCTCGGCTGGCGAGATCAGCGTGACGCTCCTGCAGACCAACGTCAGCCAGGACGAGAAGTTCGCCACCGAGCACATGCCGCAGACCCTGGCATGGGTGGGTCGTGAACTGGTGGCATCCCAGGCCGACCTGGTGCTGGCGCCCGAGACGGCCGTACCCCTGCTGCCGGGGCAACTCGAGGACTTTGCGCCCGGCTACTGGGCTTCCCTGCAGGCCTACTTCGCGGCGCCTGGCCGGGCGGCGCTGGTGGGCGTCCCGCTGGGCGATTTCGACCAGGGCTATACCAACTCGGTGGTCGGCCTGTCGTCCCAGGGCGATGGCTACCGCTACGACAAGTGGCACCTGGTGCCTTTCGGCGAGTTCATCCCCTACGGCTTTCGCTGGTTCACGAACCTGATGAACATCCCGCTGGGTGACTTCGCGCGCGGCGTGCCCAACCCGCCTTCGTTTGCCGTGGCCGGCCAGCTCGTAGGCCCCAACATCTGCTACGAGGACCTGTTCGGCGAGGAACTGGCGCGTCGGTTCGTCGACGCGGCGCAGGCGCCGACCGTGCTGGCCAATGTCAGCAACATGGGATGGTTCGGTGACAGCAGCGCCATCGTCCAGCACCTGAACATCTCGCGCATGCGGGCGCTGGAACTTCAGCGTCCGCTGATCCGCGCCACCAACACGGGCGCCACGGCCGTGGTCGACCACCGCGGCCAGGTGCGCGCCGAGCTGGCGCCTCACACCCGCGGCGTGCTGCGGTCCAGCGTGCAGGGCCGCGAAGGATTGACACCCTATGCATGCTGGGCGGCACGGTTTGGCCTCTGGCCGCTGTGGGTGCTGGCGCTGTCGGCCGTGGCCTGGTGCACCACGCGGCGCGCCAGGCGTGACCCTGTGGGTGGCCAGGCCAGGTCGTTGTAGGCTGGCGTCAAAGGGTACTGGGCCGGGTGCCCTTTGCGGCACTGCAGCATGGCACGCCTCGCTCGCGGGCGAATGGCCGCCTTTGTCCGCGCACGCTCAACACACGCCGGCCAGGCGGCACAGCTGCGCCGAGTCCAGCCAGCACTCGCCACGCAGGGCTGCCACGGTCTGCAGGGGTGGCGTCGTCATCGAGCCTTCTCCGGATGCAGGCGTTCGGCCTCGGCGGCGGCCACCTTGCGCGCGTCGAAGTCACGCAACTCGGTTGCCATCTGTTCGTACAGACGACGAGCGCGCGGATCAAAGGCACTGGGCAGCAGCACGCGGAGTTGCAGCTCCAGATCACCTGGCGTTCGCGCCGGCAGTCCCTTGCCGCGCACGGTGATGCAGCGACCGCCTTGTGCACCTTCTGGCACCCGCACCTTGAGCGTGGAGCCATCGGGCAAGGTCACCGGCACGACGGCGCCCAGTGCGGCCTCCCAGGGCGCCAGTGGCAGCTCGGCGATCAGGTCGGCACCATCGACGCGGAAGCGGGGGTGCGGGTTGAAGCGCACTTCCAGCAGCAGGTCACCCGGCGGCTCGCCGCCAAGGCCTGGCCCGCCCTGTCCGGCCAGGCGGATCAGCTGCCCGGCCTTGACCCCGGCCGGGATGCTGACTTCCAGCGTGCGTTCGGCAAGCCGGACCCGGCCCTGTGCATCCAGCCGCGGCACGCGAAGCGACACGACGCGGCGGGCGCCCCGCCAGGCGTCTTCGATGTCGAGCAGGATCTTGGCGTGGTGGTCTTCGCCGGACGCGCGCAGGCCGCTTGCGCGGCCACCGGGCGCACCGCTGGCTGCAGGTCCAGGCGAGCGATGGCCCATGCGGGCAAAGAGCTCGGCGAAGAAGTCGCTGTAGTCGTCATCCTGCGAGCCCGGCGGCGCCCTCGTGAACTCGAAGCCCGCATCCCAGTCCGGCGGCGGTGTGAAGCGCTCGCCGGCACGATGGCCCTGACCAATGGCGTCGTAGGCCGCACGCCGTTCGGGGTCGGACAGCACCGTGTTGGCCTCGTTGATCTCGCTCATGCGCGCCGCGGCGCCGGGCTCCTTGCTGACGTCGGGGTGGTACTTGCGCGCCAGCTTGCGGTAGGCCCTGCGGATGTCGTCGGCGCTGGCGTCGTGGGCCACACCCAGCACCTCGTAGTAGTCCTTGAACTGCACGGCTCGGGTCCTCCGTGCCTGGCATGTGGTGGCGCCGTCGCGGCTTGCAAGTGGCCCTTGAAATGTGCAGCGCGGAGCCTAGATATCCATCGTTCACGAGCGGCAGGCCGCGGGGGCCTGCGCCGGCAACTCCCAACGATGGAGGTCAACACCATGTACCGCAGCCTGTTCGGCGACGACCTGTTCGCCCAGATGGACCGCCTGCAACGCCAGATGCAGCAGGCCTTCGAACTGAACTCACCCAGCATCCGTGGCCTGGCCGGCGGATTCCCGGCCGTCAATGTCGGCTACACGCCGAGCTCGACCGAGATTTACGCCTTCGTGCCGGGTGTGGACCCGGCGCAGATCGAGGTCACGCTCAATCGTGGTGTGCTCTCGATCAGCGGCCAGCGCGAGCTCAGCCGCAAGGGCGCCGACGCCAAGCTCACGCTGCACGGAAGTGAACGTTTTGAGGGCCGGTTCCACCGTGTGCTGGCCCTGCCCGATGACAGCGACCCGGGTGCGGTGCAGGCTGACTGCCGCGATGGCGTGCTGCACATCAGCGTCAAACGTCGCGAAGCCGCCCAGCCGCGCCGTATCGAAATCCAGTGAACCGCAACACATCGAATCAAGGAGCGACATCATGAACACCTCCACAACCCAACAAGCCAGGACCCCCACGCCGGCCGAACGCGACGAGCGCACGCTGCTGCCCCCGGTGGACGTGGTCGAAGACGCCACCGGCATCACGCTGCATGCCGACCTGCCGGGGGTCAGCCGGGAACGGCTGAATCTGCGCGTCGAGGGCGACACACTGTCCATTGAAGGCGAGCTGTCGCTGGCCGTGCCGCAGGACATGCGGGCCGGCCATGTCGAGGTGCAGGCACCGCGCTATCGCCGCAGCTTCACCCTCAGCAAGGAGCTCGACGCCGGCCAGATCGGCGCCGAATTGAGCCAGGGCGTGCTGCGTGTGCGCATCCCCAAGGCCGAGCATGCGCAGCCCCGGCGCATCGAGGTAATGGCAGCCTGAGCGGGAACCCGGGCCGGCTCGGTGGCGGAGGCCCACGAGCCGGCTCGGCGCCCGACAGGCGAAGGCCCGGCACGCCCCGTAAACTCAAAGGTTTTCGCGACACGGGCCGCTGCCGACATCATGCTGAGCTTCCAGCAACTCATCCTCAAGCTGCAGAGCTACTGGGACGCCCGCGGTTGCGCGCTGCTGCAGCCCTATGACATGGAAGTCGGCGCTGGCACCAGCCACACCGCGACCTTCCTGCGCGCCCTGGGTCCCGAGCCCTGGAAGGCCGCCTACGTGCAGCCCAGCCGCCGCCCCAAGGACGGACGCTATGGCGACAACCCCAACCGGCTGCAGCACTACTACCAGTACCAGGTGGTGCTCAAGCCGGCGCCGGCCGACATCCTGGAGCTGTATCTCGGCAGCCTGGAAGCGCTGGGTTTCGACCTGCAGGTCAACGATGTGCGCTTTGTCGAGGACGACTGGGAGAACCCGACCCTGGGCGCCTGGGGTCTGGGCTGGGAGGTCTGGCTCAATGGCATGGAGGTGACGCAGTTCACCTACTTCCAGCAGGTCGGCGGCATCGACTGCAAGCCCATCACCGGCGAGATCACCTACGGCCTGGAGCGCCTGGCGATGTACCTGCAGGGCGTCGAAAACGTCTACGACCTGCAATGGACCGACACGCTCAAGTACCGGGACGTGTACCACCAGAACGAGGTCGAGCAGAGCACCTACAACTTCGAACACAGCGATGTGGACTTCCTGCTCGGCGCCTTCGGCGCGCACGAGAAGCAGGCCCGCTACCTGATGGAACAGCACTTGGCGCTGCCGGCCTACGAGCAGGTGCTCAAGGCCGCCCACACCTTCAACCTGCTGGACGCGCGCGGCGCAATCAGCGTGACCGAACGCGCCGCCTACATCGGCCGCATCCGCAACCTGGCGCGCGGCGTGGCGGCCAGCTACCTGGACAGCCGAGCGCGGCTGGGATTTCCGATGGCGCCCAGGCCCTGGGCCGACGAAGTGCTGGCGCAGCTGGCCCAGCCGGCGAGGAAGGCGGCCTGATGATGAACACCGCCAATTTGCTGGTTGAACTGCGGGTCGAAGAGCTGCCGCCCAAGGCGCTGAAGAGGCTGGGCGAGAGCTTTGCCGCGCTGGTGGCCGACAGCCTCAAGACCAGCGGCCTGTTGGTTGCCGAAAGCAGCGCCACACCCTACGCCACCCCGCGCCGCCTGGCGCTGCACCTGACCGGCGTGGCCGCCAAGGCGGCCGACCGCGCCACCCAGGTCAAGCTGATGCCGGTGAGCGTGGGCCTGGACGCGCAAGGTGCGCCGACACCCGCGCTGCTGAAGAAGCTCACCAGCCTGGGCCAGGGCGAGGCCGCGATGGCGCAGGTCCGGCGCGTGGGCCAGGGCAAGACCGAGACGCTGATGCTCGACAGCACCGTGCCAGGCGCCACCCTGGCCGAGGGCCTGCAGAAGGCGCTTGACGAGATGCTGACCCGGCTGCCCATCCCGAAGGTGATGCAGTACCAGTTGACCGATGGCTGGACGAGCGTCAACTTCGTGCGTCCGGCCCACGGCCTGGTGGCCCTGCACGGCCGCGACGTGGTACCGGTGGGCCTTCTTGGGCTGCAGGCCGGTCGCAGCACCCTCGGTCACCGTTTCGAAGCCACCGTGGCCAAGATCGAACTGCGCGATGCCGACAGTTACGCGCAGCAGCTGCGCGAACAGGGCGCGGTGGTGGCAAGCTTCGGCGAGCGCCGCGGCGAAATCGTGCGCCAATTGCAGGCGGCTGCCCAGGCCGCCGGGGATGGGCTTCATCCGATCGAGGACGAGGCGCTGCTGGACGAGGTGACGGCACTCGTCGAACGTCCCAACGTGCTCACGTGCGCCTTCGAGCGCGAGTTCCTGGCGGTGCCGCCGGAGTGCCTGATCCTCACGATGAAGGCCAACCAGAAATACTTTCCGCTGCTCGATGCCCAGGGACGGCTGACGCACCGGTTCCTGCTGGTCAGCAACATCGCGCCGGCCGACGCCAGCCGTGTGGTGCGGGGCAATGAAAGGGTGGTGCGCCCGCGTCTGGCCGACGCCAAGTTCTTCTACGACCAGGATCGCAAGCGGACGCTGGCCAGCCGCGTGGCGGGGCTGGCCAAGGTCGTCTACCACGGCAAGCTGGGCACGCAGGGTGAGCGCGCGCAGCGCGTGAAGGCCATCGGCCACGCCATCGTGCAACAGCTGCGCATGGCCACGCTGCCCTACACCGTGTCGGCGAGGGACGAGTTCGACGTGCTCGACAGCAAGGTGGCCGAAGCGGCCATGCTGGCCAAGGCCGACCTGCTGACCGACATGGTGGGCGAGTTCCCCGAGCTGCAGGGCGTGATGGGCGGCTACTACGCACGCCACGAGGGCCTGCGCGACGGCGTGGCCATCGCCATCGAAGACCACTACAAGCCGCGTTTTGCCGGCGACAGCCTGCCGCGCAACCACACCGGCACCGTGCTGGCCCTGGCCGACAAGCTGGAAACGCTGACCGGCCTGTTCGGCATCGGCCAGCTGCCCACCGGCGACAAGGACCCCTTCGCCTTGCGCCGCCATGCGCTGGGCGTGCTGCGCATCCTGATGGAACGAAACCTGCCTTTGCCCCTGCCGGCCCTGGTGGACGCCGCGCGCGCCAGTTTTGCCGAGGGCCTGCTGTCCCACGAGGGCGCGCGCGAGGCGTTGATGCACTTCATCGACGAGCGACTGGTCGGCCTGCTGCGCGAGCAAGGCTGGAGCGCGCAGGAAACCGATGCCGTGGTGGCGCTGCGCCCGGCCTGGGGCGAGATCCCCAGGCGCCTGGCGGCGGTGCGCGCCTTTGCCGCCTTGCCGGAAAGTGCCCCGCTGGCCGCTGCCAACAAGCGGGTGGGCAACATCCTGAAAAAGGCCGAAGGCGAAGGGGCCGCCAGCGTGAATGACGGCTTGCTTCACGAAGCTGCAGAACAAGGCCTGGCGGCGGCGGTGGCACGCATCGCCGCGCAGGCCGACGCAGCCTTCGACCGCGGCGACTACACCGCCAGCCTGCAGGCGCTGGCCGCGCTGAAGGCGCCGGTCGATGCCTTCTTCGACGGTGTGATGGTGAACGCCGAAGACCCGGCGCTGCGAGCCAACCGCCTGGCCCTGCTGGAAGGCTTGCACCGCGCGATGAACCGGGTGGCGGATCTCTCGCGCCTGGCCGTCTGAAAGGGACCGACATGTATGCCCTGAAGCTGGTGATCCTGGGGCGTGACGGCATCCTCAACCACTTCCGCGAGAACCACGTCACGGCGCCGGAGGAGTGGCGGCCCATACCGGGAGCCCTGGAGGCGGTGGCGCGGCTCAACCATGCCGGCTGGCACGTGGTGGTGGCGACCAATCAGTCGGGCATCGGCCGCGGCATGATCGACATGGCGGCCGTCAACGCGGTACACGCCCACATGAACCAGTTGCTGCAGGCCCAGGGCGGGCGTGTGGACGCGGTCTTCTTCTGCCCCCACACGCCGGAAGACGACTGCGAGTGCCGCAAGCCCAGGCCAGGCATGCTGCTGGACATCGGTCGCCGCTACGGTGTGGAGCTGGCCCAGGTGCCGATGGTCGGTGACACCCTGCGCGATCTGCAGGCCGCGCGCCACGCGGGCTGCCTGCCGCACCTGGTGCGTTCAGGGCGGGCGGCCGGCCTCAGCCCGGAGCATATTCAGTCCTTGCTGGCGCAAGTGCCCGGCGCGCAGGTGCACAACAGCCTGGCGGACTTCGTCGCCCACCTGTTGCCACGCGGCGAGGCGGCCGACACCTCGAGTGGCGCACTGCTTCGATGAGGTGGTCCTGGACGCTGCGATCGCTGCTGTTCATGGTCTGGCTGGCGCTGACGGTGGCGACCTGGAGCAGCCTGATGCTGGTCCTCTCGCTCTTCATGCGGGGTGAACGCCTGTACTGGGCCACGATGGTCTGGCTGCGCATGGCGATCTGGGGTGCGCGCGTTTTCTGCGGCGTGTACCACCGCGTGCACGGCCTGCACCATCTGCCGACGCAGGCGCAGCGGCAACAGGCCGTGGTACTGGCCGCCAAGCATCAGAGCGCCTGGGAGGCCTTTGCCTTTCCGACGCTGATGCCGCACCCGCTGGCCTATGTCTTCAAGCGCGAACTGCTGTGGATGCCCTTCTTCGGCTGGGCGATGGGCCGGCTGGACATGATCCACATCGACCGGCGCAAGCGCACCGAGGCATGGACCCGGGTGGCCGCGCAGGGCCGGCGATTGGCGGCCCAGGGCGTATGGGTGATCATGTTTCCCGAAGGCACTCGCACGGCCCGCGGCAGCCAGGGCACCTACAAGAACGGGGCCGCCCGGCTGGCCATCGAATGCGGCCTGCCCATCGTGCCCATCGCGGCCACGTCGGGCCGCTGCTGGCCGGCGCGCAGCCTGCTGCTGCGGCCCGGCCTGGTGGAGGTTTCAATCGGGCCACCGATAGCCAGCGCCGGGCGGCAGAGCGACGAACTGATGCGCGAAGTGCAAGGCTGGATCGAGACGGAGATGCGCCGGCTCGACCCGCAGGCCTACTGAAATCGCCGGGCCACGACGAGACGGCGCGCGGTGGATCGTCGCCACTAGAATGGCCGCCCATGCCGCCGAAGCCAGGGCCAATGGACGAACCGCAACAGCAGCTGTCGCTGTTCGACGACCCGCTGCCGCCTGCGCCGCGCGTGGCGGCAGTGCCGCCGCCGCTGCTCCCACCGGCACCCCGTCCGCCTGAAGGCTTCCAGCATCCGCGCGCCCAGCGCGAGATCGTGCTGGGCAGCCACCGCGTGGCCTATGAACTGCGCCGTGGGCGCCGTCGCAGCATCGGTTTCGTGATCGGCAGCGACGGCCTGAGCGTCAGCGCGCCGCGCTGGGTCGGCCTGTCCGATGTCGAAGCAGCGATGCGCGACAAGCAGGCCTGGATCCTGCGCAAGCTGCACGAGCAGCGCGAGCGTGCCCAGCGCCTGGCTGCAGCCAGGCTCGAGTGGCGCGACGGCGCCGGTATCCCGTTCCTCGGCGAAACCGTCATCCTGGTGCTGGACGCGCGCATCAGCGGTGCCCAGCTCAACACGGATGCGCAGGCCTTGCCCGGCGTGCCGCGCCTGACCCTGCACCTGGGCCTGCCGCACACGGCCCATCCGGACCAGATCCGCGACACCGTGCAGAGCTGGCTGCAGCGGCAGGCGCGGCGCATCTTTGAGGAACGTTGCGCCCGGTTCGCCCAGCGGCTGGGTGTGCGCATGCGGCGCCTGAGCCTGAGCTCGGCCAGCACGCGCTGGGGCAGCGCCAGCGCCGATGGTTCGATCCGCCTGAACTGGCGCCTGGTGCACTTCGGGCTGCCGGTCATCGACTACGTGGTGGCCCACGAACTGGCCCATCTGCGCGAGATGAACCACAGCCCGGCGTTCTGGGACGTCGTGCGCTCGGCCTTGCCCGAGTTCGAGCAGGCTCGGGGCCTGTTGCGGCACGAGGTTCTGCCGGCGCTGGAGTGACGGCCCCCCCGTTCGGGGGTGCCTTCAGAGAAGGATCCACCATCGGGAGGATGGGAAGACGGCGGCGGGCATCGCACACTCAAGGTCAGCGTTGTCATCATCAGCTTGGCGTTGGTCGCTTCGGGCTGGGAGGCCCGGTTGCACGGCGGCAGGGCGGCAGGGCGGGACGATCCCCGGCCTGCCGCCATTCCTGTTCGGTGGTGCGGCCTGCAGCCCTGGGCGGAGGTCGCGGTTTGTATATTCAGGGCTCCCGCCCCCCCGGTCACCCGAGCCTATCCCACCATGACCACCGCAGCGCGCACCGGTCAGACGCGCACCCACACCATCACCGAACTGGCGACCGAGTTCGACATCACGGCGCGTGCCATCCGCTTCTATGAGGACGTGGGGCTGCTCACGCCCCAGCGGGATGGCCGCCACCGCATCTACACGCAGCGCGACCGCACGCGACTGAAGCTCACCCTGCGCGGCAAGCGCCTGGGCCTGAGCCTGCAGGAGATCAAACAACTGGTGGACATGTACGACTCGCCGTCGGACACCACGCAGCAGCTGGCGGCCTTCATGGCCGTGCTGGGCCAACACCGCAAACTGCTGGAGCAGCAGCGCGAGGACATCGAGATTACGCTGGCCGAGATCGCACAGCACGAGGCGCGTTGCCGCAGCCTGCTGGCGGCCGCCACCAAGAAGCCCCGGCCGCCCAGGGTGTGACGGCCCCGGCGCGGCGCATCCGATAGGATTGACGTTTACGTAAACGTCAACCTGACTGAACCGCCCCGAGGAGATCCCCCATGAACCTGCCCGGCCTGAACTTCCAGCTCGGCAACGACATCGACGCGCTGCGCGATGCGGTGCGCGAATTTGCCCAGGCCGAGATCGCCCCGCTGGCGGCACAGGCCGACCGCACGGACCAGTTCCCGATGCCGCTGTGGCGCAAGATGGGCGAGCTGGGCGTGCTGGGCATCACCGTGCCCGAGGCCTATGGCGGCGCCGGCATGGGCTACCTGGCGCACATCGTCGCGATGGAAGAAATCAGCCGCGCCAGCGCCAGCATCGGCCTGAGCTACGGAGCGCACAGCAACCTGTGCGTGAACCAAATCAAGCGCAACGGCACCGAGGCGCAGAAGCGCAAATACCTGCCCAAGCTGATCAGCGGCGAACACGTCGGCGCGCTGGCCATGAGCGAGCCCGGGGCCGGCAGCGACGTGATCAGCATGAAGCTCAGCGCCGAGGACAAGGGCGGCTACTACCTGCTCAACGGCACCAAGATGTGGATCACCAACGGGCCGGATGCCGACACCATGGTGGTCTACGCCAAGACCGAGCCTGACCACGAAGGCCACCCCGCAGCGCCCGTCCACCACGCCGGGGGCGGCCGGGCGGCGGCCGGCGGCGCGCGCAGCATCACGGCCTTCATCGTCGAGAAGGGCATGCAGGGCTTCTCCACCGCGCAGAAGCTGGACAAGCTGGGCATGCGCGGCAGCCACACCGGCGAGATGGTGTTCCACAACGTCGAGGTGCCGGCCGAGCACATCCTGGGCCACGTCAACCGGGGTACCAAGGTGCTGATGAGCGGGCTGGACTTCGAACGTGCCGTGCTGGCCGCCGGTCCCATCGGCATCATGCAGGCGGTGATGGACAACGTGGTGCCCTACATTCATGACCGCAGGCAGTTCGGGCAGAGCATCGGCGAGTTCCAGCTCATCCAGGGCAAGGTGGCCGACATGTACACCGTGCTGCAGGCGGCGCGCGCCTTGTGCTACACCGTCGGCAAGAACCTGGATCTGCTCGGCAACGAGCATGTGCGGCAGATCCGCAAGGACTGCGCAAGCGTGATCCTGTGGTGTGCCGAGAAGGCCACCTGGATGGCCGGCGAGGGCATCCAGATCTTCGGCGGCAACGGCTACATCAACGACTACCCGCTGGGCCGCTTGTGGCGCGACGCCAAGCTGTACGAGATCGGCGCCGGCACCAGCGAGATCCGGCGCATGCTGATCGGTCGCGAGCTGTTTGCGGAGACGATGTGAATGCACTCGCGATCTGGCTTCCTGCCCGGTAGGACGACATGAGCACTGAACTGGACGAACTCTTCGCCCGCAACCGTGATTGGGCGGCCACGACTGACGCCCGCGAGCCCGGATTCTTCACCCGGCTGCTGCAGCAGCAGACCCCGCAGTACCTGTGGATCGGCTGTGCCGACAGTCGCGTGCCGGCCAACGAGCTGGTCGGGCTGCTGCCGGGCGAGCTGTTCGTGCACCGCAACGTGGCCAACCTGGCGGTGCATTCCGACCTCAACGCGCTGTCGGTGATCCAGTACGCGGTGGATGCGCTGAAGGTGCGCCACATCATCGTGGTCGGCCACAGCAACTGCGGTGGCGTGCGCGCGGCAATGACCAACCAGCGTGCCGGCCTGGTGGACAACTGGCTGCGCCACGTCAAGGACGTGCGCGACGCCAACGCCCGCTTCCTGGCCGGGCTGCACGAAAGCCTGCAGGTCGATGCGCTCGTCGAGCTCAACGTGCTGGCGCAGGCGCGCAACGTGTGCCACACCACCGTGGTGATCGACGCCTGGCAGCGTGGCCAGAGCGTGGTCCTGCACGGCTGGGTCTACGGCTTGCACAACGGCCTGTTGCAGGATCTTGGCTTCACCGTGGCCACCGAGGATCAGGTCGACCCGGCCTACCAGGCGGCGCTGGAGCGGCTCCAAGGGCGCTGGCGTGAACGCCAGGCCAGCTTCACGGCGTGAACGACCGACCAAGAGGGCGAGCATCGCGATGTTCCCGCACAAGCTGACGGATAGCCACGCCTTCGACATCGCCCAGGCGCTGATCGACGGCTTCAACCGCCACTACTGGTTGTTCCGCGAGACCAGTGCCGCCGCCAAGCGCCGCTTCGAACAGGCGGACTGGCATGGCCAGCAACGCGCCCAGGCCCAGCGCATCGAGTATTACGACCAGCGCGTCAACGAGGCCGTGCAGCATCTGCAAGGCCGGTTCGACATCCCGGCTCTGTCGGCCGATACCTGGCAGCAGGCCAAGCTGCACTACATCGGCCTGCTGACCGACCACCACCAGCCCGAACTGGCCGAGACCTTCTTCAACTCCGTCACCGTCAAGCTGCTGCACCACGGCTACTTCAGGAACGACTTCATCTTCGTGCGCCCGGCGGTCAGCACCGAGTACATCGAGGACGACGCGCCGGGTTCGACGCCCACCTACCGCGCCTACTACCCGACCAAGGAGAACCTGCACGAGACCTGGGCGCGCATCATCCACAACTTCCAGCTCGAGGTGGAGTTCGAGGACCTGCACCGCGACGTGGACCACGTCGTGCAGGCAATGACATCCGAACTGGGCGGCCTGCGGCCGCGGGCCAATTTCCAGATCCAGGTGCTGTCCAGCCTGTTCTACCGCAACAAGGCGGCCTACCTGGTCGGCAAGATCATCAACGGCTTCGTCGAATCCCCCCTGGCGCTGCCCATCCTGCATGGACCCGATGGCCGTCTGGTGATCGACGCCGCGCTGTTCGGTGAGGACGATCTGCTGCTGATCTTCAGCTACGCCCGCGCCTACTTCATGGTGGAGATGGAGATCCCGTCGGCCTATGTGCACTTCCTGCGCGGCCTGATGCCCCGCAAGCCCCGGGCCGAGCTCTACAACAGCCTGGGCCTGCAGAAACACGGCAAGAACCTCTTCTACCGCGACTTCCTGGCCCACCAGCGGCACAGCAGCGACCAGTTCCGCATCGCGCCGGGCATCAAGGGCATGGTCATGCTGGTGTTCGACCTGCCGTCGTTTCCCTACGTGTTCAAGGTCATCAAGGACTTCTACCCTTCGCAGAAGGAGACCACCCGCGAGCAGATCAAGGGCAAGTACCTGGTGGTCAAGCGGCACGACCGTGTGGGCCGAATGGCCGATACCCTGGAGTACAGCAACGTGGCCTTCCCGCGCCACCGCTTCGAGCAGGAACTGGTCGACGAGCTCAAGCGCTTCTGCGGCAGCCTAGTCGAGGAGGATGGCGAGTCCATCGTCATCCGGCACCTGTACATCGAGCGGCGCATGATCCCGCTCAACATCTACCTGCAGGAGGCCTCGCCAGAACAGATGGTGCACGTGGTGGTCGAGTACGGCAATGCCATCCGGGACCTGGTGTCGGCCAACATCTTTCCCGGCGACATGCTGTGGAAGAACTTCGGCATCACCCGCCATGGCAAGGTGGTGTTCTACGACTACGACGAGATCGAGTACCTCACCGACTGCAACTTCCGCCGCGTGCCCGAGCCCCGCAACGAGGAAGAGGAGATGAGCGGCGAGATCTGGTACACCGTAGGCCCCAAGGACGTGTTCCCGGAGACCTTTGGTCCCTTCCTGCTGGGCAACCCCCAGGTGCGCGAGATCTTCATGGCCCACCACGCCGAGCTGCTGGACGCCGCCTTCTGGCAAGGCCACAAGGAACGCATCCTGGCAGGCCACGTGCACGATGTATTCCCCTACGAACCGTCCAAGCGGTTCAGCAACCGTCGGGCGGTCTGACGCCCCCAACAGCATTCAGGAGCCCGGCATGTCCGACCCCATCGTCATCGTATCCGCCACCCGCACGCCCATTGGTGGCCTGCTGGGTGACTTTGCCAGCCTCGCCGCCTGGGAACTGGGGGCCGTGGCCATCCAGGCCGCGGTCGCACGCGCCGGCGTGGCGGGCGATGCGGTGGACGAAGTGCTGTTCGGCAACTGCCTGATGGCCGGGCAGGGCCAGGCGCCGGCGCGCCAGGCCATGCGCCGGGCCGGCCTGCCCGACAGCACCGGCGCGGTGACGCTGACCAAGATGTGCGGCAGCGGCATGCGCGCCATCATGTTCGCGCACGACATGCTGGCCGCCGGCAGTGCCCGCGTGATGGTGGCCGGCGGCATGGAAAGCATGACCAACGCACCGCACCTGGTCTTTGCGCGCAAGGGCGTCAAGTACGGCGCAGCGCAGCTCTTCGACCACATGGCCATCGACGGCCTGGAGGACGCCTATGAACGTGGCAAGGCGATGGGCGTGTTTGCCGAACAGTGTGTCGACAAGTACCGCTTCACGCGCGAAGCTCAGGACCAGTTTGCCATCGCCTCCACCACCCGCGCCAAGCTGGCCAACGAGGATGGCAGCTTCGACTGGGAAATGGCGCCGGTGGCGCTGCCCGGCAAGGGTGGCCAAGCCATCGTCAAGTGGGACGAACAGCCCTTCAAGGCCAAGCTGGACAAGATCCCCGGCCTCAAGCCCGCGTTCAAGAAGGACGGCAGCATCACCGCGGCCAACGCATCCAGCATCAGCGATGGTGCCGCCGCGCTGGTGCTGGTGCGCGAGAGCACGGCGCTGCAGATGGGCCTCACGCCCATCGCCCGCATCGTCAGCCACGCCGTGCACGCGCAGGCACCCGAGTGGTTCGCCACCGCGCCGGCCGGCGCCATCCGCAAGGCACTGGCCAGGGCCGGCTGGTTGCCGGGCCAGGTGGATCTGTGGGAGGTCAACGAGGCCTTTGCCGCGGTGACGATGGCCGCGATGGACGAGTTCAAGCTCCCGCACGAGATCGTCAACGTGCATGGCGGCGCCTGCGCCCTGGGTCACCCGATCGGCGCCAGCGGCGCGCGCATCGTCGTCACGCTGCTGGGCGCGCTGCGCAAGCGCGGCGCCCGGCGCGGCGTGGCATCGCTGTGCATCGGTGGTGGCGAAGCCACGGCGGTGGCCGTCGAGATGCTGTGACCGGCCTGCTGCCGGGCCCCGGTGATGCCGCCGTGTTCGCGGCGGCGGTCTTCGTGCTCAACGCGACGCCGGGGGTGGACTTCCTGCTCACCGTCAGCCGCACCCTGCAAGGGGGTGCGCGCGCCGGCATCGCGGCGGTGGCGGGCATCAACGCCGGTTGTGTGCTGCACGCGCTGGCGGCGGCCTTCGGGCTGGCGGCACTGCTGGCGGTGCACCCCGGCGCGTTTAAGCTCATTCAGTGGGCCGGTGCAGCCTTCCTGGTCTGGCTGGGCGTCGGAATGCTGCGCCAGGCCTGGCGTGGCGGCGGCTTGCCGGCCGTGGCCGAGTCGCGCGTCGTGCCGGCGCAAAGCCGCTGGGCCGACTTCCGCGTCGGCCTGCTGACCAATGTGCTGAACCCCAAGGTGGCCCTCTTCTTCCTGGCCTTCCTGCCGCAGTTCGTGCCGGCTGCTTCGCCCAGCAAGACCGTTTCCTTCCTGCTGCTGGGCCTGTGGTTCGTGGTGCAGGGCGGCCTCTTTTCGCTGGCCCTGGTGGTGCTGGCGACACAGCTGGCACGCCTGGGCAGCAGCGGCCCGCTTCGGCGTGCACTGCAGGCCTTGGGGGGGCTGCTCTTCATCGGCCTGGCGCTGCGCCTGCTGCGCGAACGTCCGGTCGGTGTTTAGCCCGTCAGCAGGCCATACTGCGCAGACCAGGGGCAAGCCACAATGGACACCATGCACATCCTCATCATCGGGGCCTCGCGCGGCCTGGGACTTGAATTTGTTGCGCAATACCGCGCCGCCGGCGCGGCCGTGACGGCCACCGCGCGCGACGACGCCGGGTTGCTGCGCATCCAGGCGCTGGGCGCCAAGGCGCTGCGGCTGGACGTGGCCGACGCCGTCAGCGCTTCGGGTCTGGCCTGGCCCATCGATGGCGAGGTCTTCGACACGGTGATCGTCAACGCCGGCGTCTACGGCCCGCGTACCAGCGGCCTGCAGACGCCGAGCCAGAGCGACTTCGATGCGGTGATGCATACCAACGTGCTGGGCCCGATGCGCGTGCTGCCGCAACTGGTGGAGTCGCTGGCGCCGGGGGCGCGGGTGGCGGTGATCTCCTCGCGCATGGGGGCGATCGGCCAGCGGGGCTCATCCTCGGGCTGGCTCTACCGCGCCTCGAAGGCGGCGCTCAATTCGGTGCTCAAGGACGTTTCGCTGGTGCTGGCCGGCCAGGCCGTCTGCGTGGCCCTGCACCCGGGCTGGGTGCGCACCGACATGGGCGGCGCCGGGGCCGACCTGGCGGTGCCGGATGCGGTGGCGGACATGCGCCGTACGCTGGCCGCGCTGACGGCGGCGGACAACGGCGGCTTCTTCAACCACGACGGTCAGGCACTGGCCTGGTGATGCGCGGCCGGCCCGACCAGGAGACACCCGATGTTGCTCAGCGAAGACCACCGTGCCGTGCAAGACGCTGTGCGCAGCTTCGTGCAGGCCGAGATTGCCCCGCACGCCGCCGCCTGGGACAAGAGCCACGCATTCCCGTCCGCGCAACTGCGTGGGCTGGCCGCACTGGGCTGCTACGGCGTGGCCGTGCCTGCCGAGTGGGATGGCGCCGGGCTGGACTACCTGGCGCTGGCGCTGATCCTGGAAGAGATCGCCGCCGGCGACGGCGCCACCAGCACCGTGATCAGCGTCAACAACTGCCCGGTGTGCAGCATCCTGATGGCCTTCGGCAACGCCGAGCAGAAGAAACGTTTTCTCAAACCGCTGGCGCGCGGCGAGATGCTGGGCGCGTTCTGCCTGACCGAGCCGCACGTGGGCAGCGAAGCCGGCGGCCTGAAGACCACCGCGGTGCGCGAGCGCGACCACTACGTGCTCAACGGCGTCAAGCAGTTCATCACCAGCGGCAAGAACGGCGACCTGGCGATCGTGATGGCCGTCACCGACAAGGCCGCCGGCAAGAAGGGCATCAGCGCCTTCGTCGTGCCCACGGCCACGCCGGGCTACACGGTGGCGCGGCTGGAAGACAAGATGGGCCAGCACGCCAGCGACACGGCGCAGATCCTGTTCGACAACTGCCGTGTCCCGGTGGAGTTCCTGCTGGGTGAAGAGGGCATGGGCCTGAAGATCGCGCTTTCCGGGCTGGAGGGTGGGCGTATCGGCATCGCCAGCCAGAGCGTGGGCATGGCGCGGGCCGCATTCGGCGCTGCGCTGGCCTACAGCAAGGAGCGCACGAGCTTCGGCCAGCCCATCTTCAACCACCAGGCGGTGCAGTTCAAGCTGGCCGAGATGGCCACGCAGGTGGAGGTGGCGCGGCAGATGATCTGGCACGCCGCCAGCCTGAAGGATGCGCGCCAGCCCTGCCTGAAAGAGGCCGCGATGGCCAAGCTCTTTGCCAGCGAGATGGCCGAGCGTGTGTGCTCCGATGCGATCCAGGTTTTCGGCGGCTACGGTTATGTCAGCGACTTCCCGGTCGAACGCATCTATCGCGATGTGCGCGTGTGCCAGATCTACGAAGGCACGAGCGAGGTGCAGAAGATCCTGATCGGGCGGGCGCTGACATGAGAGAGTGCCCTTGCCGGGTGCCCCGCGCGGCTTCAATCGAAACGGGTGAGCTTGTTCTCCTGCAGGACTCGCGCATAGGTTTGCCCTGAGGCCAGGCTCTCGCCAAACCCCACCAGATAGAGGTTCCTGGCAAACAACAGCGGGTCCTGGGCCATGCCGGTCAGCTGGGTGCGTCGGGCCATGGCCTGGGTGTTCGCCCGGGGCGGCTTGTGCTTGTCCTGCGGCTGGTTTCCCGGCGGGCCGTCGGCTTGGCCGTAGTGTTCGATCCACTCGCACCATTGCCGACCTGCGTCGGCCATGTCGGTGGCCGTGTTGAA
>WBZP01003275.1_pt1 | contig 17722 bp, 14 predicted proteins | sample 5204301 | NCBI WGS metagenome assembly WBZP01 (sample SAMN12412401, study PRJNA552823) | activated sludge metagenome | isolation source: activated sludge from nitrification reactor of wastewater treatment plant... | place: USA: Pennsylvania | collected 2017 | reverse complement strand
GGTCGGCGGGAATCTCGGCCAGCCGCGGGGCGGATCTATCCTTGTCCGCGAGCTGGGGGGCCTCTTCCAGCGGCCAGTCGATGCCGATGGCGGGATCGTTCCAGAGGACGCTGAACTGGGTCTCGGGGTGATAAAAGTCGGTGCACTTATAGACAAAGAGCGCCTCGGGACTCAGCACCAGATAGCCATGGGCGAGGCCCGGGGGGACATAGAGCTGACGATGGTTGTCGGCGGAGAGATTGACCCCCACCCAGCGTCCGAAACAAGGCGAGCCGCGACGGATATCCACCGCCACGTCGAAAACCTCCCCTTGCAGCACCTGTACCAGCTTGCCCTGGGCATAGGGGTGCTGAACATGCAATCCACGTAATACGCCACGGCTGGAATGGGCCAGATTGTCCTGGACGAATCCCCGGGGCATGCCGGCCTGGGCATAGCGTTCGACCTGCCAGGTCTCCATGAAATACCCCCGCGCATCGCCGAACACCCTGGGCTCCAGGATGAGCACACCGGGGATGGTGGTTTCCATGATCTTCATGGGCGACCACGCTGCCGCAGCAGATCCAAGAGATAGCGGCCATAGCTGTTCTTGCTCATGGCCTCTCCCAGCACGCGGAGCTGTTCCGCCGAGATCCAGCCATTGGTGAAGGCCACCTCCTCCGGGCAACAGATCTTGAGCCCCTGTCGCTGTTCGATGGTCTCGATGAAACTGCTAGCGAGCAATAGGGAGTCATGGGTGCCGGTATCCAGCCAGGCGATACCCCGCCCGAGCTTCTCCAAGCGCAGATTCCCCTGTTCGAGGTAGAGCCGGTTGAGGTCGGTGATCTCCAGTTCGCCGCGATCGGAAGGCTGTAACCGCGCGGCGAGATCACAGACCTGATGGTCGTAGAAATAGACCCCGGTGACGGCGTAATGGGACTTGGGGTCTTGGGGTTTTTCCTCCAGACCGACGACCCGCCCATCGGCGTCGAACTCCGCCACGCCGTAACGCTCGGGGTCCTTCACCCGGTAACCGAAGATAGTGGCCCCCTGGGTCCGGCGGGCGGCGGCCCGCAACTGCTCGATGAGTCCATGACCATAGAAGATATTGTCGCCCAGGATGAGGCTGCAAGGCTGTCCAGCGGCGAAGTCACGCCCGATGAGAAAGGCCTGGGCCAGGCCTCCGGGTTCGGGTTGCTCGGCATAGTGGATCTGGATGCCCCATTGGGCACCATCTCGAAGCAAGTCCCGGAAGGCGGTTTTATCCCGCGGCGTGGTGATGACCAGCACCTCCCGGATACCGGCCATCATCAGGATCGCCAGGGGGTAATACACCATCGGCTTGTCGTAGATAGGAAGAAGCTGCTTGCTGACCGAGATGGTCAGGGGATGCAGCCGGGTGCCGGAACCGCCGGCGAGGATGATGCCTTTGGAAATCGCCATGGATCAGTCTCGCTTGCTCCTGCCATCGGCCAATCCGAGCCGGCCACCATCGTAGCTGGCCTTGGCCCGTACCCGGTGGCACCAATCCTGGTGCTGGAGATACCAGCTCAGGGTACGCCGCAGACCGCTGTCGAAACTCTCCCGAGGAACCCAACCCAGCTCCCGCTTGAGCTTGGAGGCGTCGATGGCATAGCGGCGATCATGCCCGGGTCGGTCGGGCACGAAGGTCTTAAGGCTCGCATGGGGATACCAGGGCGAATCCGGCACCAGCTCGTCCAGGGCGGCACAGAGGGCATCCACCACCTGGAGATTGGTACGTTCGCTGTCGCCGCCGACGTTGTAGACCTCTCCCGGACGCCCCGCCTCGAGAACGCGCCAGATCGCCCGACAGTGATCCTCCACATACAACCAGTCGCGCACGTTACCGCCGTCGCCATAGATGGGTAGGGGCTTGCCGACCAGGGCATTGGCGATGAAGAGCGGGATCAGCTTTTCGGGGAACTGGTAGGGCCCGTAGTTGTTGGAGCAATTGGTGGTGAGGGTGGGCAGACCATAGGTGTGATGCCAGGCGCGAACCAGATGATCGGAGGCGGCCTTGGAGGCCGAGTAGGGGGAATTGGGCGCGTAGGGGGTGGTCTCGCTGAACCGCCCCTCGGCCCCCAGCGAGCCATAGACCTCGTCCGTCGACACATGCAGGAAACGAAACCGCTGTCGCTCCTCACTGGGTAACTCCGCCCAGTAACTCCGGGCGCTGTCGAGCAGATTGAAGGTGCCGCGGATATTGGTCTCGATAAAGGCCGCTGGGCCATCGATGGAGCGATCCACATGGCTTTCCGCGGCGAAGTTGACCAGGAACCTTGGCCGATAGGTTCTCAGTAGTTCCGCAACCAGCGCCTGATCACAGATATCGCCCTGAACGAAGACATGGCGGAGATCAGCCGCCAGATCTTCGAGGGTCTCCAGGTGCCCGGCATAGGTCAGTTTGTCCAGGGTGACGACCCGACGGACATTCGGCAATCCAAGGACGAAATGGACGAAATTGCCACCGATGAAACCGGCGCCGCCGGTCACAAGCAGGGTGTCGTTCATGTCTGAGGACATTTAGAAAGGCACGTCATCATCCCAGGGGACATCGCCGCCTGGGGGCTCGGAAGCCGCGGGTTTCGGCCCCGGGGTCGAGGGCGCGGCTGGACGCGGTCGCTCGGCCATCGGCATCTCGCCGCCGGCGCGACTGTCGAGCATCTGCAGGTCGTTGGCGAGAATCTCGGTGGTATAGCGTTCCTGACCGCTGGCATCCTGCCATTTGCGGGTCTGCAAGCGACCCTCGATATAGACCTTGGAGCCCTTTTTCAGATATTCCCCGGCCACCTCGGCCAGCCGCCCCAGCAACACCACCCGGTGCCATTCGGTGTGATCCTGCCATTCGCCGGTTTGTCTATCTTTGCGCCCCTCGGTGGTGGCCACGGAGACATTGGCCATGGCCGCCCCGCTGGGACTGTATCTCACTTCTGGATTCTGACCGAGATTGCCGATCAGGATGACCTTGTTGATGCCTCGCGCCATACTCCTCTCCTGAATAAATAGTAAAAAGGTTAAGAATCAAGCCGCCGGAGCGAAATGGATCAGGCTCTGGGCTCCGGCACGGCAAAATCGAGCAGAAGTTCTTCGTTCAAGATCTTGGCATCGACCTTCAGATAGGCGGTGGGATCGCCAACCACCACCACGGCTTCGGTTACTCCGGGGATGGCCGACAGCCGGCCCGCCAATTCCCGCGCCCGGGCGGCATCTCCGACCTCGCCGATATGGAGCAGACGACTGGCCTGCGCCCCTGGAGGTTGCATGCCCAAGGCCACCAGCCACCAGATGAACACCAGCATCGCCCCGAACCAGAACAGGGCCCCCGTCCCGGCATGGCCCTGTATCCAACCACCCCAAACACCGCCGAGAAAGACACCGAGAAACTGGGTGGTGGAATAGATCCCCATGGCCGTCCCCTTGGCATCCGCCGGCGCCAATCTGGAGACCAGCGAGGGGAGGGTCGCCTCCAACAGATTGAAGGCGGTAAAAAACAGCAAGAGGGCACCGACCAGGATCAAAAGGCCATGCTCTCCCTGGCTCAGGGCGGCTTGGGCCGGGATGAGCGCCGCAATGGCGCCGATGAAAACGGCCTTGAGCCTTCCACGCCGTTCCGCCTGAATGATGAAGGGCAGCATCAGAGCAACGGATACCAGCAGCACCGGCAAATAGACCCACCAGTGATGGACTGTATCCAGGTGCCGCGAAAGCATCACTGGCAAAGCCACCCAGTTGGCCGTGAGCACGGCATGCAACACCAGGATCCCCAGGTTGAGGCGCAGCAGTTGGCCGTTCAGCAGCACCCGGACCAACTGAGCCGGAATGGTCTCCGCATCCCGATGGATACTGTTCTGTATAGGAGTGGGCACCCGGACATAGAGGACCCAGAGCCCCAACATGGCCAGCACCGCGATGAGGGCGAAGATGCCAGGCACGCCGATCAGGTGATCGACGATGGGAGCGCTTACCAGGGCGATCGCGAAGGAGGCCCCGATACTCATGCCGATCAGCGCCATCGCCTTGGTACGCTGTTCCTCCCGGGTGAGATCGGCGGCCAGGGCCATCACCGGTCCGGAGATAGCGCCGGCGCCCTGGATGGCGCGACCGATGATGACCCCCGTCATACTGGTGGACAAGGCAGCGACCACCGAGCCCAGGGCAAAGATCGACAATCCGAGGGCGATCACGGGCTTGCGCCCGAAGCGGTCAGAGGCCAGGCCGAAGGGGATCTGTAGGATCGCCTGAGACAGGCCGTAGATGCCGATGGCCAACCCCACCAGGGCCGGGGTGTAACCGACCAGCCCCTGGGCGTAGAGGGCGAACACCGGCAGGATCATGAACAAGCCGAGCATGCGCAGGGAGAAGAGTCCGGCCAGGGAAATCGCCGCCCGCCGCTCGGTGGGATTCATGCCACCACCAGCTTGTTTAGCCAACCGCATCCAGGATCCTTTGCCCTGCCATGAAAAGAGGCCGTATATTATCAGGTTGATCCGCGCCCGGTTAATCGTATGGAATCAATACGCATCCGTGGGGCCCGCACCCACAACCTGAAAAACATCGACCTCGACCTACCGCGAAACAAACTCATCGTCATCACGGGTTTGTCCGGCTCCGGCAAGTCATCCCTGGCCTTCGACACCATCTTCGCCGAGGGGCAGCGGCGCTATGTCGAATCCCTTTCCGCCTATGCCCGTCAGTTTCTCTCGGTGATGGAGAAACCGGACGTCGATCTGATCGAGGGGCTTTCGCCGGCCATCGCCATCGAGCAGAAGACCACTTCCCACAATCCCCGCTCCACCGTGGGCACCATCACCGAGATCCATGACTATCTCCGGCTGCTCTTTGCCCGGGTGGGAACGCCCCGCTGCCCCGAGCACGGAGTGGATCTGGAGGCCCAGACCATCAGCCAGATGGTGGATCAGGTGCTCGCCTTGCCCCAGGACAGCAAGCTGATGGTGCTGGCCCCGGTCGTCAGCGACCGCAAGGGGGAGCATCAGCGGGTGCTGCAGGAACTTCATGCCCAGGGCTTCATCCGGGCGCGCATCGACGGCGAGATCCAGGAACTCGACAACCTCCCCAACCTGGATCAGAACAGGAAACACCGGGTGGAGGTAGTGGTGGACCGCTTTCGGGTGCGCCCGGATCTGGCGCTCCGCCTGGCCGAGTCCTTCGAGACCGCCCTGCGCCTCGCTGAGGGCATCGCCCGGGTGGCCTGGATCGAGGGTGATGGGGATGAACTCCTGTTCTCCGCCCGCTTCGCCTGCCCCCATTGCGGCTACAGTCTGTCCGAACTCGAACCCCGACTCTTTTCTTTCAACAATCCCGCTGGTGCCTGTCCGGCTTGCTCCGGACTTGGCCAGCGGGAATTCTTCGATCCCGAGCTGATCGTCGCCCATCCTCACCTCAGTCTGGCTGCCGGCGCCATCCCCGGCTGGGATCGCCGCAACAGCTATTACTTCCAGATGCTGCGCGCCCTGGGGCAACACTATGGGTTCGATCTGGAGGTCCCCTTCGAGGAGCTGTCCGAGCGAGCCAGACAGGTGCTACTCGAAGGTAGCGGCGAGGAATGCATCCAGTTCAGCTATTACGACGAACGCGGTCAACAGATCACCCGCTCCCATGCCTTTGAAGGGGTGGTGGCCAATTTCCGGCGTCGCTATCAGGAGACCAGTTCCATCGCCGTGCGGGAGGAACTCGGTAGGTATGTTTCCACCCAAGTTTGCCCGGAGTGCCGGGGCAGCCGTTTGAATCTGGGGGCACGCCATGTCTATGTCTCCGGCCACAGCCTTCCCCATATCTCCGGACTGGCGGTGGGAAAGAGTCTGGAGCTGTTCGACGCCCTGACCTTGCCGGGCAAGAAGGGGGAGATCGCCGCCAAGATTCTGCGTGAGATCCGGCAACGGCTGCAATTTCTGGTGGATGTCGGGCTCGATTACCTGACCTTGGAACGCAGCGCCGATAGCCTCTCCGGCGGCGAGGCACAGCGCATCCGCCTCGCCAGCCAGATCGGCGCCGGCCTGGTCGGCGTCATGTATATCCTTGACGAGCCCTCCATCGGCCTCCACCAGCGGGACAACGCCCGCCTCCTGCATACCCTGGTCCAGCTCCGCGACCTGGGCAACACGGTGATCGTGGTGGAGCATGACGAGGACGCCATTCGTCTCGCCGACCAGGTGGTCGACATGGGTCCCGGCGCCGGCGCCCATGGGGGACAGGTGGTGGCCCAAGGCACCGCGGCGGAGATCACCGCCCAGGCGGATTCCCTCACCGGGAAGTACCTCTCGGGCGAACTCAGCATCCCTCTGCCTCCGTCCCGTACCCCTTGGACGATGGATAAACAGCTCCTCATCCGCGACGCCAGCGGCAACAACCTGAAACACTTGGATGTCGCCATCCCGGTCGGGCTCATGACCTGCGTCACCGGGGTCTCGGGATCGGGAAAATCGACCCTGATCAACAACACCCTTTTCCCCATCGCCGCCGCCAGGTTGAACGGCGCCAAGACCGAAGCGGCCCCCTGTGGCGGGGTCCTGGGGCTGGAACATTTCGACCATGTGGTCGACATCGACCAAAGCCCCATCGGACGCACCCCGCGCTCCAATCCGGCCACCTATACCGGCCTCTTTACCCCCATCCGCGAACTTTTCGCCGCTACCCCCGAGGCCCGCTCCCGGGGCTACACCCCGGGTCGCTTCAGCTTCAACGTCAAAGGGGGACGCTGCGAGGCCTGCGCGGGCGACGGTCTGATCCAGGTGGAGATGCATTTTCTCCCGGACATCTATGTGCTCTGTGATCTCTGCAAGGGCCGCCGCTACAATCGTGAAACCCTGGAGATCCGCTATAAAGGCCAGACCATCGACGAGGTGCTGGCCATGACCGTGGAAGAGGCCCACGGCTTTTTCCAGGCGGTACCGCCGCTCAAGCGCAAGCTTCAGACCCTGATCGACGTCGGACTCTCCTACATCCGCCTGGGCCAGAGCGCGACCACCCTCTCCGGCGGTGAGGCCCAACGCATCAAACTGGCGCGGGAACTTTCCAGGCGGGATACGGGCTCCAGCCTCTACATCCTGGACGAGCCCACCACCGGACTGCATTTCCATGATGTCAGACATCTGCTGGAAATCCTGCATCGACTGCGGAACCAAGGTAACACCTTGGTGGTCATTGAACACAATCTGGAGGTGATCAAAACCGCCGATTGGATCATCGACCTGGGACCGGAAGGTGGGGAAGGCGGCGGACGGGTGATCGCCGTCGGCACCCCGGAAAGCTTGGCCGCGCATCCCGAGTCCCACACCGGGCGCTTTCTGAAGAGCCGCCTCCAGACAGCATTTCACCATGGCGACACCGAGTGACCCTTCCCCCGCCACACCGATCCCGCCACCTCCCCAAGAATCTGCGATAATTCCTCCCCCACGCCATCCCTTGAATCACTATGGACATTTCAGTAGTCATCCCCGTCCATAACGAAGCCGCCAACATCCAACCCCTGGTGGAGGAGATCACCACCGCCTTGGAAGGCCGCTTCGACTACGAGATCATCTACGTGGACGACGGTAGCACCGACGACACCCTGGACAGCCTGCGGCGGCTCAAGGATTCCCAGCCTCGACTGCGGGTCCTGCGACAGCATCCCAATTCCGGCCAGAGCACCAGTCTGAGATCCGGGGTCCAGCTCGCCCGCGCCGATTGGGTGGTAACCCTGGATGGCGACGGCCAGAACGATCCTGCCGATATCCCGGCACTGCTGACCCGGGCCTGGTCGGCGGAAGCCGTCGCCGCCCGGGTCCAACTCGTCATCGGCCATCGCCGACGGCGTCAGGACAGCCGATTGCGACGGCTCTCTTCTCGAATTGCCAACGGCATCCGCGCCTGGGCACTGGGAGACGCCACCCCGGACAGCGGTTGCGGGCTCAAGGTCTTCCCTCGGCAGGCTTTTCTCGACCTCCCCTATTTTGACCACATGCACCGTTTCCTCCCGGCTTTGATCCAACGTCAGGGGGGGACTGTGATGTCGGTCGACATCAACCATCGCCCACGTCTACGGGGAGAGTCCAAATACGGTGTCGGCAACCGGCTCTGGGTGGGGATCCTGGATCTCCTCGGCGTTATGTGGCTGATGCGCCGGGCCAAGACCCCGACCATCGAGGAGCGCTAATTCCATGTCATCACAAACCCTTTGGCTCCTGATCGGCTTTTTTGGTCAGGCCTTGTTTTCCATGCGTTTCCTTCTGCAATGGATCAAGAGCGAGCGCCTCAAGCGTAGCGTCATTCCGACGGAATTCTGGCTGTTCAGCCTGGGAGGCGGCGCCACCCTGCTCTGCTACGCCATATACAAAGAAGACCCGGTGTTCATCATCGGCCAACTGAGCGGGCTCTTCATCTATTCACGCAACCTCTATTTCGTGCTGCGCGAGCGCAAGCGACTGGAGGGCGCCCTCCCCGGTCAGGACCAGCCGCTTTGAAAACCGCCTGGCGCTGGACCTGGCTGGTCATTCTCCTCTGGACCGGGTTACAGATCGCCGGTCTGCTGACCCGCAGTTTTATCCCCATCGACGAGACCCGCTATGTCTCGGTCGCCTGGGAGATGTGGCTCAACGATTCCTACCTGGTCCCCATCAAGAACGGCGAGCCCTACAGCCATAAACCGCCCTTGTTGTTCTGGCTGATCCATCTGGGATGGTGGCTGCTGGGGGTCAACGACTGGTGGCCACGCTTGGTCGCCCCCCTCTTCGCCCTCGGTAGTTCGGCCCTGGTGTTGTTCCTGGGCCGTCGGCTGCACCCGAAGGATGAGGCGCCCGGCCAGACAGCCGGGTGGCTGCTCTTCGGCAGCCTGCTCTGGTGCACCTTTGCCAGCGCCGCCATGTTCGACATGCTGATCGTCTTTTTCACCCTGCTGGGACTGATCGGCGTCATCCGGGTCTGGCAGGAGGGAAGCCGAAGCGGCTGGCTCTGGCTTGGGCTGGCGATCGGCCTGGGGGTGCTCGCCAAGGGTCCCATCATCCTGCTGCACAGCTTACCGGTGCCCTTGCTCGCGCCCTGGTGGATGGGGGAGCCACGACCAGCCTCCTGGCGCTCCTGGTATGCCGGGGTGTTGGGCGCCCTGCTGCTCGGCGCCGCTCTCGCCCTGGCCTGGGCCCTGCCCGCCGCCCTGGCCGGCGGCGAGACCTATGCCCGGGCCATACTCTGGGGACAGACCGCCGGGCGCATCGTCGAATCCTTTGCCCATGACCGCCCCTTCTGGTGGTATTTCCCCCTACTCCCCCTGCTCTGGCTGCCGCTGTCCCTCTGGTCTCCCTTCTGGCGGGGCTTGATCTCGGTACGCTCGAGATTGCGGGAGCCGGCCATCCGGTTTTGCCTGGCCTGGATCCTCCCAGTCTGGCTCGGTCTCTCGGCGATCAGCGGGAAGCAAGTGCATTACCTGCTGCCGATCTTTCCCGCCTTCGCCCTCCTGGTGGCGTTCGGGCTGAAAAATCGGCCTATCGCGGTCACCTCGATCCGGATCCCCATGATCCTCGGTCTGGGGCTGGGTCTCGGCCTCCTGCTTCTACCAAAACTACACTGGATCTCCGCCGATCTCTGGTGGCTCCCCGCCCTCAGCCAGAGCGGCGGCTGGCTGCTGCTGATCTGGAGCGCCCTGGGGCTCGCGATCGGGCGTTCCCCCCAACCAGAGCGGAATTTCCAATGGATGGCCGCCTCGGGACCGGTCTGGCTGCTGGCCCTCAGCCTCGCCCTGGCGCCGGCCCTGGCCCCCGCCTATGACCTGCGCGAAGTCAGTCGCTTGATATCCGAACTTCAGTCCCGCGGCCTCAGCCTCGCCAATGTCGGCGAATACCATGCCCAATTCCAGTTCCTCGGCCGCCTACGCCAACCGATCCTTGAGATCAAGGACAGCGCCGAAGTCGCCTCCCGCTGGTTGGCCGAACATCCCAAAGGCGCCCTGATCCAGTATCCCAAACACTGGAGTCCCGATCTAAGCCACCAGTACGCCTATGCCCAACGCTATCGCCAGGGCGCCCTGGTCATCAGCCTCGGCGCCGAGGCTGGTAGCGGATTCTGAAATCCTCTGGTCGGACAGAAACAGCCGAGATCAGTGTTTTTCACCCAGGAGTTTGGCCGCCGTCCCCGGGGCCAGCTTGAACTCCTCTTCGATCATGCGATTCCATGCCTCGCGCTTGAAGGTCTTTTCGTCCGGCACCTGGCGGTGAACCAGGTTGTAGTGACAGTCGATACAGCTCTTGCCCTTGGTCTCGTCCCGGTGAATGGCCTGGGTGTCCGGGCGCTTACCCTGGATGGCGTCGAGTTCATGGCAGCTTTTGCAGGTGGCGGAATCCTGTTGGCGGAACCAGGCCCGTGCCGCGAAGGCCGCCTCGGGCAGATGTAAGGCATTGATGACGGGGTCCTCGTAGTTGGGACCGAAGAACTGTTTCAGCAGATCCTTGATCCCCATGGTATGGTCCCAGGTGGCGGCAAAGACTCCCTTGGAGACGTGACAATCGCCACATTCCGCCCGCACACCCGAGGGGGAGTTGTAATGGACGGAACGGCGATAACTCTCGGCCGCGAAGCTCATGGAATGGCAGCCGGTGCAAAAGGCATTGGAGCTGGTGTAATGATCGAATTCCAGCAGAAACAGGATGGAGCCCGCGCCGCCACAGATGCCGATCACCAGGGCGATGAGGACGGGCCGGGTGATACAGCCCCTGAAGGAAGACCGGCTCATGGCGACTTCTCCGCCGCCGGGAAGGGAAAGGTCCCCAGGATCGGGTAAGGGCGATTGGGTTCCCTGAGCCAGGCATGCTGGTCATCTTTACCGAGTTGGGCGCTGAGGATCTCCTCCGCCGCCGTCCCGGCCAGGGCGCGGACCTGGGGCAGGAATTGCCCATAAAACTTACTGCCGACCAGATACATACCCTCCCACCAGGTATGGTTGGGGCTGGCCATGGCCGCCCCGTGACGGGCCCGGGCGCCTTCGTCATGCCAGAGTTCCCAGTAGGTAAACTCGATCGGCTCGTCGAAGGGCGTCGGGGTGAGGAGTTTGCGGCTGTAGAGTTCCGCCATGATCCCCCGGGCCGGTTTGGCGAACTTGTCGTTGAAGAGTTCGACCAGGGAGTCGAACTGGCTCATGAAGGCATTGGCGAAACCTTTGCCGTGACATTCGAGACATACCAGGGTCATGGCCTGGCGTCGGCGTTCCGGGGTCGCCACCTGATTGACCTGGCCCATACTACCGTCGGTCTTGGCGAGTTCGCTCTCCCGCCGGGGCGGCGGCACGGACTCGGGAAGTTCCCGTTTGTCCCCGCCCTGGAACACCACCAGATGTTCTTTCTCCGAGACCGGACTGTTCAGCTTCCAGGCGTTACGCATGCCCACATCATGGGTGGAGGGCAGCTTGCCCGCGGCGCCCATGTGGCAGGTGGCGCAGGTAGGGGCGGCGGTATAGTCCTTGCCGGCCACCCACTGGGCACTCTCCAGATTCATCTCGGCGCGCTGGGCCGCAAAGGCCATGCCGTGCTTGGAGGCCTCGAAGATGTCCTTATCGGGGGAATCCGGTCCCGAATGGCAACGCACACAGGCCTCGGGTTCCCTGGCCTGGGCCCTGGAGAACCGGTGGCGGCCGTGGCAGGAAGAACAGGACCCCTTGGAGCCATCCGGGTTGACCCGTCCGATGCCCGAGTTCGGCCAGGTGGCGACATCGAGCGCGCCATCCCCCCGCACCTGAACGCGGGAACCATGGCATTGGGCGCACCCCGTGGCCAACACCGCCGGGCCGGTGAGGTTCTGGACAAAGGCCGGCAGACGATCCTCGATCAAGGCCACCGCCTCGGCATGGACACTCCCTTGCTGCTGCTCCTGTTCAACTTTATGGCAGCGACCGCAATCCCGCGGCGAGACGATGGTGGCGATCACCTCGCCTTCGTGCTCCCGGGCATCGACCTCACCCGCTTCGGCCCGATGACAGTCCATGCAATTCACGCCGGCCTTGGAATGGGCGCTCTGTTGCCACTGGGCCGTCAGACCGGCGGAGGCCTTTTGATGACAACTGACGCATTTCTCTCCCGCTGGATGTCCCCAGGTACCCGGATCCACCTCGACCTTGGCGGCCGTGAGGTCGGTGGAAAAAAGAGGAATGAAAACAGAGACCAGGAATAGGCGAACAAGGTACGACAAGGTGACACCCCCCCAATCTGTTCGTAAATGCCTGAAGATGGATGGCACTGAAAGGTGCCCGTTCAACGCTGTTGCCCCGGGTAAGGGGCCGGTTATAAAAAGAATCAGGGCTGAACCGAGCGGATTATAAGTGGATACCGGGTCATGGCAATGGCCCGGGGAGAGTCTTCAGGCACTAGCCACCGGCATCTGGACAGTTGGACAGCCGTCAAATAACCGCTCCGACAAAGAGCCCTCTCTCACTCTGTTGGCGGATGCTGTCGGTTCCTCCCGGGTTTCCCTTGATCAACAGGCAAGGGCTGGCCGTCTACTTCCGGCGTTTCCGGGGCGAGGTGATTTGGTCTGATTCTTTGTTCTCTTTTAAGCAACAATAGTCGTTATTTTGACGTATTGTTCTCGAAATAAGAACGAAAAAGAGCCATTTTCGGCCCATGCCCGGAACCACCGAGCGCGAATACCAATGCCTCTTGCGGTGTTCTCTCAGCGGCGGATGCGGGGCTGGCGTCCGCACCCGTACTTTAGCAGGTCGGGGACTCAGGCTGGTTGGGTGCTTGATCCGAGGGTTTGTCCGGCGCACTGGAACCCGGTTTGGGCTTCGAGGGTGGATCCTCTTCATCCATAAGGATCCGCTGCCCATCACCTTCCAGATCATCGAACTGACCGCTCCGGGCGGCCCAGAACAACACCACCACGGCGATCAGGCCGACCAACAAAACCCCGGGGATAAGGCCATAGATGACTTCCATGGTTCAGCGCTCCTGTCAGGCGACCTTGGCCGGGGCCTTGGTCCCGCCTGGGGGGAATGACTTGGCGATACGCGCGGCATTACTGATGACCAACAAGGAGCTGATGGGCATGGAAACCGCCGCCACCAGGGGGGTGATGAACGCCGACATGGCCAGGGGGATCATGATGACATTGTAAATCACCGAGATGGCGATGTTCTGTCTGATGGTACGCAGGGTGCGCCGGGAGAGCCGGACCACTTGTGCCACCCCCTGGAGTTCGCTGCGCATCAACACGATATCGGCGCTGGCAATAGAAACGTCGGTCCCCGAGCCCATGGCGATACCCACATCCGCCTGCACCAAAGCCGGCGCGTCGTTGATCCCATCGCCCACCATGGCGACCTGATGACCATCCCGCTGGAGTTCCGCCACCACTCGATGTTTATCTGCCGGCAGGACCTCGGCGACCACCTCCAGGCCGCCGAGTCGTTCGGCAAGGCTCTGGGCCGTGTGGCGACGATCGCCGCTGAGGAGCGTCAAGCGCATACCCTGGTCACGCAGAGCGGCGATCAAGGCCGGCGCCTCGGGTCGGAGGCGGTCCTCCACGCCCAAGAGGGCGAATTCTTGGCCGTCGACGGCATAGTGGATCACCCCCAGGCCGCGGTTTTCCATCTCCGCCACGCCCCTTTCCCAGTCCGCCAAGGGGGCCACTCCATGCTGCTCCAGCCAGGCCCTGGTACCAGCCAGCACCAAGCGGCCGCCGATCTCGGCGCTGATACCGGAACCGGGTTGAATCCGCACCGCCCCCGCTGTCAATTCAGCCGGAGTTATACCGAGAGCTACCCCGGCCTCCAGGATGGCACCGGCCACGGGATGTTCTGAGTAACGCTCCATCGCGGTCAGCTGACGCAGGAGATCGAGGATCTCTGGGCTCGGCGGCGAGTCCGCGCCCCGCGACCAGCGAGCTGTTGAGGTCCATATCTCGACCAGCGATATCCGCCCCTCGGTCAGGGTACCGGTTTTATCGAAGAGGAAATGGCGAATCCCCGACAGGGTTTCCAACACCGCACCATTCTTGATCAGGAGGCCATGGCGGGCCCCTATCCCAGCGGCGACGGCGATGGACATGGGGGTGGCCATGCCGAAGGCGCAGGGGCAGGTGATGATGAGGACCGAGGTTCCCGCCATCAGCGCCAGCTCCAGCCCCCTGTCCCACCACCAGAGAAAGGTGAGCGCCCCCAGCACCAGGGTAATGGCGACGAACCAGGGCACGATACGGTCAGCCGTACATTGGATAGGGGCCTTGCTGGCCTGGGCCTCCTCGACCAATTGGATGATCCGTCCCAGGGTGGTGTTTCTCAGCACCCCGGTCACCCGGATGTTGAGGACCCCGACCCCATTCACCGTCCCGGCCGATACCCGATCCCCGGCTTTTTTGGCCACGGGGGTGGATTCCCCCGTCAACATGGCCTCATCGACCTCGCTCTCGCCCGAATCCAGGGTGCCATCCACCGGGATCTTCTCACCCGGTTTGACCAGTACCGCTTCCCCCGGACGGACGGAGCGAACAGGCAGGGTTTTTTCTTCACCATCCCGCCAGACCCTCGCCACCTTGGGTTGCAGATCCAACAACCTCTGGGTGGCGGCCACCGCCTTACGCTTGGAAATGGCTTCGAGATAGCGACCCACCAGGATGACGAAAAGAAAGTTGACGACGGTGTCGTAATAGACCTCGCCGATGCGGGAGCCGCTGATGGTGATGTAGAGCGAGTAGAAATAGGTCACGCTGACCCCGATGGCAATGGGAAGGTCCATGCCGAGATGTCCTGCACGCATCCCGGTCCAGGCGCCCTTGTAAAAAGGGAATCCGGCATAGACCAGGGTCGGCGTGGCCAGGGCGAAACCGACCCAGTGGAAGAGGCCGCGGAACTCCCCCTGATCGGCGCCGCTATAGAGGGCGATGGATACCCACATCAGGTTCATCATGGCAAAGCCGGCGAAGGCCAGGCGATAGAGGATGAATCGGTTCTGCCGTTGGAGAGATCCCTCAGCCACCTCGGGGTCGTAAGGTACCGCTGCGTAACCGATGGCCCCGAGACGCCGCAGGATGGCGGAAAGTTTGGTGTGGGCATTGTCCCAGCGCAGATGCAACTGCCGACCGGCGAGGTTGACCCGGGCTTCGACAACCCCCGGAACCTTGGCAAGACTCTGCTCGATCAACCAGACACAGGCGGCGCAGTGGATGCCTTCCACCAGCAGGTGGATGTCCCGTTGTTCCCCCGAGACATCGACGAACTCTTCCTGGACCTCGTCCAGATCATAGGCACCGAGTTCGGCCGGTATCTCCGGCGGCGGCCCCAGAGGACGGCCTTCCGGCGTACGTTGATAAAAGCCTTCCAGGCCGGCGGCATAGATAGCCGTACAGACGGATCGACATCCCTGACAACAAAAACGACGTTTCTCCCCAGCGATATCGACCTGGACATCCGGTGCCCCAGCGAGCGGGAGGCCGCAATGAAAACAGACATCCTCCCCGATGTCGGTGGCGGAAATCGCCGCCGAAGAGGTCTCAGGGGGACTCACAAGGCCGATCCCACCCCGGCGCTGATACGCAAAGCGGCATTGTGTTCTTCATCCCCCTGCTGCGCGGCGATCATGAGGTCCCACACCCCTTTGAGGGGAAAGCTGGCCTGGGCACGGTAGTCACCCGGGGCCGTCGCCGACATGGGCACGGAGAAATCCTGTTTGGCATCGGCAGGACGATAGGCGAAGAGGGTCACCTTATCCGGGGTAAGCGGCTGACCGGATACATCCTCTATCCGACACCTGAATTCCGCCGGCAAGGCCACGGTAATAACCTCCGGGGCGCTGATCCGCAACTTCCACTGTTCCGCCGACTCCATCTGTTTGCTGACATTCTCTTCATAGCGGCGTCCGCGCGCATAGTAATCCTCCTTGACCAGACCAGGATTGTTGTGGGTAGCGAGATAGACCAGCAATAGATTCACCGACAGGACGATCACCACCAAGGCCATCCAGCCGATGACCCAGGGGCTGCGCCAGGCCGTTTTTTTCTCATTGCTCATCAGGTTGGATTCTCCTATCCGATCAGCCGAGGAGGTCGGAGACGATGCTTGTGTCCGACGCTACCCGTCCGGGACTTATGGACGTCGGACTCTCGCGAGTCCGACCTACACCGATGGGAACAGAACTAGCTGCCGGGCCCCATGAATACACTCTCTCGCCGATTCCCCACCCGATTCTGAGGCTCCAGGCTCTGGATGCTGAACAGGATGGGGACCGAACTATCCTTGAGCCTTTCCTGGGGAACCTTCACGAAAAGGGTCTTGGGCGTCACTTTCCCGGGCCTGGCCGCCACTGGTTCATCGGCATCGATCAACATCAACCCCTCAGGCCCGCTGGCGCTCACCTGCAACTGCACGTCATGGGTCAGTTTATTCAGTATCTTGAGGGTGTATTTGTTCTGTATCGTACCATCGCTCTGGATGACATAGAGAGGTTGCCGATCACGAATGACATTGAGTTCGACGGCGTCCAACCTGGATAACCCATAGGCCACACCCAGGACCGACGCGGAAAGAATCCCCGTATAGATCCAGACCCGGGGACGCTGCCAGAGCGGCTTATGGATCTGACCATTGAGTCCATCGAGGGACTCGTAGCGGATCAAGCCTTTGGGACGATTCAGCTTCTCCATCACCGAATCACAGGCATCCAGGCACAGGGCACACATGATGCACCCTTCCTGGAGACCTTCGCGGATATCCACTCCGGTCGGACAGACGGCGACACATTGATGGCAATCGACACAATCCCCCCCCTTGCGATCGGCTGTGGTCGAGGCCCCTTTCTTGACCCGCGTCCGCGGCTCGCCTCGGTTGACATCATAGGTAGGAATCACCGTGGTGCGGTCGACCATGACGCTCTGGATCCGGGCATAGGGACAAAGCCAGAGGCAGGCCTGTTCCCGGAGAAAGCCCGCCAAACCATAGGTGCCGGCAGTAAAGAGGGCGATGGCGGCGGAAGCCGTCACATTGACGTCGAATCGAAACAAGGCGACCCAGAGCTGATAGGCATCGGTGAACCAGGCGACGAAGCTGATCCCCGTCAACAGGGAGATGAGCAACCAAGCAAAATGCTTGATGGCCTTGACCCTGAACTTGGCAAAATCCATGGATGACCCATCGAGCTTGCGCCGCTTCTGTGGCGGTCCTTCGACTTTTTCCTCGATCCAGGTAAAAACATCGATCCACACGGTTTGAAAACAGAAGTAGCCGCACCACACCCGACCGGCGATGGTGGTCACCACCGCCAGGAGAATGGCAAAAAACAAGAGCACCAGAGACAGCATCCAGAAGTCCTGGGGCAGGATGGTGAGGTTGAAGATATGAAACTGACGATTCGGGATATCGAACAAAACCGCCTGACGATCACCCCATCTCAGGTAAGGGCCAAGAAAAAACACCAGCCACACCGAGCTGGTCAGCCATTTGATGAGGCGCCACTTTCCCGGCATGCGCTTGGCATGGATAGTTTGCTCGCCGGTGTTCAATACCCAGTGTTCGGCCTCGCCGTAGATATCGTCGACAACCGCATCGGCGTGTGTTTGCTGTTTCGTGCTCAAAATCCAACTCCTGATTCGCGCTGGGAAACGAAGGTCTTCCCCTTCCCGATCTCATCGGACAACCGAGCAGTATATGCATTTGGGGACGGGTAACGATTGAGAATGGTCAATATTTCCCACGATGGAACTGGGAAAACGCCAATAAAAAAGGGGGGAAATTCCCCCCTTTTTCATCGATCTC
>WBZP01001851.1_pt2 | contig 17722 bp, 10 predicted proteins | sample 5204301 | NCBI WGS metagenome assembly WBZP01 (sample SAMN12412401, study PRJNA552823) | activated sludge metagenome | isolation source: activated sludge from nitrification reactor of wastewater treatment plant... | place: USA: Pennsylvania | collected 2017 | reverse complement strand
GTGCCCGGCGATGATGATGTTCTCGACCCGGTCGTCGTCGACCAGTGGTTGCAGCCGGCCAAGCCGGAACAGGGAATCGAACACCGCCTGGGCCAGAGCCGCTTGGGCTGCCGAACTCCACGCGCCGCGCCCGTCGTTGACCCGATCGGCCATCGTCGACTCGATCAGATCCAGCACGATGGCGCGGCCCAACTCGGTCTGTGCCGTCCTGTCCAGCCGCGACGATTCCGCGCTCACCGCCTGACTCAGTTGCTTCGAGGCGAGGGTGCGCAGCGAGGCGACGACGCCCCAGTCAACGTCCACGTCGTCGTACGACGAAGCAACCGGTGGGTCGGGCAGCCGCGGGGGAGTCGCAGCGGAGGTGCTGTGCAGTGGTTGGCCGAACAGCGGCAGGTCGATCAGCCGCGGGTTGGCGTTGGTGGGGCGGACGAGGTGGTCACTGGACATCGGAGAGCACCTCCGCGCCGAGGCCATCGCGCCGGACGTTCACTGCGGCGTGGATCGCGGAGATCGCTGCTTGAAGGCTGCGCACCAACGGACTGCGATCGAACCGGTCGGGGATCGTGACCCCGCGGTGCAACACCGCGGCGGACTGCGGGTCGTCGGCGACGACTGCGTGTACAGGCAACCCGAGAACGTTGCTGACCTCCTTGGCCGAATACGGCTGACGCTCGCCCACGAGCATCACGCCTGGGTTCGCCCACGCTGGATGCCCACGCTGGACTGCTTCGGCCCATGACCGGGTGGCTGCGATGGCAGGCAGGTGCGTTCGACACAGGATCAACGAGAGATCAGACTCGGCGAGCACAGGTTCGGGCCATCCGACGAGACCGAGGCGACCACAGTCGACGATGACGTCCTGGCCAGTCGTTTCGAGGTCCTGCAGCGCCGTCAGCAGTGGCGCCCATAGTCCGGCGAGCGCCGGCGCTTGCGTGTGCGCTCGTGGACCGGGGATGAACGCTGCGGGTGAGGACCCGATCGGTTGTGCGATCCGCGGCAGCAGGTCGGCCACGTCGTCGGGTGAAAGGGCCAGCTCGACCAGGCCCTGGTCGTAGGACTTGATGCCGCGGAAGTAGCCCGCCAAGATGCCGGACCCTCCGGTGGTGTCCGCTTCGACCAGCAACACCGGTCGTGGCCACAGCAACGCCATCCCGAGTGCGGTCGTCGTGACTCCCGGGGAGCCAGACGCAGAGCAGAGCGCAACGACAGCCATGACGTCACCGCGCCCTGGAGTCCAGCACGATCGCGACGTTCCCGGTCGCGATCTGGCCGGCCAGAGCGGCCGCCTCAGCATGAGGGACCAGGAGATCCACGACGAGCTGACCGGTGTCATCGGAAACTTGAACGCCGACCACCTCGGCCTCGCTGAACGAGGGAACCCCAGTCGGTGCGTCACTGCCCTCGGCCGGCGTCGCAACCACCCGCACCCGATCACCCGTCTGCAGATTCATCCCCGGCGCCTGTGACGACGTCAGGGCGACACCGACGACCGACAGGTTCTCGGCTGGTACCACCGAGTCGGCGTACGACGACGGCGTCAGCAGCGAACCGGCCGCGATGTCGACGGCGGCTCGCTGCCCGACCACCGACTCCAAAGAACCGGCGCCGACCGGCTTCAATGCGGGGTCGCTGTTGACCCGGACCCGGACCAAGTCGTCGGCCTCGATGATCGACCCGCGCTCGATGTCGGCACGTGCGGCGAGAACTTCTTGGGTGTTGGTCGTGGCGGTCCAGGCCCAACCTCCGAGGATCGCGCCCAAACAGATCGCCACTACCGCGGCGGCGATGAGGGCCGGACGTCGCCGCAGTTTCGGAGGTGGAGACAGCGGCGGCTCGGCAGAGGACGGAGGCGGAACCTGCGATCGTTCATGCCGTGTCGCGGTGCTGCTCATCTTCTTCTGCCCTCTCGCCGCTGCTCGTTACTCCACGAGCACCTGTGCCTCTCCGACGGTGATCTCGACCGACCTCTGCAGGCCGTCGAGACGGATGGTTCCGGTCTGACCGGCGCCCTCCCACGTGATCACCCACGACGACGTCGCCGTCACCGTGTAGGTGCCACCGGGCTCTCCGGCGCTCGACTTCGTGTAGACATGACCGCAATCCGGTGACGACTTCTTGCCGTAGGCGGTCTTGTACGGCGTCCCTGCTGTTCGGCACTCGACGGTCGTGCCGTCGCCCATCTGCCACGTCACTTTCTGCACGTTCGCCGTCGCGGTGATCGTGATCCCACCTGCGCTGGCGGTGGCGGTGATCGGCCCGTAGGTGTGGTCGTCAGGGTTGGCGGCCCACATCCACACCGGCATCCCGACCAACCCGATCCGATTCGCTCCTGGCTCTGGCGTGATGCCGACGTCGATCGCACGCAGCGCCATGTCGTCAATGGCCAACTGCGCGACGTCGCGCGGGCTCGGCCCTGTGCCCGAGTTCTCCGGAGGGTTATCAGCCCAGATGTGGATCAGGAGGTGGGCCTGCGGTTGGTAGCAGTCGTACACCGCACCGTCACCGGGCCCGTGTCCCTCCCAAGCCGGGTCGCCGGCTGGCGGTTGAGGGTCGAGCAGGCGGATGTAGCAGCGATAGGTGTTCGACCAGTAGCCGTACTCCGAAGTGCAGGGGACCGGTCCTGGCGGTGGCTTGCTGACGCCCTGCTTCGTGCCGTCCCAGTAGCAGCTCTGGCCGGAGCCGGTGTCCTTCGGCCCGTCGTCGACGTTCTCGTTGCCCGGCACCTCGACGACCACCCACACCAGGCACTTGCCGGTGGTCGGGTGTGTCTGTTGGCAGACGGTCTTGGAATCTGCGGCAGCCGGGGAAGCAGCGATGCCGATCAGGCACCCGACGAGGAGTGGCAGTAGCGCGAGGAACCGCGTACTCACCCGGCGCACGGAGTCTTCTCCAGGTCTTCGCCGCTGGCAACGCGCCAGCCCGTGTCGGGATCGGTGTCCCAGGTGTAGTTCGCGACGGTCAGTCGAGTCCATCCGCGGTCAGGCCGGTCAGCGGGAACCATCGACTTGCCTGAGGCATCCACGACGTCGACGGCAGTGACGTCCCAACAGACGTCGATCGTCACCGAGGGGACGCGACCGGCCTTCGGATCCGAGTTGTCCAAGCTGACCGACTGAACCTTGGTCTCGGCGATCCTCGTGTCACCGCGCTGCTGGGTTCCAGCAGCGCGCTCGGTCGTCAGGAAGTTCTTCTGCGCCGAGAGCTGGGTGCTGATCGCGACCTCCTCCAGACGGTCGAGGGAGACAGCGTCGTCCTGGAGCAAGAGATCGGTGAGCGCGTAGTAGTCACCGACGGCAACTTCGGCCGCCGAGGCCGCGGACTCCTCTGGCGTCCCGGGTGTCGAGGGTGCAGCGCTGGTCGGAGAAACCGCGCTGGAGGTCGGGGTCGGTGCTGGCTCGGCGTCGGAGTCCGAGCCGCAGGCGGCCATCGCGGCGAGCAGAAACACTGCCGTCGCGACCGAGAACGTTCCGGAGAATTTCGTCATGGCCGAGTCCATCCGCCCCCGCGGGAAGTTCCCGAGAGAGCAGCCGACGGCGACCCGATAGCGGTCCCACCGAGCTCACCGCCTCCCACTATTGAGCCAGTCAAATGTGATCTGCGCAACATTTGTTCCTCCTGTGTGCACCTCATCGACCAGGTGCACAGCCTTCGCCCACCGCCCGAACTCGCTCGAAATCGGCTGCTGCGCAGGCTCACCGCTCAATCCGGTCACACCTCTGGCACAGCGAGGCGGAACACCCGGCACACCTTGGGTTCAAGGAGGTGCACGGTGACGGTTTCGCTGCGGAAGATGAACCCCGGACACGGGTGCGACTACCTGCTCAGGAGCGTCGTCGTGGGCGACGGAAATCGGGCGTTGCGTACGCCGATGACGCGCTACTACGCCGAAGCTGGCACCCCGCCCGGCGTTTGGTTGGGTTCCGGTGTCCGCGAGCTCGGCGCAGGCCAGCTGACACCTGGAGCAGAAGTCACGCCGTCGCAACTCGAACTACTTCTCGTCCATGGCCGCGACCCGATCACCGGCAAGCAACTAGGACGGGGCTATGCGACCTACCCGTCGATCCAGGAGCGGATCGACAAGCGCGTCGCTGGTCTCGACGCCACGTTGACGGCGGAGGCGCGAGCGGACGTGGTCGCCCGGATCACCCACGAGGAAGAAGCCAGGGGACCGAAGACCGCGGTGTCTGGCTTCGACCTGACCTTCAGCGTTCCCAAGTCGGTCTCGGTGCTGTGGGGGCTCGCTGACGCTGACCTGCAGACGCAATTGGTGCAGGCCCACCACGACGCCGTCGCGGAGGTGCTGGAGTTCTTCGAGCGCGAAGTCGCGGTCACTCGGGCGGGGGCGAATGCCCGCAACGGTGCCGTCGCCCAGCACGAGGTCGTCGGGGTGGCGGCGACGGCGTACGACCACTGGGACTCACGGTGCGGCGACCCGCAGCTGCACACCCACGTGGTTGTCTCCAACAAGGTCCGCACCGTGTATGACCAGAAGTGGCGCAGCCTTGACTCGATCCCGATCCACCGCAGCGTGGTCGCGATCTCGGAGCACTACAACGCCGTCCTGGCCGACCTGCTGACCCGACGGCTCGGCCTCGCCTGGGACCGCCGCGACCGCGGCGCCGACCGCAACCAGGCCCTGGAGATCACCGGCGTCAGCGAAGACCTGAACGCCGAGTTCTCGAACCGGTCCCGCGACGTCGACATCGAGACCGACCGGCTGATCGAGGAGTACATCGCTGAGCACGGCCGGCGACCATCGGCAAAGACGATCATCGAACTGCGGGCGACGGCCACAATCGCCACCCGCCCCGAGAAAGAACTGCACTCCCTGGCCGAACTGACCGACGGTTGGCGCTACCGCGCACAAGCCCTGCTCCACGCAGATCCCACCGGCTGGGCGCATTCCGTTCTCGCCCCCGGGGGCAGCACCGGGTTGCGTGCGGAGGATGTGCCGTTGGGCCTCGTCGCTGAGGTCGGGCAGCAGGTGGTCGCGGTGGTGGGGGAGAAGCGGTCGACTTGGCGGCACTGGAACCTGTGGGCCGAGGCATCAAGGCAGACGATGGAGTGGCGCTTCGCCACACCCCGCGACCGGGTGGCCGTCGTCGCGCTCATCGTTGACGCCGCCACCGGCGCATCCATCCGCCTCACCCCACCCGAACTCGCACTCAGCCCGGAACCCTTCCGATGGGCCGACGGTTCGAGTCGTTTCCGGCCACGCCAGCCGTCGGTGTTCAGCTCCGCCGAGCTGCTCGCCGCGGAGGACCGGCTCCTGGTCCGCGCCAACACGCCGGCCGCACCCACCGTCGACCCGTCCACGGTTGAGGAAGCCACCAGCCGCGACGTCCTCGGCCACCACCTGTCCGAGGGGCAAGCGACCGCGCTGGCCCAGATCGCCGCATCGGGTCGCCAGGTCGACCTGCTGGTCGGTCCAGCGGGGGCAGGGAAGACAACCGCGATGCGTGCCCTGCACGCCGCCTGGACTGCGAAGCACGGCTCCGGTGCGGTTGTCGGTTTGGCGCCGTCTGCCGCGGCAGCGCAGGTGTTGGCCGACGACCTCGGCATCGTGTGTGACAACACGGCGAAGTGGCTCCACGAACATGACCTCGGCCGCGCCCAGTTCGCTTCTGGTCAGCTGGTGATCATCGACGAAGCCACGTTGGCCGGCACGCACACTCTGGACCGGCTCACGGGCCTGGCCGCCGATGCGGGGGCAAAGGTGTTGCTGGTCGGGGACTGGGCCCAATTGCAATCGGTCGATGCGGGTGGTGCGTTCTCGATGCTCGCCGCGTCCCGCGACGACACCCCCGAGCTGGCGGAGATCCTCCGCTTCGACCACGACTGGGAACCCGCCGCCACGGCGGCGCTTCGGGTGGGCGACACCGACGTGATCGGCACCTATCTCCACCACGGCCGCGTCCACAGTGGCAGCACCGACGAGATGACCGAGGCCGCCTACGACGCTTGGCGCACCGATATCCAGGCCGGGTTGTCGAGTGTGCTGGTCACCGAAGCCACCGCCACGGTCATCCGACTCAACCAGCGAGCTCGGGCTGAGCGGATCCTCACCGGCGAAACTGAAGCCGGCCGTGAGGTCGAACTCGCAGACGGGAACCGCGCCTCGGTCGGGGACCTGATCATCACCCGCCGCAACCAACGCCATTTCCGCTCCCTGCGCGGTGGTTGGGTCCGCAATGGCGACCGCTGGCGAATCACCGACGTCCTGCCCAACGGGTCCGTCCTGGCCACCCGCCTCAACCCAAAGACCGCGGGGGCACTGGTGCTACCCGCGGGATACGTCCACGAAAGCGTCGACCTCGGCTATGCCACCACCGCCCATCGGGCCCAAGGCATGACCGTCGACACCGCCCACGTCGTCGCCTCAGGGCGAACCAACCGCGAGAACCTGTACGTCTCGATGACCCGCGGACGCCGCTCAAACACCGCCTACGTCGCGCTCGACGACCCCGACGACACCCACACTCCGCCGCAGGAGGGAGAGGTCACCGCTCGAACTGTGCTCTACGGTATCCTCAAGCGCTCCGGCGCTGAACTGTCGGCGCACCAGATGATCGAGGCTGAGCACGAACACTGGTCCTCCATCGCCCAACTGGCCGCCGAGTACGAGACCATCGCCGCCGACGCCCAACACGACCGTTGGACGAAGTTGGTCCACGAGATCGGCCTCGACGACGCTGGCGTCGAGCGACTCCTGGCCTCCGAGTCCTTCGCGCCACTGACCGCAGAGTTCCGCCGCGCAGAAGCCAACGGCTACAACCTCAACACTGTCCTGCCGAGGGTCGTCGCAAGCCGCGGACTCGCTGATGCGCATGACATCGGTGCCGTGCTGATCAGCCGACTCCACCACGCCGCCGCACGACCAAAGCGAACCGGCCGACGCCGCGCAGAACCGGAGTTGATTGTCGGCTTGATCCCGACTGTCACCGGACCGATGACTGCCGAGAACCGCCAAGCGCTTGACGAGCGCCGCGAGCTGATGGAAGCCCGCGCCACCGCACTGGCCGAGCGCGCAATCAAGGACCGTGAGCCGTGGGTTGCGACCGTCAGTCCGACTGAGGGCGCAGACGCTTTGCTCGCGTGGCGCGACCAGATCCGCATCATCGCCGCCTACCGGGATCGCTACGAGGTCACCGGCACTCACCCGCTGGGGGCGGTGCCTGAGAGGGTCACCCAGCGTGCTGACCGAGACCGCGCTGCGGTCGCTCTACGGCGGGTACAGGCGCTGGCCAGCGACTCCGTCGTTCGACGTGTCACGGGGATCCGGTCGACAGCGATCGCGCGCTGACGAGTTTCCACAGGCGCTCGCCATCCGTCGTTGTCGACAGGCGCCAGAGATCTTGGACACGGCACGCGGCTCCTGCACTACCCCGGAGAGACGACATCAGTTCGTCTGAAGGGAACAGTTCCATGATTCTCATGCTCTCGGTCCGCCTGGCCGCAACCGCGCACGCCTACGTGGACGCCTACGCGCCAACCAACATCCTCATCCGCACGCTGCGCACTACCGAGGCTCAACGTCTCGCGCTGCCGATCTCGGCGCTGCTGGTGATCGCCTACGGTCTGCTCGGAGCCTGGCTGACCTCAATCATCGACTCAGGCGGTCCTGCCTGGCTCAACCCGCTCGCGCTCTTATGCGCGTGGAACACGATCAAGTTCGCGTGGGTGGCCGTCGCATCAGCAGCGGCCAGCGTACGGCGAGTGATCGCTCGTCCCCTGCGATCTCGTCGGCGGGCGGAGTTCCACAGCGCATAGCCTTGAGCCGTGTCAGATGAACTCTCTTTGTTCGGCGACGGGCCGACCACACCGGAGCCGCCGGCTCAACCGACGGCGCCTCCTGTCAGTGACTGGCAGGTCGACCTCTTGCGTAAGGCACTCGACGCACGAGGGCTCACCTCTATGGCGGAGCGACAGGCTGCGATCGAGACTGCTGCCGGACGCGGGGTGCCGTCTTTGCGGGCGCTGACACAGGAGGAGGCGCTGAGCATCCTCAATCAGTTCGGTCAGGAACCGCCGAAGCGCTCTTCGTCCGGGTCGGCGTGGGATGACCGTGAAGAAGACACTTGGATCGACCGCCTGTAGGTGCCGACCGCGATGTGGACTTGATTGAAACCAGGATCCTTCGGAACTTTGTCCGCCCTACATGAAAGGATTACGCAGTGCCGCGGTCTTGGACAGAAATGGGAGGTGACAACGTCGCATGCAGCCGAACAGCGAGCGCTGGCACGTTGTCACCGAGTCCGAGTTCGATCATGAGCGCGAGGGCCTCACATACCTTCAGCAACTCCTACCGGATCGCGCCCCGTTCCACGCTTGGAGCAACTTTGAGTTCCGGTCATCTGACGGCCCCTGGTCGGAGGTGGACCTTCTCGTCCTCGGTGAAGGCCGTCTGCATCTCGTCGAACTGAAGTACTGGCGCGGGACCATCAGCGGCCAAGCCTCGGTGTGGCAGCGTGGTCCACGGTCGATGGAATCGCCTGTTCTCCTGGCGCGTCGGAAAGCCAAGCGTCTCAAGAGCTTGCTGCAAGCTGCAGCCGACGAACTCGGGCACCCCAAGGGGTCGATCCCGTTCATCCAAGAAGCGGTGTTCCTGCACCACCCCGACACGCGGAGCTTGCTGTCGGCTGCCGATCGTCGAGATGTGTTTGGCCTCGACGACGTAGAGGGTGTCACCAACCTGCCGGGAATCAGTGAGAGACTGCTGGAAGCGCGGCTGCCTGGACACCCGTCAGTCAGCGAGTCGCACATTCTTGAGGCGATTGAGAAGGTGGGCCTCGCCTACAGCGTCCAAAAGCCTCGCCAGGTGGGGTCATGGCAACTCACAGGTCAAGCGCTGGACGACGGCCCAGACTGGCAGGACTGGCCCGCCGAGCATCGGGTGACCCACCAGCGCGCCCGGGTTCGCTTCTTCACTTCGCCAGCTGGGGCATCGCAAGCGCAGTCGGCGGCCGCTCGTCGGCTCGCCGAGCGGGAGTTCGTCCTGACCGCCCGGCTGCACCACCCGGGGATTCTCGCCCCCCGCGACATCGTTGAGGATGATCTCGGAAGCGGGCTGGTATTTCCATACGATCCGGATGACCAGCGTCTTGACCTCTGGATCGCGGACAACTCAGCGAAGCTGGATGTCCGAGCTCAGGTGGATCTGCTCCGGCAACTGGCTGAGGCCGTGCACTACGCACACTCGAATGGCGTTGTGCACCGCGGACTCAACCCCACCGCTGTGTTCGTCCACGGCGATGACCAGCCACGGAGCCTGATTGCCGGCTGGACAGCGGCAGGTGCCGCCGAAGGTGCGGGGTCAAGCGTTCTGGAGACTCAAGGCGCGGTCACCCGGATTTTCGGTCTCCTCGACGCCAGACGTCCTGAAGAAGAGCGCAGGTCGGTTGACCCTTACGTTGCCCCGGAGGGGCAGTGGCGTCCGGATGCCAGCCGTTCACGTCTCGATGTCTTCGCGCTCGGTGCCCTGGCATACCTCCTGGTGACCGGCCACGCACCAGTGACCAGTGCTGTGGAGATGAAGCAGCGGTTGGAGCGAGAGGGTGGACTCGACCTCGCAGCAGACTTCCCTCAGGTCCCTGAGTCGCTGCGGGCGCTTGTCCTGGAGGCCACTCACCCCGTCGTGAGCCAGCGGCTTCGTGACACTAATGCCTTTCTTGAGCGGCTCAGCCAAGTTGACCGTGAGTTGGGCACGAGCGCCGGTCAGCTCGAGGTCGACCCGCTCGACGCTCCACCGGGCACGGTCATCGGTGGTCGGTTCGAACTGGTACGTCGCCTCGGGTCTGGCTCGACCGCTGTGGGCCTGTTGGTCCGTGATCGGGAGGCTGGCGGCGAAGCCCGGGTCTTGAAGGTGGCTGTCGACGACAACGCTGCCAAACGGCTCGACGCGGAGGCAGAGGTGCTGACGGTCCTCAACGGACGCAAGCAGCCTCGGGTTGTCCGCATCGTTGAGTCGGCGCCAATACGGGTGGGCGAGCGGAAAGCTCTCTTGCTGGAGTCGGCTGGCGACGAGACGTTAGCTGATGTCCTTCGGGACCGTCGTCGACTCTCGCTCGACCTTCTCGACCGCTGGGGAACTGACCTACTCGAAGCCCTCGTCTCTCTCGATGATGCGGGAGTTGACCATCGGGACATCAAGCCTGCAAACCTAGGCGTGCGCGAGCAGAAGAGCGACCGGGCCAAGCACCTTGTCTTGTTCGATTTCTCGCTCGCGAAGGCCAGTGCGGCGACCATCACCGCTGGAACGCCGCCTTACTTGGACCCGTTCCTCGGCACCGGCTCGCGACTTCATTGGGACTCAGCAGCTGAGCGATACGCCGCCACCGTCACTTTGTTCGAGATGGCCACTGGGCACGCTCCTGTGTATGGCGATGGCGAAACCGCGCCGCAGTTCGTCGACCGAGCCACCATCGAGCCAGGAGATTTCGACCCGACTGTTGCCGACGGGCTGGTGCGTTTCTTCGAGAAGGCGCTCGCCAAAGAAGCCAAGCAGCGCCACGGCACGGCCTCGGACATGCTCGCCGACTGGCGCAACGCGCTCGCAGCCTCGGTCGCCACCACACCCGAGGACGCGGACGAGGTTGCCGAACGCGCGAACCCCGACACCCTGCTGCCGCAATCCGGACTCACGCCGCGCGCGCTCAGTGCTCTGGAACCCTTCCGGCTCAAGACCGTCGGTGATCTAGCTGCGCTGGACACCAGTCGACTCAGTAGGTTCACCGGGATCGTCGACGCGACCAAGCGTGAGATTCGTGGCCGAGCGAAGCAGTGGCGGGAGAAGTTCGTCGACCAACTGCCGACGAATGCGGCACCGAGCGAAGACATCAACCCGGGCGATCCGTTCACTGCACCAGCCGTCGCGGCCCAACTGCTCGTCGAGAGCGCGGGAAGTACACGTGCTCAAGCACGACGGACGGCTGCCGCGGTGGTGCTCGGACTTGAAGGCGACGTCGAACCGTTCGCGGTGCTCGCTGACATCGCGACCGCGCTTGGTCTCGGAGGGCAGCCGCAGGCCTCCGCTGCGCTGGCTAATGTGCGTGATGCTTGGGCGAACGTCCCTGCAGCGGCAGCCCTTCTCGACAGTGTTCTCGACCGCGTCGTCGGGGTGCTCGATGGCTTTGACGGCGCGGCCTGGACAGACACGATCGTCGACGCCCTGGCTCCGGCCAGCGCGTCGGTGGCCAACCGACGACAGATCGCCGGAATGGTTCGCGCCGCTCTCGACAGAGCGGATGACAAAGCCAAGGGCGCCGACGAGGAATCGCCGATCATCCGCCGTCGGCGCCGCCGGGACAACCGCCTTATCCTCGCGAGAACGCCCGCCATCGCTGAGGTTGCCGGACCACTCGGGCAACGGGCGACCCAGCTGGTTGACGAGTCGGCTCAAGTAGGCGAGTTCGTGGTGCCGCGCGGTCGCTCGGTTCCTGCCTTGCGCCAAGTCTGGACAAGCAGCCTTTCATCGCTCGACGACACGAGGCTCATCCGGCTGGCAGCACGACTCTCTGACGGCGCTGCCGCCTCGGCAAGCGGTGAGCTCTACTCAACGAGCATGCCCGTCGTCGATGCCGTACGTCTGGCGCTTGGTTCGACCATGCCGTCGCAACGATTCACCGCCGCGGATGTCAGGCGCTTGGTGCAGATCCGCTTCCCCGGCGTCGATGCCGTTCCCGGCCGTCCGGGTCTTGACCGCGTACTGGCGGAAGCCGGCACCGGGCTTACGTGGGACGGCGATGGCTACTCGATTCCGTCAGCGCATTCGGATACGACCTTCGTAACGCAGACGACCTACCCGACGATCCCGATTCGCAGCGCGGAAGGACAAGAGCGACCCACTCGCAAGGAGCTGCGCGAGAGCGTCAGCGCGCGGTCTTTCCTCGCGCTCGGAGTTCAGGCTAAGTATGCCAACGTCGTCGCAGCCAGCCTCGTCGAGACCTACGGCGGTATCGAGGTCAACGTGACCGACGTTCTCCTCGACTCACTCAAGTCGAGCGCGGACAAGGCCGGCGTGCCGTGGGACGCGGTCCTGGCTGCGGATGCGGCCGCGCCCGAGTCGGTCGACGCGCGTGGCCTCGCCGCCTTGGTCGAGCAAGCGGTGCCTGACGTTGACGTTGCGATTCAGGAAGCACTGGCCGGGGCCACTGGCTCCGACCGACCTGTCGTGATTACCGAAGCCGCGCCGCTGGCCCGCTACGGCCACATGACGATCCTCAGCCGACTCGCCGACATCACGACTCCACGGGCCCAGGCGGTGTGGTTGATCGTGCCGGAGGAGGGGGGCGGAGGACCGCTTCTCGATGGGGCTCCGGTACCACTGACCTATGCGTCCCAATTTGTCCGTCTGGACGCCAAGCAAGTCGCAATTGAAGGAGAAGTGTGATGAGCGCCCGTGACACGTTGACCCCAGAGTTGCGAGCCGAGGTGCTTCGCCTCGAGGACGACCTGCGGGCACGCGTGGCGTCGATTCAAGATGTGCAGGACGCTTGGCGCGCCGAATACGACGCTGCCCGCGCCGCCGAGCGCACCGCGGCCGCCTGGGAGGCGTGGGTCGACGAGCGAGTCACCCTTGCTGCTGTCGCCTGGGTCCTCACCACGGTGTTCGTGCGCTTCTGCGAGGACAACGCGCTCGTCAAGCCCGTCTGGATCAGTGGGCCACGACACCGCGAGGCGGTCGACGCGCAGCAGCAATTTCTCCGCGAGACTGCCCGCACTAAAGCTGACGTAACCGATCGTGAGTGGCTCCTCCAGGCTGTCGACTTCCTGAAGTCGCTTCCTGCAACTGCCGGGTTGGTGGACGACACTTCGCCCATGTGGCTCGTTACGCCCTCCGGTGACGCTGCGACTCGACTCCTCAACTTCTGGCGCGAACGCGATGAGAGCGGAGCGCTCGTCCGCGACCTCAGCGACCTTGACCTCGACACGCGTTTCCTCGGCGATCTCTACCAAGAGATTTCCGAAGACGCGAAGAAGCGCTACGCCCTGCTCCAGACGCCGGTCTTCGTCGAGGAGTTCATCCTCGACCGCACGCTGGACCCCGCTCTCAACGAGCGACCGCTTGAAGGGTTCAAGATGATCGACCCGACCTGTGGGTCGGGACACTTCCTGCTCGGCGGCTTCCAACGATTGCTCGACCGCTGGCACAAGCACGCTCCCGGACTTGATGAACGGGAGCGAGTACAGGCGGCGCTTGACTCCGTGTACGGCGTGGACATCAACCCGTATGCCGTCGCGATTGCCCGTTTCCGGCTTACGGTGGCGGCTCTACTCGCATGTGGTCTGAACTCGTTGGAAGGTGCCCCAGCATTCAAGTACCACCTAGCCGCTGGTGACTCGCTCCTGCACGGTGGAGACCAGCTTGAGTTTGAGCTTGGTGGGACCCTTACCGAGGATAAGGTCGCCGCGAAGTTCACCTACGCAACCGAGAATCTCGATGACCTAAAGCGCTTTCTCAAGCCTCGGACGTACGATGCTGTGGTTGGTAACCCTCCTTACATCGCCGTTGCTGATTCTCAACTTAGCGCTGCCTACCGGCAGCGTTATGCAACTTGCGTGGGCTCCTACCCGCTCAGCGTGCCATTTGTTGAGCGTTTTTTTGGACTTGCCATTGGCGGAGCGACGCCAGGCTGGATCGGCCAGATTACAAGCAACTCCTTCATGAAGCGTAAATCCGGTGTTCGGCTGATAGAAAAGTTCCTTCCGACCGTAGACCTACGTGAGGTGATCGACTCGGAAGGGGCCTGGATCCCGGGCCACAACATGGACGGCACCCCGACCGTCATACTCGTTGGACGTAGCACTCGGCCCAGCAGTGACAAGGTGCTGACCGTGCTTAGCAAAGGACGACGCGAGACCCAAGCAGATCGTGACGGCAGTGGCCCGTACTGGCGCGGCCTAGTCGACAACATCGACAACCCCGGATTTGACGATGAATGGGTCAGCGTCGTGGCGTTGACGCGGTCCGATCTCGGCACACATCCATGGTCTCTTAGCGGAGGTGGGGCGATGGAGTTGATGAAGACTCTGGAGAGTGCCAGGAAGAGACGATTGAAGGACGTCGCGGTTGAGATGGGCCGGACCACGAACGTTGGTGAGGATGACGCTTGGCTGACGACGCCGTCTGTCGCCAGTCGACTCGGACTCGCTGAGTCCACACGCCGGTTCGTGATAGGCGAATACGTTCGGGACTACGTCGTGCGCGGCAGCGAGACGATCTGGTGGCCGTTCTCGGATGTCCAGGTGCCGAGCTGGCTCCCTGAGACACACCCACTGCCAGCCAAGGTGCTTTGGCCAAACCGTACGCTCCTTCGGCAGCGGACGATTTTCGGCAAGACTTTCGCTGAACGAGGTCGACCTTGGTACGACCACTTGGAGACGTATCCAGCGCGGCTCCGAACCGATCGGTTCATCACCTATCCGGAGGTCGCCTCTCACAACCATTTTGTATTGACTCGGGGCGAATTCGCCTTCAAGCAAACTGCACCGGTAATCAAGTTGCGTGATGACGCGAAGGATTCTGATTACACAGATCTTCTGGGCATTCTTAATTCGTCTTCGGCACTGTTCTGGATGCGTCAGGTTTGCAAGGCGAAGGGCGGGGCTGCCGACAAGACGTGGTCGCGAACTTATCAATTCAACACGACGACGATTCAGGAGATGCCGCTCCCTGCCGCCCTGCCAACTGAGCGCGGTGCGGTCCTCGATGAATACGCGTCGCAAATGGCCAACTGCCTGCCGACAGATTTTGACGGGCTGACTCCGACGCGTGAGTTGCTCGCCGACATGCGGGCTGACTACATGCGCAATCTTGGGCGGCTGATCGCGCATCAGGAGGAACTCGATTGGGAGGTTTACCGCCTTTACGGGTTGGTAGGTGACGACTTCGTATTGCCCGCAGACGACTTGCGGCCCCTTCCCTCGCTCGCACCAGGACAGCGGGCCTTTGAAATCGTGATGGCAGGGGATGCAGCCCTGGGTTCAGAGCGGTGGTTCGAGGATCAAGGAGCAACCCCGGCGGACACGCTCCCTGGGGACTGGCCAGACCACTACCGCTCACTAGTCGAGCGAAGAGTTGAGCTGATTCGCAATGCCCCGCGATTTCGGTTGCTCGAATCCCCGAACCATAAGCGTCCGTGGTTGGTGCGCGACTGGGATGCCGTTGCTGATGCTGCTCTTCGGACGTGGATCCTGAGACGAATCTCAGACGCGCGATTCTGGTTCGACGGGCATGGCCGCCCCACGGTGAAGAGCCATGCTGTCCTGGCAGACGCAGTAGCGGCCGACGAATCATTGGCGACCGTGATTGAACTCTGGGAAGGACGACCGGATGTCCCGGTGGCGTCTAGTCTCGGGCGCCTACTGGGCGGCGAGGCCGTCCCTTATCTTGCGGCACATCGGTACAACGAGTCCGGGATGCGCAAGCGATCGGCTTGGGAGAATGTCTGGGCTCTCCAGCGACTTGAAGACGCCGGCACATACAACGTTGCTCCGAAGTCGTACGGCGGCGAAGGCTCGATCCCGCTACCGCCGAAGTACGCGCATACTGACTTCCTTCGACCGGACTACTGGCCTCATCGAGGCAAACTGGACGTCCCCAGGGAACCGTTCGTGCTTTACCCAGGAGCTGGCCGCGATGGCGATCCGACGCCTGTCATCGGATGGGGTGGATGGGACCATGCGCAACAAGCCCTTGCTCTTGCAACGCTCATCCAGTCGGGTGAGCAGCAGGGTTGGTCTGACGAGCGGATAACCCCACTTGTTGCCGGGCTGTCGGAGATGCTTCCGTGGGTTGAGCAGTGGCACACCGATCCCGACCCACTCTACGGCGGCAGTTCTCCGGCTGAGTTCTTCTCTGGGTTGATGGACAACTACATGGCGAAGCTCGGAACAACCCGTGAATCGCTCGCTGCATGGCGGCCTCCGGCAGCCAAGCGTGGCAGGAAGGCAAAGGCATGACTGGCAACGTCTTGCTGAAGGACGTCATTGCGATCCCTGAGCGAGCAGGGACCGAGGACTACGTTCTCAAGCTCACTGAGGGTGTCGGCAGCGGCCGTCTCCACGACACCATCAACGACTACGTCGTCACCGAGGACCTCGCCAAAGCGTTCGGCGATGCGCTCGATTTGGTGGCCGCTGGGGTGAGGGACGGGGCAAGCCGCGCTTCGTTCCTCTCGGGCTCCTTCGGGTCAGGTAAGTCGCACTTCATGGCAGTGCTCTACGCGCTCCTGGGCCACAACGCGACGGCTCGCGCGAAGACTGAGTTGCAGTCGGTGATCTCGGCACATGACCCTCAGCTCCAAGGCAAGAAGGTCCTGCGGCTCGCCTTCCACTTCCTTGACGCCCAGAGCATCGAGCAGTGCGTCCTCGGGGGCTACGTCCAGCAGATCGGTCTTCTCCACCCGGACGCGCCGCTCCCGGCGGTCCACAAGAGTGATGAGCTGCTGAAAGACGCAGAGAACCTGCGTGCCCAGATGGGCGAAGACGTGTTCCTCGCAGGTCTCAACAAGGCTGGTGGCGAAGGCGGTGCCGCTGGATCGGTCTGGGGCAGCGTGCTGAACGAGGGGAACTGGACGTCTGCGTCCTACGACGCGGCTCGTGCCGCGGCCCCGGGAAGCAAGGAACGCCAGTCCCTCGCGTCAGCTCTCGTGAAGGCTTACTTCACATCGTTCACATCCGGTGCGGAGTTCATCGACCTCGATAGCGGACTCGCCGCCATCAGCGACCACGCCAAAGCGCTCGGCTACGACGCCATCGTGATGTTCCTCGACGAGTTGGTCCTGTGGCTCGCATTCCGCGTGCGCGACGCTGAGTTTTTTGGACGCGAGGCACAGAAGATCACCAAGTTTGTCGAGGCACAGCACACCCGCTCCATCCCGATCGTCACGTTCGTCGCGCGGCAACTCGACTTGCGCCGCTACTTCGTCGAGTCCGGTGGGGGAGTTGGGGCGGAGCAGGAGGCTCTCGACCGCGCTTTCAGCCACCAGGAGGGTCGCTTCCGAACGATCGTCCTGGGCGACGACAACCTCCCTTATGTGGCGGAGAAGCGTCTACTCAAGCCTGTCTCAGATGATGCGAAGAGGACACTCGACGAGGCTTTCGCGCACATCGACAGGACCCCGGCGGTCTGGGATGTCCTTCTAGATGGGGCCGGCACCGAGGCTGGCCAGCGCGGTGCGGACCAGCAGGCATTCCGGCGCACCTACCCGTTCTCCCCGGCGCTCGTCTCCACGCTCCGCACACTCGCCTCGGCGATGCAGCGAGACCGTACGGCGCTGAAAGTCATGCAGCAACTCCTCGTTGACCAGAGGGATCACCTCACGGTCTCGGACGTCATTCCTGTGGGCGACACTTTCGACCTCGTCGTGCATGGGAACCAAGCGATCACTGCTGACATGCAGGGTCGTTTCCGCAACGCCAAGGAACTGTACGAAAACAAGCTCCGTCCTCTGCTGCTTCGGGAGCACAAGCTCAACGACGACGAGGCCCGAGCATTGGCGCCGGGTCACCCATTCCGTGCCGATGACCGATTGGTCAAGACACTTGTGCTTTCGGCGGTGGCGCCGGAGGTGCCTGCACTGAAGGAACTCACGGCCAGTCGCCTCGCTGCGCTCAACCATGGCTCGATTATCAGCCCTCTGCCAGGGCAGGAGGCCTCGCTGGTTCTCGCCAAGCTCAAGCGGTGGCATGCAGAGATCCCCGAGATCCACATCACCAGCGA
>WBZP01000139.1_pt4 | contig 17723 bp, 13 predicted proteins | sample 5204301 | NCBI WGS metagenome assembly WBZP01 (sample SAMN12412401, study PRJNA552823) | activated sludge metagenome | isolation source: activated sludge from nitrification reactor of wastewater treatment plant... | place: USA: Pennsylvania | collected 2017 | reverse complement strand
AATGCCTGTTTGCATAATCTCTTTGCTGCTGTTAAAACTGCTCATGTTATACTTAGTCAAAGGCATATGGATATATATGTCTGTGAGAGGTATTTCTTCCCTGAAATCACTTGCTTCCTTGAAAAATGCCATTTGCAGGATTACATCTACGGCGTTACTGATTTCTTCTTTGGTAGACAAACCGCCGCTTACATTGCTTCCAATGGTAATATCGGCTCCCATCTCCCGTACATTTTTTACCGGGAAGTTTCTTACCAGGCCGCCGTCTACCAGTTTTTTATCATTGATGCTTACGGCCGTAAAAACGGAAGGGATGGCCATACTTGCCCGCAGAGCTTTTACCAGGTTACCGCTGTCTAAAACTACCAGGTTGCCCGTTTCCAGGTCGGTAGCCATGCATTGAAATGGTATTGGCAGGTCCCTGAATTGCTTCCTGTCAAAAACATGAAAAAACAATTCGAGGAATTTAATATTCAGTTCCTGCCCTTCAATGACACCCGCGGGTAGTTTTATCTTATTATTGATATAGGGAAGCTCAAGAGCAAACCTTGCATATTGGTTTTTTTCTTCCATTGACAAAGATTTCAATGGAACCTGGTTTGAAAATAGCAGGTCCCATTCAAGGCCTTTGCAAAGTTGTTCAATTTGTTTTCCGCTATATCCCGATGCATATAATGCACCCAATATGGCGCCCATGCTGGTGCCGGTTATATAATCAACCTTCAGGCCGGCACTGTCAATGGCTTTTAGTATGCCAATATGAGCGAGGCCTTTTGCACCTCCGCCACTTAACGTAAGGCCAATGGCAGGCTTTCGTTTTATATTTTCCTGTGCTGTGCAGGTATGAATGCAGCAAAACGAAATGAACAAAAAAATGAATACGGTTTTCATTACCTGCTTAAAAAGGGAATTTCCTGTAATTTATTGTGGACAAACTTATATCAATTCAGTAAACTTAGGGTAAACTTTTCTGTAATCGGTTTGTTAGTGCTTTGTTGTTTCCTTTGTATCGGAAGGTGGAGAATAACGGAGATGGGCGTTTGTATAAATATTTTGGTATAAACGGTAACATTTTGCTGTATCATGAATGGTATGTTTATAGCAATATTTTAACATTAATCATTTACAGAATGTTATTTCGATGTTTAAACATCGTATATTTGCGGTAAACAGGGGTTAAAAAAATAAGAAATATGAGCAAGAAGGGAAAATGGATACTGGCTATAGTTAGTATCCTGATATTGTCAGGGGCAGCTGTAGTATGGTATATCTTCAATCAGGAATTTTCTGATACGGCTGACAGGAAGGTTTCTTTTACTGTGGAAGCAAATGATTTTATCAGGGAATTTGAAACAGACAGCAAGCTGGCGAACCAGCAGTATACTGAAAAGATAATTGCGGTAAACGGGATTGTGTCAGCCGTGGAATCGGCAGATACCACAACCAACATTAAAATGATTGATACAGCAAAAGGTTTCTATATTATTTTTGCTTTTCAGCAACAGCACATGGCAGATGCCAAAAAGCTGAAAGAAGGGGACCGGGTTTCCATAAAAGGATCATGCAGCGGCGGTACATACAGCGAAATACTGGAAACATGGCTCATCAGCTTTAAAAGGTGTGCTATCAACAAATAAACAAATGTGCAATTCATCCATTAACAAAATAAATCAACAATGAAAAAAACAAGTCTTTTCCTGGTCCTTGCTTTATCAACCGGTGCATTATTTGCACAAAAGAAAACAACCACTTCGGCAACGGTAAATTTTGATGCAACAACCAGTATTGATGCATTGCCAAAAGCGGAGAACAAAACGGCTGTGGCTGCACTGGATACCAAAACCGGTTCGGTGGCATTTGAAGTGGTAATCAAGAACTTTAGTTTCACCAACCCGATGATACAGGAACATTTTAACAGCAGCGGCTGGATGGATTCTGACCAGTTTGCTACCGCAAACTTCAAGGGAAGTATTGTAAACCTGGCCGATGTAAATTTTGCAAAGGATGGTTCTTATAATGCTGATGTTGAAGGTAACCTTACCATTCATGGAGTGACAAACCCGGTAAAAACCAAAGCGGTAATTACAGTTGAGGGTAAAAAGATAAATGCCAATGCTACTTTTTCCATTAAACTGGAAGATTATAAAGTAACCGGAAAAGCTATCGCAGCAGGTAAAGTGGCTAAAGAGCCAACCATTACCGTATCGGCAGATTTTTAATAATAATTAAATAGCATTAAAAATGGCTCCTGTTAAAGCAGGGGCTTTTTTTATGGAGACATGTTAGGGATAGGTCGCTATAATAGAGCTGTTGGCTGCGTGGCAGCCTTTATGAGAAAATAGTTGTTTAGTTATGGAGTTCGAATCGCTTCTTCCAGCATTTTATTATTCGCTTTATCGTAATATGTGCAGGTCATATGATTCATGTCAACCGTCCACTTTTCAACGCCGGTTTCTGCTGAATGATTGCAAAATGTAGCATAATCAGTTTGTCCTCGCTGGTGGCTTTTTAAATAATGTTTAAATCTTTCTTTATCGCTAATGTTGGCAACATGTAATTTAGCATACCTGGCTTCGGATTGGATCATATAATTTTCTTCGCCGAAATACGTTGTGTGACCGTCGTTAACATAAGTATCATATTTCTTCACCCCTAATTTTAAAAGATCCAGTACATACGTTGGAAAATCAGCTCCACTTTTAACTTTTGAATGAGCTGCTTTAATTTCTTTAAGTTGAAACATGTTGACTTCGCTTTCGTTTCTGCAAAAATGCAGAAATTAATTTTAACGGGATTGACAATTCATGAAATCATGAAACTAGCCTTGCAGCCAACAATTAAGCAGGATCATGAAGGTTATGTGCAGATAACCGGCCAGTAAAGCTGCAATTTCAACTTGTGTATGCAATTGTATACATGATGTATAAAGTGTTTGCATTAAAAGAAATGTGCAGCTATGAGAGATATATAACTATGATGCATGCCATAAAAAAACTCCCGTCCATACGACGGGAGTTTTTATGAAGAATGCTATTGTTATAATTACCTGATAACAACTTTGCCGGTTGCAATGCGTTTTCCGCCTGCATCCCTCAGTTCAACGAGGTATACATCAGAAGCGGCATTATCCATGTTCACATCCATCCTTGTATATGGTGAAGTGATAGTATACGCTTTCTGGAACACCCTCGCACCTTTACTGTCGTAGATGTTCAATGTACGGGCCGTATTTGATTCAGAACTGAAATACCTAACCTGGAAGCTTCCTGAGCTTGGGTTAGGATAGATGAACAGTTCGTTTGATTCAACATAATCAACAGTAGCCCTGTTCGACCTGTTGCTTGAACAGCCCGTAAGGTTATCAGTAACGATTACATCATAGGTACCGAGGTCATCAACCGTTACAGCGAACTTATCTGCTGTTAATGATGGTACCAAAACGCCATCCCTGAACCATTGGTAAGAATAATTACCTGCAGGGCTAACGGTGGTGTACAGCGTTGTCCTGATATACGGAGTGATATTGCTGTAAGAAGCTGCCGTTAATACAACTACCGGTAAAGCGTTGGCTTCAAGCATAGCTGTATTTGACGTTACAGATCCGCAAGGGATTCCGGAAACGATCACCCTGAACGCATAACCATTTAATGATACCGTTACCGGGTTAATGGTTAATCTGCTGGTAGTAACTCCGGAGAAAGGTGCGTTGTTGGTAAGGTCTACAAAAGCACCACCGTTAACGCTTACCTGCCATTGGTAGGTAATGGTAGATCCGGTAGCAACCACAGTAAAGCTTACAGATGAACCTTCGCAGGAAGATACATCAGCAGGATGTGTGGTGATATCAACAGGGCTGTTTACCGTTAGCGTAGCGGCAGATGAATTCAGGTTAGCCGTACAGGTTCCGTTTAATACAACCCTGTACTGGTTGCCATTGAAAGCGGCAGTGATACCTGTAAGGTTAAGGGTAGAACCTGTTTCACCGGTAATGTTGCTCCAGTTTGTACCGCCATTGGTACTTACCTGCCATTGATAGCTGAGCCCTGTACCGGCTGCTGCAACACTGAATGAAGCGCTGTTAAGCGGCAGACAGATTTCAACATTGGCTGGCTGGGTAGAAATGGTTATTGGGCTGTTAACAGTGAGCGTAACGCAGGAAGAAGTATCTGAGTTACATGTTCCGGTAACAATAACCTGGTATGCACCTGCATTGGCCAGTGTTACGTTAGCCAGGTTAAGTGTTGCTGAAGTTTCTCCGGCTATGTTGCTGAAAGTAGCGCCACAGTTAGCCGCATATTGCCATTGATAGCTTACTCCTGTACCTGAAGCAGCTACTGTAAAGCTGGTATTACCGCCGGCGCAAAGTGTAGCATCAATAGGTTGTGTGCCGATGGTTACTAATGAGTTTACAGTTAATGTAGCAGCATCCGAAGTAATAGGAACGGCTGTGCAACTGAATACGTTAACCCTGTACTGGTTGCCGCTCATGGCAACAGTAACAGCATTCAGGGTAAGTGTTGCATTGGTTTCACCGGGAATATCAACAAATCCGGTACCGGTATTAACCTGCCATTGGTAGCTGCTGATAGATCCGCTGCCAGTTACGGTAAACACGGCATTGGTTCCTTCACATACAGTAGTATTTGCCGGCTGGCCGGTGATGGCAGCTGCGTTTCCAACCGTTAATATGGCACAGTTTGAAGTAACAGGAGAAGGGCAGGCACCGGTAATAACTACATGGTAACCTGTATTGTCATTACCCACGGTAATACTATTAACTGTATAGCTGGCTCCGGTAGCTCCCGGGATATCTGTCCAGGGGCCGGCACAACCTGCTCCTGCTGGGCCTGATTGCCATTGATAAGTAATATTGGTACCGGTAGCTGTTACTGTAAATGTGGCGCTGGTTCCTGCACAGGCAGTTGCATTGGCCGGCTGGCCGGTGATGGCAGGAGCTGTATTAACAGTTAAAGTAGCTACATTAGAAGTGGAACTTCCGCACTGGCCTGTTACCACACAACGGTAAGTGGCACCGTTAGAGGCAGCCGTTACAGCAGTAATGGTATATGAAGCGGCCGTTGCTCCGGTAATATCAACCCAGCCAAATCCACCCGGATTTGATTGCCACTGGTAGGTTCCGGAATTAGCAGCTACGGTAAAGGTAACATTGGTTCCTTCGCAAACAGTCTGGCTAAGTGGTTGTGTATTGATTGTTGGACCTGCTCCTGCAGAAACAACAAAAGTAACGGTGGCTGTTTGAACCGCAGCTCCTGCAGTACCCGTTACCGTTATGTTATAAGTGCCATTGGCAAGTGTATTGGCATTATTCAGGGTTACCGTAGTGCTGGCGCCCGGTGTAAGCGGGTTGCTGCTGAAACTAACAGTAGTGCCTGCCGGAACACCTGCAGTGGCAGTAAGTACAATCGGGGTTGAGAAACCGCCATTTGATGTTGAACCTAAGGTTACATCAGCAGTAGCCGGGCCTGCACAGGCAATGGTTGTTGGCGTTGTGCTGTTGAATGTGAATCCTGAAGGTGGTGGTGTAATCGCAAAATTGGTATTTGAAATGTCGAAAAAGATATTTCCAACTGATTCAATTTTTACCCTGGCAGTGGTAGTAGCCGGAACTGCAGGCAGGTTAACCACTTCCGTACCGTCATTTGCTGTACCGGCAGAAAGTACAAACGGGAACGTCTGTCCGCCGTCAGTTGATAATAATATCCTAACATCAGCACAGCTTACCGGGGCATTGGTGGTATTAGCCACATTCCAGGTAATGGTTTGTGCAGATGAAGCAGGCCATGATAAGTTTGTATTTGGTTGCGTAACCTGGAACGGTCCTGAGGTATTCGTTACCGTTACAACCATATCTGTGAATGCCGTTTGTCCAACCTTAATTGGAGCGGTTGAACTATATGGAGAGTTATCCCTTACCGTTAGCCTGAAATTCAGAGTACGTGAAACTGAACTCAAAGCTTCAATATTAGCTATTGGTGTTCCGCCCGGCAATGGGGGGGTAACAAAATTACCCGCCAGTATGGTTGCCAGTATCGGGAATGTCCTGGTTGGGTTTGAAGTGGCAGGGAAGGTTAACCAGTTAGGGCCAACCAGTTTACCGGGGCTGGCAACACTGTTGTTACCGGTAACGGTTGAATTGGCCGCATCATTCTGTTCCCAGCAATACGTAAGCGCATCACCCGGGTTTGCATCTGTAGCAGAACCGGTAAGGGCAAATGGTGTACTGATAGGAATAGTGTAGTTGTTAACAGTTGCCACAACAGGAGTGGCATTATTAGCTGTGATGTTAGTAGTTACCGGGCAGGTTTTTGTTGCCATGTTTTCCTGGATCTGCCTGATAGAATTCTGGTGGAAAATATCGATAGAATGCGGTGCAACGTCCTGGTTGGTGATACCGGCATAACCCATGATGGTGATACCTGAACCCACTTCCTTGTTATTTACACCACCTGATTCGATTGACATGGAAAAAGTATGGTTTCCACCTAACTGGTGCCCAACCTCATGCGCCACATAATCAATGTCAAAATTATCACCTTGCGGGATACCATCAGCAGGGGAAGTAATACCACGGCCTTTACCGGTATTACATACACAACCAATACATCCTGCATTACCACCACCGCCGGAAGCACCGAACATATGCCCGATATCGTAATTGGCTTCTCCAATGATATTTGTTAATGTAGTCTGTAACTGGTTGTTCCAGTTAGCCAGTGTTGTATATGGATCTGTTATTGGGTCGTAAAAAATTACATCCGCTGTATTCGCTATCAGGTTTAAATGCAATGCCAGGTCTCTTTCATAACAGCCATTGCAACGCGTTAAGGTAGCATTGAATGCAGCCAGTACCAGGGCAACCTGTGTATTGTTGAATGCGCCAAAGAAATTGGAATATTCACCGTTACATGACTGTGCCAGGCGCATGGTCTTCAATTCGCCGGTATTGCTTTCCGGTGCAAAATTGGCAACCCTTTCATGGATACCTGATGCCAGTTCCTGGTCAGGCGTTGAACATACCCATGGCAATTGTCCCTTATTACGCTGCGCTTTAAAAGCAGCATAAACGCGGTGGTCTTGAGAATAAGGCTCAATATACTCATTGGCTTTGTCTGTCCTGAATACCATTGTCTGGATTCCCTGGGGAGAAAGGCTGAGTTTCAGCATCGCATACTTGTCAGTGATTCCTTTTCCTGAAAAGGCCCTGATTTCAGGAAACCTTGCCTGCAGGGCCGGATCAAAATTGGAAGCTTCAACAACTTCAAATTCTTCCAGGTTTCCATCTGCATTGGGTAATGTGATGATGGTAGAATGGCCGTTCCTGTTGTCAACAACATTGAATAATTGCTGCCTGATAGCAGCAAGATTCAAATTGAACAGCTTAAATTCTTTTGGAAATGTTAGTCTTGAAACAGCCTTGTCTGTAACAATGGCACTACGGCTTTCTGAATTAACAGACCAGTATTTGTCTGTTTGAGAAAAACCTGCAAGCGCAACCAATACAAACATTACTGTTAGTAGTAAAGATTTTTTCATGCAAATGTTATTTTGATTTAAGGTTGTAAATATAGTAACATAATTTAAAATCTGGTGCTGACAGAGCGTAAATAAAAGAATATATATTAAATAATATTACAATTTGTTTAGCCTGAATTCAAATCTTCAGTAATTCGGTTAATCAACAGGTTAAAAATGTAGGCCTGTCCATTAATTGCTTTCCGGTACCGGAAGTAAAATAGAATTCAGGAACGGATGCTGCCTTCATTATTACCGGATATCTTTATAATAGTAAGTCTGGTCGTTAACCTGTTCTTTTCTGAATCCCATTTTAACCAGGTAAGCTTCATGCTTTTTATTGAAAACATGCGTATAAACCAACCGGTGGATACCATGGCCTAAAAGGAATTGTTTTTCTTTCTGAAAAAGAAATTTGCCAATCTTATAATCGCGGTACTTAGGCGTAGTATAATTGATTTTAACCAGGGCTGTGCCGTCTTCCAACAATGAAGCAGAAAAAATATTTGCAATCACCATATCTCGCAGCACAACAAAATTGATGTCATTTTCTTTGTCCATCAGGTCATAATCCGGAAAGTAAGCCTGAATGTCTGACTGGTGAAAAGCCAGGAACTTGCTGATTATTTCATCACCGGCCCGGAAAGCTAACAGGTCGAAATTCTCATTGGAACGATAGATCTTAATAAGATAAAATACATTGATGAGGAGAAGGATACCATTGGTAAGGATTATTGGAAAAGCCTGTATCAATGCGCCATACAGAATGAATGACAGGCAACCGAACGTGTTAAGCCAACGGAATTTCAGGTCATTGTTAACCAGTAAAGAAATAGCCAGTAATATGGATGCAATATATCCAAGCAGCGCGCCAATAGTCTCAATCATGATGCGTTGATCCGGTTACTTTTTGGTTTCAGGGTTCTCTGCTGAAATGACCGGGGCGGTTATGGAAGCAGGTGTATTTTCTGCAGCAACCTGCTGTACTTTTTGCTCGGTTTTTACCGGCTCTGTTGTTGCTGCCGGTTTTGCCGGAGCCGAATTCAGGGGAGCACCTACAGCAATATCACAACGGTGGCCGGGCTGGCCATGTGGCGGATTCATACCAGGAGCTGTTTTTGTTGCCGGCGCAGTAATGGTTGGCTGAATGGTAGCAGTTGAAGTGGCAGGTGTGGAACTTACCGATGTAGTTGTTTTAGCCGGGGCTGAATTTAATGGGGCGCCAACAGCAATATCACATCGGTGCCCAGGCTGGCCATGTGGCGGGTTAAGCCCGGTTCCGGTTGCAGTGCCGGCCGGAACGGCAGCATTTGGTACCGGTACGCTGGTTTGCCCCGTATTTTGAAAAACGGCAGCACTGTCAGTTACAGGTACGGGTGTACTTACTGTAACAGGCGATGCGCTTTTGGCTAAACTGCTGTCGAATGCTACGTTTATATCGTCACCAGAACCGGAATTATTGCAGGCAGTTAACAATAAGCCTGAAACGATGATTGAAAATGTAATTTTTTTCATCTGATCAATTTAACCGTTTGTCATTATAACGGGCTGTGAAATTAATAAATAATAACCGTTTTTTCTCCCGGTTTATATTTTTAGCATTTAACTCCCATAAATTTTTTAAGGAACCGGTGTTGCATATTTAAAAGTTCATGTAGCTAAGATTATCTAAAATCAGGGTTTGCCATCTCCTTTAAATTCATCCGTTACAACTTTTCTGTAATTTATGTTCCGGCAGGGAAGTGGAGGGTAAATCCCATAGTGTCAGCTTAATATTATCTATCCTCTTAGCTTGTCGCTTCATTGAAGCATAAATTTTTTGTGGATTTACTTGCATTTTGGTTCTTTCCGGTATATTTTAGCTGCCGGTTACCAATGGTTTTTAATCCGTATGAATTGATGGTAACTTTCTTTCCATTATTTGTCCCCTATATCTGAGAAAAAATCACCCCGGAGAATCAGTATTTTTTAATCACGAGTGTTTCATTTTTAAACGATTGATTCATGTTTACTTGTATCCGTTATCATTACAGGCAAACGGCCTGTTTCATCGCAATATTTTTCTTTGCTTTTTCATGTGTTGATGCACAGACATTCCCTTCGGGGTTTTCAGCAACCAATATCGGCTCGGGCTGGAATGCCCCTGTTGGTGCTGCATTTAACAATGATGGCGCCCGTTTATTTGTTTGGGAAAAAGGCGGAAAAGTATTCGTTTGTAACTGGAACGGAACAAGCTATGTAAAGCAGTCAACTGCCGTTTTGGATATTTCACCGGAAGTGGGCAATTGGCGAGATCATGGCATGCTTGGTTTTGCGCTCGATCCGGGATTTAGCAATAACGGGCTTTTTTATGTGCTGTATGTGGTTGACAGGCACTACCTGATGAATTTCGGAACAGGTTCTTACAACGCTACCACTAACCAGTACAATGCGGCTACCATTGGCAGGATTACAAGGTACAAGGCTATAACCAGCGGAAGCAACCTGGTTGCAGACCTGTCAACAAGGACCATATTACTGGGAGAAACCAAATCAACCGGTTTCCCTGTTTTATATGAATCTCATGGGATAGGTTCACTGGCATTTGCAGCTGATGGAACCTTACTGGCTTCCTGTGGCGATGCAGCCAGTTATAATGTGATGGATCCGGGCAATATATCTCATACATATCAGAACCAGGCCATCACAGACGGTATCATACGGGCCAATGAAAACGTTGGTTCATTCCGATCACAGATGATAAACAGTTTTGCGGGTAAGATTGTACGCATAGATCCTGTTACGGGTAACGGTATCCCAAGCAATCCATTTTATAACCCGGCGTCTCCCAGGTCGGCAGCTTCCCGTATGTGGGCTTTAGGTTTAAGAAATCCTTTCAGGTTTAGTGTGAGGCCCAATACTGGCTCTACTAATCCCGCTACCGGTGATATAGGTGAAATTTATGTTGGCGATGTAGGCTGGAGCTCCTTTGAAGAATTCACCATCATTAAAGCGCCGGCATCCAATTGCGGCTGGCCGGTGTTTGAAGGCATTACTGCCAAATCAGATTATGCCAATGCAAGTAATACCACATATAATAAGGATGAACCGAATCCATTATATGGTACCGGTGGCTGCTCACAACAATTCTTTAGTTTCGGCAACCTGATCAAACAGGCTACAGCAGATAATAATACCGATATGTTTAATCCTTGTAATGCATCTGTTCAAATTACGAGTGCCAACGATAACCGTTTTTTTCACCGGGTACCGGCCATCGACTGGAAACATGGTACAGACAGCGCCAGGGTTAAGAAATTCAATGGAAACAGCCTGGCAGTTGCCCAGATAGGTTCCGTTTCTTCTGGCGTAACAGGTACTCCATTCAGGGGCAATGCGGCTGTGGGAGGTTCCTGGTATACAGGAAACATGTTTCCGGCGGCATACAGGAATACTTATTTTTCTGCCGACTATGGTGGTGCATGGCTTAAGAATTTCAGCATAGAATTTACTGACCAGGTAAAAAGCGTAAATAACTTTTCTTCGGGTTGGAGTGCTATTGTTTGTATAACAGAAAACCCGCTCGACGGAAGCCTGGTTTGCGTAGACCTTGGCACCAGCCTGGTTAAAAAGATCGTATACGGAGGCAACCAGCCCCCGGTTGTGGAAATGAGCAGCGACAAAACCTACGGACCGGCAGCACTGGCAGTTAATTTCACCGGAAACACTTCTTATGACCCCGAAGGCGGGGCTCTTACATATTCATGGGATTTTGGAGATGGTACGCCCACCTCAACGGATGCAAACCCGGTTCATGTATTTACTACCGCCAACGCAAACCCCAGGAAGTTTGTAGTTAAACTAACGGTAAAGGATAACCAAAATGCAACAAGCATTGACAGCATAATTATTTCAGCCAACAATACACCGCCTAATGTAGTTATTACCAGCCCGCTGAACAATTCGCTGTACAGCGTTGGTACCGATACAGTTTATGCATTGCAGGCTAATGTGTCGGATGCAGAACACCCGGCAAATCAGCTTTTTTATGCGTGGCAAACAGCGCTTCGCCACGATAACCACGAACATCCCGAACCCCTGGATACCAGCAAAAGCACTTCCGGGCTAATTTCAAGGGTGGGTTGCAACGGCGATACATATTACTGGTTCATTCAACTAACGGTAACGGATGCAGCAGGATTGGCAACGGTAGATTCTGCCAGGCTGCTTCCCCAGTGTGGCGGCCCGCTGCCACTGTCGCTGCTTGATTTTTCAGTTGCGGTTCGTGGTTTTACAAACGTACTTGCCTGGACAACCGCTGAAGAGAAAGAACTGGATAATTTTGTAGTGCAACGCAGTTACAACGGCAGGGATTTTGAGGATATCGGTTCCATGAAAGCGCTTTCGGTTTCAGGTACACATAATTATGAATACAGGGACAATAGTTTTCTTGACGGTGACGTTTACTACCGGTTACGTATGAACGACCGGGACGGCAGGTTCTCTCATTCACTCATTGTAAGGGTTTTCACCGGCCATCATGTGAATAGCGATATAACCGTTTCCCCTAACCCGTTTAAGGATAAATTCTTTTTTGCCGCTGTATTTGACCATGACGGAAAAGCTTCACTCAATATAACAGATACAAAAGGGGCAACCGTTAAAACAATCAGGAAAACGGTAGTGAAAGGGTTCAACAGTTTTGAAATTGACCAGTTAAACGGATTGCCTGCCGGTGTGTATTTCCTTGAAGTGAAACAGGGCAGCGTAAACCGCAAAACCAAATTGGTAAAAGGGGATTAATAACAAGTAAATACTCTTATGACGGTACAGGGAACCAGGCGATTCAAAGCCGGCACACTTTGATATTGTATTTTTCCGGGCCATGCCGGCATGCATTTTTGAAAGATAATAAAGCATTATCTTTGCGGCATGACAATAGAGCATCTAAAATCTATGAGGGACCGTGTTTTGGTCTTGGGGAGGTTTCTTTGACGTCGCTAACAGAGAAGCTAAAATTGCAAACGATAAACAACTCTCGCTTTCACCCGGCTTTTGGGACGATAATGCCCGGGCAACCGCTATTTTAAAAGAAATCAAGGTTAATGAATACTGGCTGAATCTCTACAAAGAAGTGGAGACAGCCGTGGAGGATTTTGCCGTTTTATTCGACTTTTGGAAAGCTGGTGAAACAACCGAAGAGGAAGTAAAAGAATCTTTTGACGCAGCCATTTCCAAAATAGAAGAAGCTGAGTTTAAAAGTACGCTCAATGAACCCGAGGATGAACTGCCTGCCATGTTACAGATAAACAGCGGAGCCGGCGGTACCGAAAGCCAGGATTGGGCGGAAATGCTTGCACGCATGTACCGCATGTATGGGGAAAAACAGGGTTGGACCGTTACTGAGATGGACTGGCAATGGGGCGATGGCGCCGGAATTAAAACCTGTACCTACAAATTTGAAGGGCCTTTCGCCTATGGTTTCTTGAAATCTGAAAGCGGCGTACACCGCCTGGTTAGAATCTCTCCTTTTGACAGTAACGCCAGGAGGCATACTTCTTTTGTATCGGTGAATGTTTATCCGCTGGTGGATGATACCATCAATATAGAAATAAATCCTGCTGATGTTAAGATGGAAACATCCCGTAGTGGCGGATCTGGCGGACAAAATGTGAACAAAGTTGAAACCAAGGTTCAGTTAACACATATTCCTACAGGTATTGTAGTAGTTTGCCAGCAGGACAGAAGCCAGTTGGGTAATCGTGAACTGGCCATGCAAATGCTTAAAAGCCGTCTTTATGAAATTGAATTACAGAAAAGGAACGAAATAAAGGATGCTGCAAACAGCAAGAAGAAAAAAATAGAGTGGGGCAGCCAGATACGGTCATATGTGTTTCATCCGTACAAAATGATAAAAGACCATCGCACAGATTATGAAGTTGGTAATGTGGGCCCGGTAATGGACGGTGAACTCGACGGTTTTATTAAAGCGTATTTGATGAGTGAGAAGGAAAATGCTTAATTATTTTTTGATTGTTTGATTTGGAGATGGGTAGATTTGGAGATGAATAGATTTGGAGATTTGGAGATGGGTAGATGAATAAATTTGGAGATTTGGAGATGAATAGGTTTGGAGATTGGTAGATGAATAAATTTGGAGATTTGGAGATGAATAGGTTTGGGATGATAGATTTATAGATAAGTAGCTGTATGTTAATTTTGGACAGATGCTGATTTTTTATAACAATTTTGAATTTTATCTTAAATTTCCAAATCAACTAATTTCCAAATTTCCAAATCAACCAATCAATTAATTTCCAAATTTCCAAATCAATCAATCAATTAATTTCCAAATCAACCAATCAATTAATCTTCAAATCATCTGGATTAATAATAAACTACAATAAAATTTAAGTTATGCAATACGGAGATTTTTATTACCCGATGCCGGTAAATGAACCCGTTTTGAGCTATGCTCCGGGCAGTGCAGAAAAAGCAGCATTAAAAGCAGCGCTGAAAGAACTGAAGTCAACAAAAGTTGATGTGCCCATGTACATCGGTAATGAAGAAATAAGAACCGGTAAAACAGTGGAACTACGTCCGCCACATGAGCGTAAGCACCTGTTAGGGTATTTTCACACCGGTGAAGCGAAGCATGTAACCAAAGCCATCAATGCTGCGCTGAAAGCAAAGGATAAGTGGGCGAACATGAGTTGGGAGAACAGGGCAAATATCTTTCTGAAAGCGGCAGACCTGCTGGCTGGAAAATATCGTCCATACATCAACGGGACCACCATGCTGGGGCAAAGTAAGAATGCTTTCCAGGCAGAAATAGATTCAGCTTGCGAACTGATCGATTTCCTTCGCTTCAATGTGCATTTTTTAAGTGAAATATACAGGCAGCAGCCAATCAGCGGAGCGGGTATGAATAACCGTATGGAATACCGTCCGCTGGAAGGATTTGTATTTGCCCTTACGCCATTCAATTTTACAGCTATTGGCGGAAACCTGCCAACATCAGCAGCCATGTGCGGCAACGTAGTTGTTTGGAAATGTGCGAACACCCAGGTGTACAGCGCACAAATGTTCATGCGGGTGCTCAGGGAAGCCGGCCTGCCCGATGGCGTGATTAACCTTGTTTTCATAGACGGGCCAACCATCGGTGAAGTTGTGTTCAATCACCCTGATTTTGCCGGAATCCATTTTACAGGCAGCACCGGTGTTTTTAATAAGATGTGGGAAACCATCGGCCGTAACATGAGCATGTACAGGTCGTATCCCCGTATTGTGGGAGAAACAGGAGGTAAAGATTTTGTAATTGCCCATAAATCCGCTGATGTGGACGTACTGGTAACGGCTCTGGCCCGCGGTGCATTTGAATACCAGGGGCAGAAATGCTCTGCCGCATCCCGAGCCTATATTCCTTCAAACCTTGCAGCAGAAGTAAAAAAGAAACTGGTGGAAACGGTGAAGACCATGAAAATGGGAACGGTGGAAGATTTTACCAATTTCATCAATGCGGTAATTGATGAGAAAAGTTTTGATAAACTGGAAGGATATATAAAAGCTGCCCGTAAACGCGACAGTAAAGCGAAGATCTGGGTAGGCGGTAAATGCGACAAAACGGATGGCTATTTTATTGAACCAACCATTATTGAAGCAACTGACCCGTATTACGTAACTATGTGTGAAGAGCTTTTCGGCCCCATTCTTACTGTTTATGTTTATGATGAAAATAAGTTTGAGGAAACACTGAAACTGGTTGATAATACATCAGCCTATGCGCTCACCGGTGCTGTGATAGCCCGTGACAGGTTTGCTGTGGAAGCCGCAACTAATAAATTACGTAACAGCGCGGGTAATTTTTATATTAATGATAAACCTACCGGTGCCGTTGTAGGCCAACAGCCTTTCGGCGGCGCAAGGGGAAGCGGAACAAATGATAAGGCAGGATCCATACTTAATCTCTATCGCTGGCTGAGTGCCCGTACCATCAAGGAAACATTCAATTCACCTACAGATTACAGTTATCCTTTTATGAAGGAGAAATAATTTTTAGCAATGGGCCCGGACTAATCACCGGGCTTTTTTTATATATAAAGCTTGTTGAATTTGAAATTGCTGATTTTTTTTCTTTTTTACCTGCTGCCTTCCTGTTTGTTTGCACAACAGGCATACAGGGTAATATATGAAAGGAAAGATATGTCGGTAATGCCTTTTTCTGTTAATGGGCAACGCAGGCAATTTGAAATAAATCAGTTGTTTCACCTTGTTTTCAATGACAGCATAGCTTACCGGTATATAACCGGCAAAACAAGAATAAGGCCTTTGAATATAAAAGCGGATATGCATGATTATTTCCATCACAGCATTATCATGTTTAAAACTTCCGGAACGGTTTTGCATGCGGTACGGCATCCTTACAGCCGGAAGCGCTATTTTATCCGTGATACGGTAACAACCTGTACCTGGGTAATCGATACCGTTATTAAAAAGTTTATGGATTGGAGATGCCGGGAGGCTTATTCCGTTTCACATGCAGGGGACACACTTTTTGCCTTGCTGGCAATAGATTATCCATATCCTTATGCCCCTTTCACGCATCAGTCTTTTCCATTCCTTCCTCTTGAGTTATATTCAGAGCGTAAAGGCATTCACCTGGTTGTTAAGCGTATTGAAAACATAGACTGTAATTTGAAAATTCCTGCAGATGTACCAATTATAACAAGAAAAGAATGGGATGATATGTAGTGTTATAATAATATTAAGTTTTCGTCTGTGAATACAATGTGAATAACCGCCGGGTTACATTTTCTGCTTCCCGGTATTAAGGGCAGAAGAATATATCTGTTAAAATAAGCATTATGACAAAGAAGAAAATTTTATTCACATTGCCTTCTGAACTGGTTGCCGGTGCAGCTGAAGGCGTGTTATTAGGGGAATTCAATAACTGGAACCCTGCCGAGGGGATTCATCTTGAAAAGAAAGAAGACGGTTCCATGATTGCAGAACTGGCCCTTACTGCCGGTAAAACATACGAATACCGTTATTTGCTAAGCGATGGCAGGTGGGTGAATGACTATAACGGAACCGCTTTTTCTGAAGTATATGGTTACCCCGTTGAAAATTGTGTATTGACTGTTCCGGCGGCTGAGAAAAAAACCAGCACAGCAAAAATAAAAACTCCCAAAAAAGAAAAACAGGCTGCAACAGCTGATGACCTTACTAAAATTGAAGGTATAGGCAAGAAAATTTCTGCACTGCTTCTAAAAGAAAATATCCTTACTTACAAGGATCTTTCCAAATGCAGTATCAAAAAATTGCAGTTAATCCTTGATAATGCGGGAAGCAAATTCAATGTACATAACCCTGCAACCTGGCCCAAGCAGGCAAAGCTTGCAGCAGCCGGCGATTGGGAAGCACTGGAAAAATTACAGGCAGAACTGGTAGGCGGAAAGTGATGATAACCGGATTTAAATAAATGCCCCTTCACCGAGGCATTCTTGTTTAAAGATATTTGTTTCATTGATTAAAGGAATTCATTGCCAGGCTCATGGGAGAAGAGTTTACCGGATTACTTTTCCTGTTTTTTGTAATACATTTTTTGATAATGCTAACCGGATACAGATATAATATCCGGCATATCTTGGAAGAAGTACAGTATTTTTGTATTCAGAAAGATTAATTTTTTCAGCGCATGCAAATATTACTTGATACAAAGCAACTGCTCTTGACGATCAAGCGGCTGTCGCAGCAATTGGTAGAGGATTCAGAAAAGCTTGATAATATTGTATTCATAGGTATCCAGCCACGCGGTACAAAACTGAGCGATAGTATCATCGCTGAGATTACCAAATTATGCCCGGGTGAAAAAATTAATTATGGCCTGCTTGATATAACCTTTTACCGCGATGATATCCGCAATGAGCTGCACGTTGCCAATAATACCCATATCCCTTTTTCCATTGAAGGGAAGAAAGTTATTTTAATTGATGATGTTTTATATACCGGGCGTACAACCAGGGCAGCCCTGGATGCACTGCAGGATTTTGGCAGGCCCCGGAAAGTGGAATTATGCATACTGATTGACCGGAGATTTAACCGGGAACTGCCTATCCAACCCGATTTCTGCGGCAAAGCCATAGATACGATGGTTAGCCAGAAAGTAAAAGTGGAGTGGGACCAAAAGCAGGTTGTTATCTATTGATAAT
>WBZP01003274.1_pt1 | contig 17729 bp, 12 predicted proteins | sample 5204301 | NCBI WGS metagenome assembly WBZP01 (sample SAMN12412401, study PRJNA552823) | activated sludge metagenome | isolation source: activated sludge from nitrification reactor of wastewater treatment plant... | place: USA: Pennsylvania | collected 2017 | reverse complement strand
GAAGGGGCGAAGACGCAAAGGAAGAAACAAGCTTCCTTCCTTTCTGTCTTCCTTTGCGCCCTTTGCACCTTCGCGCCTTTGCGTGAGCCGTTTTCCCAGTGAGAGTAACATGGAAATACCAGTCGAAACCACCATCACCACCGTCGTCGTCTACCCCGACCGGGCGCGGGTGACGTGCCGCGGCCAGGCGGAGTTGCCGGCCGGGCTGCACCAGCTCATCATCGGCGAACTGCCGCTGGCCCTGGAGCCGGAGTCGGTGCGGGCCGGCGGCGCGGGCACGGCGCGCGTGCGCCTGCGCGGCGTGGACGTGCAGCGCCGCCACTACGCCCAGACCCCGGCGGCCAATGTCATCGCCCTGGAGGAGCAGATCGAGCGCCTGCAAGACCAGCTACAGGCGTTGGTTGACCGGCAGTCGGTCAAGCAGGCTTCGATTGACCACCTGACCGGCCTGCGCCAGGCGACGACTGAGTACGCCTGGGGGCTGGCCCGCGGGCGCAATACGGCCGAGAACCAGGCCACGCTGATGCGCTTCTTCGAGGAAGAGGACGCCCGCCTGCGCGTCGAGTTGCGCGCCCTGGACGTGGAGCAGCGCGACCTGCACGAGGAACTGGCCAAGCTCCAGGCCGAACTGGACCAACTGCGCTCCGCCCGGCCGCGCCAGCGCTACGAGGCGCGGCTAGAAGTGGAAGCGCTGTCGGCCGGTGACTTCGCCGTCGAAGTGACCTACGTCGTCGGCCGCGCCGGCTGGCGGCCGCTCTACGACGTGCGCCTGTTGGAGCCGCAGCGCGACGGCGGCGCGTCGGGCGTCTTGCTGACCGCCCTGGCCGAGATCACCCAGAACACGGGCCAGGAGTGGTCGGGCGTCGGCCTGACCGTCTCCACCGCTCGCCCGGCGCTCAACCAGCGCGTGCCGGAGTTGAAGCCGTGGTACGTGGACGTGCCGCGCCCGCCGCAACCGCTGCCGCGCGCGGTTCACGCCCGGGCGATGGCCAAAGGGGCGGCGGCCGAGTCGACCGAAATGTATGCCGCCGACGCCATGCCGATGATGGCTATGGCCGCGCCGCCGGTGGTGGAGGCCGAGGTCGAAGTGGCCGAGGTGCAGGACAGCGGCACGGCCGTCTCCTTCGCTGTCTCCGGCAGCATTGACATCCCCGGCGACGGCACACCGCACAAGACGACTATCGGCCGCCACGAGCTGGCGCCGCAACTCGACTTCCTGGCCGTGCCGCGCCACACCGACGCCGTCTTCCGCCGCGCCAAGCTGAGCAACACCACCGGCGCGCCGCTGCTGCCCGGCCCGATCAACCTCTACGTCGGCGACGAGTACATCGGCCAGAACCGGCTGGAGTACACCCCCGGCGGGGCCGAGGTGGAGTTGGTGCTGGGCGTCGAGGAGCGCATCACCGTCAAGCGTGAACTGGTGCGGCGCGAAGTGGACAAGCGCCTGCTGCGCGACGTGCGCCAGGTGGTCTACGGCTACGAGATCAAGCTGGAGAACCTGCTGGCCGCGCCGGCGCGAGTGACGGTACAGGATCAGTACCCCGTGTCGCGCCACGAGCAGATCAAGGTGCGCCTTGATCGCGTCGCCCCGGAGCCGGCTGAGCAGACGGAGTTGCACCTGCTGAAGTGGCAACTCGACCTGGCCCCGGCCGACAAGAAGACAATTCGCTACGAGTACCAGGTCGAGCACCCCCGCGCGCTGAACGTCGTCGGGTTGCTCGACTGATCTGATTCCCTCTCCCCGTGGGAGAGGGTTAGGGAGAGGGTCTTCGCCTGCGCCCTCCCCTAGCCCCTCCCGAGGGGAGGGGGATGGTTCCCTCTCCTGTGGGAGAGGGTTAGGGAGAGGGTCTTCGCTTGCGCCCTCCCCTAGCCCCTCCCGAGGGGAGGGGGATGGTGTCCCTCTCCCGCTGGGAGAGGGTTAGGGAGAGGGTCTTTATGCCCACAGCAACCAGAATCCACGAAACCGCCCCGCCCCGCGAACGGGCCTTCATGGTCGGCACCGAGCTGACCGACAGCGAGGGGCTGCTGACCGTCGAGGAGAGCTTGGACGAACTGGCCCGCCTGGCCGACACGGCCGGCATCGCCGTCGTCGGCCAGACGACGCAACGCTTCGATAAGCCCAACAGCGCCACCTTCATCGGCGGTGGCAAGGTCGAAGAGGTCAAGCTGCTCATCGAAGAGCTGGACGCCGACATGGTCATCTTCGACGACGAACTGCTGCCCCGCCACCAGCGCGAACTGGAGGAGGTGTTTGGTGAGGACGTGAAAGTGATTGACCGCACGGCGCTCATCCTCGACATCTTCGCCCAGCACGCCCGAACGCGCGAGGGCAAGTTGCAGGTCGAACTGGCCCAGTTGGAGTACCGGCTGCCGCGGCTGACGCGCATGTGGACTCACCTGGCGCGGCAGGCCGGCGGCCGGGCCGGCGGCGCGACCGGTGGCGTGGGCTTGCGCGGCCCCGGCGAGACGCAGTTGGAGACCGACCGGCGCGAAATCGGCCGGCGCATCAGCCTCATCCGCGAGGAGTTGGACGCGGTGCGCGCCCACCGCGAGCGCCACCGTTCCAAGCGGCAGCAGACGGAGTTGCAGGTCGTGGCCATCGTCGGCTACACCAACGCCGGCAAGTCCACCCTGCTCAACCGCCTGAGCGGGGCCGACATCTACGCCGCCGACCAGCTCTTCGCCACGCTCGACCCGACGACGCGCAAGGTCAACATGCCCGGCGGGCGCGAACTGCTCTTCACCGACACCGTCGGCTTCATCCAGAAGCTGCCGACACAGATCGTCGCCGCCTTCCGCGCCACGCTGGAGGAGATCGGCGAGGCCGACATCCTGCTGCACGTGGTGGACGTGACCCACCCCAACATGCTGGCCCAGATCGAGGCCGTGGAAGACACGCTGGCCGAACTGGAAGTGGATCACCTGCCGATGGTCGTCGCCCTGAACAAGGCCGACGCTCTGCGCGATCGCTCGGTGCTCGACGATCTGCAACTGTCGGTGCCGGCGGCGCTCGTCTCGGCCCGCACCGGCAAGGGGATCGAGGAGCTGCTGACGCTCATCGAGGCGACGATGGTCGGGCTGTTGCAGCCCATCCGCGTCCACATTCCCTATGATCGCGGCGACCTGCTGTCGCTGTTCTATGAGCGCGGCCAGGTGGACGGCGAGCAGCACGGCGAATCCGGCGTGACCATCCACGGCCGCCTGCCGGCGCGGCTGCTGCCGACCTTTGAGCCTTACACCCACCAATAAACCGCAGCCAATGAGCCACGCCTATGACCCACATCACTGAACTTGCTCAACAACCGGCCGTCCGCGCCGCGCTGGCTGACTACCGCGCCCGCCTGGACGACATCGTGGCCCAGATCGTCGCCATCCAGCAGGTGCCCGCGCCCACCTTCGATGAGGCGCGACGGGCGGAGTACATGGCTGCCCAGTTTCGCGCCGCGGGCATCGCCGACGTGGAGCGCGACGCGCTCCACAACGTCTTCGCCCGGCTGCCGGGGCGCGATGTCGGCCGGCCGCCTCTGGTCGTCTCGGCCCATCTGGACACCGTCTTCCCGGCGGCGACCGACCTGGCGACGCGGCGCGACGGGGCCCTGCTCTATGGGCCGGGCATCGGCGACAACTCGACCGGGCTGGGTGGTCTGCTCGTGTTGGCCCAGACGCTGGTCAATCGCCGGCTGGCCCACGCGGCCGACATCTACTTGGTGGCCAACGTTGGCGAAGAGGGGCTGGGCGACCTGCGTGGGATGCGCGCCGTCGTTGAGCGCTTCGGCGAGCGGGCGGTCTACGTCGTCGTCGAGGGCGGCCTCTTCGGCCAACTGACGCACCAGGCCGTCGGCGTGCGCCGCTACCGGATCGAGGCCACCGCGCCCGGCGGCCACTCCTGGGGCGGCTTCGGCGCGGCCAGCGCCATCCACGTCCTGGGCCACCTGATCGCCGCCATTGACCGGCTGGACGTGCCTGCCGCGCCCAAGACGACCTACAACGTCGGTATCATCGAGGGCGGCACGTCCATTAACACCATCGCCAACTCGGCCCGGCTGTGGCTCGACCTGCGCTCCGAAGCGCCGAAGGAGTTGGCGCGGCTGGTCGAGCAGGTGCAGGGCATCTTGCGGGACGTGAACGACGAGCACGCGGCGGCTGAAGACGGTGTGCGCCTCGTCGCCGCGGAGGTGGGCAACCGCCCGGCGGGGGCCGTTGGCCGCGACGCGCCCATCGTCGCCTTCGCCGACGCGGCGCTGCGGGCCGTCGGCTGCGCGGACGTGCATTACATCGTCAGCAGCACCGATGCCAATATTCCGCTCAGCCGCGGCTACGAGGCCGTCTGTTTGGGTCTGACCCAGTCCGGGAACTCCCACCGGCCCGACGAATACATTGACATAACGCACTTACCTGATGGGCTGGGGCAGTTGTTGTTGGTGGTGTTGGCGGCGGCGGGGTGAGGAAGCGCAGGGGCGGGGGAGCAGGGGAGCAAGGGAGATGAGACTCACCCGGGTGTTTCTGAAAAACCTGCCTAATCTGCCCAATCTGCGGATCAGATTTCTTAACGTAGAGAGGCACACATGGACTACGAACTGACAAGCGAACAGCGCGAGTTGCGCGCGGTGGTGCATGATTTCGTGGCCGCGGAGCTGCGGCAGCGGGCGCGCCACACTGACGAGACGGGCGAATTCAACTGGCCGGCGGTGCGTAAGATGGGGCCGCTGGGGCTGCTGGGGCTGGAAGTGCCGGAGGAGTATGGCGGCGCGGCGCTGGACGCCATCAGCGTGGCCATTGTCATCGAGGAGTTGGGCTGGGGCTGCGGCTCAACGGCCCTGGCCATCGCCGCCCACAATGGCCTGGGACTCGGCCCTATCGTGGCCTTTGGCAGCGAGGCGCAGAAACGCGAATGGCTGCCGCGGCTGACCAGCGGCCAGGGCAAGCTGGCCTGCCTCAGCCTGACCGAACCGGGGGCGGGGTCAGACCTGAAGGGCGGTGTGCGCACGCGGGCCACGCCCGAAGGCGACTCGTGGATCATTGACGGCAGCAAGATGTGGATGACCAACGCCTCCATCTCCGACCTGATGGTCGTGCTCTGCCGCACTGGCGACGGGCCGAATGGCGCGTTGAGCCACATTCTTGTCCCGACCGACACGCCGGGCATCACCATCGGCCCGCCGGAGAAGAAGATGGGCCTCCACGGCTCGCCCACCCACGCCGTCACGTTCGAGGAAGTGCGCGTGCCGCGCCAGAACCTGCTGGGCGCGGAAGGGCGTGGGCTGGCGCAGACGCTGGCCACGCTCGACAGCGGCCGGGTGGGCATCGGCGCGCTGGCCCTCGGCCTGGCCCAGGCGGCGTTCGAGGAGGCGCTGAAGTATGCCCAGGAGCGCCACGCCTTCGGCGAGCCGATCGCCAACTTCCAGGCCATCCAGTGGATGCTGGCCGACGCGGCGACGGAGATCGAGGCGGCGCGGCTGATGGTGCATAAGGCGGCCTGGCTGAAGGGGTTGGGACGGCCGTATAGCCAGATGGCCTCGATGGCCAAGCTGTTCGCCACCGAGGTCAGCGAGCGCGTCTGCCGCAATGCCATTCAAATCCACGGCGGCTACGGCTACAGCAGTGAGTTCGAGGTCGAGCGCATGTACCGCGACACGCGGCTGATGACCATCGGCGAGGGGACGAGCGAGATCCAGCGGCTGGTCATCGCCCGACATCTGCTGAGTTAGGTTCCAGGGGCCAGGTTCCAGGGGCCAGGGAAGAGGTCTCTTCCCTGGCCCCTGGAACCTTTCTTAAGGCATCCGGCGCGGGCGCGGGAACGGCGTCGGCGCGGTCAGGATGCTCTCGGTGGCCGACCGCCACGGCGGATAGAACAGCGTCGCGTCAATGCGGCCGATGCCGGGGTCGTAGACGAAGTAGTGGCTGACGGCATAGTCGCCCAGCGGCGCGATCAGCCGCTGCGCCTTATTGGCGATGCCGCCAAACTGCGGCCCCAGATACCAGATGGCGGCCCCCTTCACTTCGGGATAGGCGGCGTAGAGCCACGACGCCCAGGCGATGTGTTCCATCGCCAGCTCCGGCTCCGGCACACCGTCATACTCCCAACCCCACTCGGTGATCAAAATCGTCGGCCGGGGAATGCCATAGCGGTCGCATACGTCGAATAGCGCCTGGAAGCGACCGACCAGGTAAGGATAGCCGGCGGCGATGTCCCCGTTGATGAGGCTGTACTCGTGCAGGGCGATGGCCACCTGATCGCGATGCTCGCCCGCATAGCGCAAGAACTCCAGCATGGACGGCTCTTCCCAGTCCTCCGGCTCGGGCACGCCGGTGGAGAAGCTGAGGGCGGCGTAGCGGTAGCCCTCGGCCACGGCCAGCTTGGCCGTGGCCAGCGAGAAGCGGCCGAGGCGCTCAATTTGCAGCTTGCCATCGTCGCCATAGCGTCCCGGCTCATTCAGTGTCTCGAACCAGACGTACTTCTTGTCCAGTTCGCGGGGGATGCTGTCGCGATTAAGTTGCCAACTGACGGCCGCCGCTTCCTCCGGCGACAACTGGCGATTGTAGAACGGCGCTTCGTAGCGCCCATCGGTGAGGCGGAAGACAAGGATGTGGGGCACGTCGCGCCCGGCGGCGTCGTTGGCCGCCATCAACTGCTGCACTTCGTAGACCGGCCCGGCGGCGTCGGCGCTCTTCAGGAAGATGGGCACGCCGGCGGCGTCGAGCTTGCGGAAGTAGTCGCCGATACCCTGGGCGTTGCCGCCCGGCCCGGTGTGGAAGCCGATCTTCGTATAGGCGATGTCGAGGCCTACGGCCTGAGCGTTGGCCCGGGCGGCGGCGAAGTTGATGGGCGGCACGGCGGCGACGACCGTCGGCGGGGCCAGCGGTGGGCCGAGGTCGGACGGGAGCGTGGCTGTGGGCGTCGGCGTGGTTGTCGGTGTCGGGGTAGCCGTGGGGTCGAGCGGGCTGCCGAGAGCGGCGGGAATGTAGCCGCCCGGAGTCATTACGGCGGCGAGCGGCGTGCCGGCCAGGACGAACTGAACCTCGCCCGCGGCGCTGACGGCGGCCGTGGGCAGCGGTGCGATGGCCGCCTCAAGCACACTGCAAGCCGCCAGCAGGGGCAGTAGGACAGCCATTGCGGCCAGCGCCGCCGCGGCTTGAAGGCCCTGTCCCGGCCGAAAGCGTCCATTTGGACGTTTGGGGGGGGTGATGTGGTTGATCAACGCTCTTTCTCCTTGCCGGTCTGGCGCGACCGCAACTCTACTATACTCGATAAAACGGGCGGGTTGGAAGCCGCCGATGTAAAAATCTGGTGAAATGTCGTGCAAGCATGTTCCTCGCACTGACACCTGTCAGGTGTTTGGTCAGAGTCGTGGGCGCGGCCGGGCTACCCGCGCTACAATCCGAGGCCATGAACGACACGACGCCCAACGGCGACCGGCGAGTGATGCTGCTGACGACGGTGCGCTCCTACCGGCTGGAGGCGTTCCGCGCCGCGGCCGAACGGCTGGGCGTAGCCGTCGTCACTGGCCTTGACCTGCCGCCGGAGCTGGCCGATCAGTGGCCGGGAGCGCTGCCGTTGCCCTTCGCCGCGCCGGAAGTTGCCGCCGCCCGCATCGCTGACTACGCCACCGAGCACCCGCTGGCGGCCATCCTGTCTGTAGACGACAGCGGCAGCCTGATCGCCGCCGCGGCCAGCGACGCGCTGGGCCTGCCCCACAACGACCCCACCGCCGCCGCCGCCGCCCGTGACAAGTACCAGATGCGCTGCCTGCTGCGCGACGGCGGCGCGCCTGTGCCCTGGTTCCGTCGCTTCACGACGGCCGACGACCCGGCGGCCGTGGCCGCGCAAGCGCCCTATCCGTGCGTCGTCAAGCCGCTGAACCTCAACGGCAGCCGCGGAGTCATGCGCGCCGATTCGCCGGAGGAACTGGTCGCCGCCATCGCCCGCCTGACCCGCATGATCGCGCCCGGCAGCCAAGTGCCCTCTCCCCAACCCTCTCCCGAAGGGCGAGGGGGGCCAGACCCTCTCCCAAACGGCGAGGGGGCCAGCACCTTCACCCCTGCTCCCCTGCCCCCCCGCTCCCCCGCGCCACAGCCGCCACCCGCCACCCGCCACTCGCCACCCGCGCCTTATCTCATAGAGGCCTTTATTCCAGGTGTCGAAGTCGCGCTGGAAGGACTGCTGGACGACGGCCGTCTGCGCGTGCTGGCTCTGTTTGACAAGCCCGACCCGCTGGATGGGCCGTTCTTCGAGGAGACGATCTACGTCACCCCGTCGCGGCTGCCGGCCGGGACGCAAGCGGCTATCGCGCAAGCCACGGCCGACGCCGCGCGCGCCCTGGGCCTGCGCGTCGGCCCGGTGCATGCCGAGTTGCGCGTCAACGACGCCGGGCCGTGGATCGTCGAAGTGGCCGGGCGCTCCATCGGTGGGCTGTGCTCGCAGGTGTTGCGCTTTGGCGTGGACGCCTCGCTGGAGGAGCTGATCCTGCGCCAGGCGGTCGGTCTGCCGCTGGGCGATGTGGGCCGGCGCGACCGGGCGGCGGGGGTGATGATGATCCCCATCCCGGCCGCCGGGCTGCTGCGGAAAGTGGAGGGTGTCGAAGCGGCGGTGGCCGTGCCGCTGATCACCGCCGTGGAGATCACCGCCCCCTTGCACTACCCGCTGACGCCGCTGCCCGAAGGGGATAGCTACCTCGGCTTCATCTTCGCCCGCGGCGAGACGCCGGCGGCCGTCGAAGCCGCCCTGCGCGCGGCGCATGAGCAACTGCGCTTTACGATTGATCCGTTGCTGACGGTACTCTAAGCGCATGAGCCGCGTCGCGCCCTTCTTTCTTGCTCCCCTGTCCGCTTCGGCTCGCCGCCGCCACTACTGGATGACGCTGGCCGCTTTCACCATTATCGCCGTGCCGCTGCTTTGGGCCTCGGCCGGCTCGGCGGCGACATTGTGGATGTACGTCTTCCATCCGTCCGACATCACCACCTGGCAGCAGTTGGTGGCCTACGTGGCCAACCTGCGCGTGCCCATTCCCGTGTTGTTGTCGCTGGCCGAGATAGCCGAATACCGGTTGACCGGCGACCTGACGTTGACGACTCGTCTCCTCTATCCGGTGGCGATTTATTTAGCCTTCGCCCTGGCGCTGTGGCCGGCGTCGGCAACGCGGCTACGGCTGGCGGTCGCTTTCGTGCTGGCCGTGGTCTATCTGTGGGGCTTGCGCATCGTCCATTTCGCTAACCCGCAGACGTATGACGTCGTCTTTCCCGCCCTGGTGTTGGCTTACGTCGTCTTGCTGGGCCAGGCCGCGTGTGCCCAGAGCGCGGCGCGTAGCACGCCGTGGCTCGCGCTGGGGACGGGGTTGGCGTTGACGCTGGCCGAGTTGACGCGCCCTTTTTTCATCTATCTCCTGCCGCTGCTCGTCGTGGCCGGCTGCCTGGCGCTGCGGAAACACGGCCGGCGGCCCATTGGCTTGTTCCTCCTGCCGGTGCTCCTGCTGTCGGGTAGCTGGCATTTTCACATCGCCCGCACGCAGGGTCAGTTGGCCTGGACCAATCACAGCGGCTACAACCTGCTGCGCAACTGGACAATGGTTGAAATGCCGCCGCTGGTGGCCGAGACCGGCAGCGCGCCGTTAGCCGCCGACCATTGGCTGAACCTGAATACACCGGAACACAGCGAAAACAGTCGCCGTGTCCAGGCGGCGGTCGTAGCCTACATCCGCGCCCACCCCACCCAGGCTGCCCGCCACGCGCTGACGAAACTGGGCTATTTCCTGGCCATCCCAACCGGCTACTACAACTGGCATCCCGACCAGCCGGGGCTGCACACTTATCGCTGGGCGGCGTGGGTCGGGTTGGCCTGGCTGGGAGTGCAGCTAGTGGCGGCCGGCGTGGCCCTCTGGCGGCGGCAAGGCTGGGCGTTCATAGCCGCCGAAAGCCAACTGATCGCCATCACCGCGGCGACCGTGCTCGTGCTGGCGCTGGGCGAGGCGGGCGAAGAGGCGCGCCTCATTGTCACCCTGCTGCCGCTGCTGGCGGCGCTGCCCGTCTTCGGTCGCCCCTGTAATTGACAGTTGCCGGTGGTCGTGCGTCGGTCAAAGGCGCGCTGTCAGGCTGACAACTGCTACCTACCCCTCCAGCAACAATGCCTCCGGCTCCTCCACCAACTGCTTGACCCGCACCAGGAACTGCACCGCCTCGCGGCCGTCCACGATACGGTGGTCATAGCTCAGGGCGACGTACATCATCGGCCGGATGACGATCTGCCCGTCGCGGACGACCGGCCGATCCTGGATGTTGTGCAGCCCCAGGATGCCGACCTGCGGCGGGTTGAGGATGGGTGTGCTGAGCATGGAACCGAAGACGCCGCCGTTGGTGATGGTGAACGTGCCGCCGCGCAAGTCTTCCAGCGTGAAGCTGTTGTCCTTGGCCTTGGCCCCGAAGTCGCGCACCTGGTGCTCGATGGCGGCGAACGACAGCCGGTCGGCGTCGCGGATGACGGGCACGACCAGCCCCTCCTCCGCGCCCACGGCGATGCCGATGTCGTAGTACCCCTTCAGCACAATCTCGTCCCCCTGAATCTCGGCATTGAGGCGCGGGAAGGCCCGCAGCGCGCCGATGCCGGCCTTGACGAAGAAGGAGGTCAGGCCGAGCTTGACACCGTTGGCGGCTGTGAACGCCTCCTGCCGCCGCCGGCGCAGGTCCATCACCGCGCTCATGTCCACCTCGTTGAAGGTCGTCAGCATGGCCGCCGTGTGTTGCGCTTCGACCAGGCGCTGGGCGATTGTGCGGCGGCGGCGGGACATGCGGTGGCGTTCTTCCGGGCGGCCTGCTGGCGGCGCGGGGGGGCGGGGGGCGGGCGCGGAGTCCATGCCCTTTGATGGGGCCTGTTGGCTAGTGGCGGGTGCGGAGTCCGCATCATCAGATGCGGACGGTTGGCCGGCGGGTGGCGTGAGGCGGGCGGCGACGTCTTGCTTGGTGACCCGACCGCCCGCGCCGCTGCCGGCCACGGCGGCCAGGTCAATGCCCTCGGCTTCGGCCATGCGTCGGGCGACGGGGGTGGCGGGAAGCGCGGGGGAGCTGGGGGGCGGAGGAGCAGGGGGGCTTGTGGCGGGTGGCGCGGGGCGGGTGGCGGGTGTGGATTCGGCAGCCTCAGATGCGGGCGGTTGGCTGTCGCCGTCAATGAGGCCCAGTACGTCGCCGATACGCACGTCGCTGCCGGTGGGGTGGAGGATGCGCGTCAGTACGCCGGCGGCCGTGGCCCCGACCTCCACGTCCACCTTGTCGGTCTCCAGTTCGACGACGACGTCGCCCACCTTGACCGCCTGCCCCTCGGCCACGCGCCACTCGCCGACGGTCGCCTCGACCACCGATTCGCCCAACTCAGGAACCGCAATTTCTGTGCTCATGCGCTTACATCCTTTAAGAAGAGAGGAACCACAGATTACGCAGATTACACAGATTTCTTTCTGAAATCTGTGTAATCTGCGTAATCTGTGGTTCCTTTCTTACTCACTTACCTCAAACGTCCTGTCCAGCAGTGCCGCCTGGCTCAACACGTGCATGGCCATCGTGCCCTCGGCCGGGCTGGCGCGGCGCGGGCGGGCGATGAGGTGCAGCGGCAGGCGGTCGTCTAGCAGCCGCAGCAGCCGCGGCTGGACGAACTCCCACGCCCCGGCGTTGGCCGGCTCCTCTTGCAGCCAGACAACTTCACCGGCGTTGGGGTAGCCCGCAATGATCTCCGCCAGTTCCTCGCCCGGCCAGGGGTAGAGCTGCTCGACGCGGGCCACGGCCACGTCGCGACGCTCAGTTCGGCGCGGGTCGGCGCTCATGTCCACGTAGACCTTGCCGCTGCACAACACCAGCCGGCGGACGGCGTCGCGTTGTCCCTCGGTCTGCGCGTCGTCAATCACCGGCTGCCAGCGCCCCTCGGCCAGATCGCGCAGCGACGAGTAGACGCGCGGGTTGCGCAGCAGGCTCTTGGGCGTCATGACGATCAGCGGCAGCGGGTCGGTCAGCAGCAGCGCCGCCTGCCGCCGCAGCACGTGGAAGTACTGCGCGGCGGTGGTGGCGTTGGCCACGCGGATGTTGGTCTCGGCCGCCAGTTGCAGGAAGCGCTCCAGCCGGCCGGTGGAGTGGTCCGGCCCTTGCCCTTCGTAGCCGTGGGGCAGCAGCAAGACCAGCGACGGCGTCTGCTCCCACTTGGCCCGGCCGGAGACGAGAAACTCATCCACGATGGCCTGCGCGGTGTTGATGAAGTCGCCATACTGCGCTTCCCAGATGACCAGCCGCTCCGGGGCCTGGATGTTGTAGCCGTACTCAAAGCCGATGGCCGCCGCTTCGGACAGCGGACTGTTGCGCACCTCGAAGGCGGCTTTGGCTTGCGAGAGGTGCTGGAGGGGAATGTAGACCGCGCCGCTGACCTCGTCGCGCAGCAGGGCGTGGCGGTGGCTGAAGGTGCCCCGCTCCACATCCTCGCCCGTCAGACGGATGGGCGTGCCGTCGGCCAGGATGGAGGCGAAGGCCAGCGCCTCGGCCGCGGCCCAGTCCACCGTTGGCGCGGTCGGGTCGGCGAACAGTTCGCGCCGGCGGTCGAGCACGCGACTGAGCTTGCGGTTGACGTGGAAGCCGTCGGGCGTGGCCAGCAGGGCGTCGTTCAGGGCGATGAGGGTATCGGCGGCCACAGCCGTCTGCGCCCGCCGGGCCGCGCCGCCCGGTGGGGGCGGCACGTGCGGTTCCAGCGCTGCCGCCAGTTCGTTGGGCAGCGTGCTATAGATAGCGTTCAGGTGATCAACTTGCTTCTGGAGCAACTGCTCGCCGGCGTCGGCGGCGATGGCTCCGCGTGCGGCCAGCGTTGCCGCCCATTGCTGCCGCACCGTCGGCTGGCGGTCAATGGCGCTATACATCTGCGGCTGGGTGAAGCGCGGCTCGTCGCCCTCATTGTGACCATAGCGCCGGTAGCCGACGAGGTCAATGACGAAGTCGGTGGCGAACTTCTGGCGGTAGGCGCAGGCCAGGCGGGCGACCTCGATGCACGCCTCAGGGTCGTCGGCGTTGACGTGGACGATGGGAATCTTGAAGCCTTTGGCCAGGTCACTGGCGTAGAGGGTGCTGCGCCCCTCCCACTGTGAAGTCGTGAAGCCAACCTGGTTGTTGGCGATGAGATGAATCGTACCGCCGACGCGGTAGCCGCGCAGCCGTTGCAGGTTGAGCGTCTCAGCGACGATGCCCTGGGCCGGGAAGGCAGCGTCGCCGTGGATGACAATGGGCAGGACGGCCTGGGCGTTGTGGCGGGGGCGGCCGGGCCGGTCGGCGCGCGTGCCGGCGGCGCGGGCCATGCCGGCGATAACCGGGTTGACGTGTTCCAGATGGCTGGGGTTGGGAGCCATCGTGACGACCAGGTCAATCGGGTTGCCGTTGGCCAGGGCGCGGCTGGCCCCGGCGTGGTACTTCACGTCGCCCGTCCAGCCCAGATATTCGCGCACGGGATGGTCTTCGCCGGAGGTGTCGCGGAACTCCTTCAGCAGCTCGTCGTAGGGCTTGTTGAGGATGTGGGCCAGGACGTTGAGCCGGCCGCGGTGGGCCATACCGATCAGGATGGTGTAGATGCCCGCCTCGGCCGCCTCGCCGAGCATCACGTCGAGCATCGGCACCATCATATCCAGCCCCTCGGCCGAGAAGCGCGTCTTGCCGGGGAAGATGCGGTGCAGGAAGTGCTCAAACGCTTCCACCCGACTCAGCAACTCCAGCAGCCACACCGGATCGAGTGGCTCCTGCGGCGGGCGAAAGCGGCGGCTCTCGGCCGCCTCGCGCAGCCAGGTGCGCTCCTCCGGCAGGCGAATGTGGTCGTAGTCGTAGCCGATGGTGGACGAGTAGACGCCGCGCAGGCGCTCGATGGCGTCAAGGGCATTGCCCGCCGTAGCCGCCGGGCCGCCGACCAGCGACGCCGGCAGGGCGCGCAAGTCGTTGTCGGTCAGGCCGTGGGCTGCGGGGTGGAGGGCGGGGTCACCGGGTGGGTTGGCAAGTCCCAGCGGGTCAATGTGCGCCGCCAGGTGGCCATATTCGCGAATGGCCGTCGCCAGGTTGACGACGGCCATGATCTTGTCGGTTGAAACCTCTGAAACCTCAGAGGTCTCAGAAGACCTCTGAGGTTTATCCTTGTCGGGCTGCCACTGTTGGAAGAGCGCTTGCGCGTCGGGAGAGACGCTCGCCGGGTCTTGGCGAAAGCGCTCGTAGAGGTCAAGGATGTAAGCTGCGTTGGGGCCGTGGAACTCCTGCCACAAATCCATGCGCTGATGGTAGCATAGTTTTGGCCTTATGTAGAGCGATTTGCTAAATCGCTTAACTCAGAGCACTCCCGGAGCGTCGTCCTACGCCGTGCTAAGCCCGACCCAAAAGTGATGCGGCAGCACCGTGCGGGTGCGCTGCACCTTGACCGCGCCGACGCTGATCTCTTCTTCGACAAAGGCGCTGGTATTCACCAGGCACAGATCGGGCGTCGCGCCATACTTCTGGTGATAGTAGTCAACAGCCCGCTGCACTTTCTCTTCCAACGTGCGCCGCGCATCGGCATCCAGCCACAACATTCCTGTCTTCATCTCTTGCTTACCTCGCTCGCGTCATCCGCCAACTCGTTATTCGACGCCTCATCGCTCAAATCAACGCCCCCTTCGCGCCACTGGAAGCTCTTCTGGCCATCTGTGGACTCGCGGCCCAAGCGAGGTCGGGGGCTGTAGGGTTGGGCCAACAGCCGCGGCTGCCCGCCGGCGGCCAGCTTGCTCAACTCCAGGTGCAGATCGTAGTCGCCGATGTGGGCGGCCTGGAAGTAGGTCACGTCGCTGCCGACTACGGCCAGGAAATCTCCCTGACCGTAGAGGACGGGCGCGTCGTCGAGGGGCATGCCGGCCACCTTGCGCGCCGCGGTGGCATCGCGCAGGCGGCCGACGACCCGCGCCGAGACGCCGACGCGCAACGTGCGATCCATCAAGAAGGGCGCGTCGGGCTGGTCGGTGGCCATCACCAGATGGATACCCGCGCCGACGCCATACTGAAGGAGCCGCAGCAGGTCGTGCCGCGTCGCGTCGCCGGCCTCATCGAGCAGGGTGATGATGTGGTCAACCAACACGACGATGCGCGGGCACTGCACCAGTTCGCGGCGACGATACTCCATCTCCTCAGCCAGGAAGTGGATAATCGTGGCGCACTCCTCCACCGTGCCCGTCGGGTCGGTCAGGATGTGGGGTAACAGGCCCAGCGGCCGCAGCGGGTGCGGCGCGCCGGTCGGATCGTCGCCCAGGCTGCGCGGGTCGAGGAGGAGCAGTTGCAGCGCCGATTGCCGGTTTGTCAGTGCCAGCCCGGCGGCGATGGCGCGCAGGAGAGTCGTCTTGCCCGCGCCCGGTTCGCCGGCGATGAGGACGTGCTTGACGCGACTGGCGCCAAAGCGCAGCAAGACCGGCTGCCCGCCGTTGGTCAGGCCGATGGCGGCCGTTGTCGGCGGCAGGTCGGGCAAGGAGGCCAGAAGGCGCAGCAGGGGCACCGGGGCGTCGTCGGGGCGGCCGACACGCAGCCGCCATTGGCCCTCTTCGCGCACCACAGCCACGTCGCTGACGCCCAGGGCGTTGACGAGGTCGTCCTTCAGCCCGCGGACCCGCTCCAGCCCGGCCGCCAGTTGGGTCTGGATGTCGAAGCTGATGATGCGCGGCCGGACCACGCCGCCGGAGACGGTGGCCGGCACGTGGTGGTGGCTGAGCACGCGGTTGATCTGCTGCGATTGCACGCCTAACTGATGACGCAGGCGCGCCTCCGCCAGAGGGTCCGACTCCATTCCGTTTCCTTGCTCGTCCATGAGAACGTTTGTTCTACTTGTGTTCGAAAAAAAAGAGCGGTAGGCGACCTGTAGGTTGCCCTGCCGCTCGTTTGATTGACCTGGTAACTCTTACTCAGTCTGGCGCAGAACCAGGAGAACCTTACCCTGAATCTGCACCTCTTCGGGATCGACGTAGATAGGCGACAGGGTCGGGTTGGCCGGTTGCAGGCGTACGCGGTCGCCCTCGACGTAGAAGCGCTTCAGAGTGGCGCTCATGTCGTTGCGCAGATAGACGGCCACCATCTCGCCATTACGGGCCTCATACTGCGGCTGCATGATGACGATGTCGCCATCGTTGACCATGGCGTCAATCATCGAGTCGCCGCGTACGCGCAGGGCATAGAGGTTGTCGCTCTTGACCTTCAGCATGTCGCGGCTGACGACGATGGCATCCTCGTCGTCATAGGCGGCGAAGCGGTCGTTGATGGTGGGCAGGGGGGAGGGGCTGGCGCCGATGTCACCCCACATGGGCACGCGGACGACCAGTTTCTCCACAGCCTCACGCAGCGCGCCGGCGGCCTGACTGACGTTGTTGGCCACGCCATTGGCCATCTCGCCGGCTTTGTCGGTCAGCCGCAGGCCACGCGAAACGTCATGGTCGCGGTCGAGATAGCCTCTCTCCTGGAGTTTGCTCAGGTTGTAGTTGACGACGGAGGTCGAATTGATGCCGACGGCTTTGCCGATCTCACGGATGGTGGGCGGGCGGCCGTTATCGCCCATGTATTCCCGCGTGAACTGAAGGATACTCTGCTGCCGCTTGGACAATGGTTTTTCATTCATAGCAACGCTACTCCTCAGACCATCAGCAGCGGAACTCCCTCAGCGAAAATAATACTTGCCACGCCTGGGAAACCGCTCATTTGTTCTGAGTGAAGTATAACACGAACACTTGTTCGCTGTCAATAGGCTGAAGCCGCGTGGGTGCGGTTAATTTTGGTGTAAGAACAGACTGGGACGCCATGCGCCAGGGAAAGAGTCTCTCTTGCCATACACCAAAAATAATCGCACCCAAGCCGCGTAACTGTTCACGTTAACAGAAACGAGAGTCAGAGTCAGGGGGACATGGCGGATGGCTGGAGGAGGAGGTTCAGGAACTCGTGGTAGGGATTCAGGTGGCGGGCTTGCCAGGTGTGAAAGAGAGGCCAGGCCGAAGCGAGTCTGGCTGCCGATGGAGCTGCGCGAACCGCCGCTGACCTTGCGCTGGACGACGAGCGGGCGCAGGGCGCGTTCGGCCAGGTTGTTGTCCGCCGGCACGGTGGAGTGAAGGACGAACTGATACAACTCGTCAATATGGCGCAGTAGCCGCTTGGCCAGCGCCTGACAGGGGTCGTTCTTGACCTGGGCATATTGCAGACCGAGCAGATGCGTCCGTTGCCAGAGGGCGTCATACTGTCGTTGGCGTTCGTGCGGGTCATTCAGGCCGGCTGCCTCCTGGGCCAGATGGTACTGAAGGTGGACGGCCAATACCCAGGCCAGCCGCTCGCCGTCGGCTTGTTGTTCGTCGCGCAGTTGCTTCCGGTCGCGCAACAGATGCACCCAGCAGCGTTGATGCGGCCCGCGGTAGATGTTGTAGCCGCCGTAGAAGTCGCTGACCAAATGACCCTGGAAGGTGTCGCCCAATAGCTTAGTCACCACCGCACCCGCCCGACTGCGGTCGTATTCGTAGTAGCGGATGGCCTCAGGGCCGTCCGTCGCCAGACACCATACGTAGCCGTTCTGGCCGTCTTCCCGCCAGCCTGTCTCGTCCCCATGCACCACCCCCTGATGCCGGGCCGACTGCTTCAACCCCTCAATCGCCGGCGCCACCCGCTGCCGCATCCGTTGTAGCAGGCCGCTGACTTCGCCGACGCTCAACCGCACCTGGTGCATTGTCGCCAGATACGTCTGAATC
>WBZP01003273.1_pt1 | contig 17730 bp, 13 predicted proteins | sample 5204301 | NCBI WGS metagenome assembly WBZP01 (sample SAMN12412401, study PRJNA552823) | activated sludge metagenome | isolation source: activated sludge from nitrification reactor of wastewater treatment plant... | place: USA: Pennsylvania | collected 2017 | reverse complement strand
GGCACGATCATCCACAACCAACCGCTGGGCATCGGCACCGCGGCCCACGCCCACGTGGCCGCGGCCCGCTGGGACCGCCTCGGCCACGCACCCGAGCTGGCCGGTGACGTCATGTTCGAGGAGCACCTCACCGACGCCCGCTACCCCGTCGAGGACGGTTGCCTGGTCCTGCCCGGCGGCGCCGGGTGGGGGATCACCGTCGACCGCGACGCCCTCGAGCGTCACCTGGTCGCCGAGCCGGTGGTGCTCTCGGCGTGAACGCCCCTGACTCCACCGGCGTCACCGGCGCCACCGTCCTGACCGGCGCCACCGTCCTGGCCCCGGAGCGCCAGCCCGACGGAACCGCGATCGCTCTGCTCGGCGACCGGATCGCCGCCGTCGGCACCGAGGCGGACTGCCGGGCAGCCCTGCGCGGCGCCGGAGTCCCCGACGACACGGTGACGACCGAGGACCTGACCGGCTCCACGGTCGTGCCCGGGTTCCTCGACGCCCACCTGCACCCAATGGTCATGGCCGTGTTCGAACAGCAGGTCCTGTTGGACCAGGTCCGATCGATCGCCGAGCTGAACGACCTGCTCGCGGATCGGGCCCGCAACACCCCGCCGGACGAGACGATCGTCGGGTTCCAGCTCGACGGCGAGGTGCTCGCCGAGGGGCGCGTGCCCACCGCCGCCGAGCTCGACGCGGCCACCGGCGGTCGTGCGGTGGTGCTCCTGTGCCGCGACGGCCACCACGCCGTCGGTTCGACCGCTGCCCTGCACCGGGCCGGACTCGACGACCCGGGCCTGGTCCCGGCCGGCGGCCACGTCGTCGCCGGTGCCGACGGCGCCCCGGTCGGGCTGGTGGGGGAACGGGCGGTCGAGCCGCTCATGGCGCTGATGCCCGAGGTGACCCTCGACGGGCTGGTCGACGGCATCGCCGCGTGGGCGGACCGTCTGATGAGCCAGGGCGTCACGTCGATCTCCGCCATGTGCCAGAGCGCCGACGAGGGTCCCGCCGGTCCCGCCGGAGCGATGGAGGCGCTGGGCTGGGCGGCGCTGTCGGGCGACCTGCCGTTCGACATCCAGACCATCCTGATCACCCCCGAGCCGTCCGAGGTGTTCGACCTCCGGGACCCGTCGCTGCACGACCCGGCCCGCGGTCGTCGGCTGGACGCGGTCAAGCTGTTCCTCGACGGCACCCTCGGTGGGCGCACCGCCTGCATGCACGGGCCCTTCGCCGATCACCCCCACGAGCACGGGATGCGCACCACCGACGACGACGAGGCGTACCGGCGCATGGAGGCCGCGCACCTCGCCGGGCTGCAGATCTGCGTGCACGCCATCGGCGACGCCGCCAACCGCAGCGCGGCGGAGCTGTTCGACCGGCTCCTGGTTCGCCATCCCGGCCGGCACCGCCACCGCGTCGAGCACGCCTCGGTGCTCGACGACCCCACGATCGAGCTGTTCGCCCGGTACGGGATCACCGCGGTGGTGCAGCCGATAAACCTGCGCAGCGAGAGCCACTGGCTCGCCCGTCGCGTCGGCAGCGACCGCCTGGGTCGGACCTACGCCTTCGCGTCGATGGCCCGCGGCGGGGTGCCGATCGCAGGATCCTCGGACGCACCGATCGAGCGGACCGACGTGCTGGCCGCCATGGCTGCCGCGGTCGACCGCGGCGGCCAGGCCCCCGAGCAGGCGTTGACCCGCTCAGAGGCCCTGGCCCTGTTCACGACCGGCGGGTCGTTCGCCCGCGGCACCGAGGACGAGCTCGGCTCGCTGGCGGCGGGCCGGCGCGCCGACCTGGTCGTGCTCGACGCGGACCCCACCGACGAGCGGACCGACCTGGACGCCGTCGGCGTCCGATCGACCGTCATCGCCGGTGAGGTCCGGTACCGTGCCGACCGATCGGCAGGCTTTGTCCCGCGATAGCGCGGTGATCACCGCGCTCTCGCGGGACAGAGCTGAATGGAGGTCGCGATGAGCGAGTGGGAGACCGTCGAGGGCGAGCACTGGGCGGAGTACGCGGAGCACTACACCCGCATGCTCGCCCCGTACGGCGAGGCCGTCCTGGCCGCGGCCGCACCGCAGCCCGGCGAGCGGGTGATCGACGTGGGCTGCGGCAACGGGGACCTGTCCCTGCTCGCGGCGGCCACGGTGGGCCCTGACGGCGTCGTCCAGGGCGTCGACCTGTCCCCCGCCGAGGTGGCGGTGGCGTCGCGGCGCAGCGCGGAGGCCGGTCTGTCCGCCGCCCGGTTCGCCGTCGCCGACGCCGCCCGCGTCGAGGTCGACGCTCCCTACGACGTGCTGGTCAGTCGCTTCGGGGTGATGTTCTTCGACGACCCGACCGGCGCGTTCGCCCACCTGCGTTCGTTGCTGCGCCCCGGGGGTCGGATCGCGTTCGCGTGTTGGCAGGAGCTGTTCGCCAACGAGTGGATGATCGTGCCGGGCGGCGCGGTCGCCTCGGTGCTCGGACTGCCCGGCGGCAACTCGGGCGGTCCTGGTCCGTTCTCGCTGGCCGACGCGGACCTGACCCGACAGATGCTGACGGCCGCCGGCTTCGTCGACGTCGATATCGAGGCGGTCGCCGCTGCTCTGTGGATGGGAGCAGACGCCGACGCCGCAGTCGAGTTCATGACCCGCACCGGCATGGGGCGGATCCTGTTCGGTGACGCCGCCCCCGAGCAGCGGGCCGAGGCGATCGAGCGGGCCCGCGACGCGCTACGACCGCACGAGACCGACTCGGGCGTGATGCTCGACGGTGCGGCCTGGGTTGTCACCGCGACCAACCCGCCCACGCCCTGACCGCCGCCCCCCCTGAGCGCCCGCCCCTGACCGCTTTGTCCCGCACCAGCGCGGTGATCACCGCGCTGGTGCGGGACAAAGCGGGGGTCAGGTGGGGGTGGTGTCGGCGGGGAGGGCTCGGGCCCCGCGGACGGCGCGGCGGACGCCAGGGACCGCACCGGCGACGGCCAGGAGCGTCTCGCTGAGCTGGCTGACCACCTGCTCGACCCGTTCGACCCGTCCGTCCATGCCGTTGACCATGCCCGACAGCTCCGGCAGCAGGCGTTCGAGCTCGCCGAGCAGGCCCATCAGGTCCCCCGACAGCGTGGTCACCGCGGCGTCGAGCCGGTTGACGCCGCCGGCGACGTTCTCGAGCCGGCCGTCGAGCGGGCCGAGGGTCTCCTCCAGCACCTGGGTGGTGTCGTTGAGGGTGTTGCGCAGCGCCTCGAGCTCGTCGGGCAGGACGCCGAGGGAGCGCCGCACCCGTTGGATCGTCCACGGGGCGAGGAGGACCTCTCGGGCGACCCGCGTCGGCCAGGCCAGCGCCAGCTCCAACGTGGTCGTCGGGACCTCGTCGTCCATCGCTCCAGCCTTGCACACCCGTGCTGCTGGAGCTCCGATCTGTGACCGGTGCCCGATCCCGAGCGGTCCCGGGTCGGCCTACCATGCGGCTGCTCCGTCCGGCCCGTGCTGTCCGGTTGGCGTCCGGCGCTCGGCTCCCGAACACCGGACGTGGGTTCGACTCCCGCCGCGGGTGCCATGAACAGACCTCGCCGCCCCGCCCGCCGTTCCCGTCGCGTCCCCCTCGCCGTGGTCGCCCTGGCGGCGGTGGCACTGGTCGCGGTCGCGGCCTGCGCCTCCGACGAGGCGGGCGACTCATCAGCCGGCGCGACGACGACATCGGCGGCAAACCCCGAGAGCCCGGATGGCTCGGAGGGTGCGTTGGCCGAGATCGGGACCTTCGAGGTCGGCCGGGACACCACGACGCTGGTCGACGACAGCCGACCGACCAAGGCCCACGGCGGACAGGCCGAGCTGCCGTCGCGGACGATGCCGCTCGAGGTCTGGTACCCGAAGGCGGCTGCCGGGAAGAAGGGCGCCGCCGGGGAGAAGGGTGCGACGTTCCCGCTCATCGTGTTCTCCCACGGCAGCACCCGACGGGCGGTGCACTACGAGAAGACCCTCGAGGCGTGGGCGTCGGCCGGCTACGTCGTGGTCGGCCCCGACTTCCCGCTCTCCAAGGAGGGCACCCCCGGCGGCACCGACTACGGCGGCATCGCCGAGCAGGCCGGTGACGTCAGCTTCGTGATCGACCAGGTGCTCGCCTCGGCGACGGATCCCGGGCGACCGTGGGCCGCCCTGGTCGACCCGGACCGCATCGGCCTCGGCGGTCAGTCCTTCGGGGCGATCACGACCGTGGCCGTGGCCATCAACCCGTGCTGCGCGGACGACCGCGTCGACGTCATCACCGAGTTCGCCGGAGCGTGGGCCGACCTCGGCTCGCCGGGCCCCGTCCCGGCGGAGGCGGCGCCGCCCGCGCTGCTGGTCCACGGCGACGCCGATCCGACCGTGTCGTACGCCACCGGCCAGGCCCTCTTCGACATGTACCCGGGCACCCGCCGACTGCTGACCCTGGTCGGCAGCGGCCACGACCCCGGCTACTTCGAGGGCCTCGACGAGCCGCTCGACGAGCTCGTCACCCGGGCCACGGTCGACTTCTACGACCAGTACCTCAAGGACGACCCCGAGGCGGCCGCGCAACTCGACGCTCTGGTCGCGGCGGCCGGCCCGCAGGTCGCCACCCTGACCCCGTCGACGGAGGGCTGATGGCCGAGCACCGCTTCCCGCCCGGGTTCCTGTTCGGGGTGTCGACCGCGGCGCACCAGATCGAGGGGGCCAACACCAACAGCAACTGGTGGGCCATCGAGCACCACCCGTCGAGCCACGTCGCCGAGCCGAGCGGTGACGCGGCCGACAGCTTCCACCGTTGGGGCGAGGACCTCGACCTGGTGGCCGAGTTGGGCTTCAACGCCTACCGCTTCAGCATCGAGTGGGCCCGCATCGAACCGGCCCCGGGCGAGCTGTCGTACGCGGCGCTGGCGCACTACCGGGCGATGATCGACGGTGCGCTCGAGCGGGGGATCGAACCGGTCGTCACCCTCCACCACTTCACCGAACCCCGGTGGGTCACCGACGCCGGCAGCTGGGCCGACGCGGAGTCGGTCGACCGGTTCGTCGGCTACGTCGAGCGGGCGGTCGGGATCCTGGACGGGGTCCGCTACGTCGCCACCATCAACGAGCCGAACATCCTCGGGGTCATGGCCCGGGTCATGCACCTCGGATCCGGCGGAGACGACCCCGACCGGGATCGTGACATCCCGACCGCGCCGCTGCCGGCCCCGCACCTGGCCAGCGAGGTGAACGTCATCGCCGCTCACCACTCCGCACGCGACGCCATCAAGGCCGCCCGACCGGACCTGCAGGTCGGCTGGACCGTCGCCAGCCAGGTGATCTCGGCGGTTCCGGGTGGCGAGGACACCGCGGCGGCGTTCGCGGACCTGGTCGAGGACCGCTACCTGCGCGAGTCGACCGGCGACGACTGGGTCGGGGTGCAGTCCTACACCCGCAACGTGTTCGGCCCCGACGGGTTCATCCGCGACGACCCCGAGGACACCCGCACCCTCACGGGCTGGGAGTACTGGCCCACCGCGGTCGGCGAGGCCCTGCGCCACACCGCCGGGATCGTCGGCGATGTCCCGATGATCGTCACCGAGAACGGCATCGCCACCGATGACGACGAGCGCCGCATCGCCTACACCGACGGGGCTCTGTCGTCGGTGCGCGCCGCGCTCGACGACGGACTCGACGTCCGCGGCTACCTCCACTGGAGCCTGCTCGACAACTACGAGTGGGGTTCCTACACGCCGACGTTCGGACTGGTCGCGGTCGACCGCGAGACGTTCCGGCGCACGGTCAAGCCGAGCGCCCGCTGGCTGGGTGGCATCGGTCGGGGGATCCCCTCAGCCTGAGACGGTCAGCTCGACGGTGTGGCGCACGTCGGTCGCCGAGGCGGCGACGAGCAGCTGGTGGGTGCCGACGTCGGTCCTCCAACAGTCGAGCTCGTCGTCCCAGCGGCGCAGGGCCGCGGCGGGAACCCGGACCGTCACCGTGGCCGTGCGGCCCGGCTCGGTGACCGCCTTGGCGAAGCCGACCAGGGCCTTGGGCGGTCGACCGGCGCCGTCCTGTGCCCGGTAGACCTGCACGACGTCGGTGACGGGCCGGTCGCCGGTCGACTCGACGGTGACGGCCACCTCGGCGTCCTCGCCGACGGCGATGACGTCCCGGACGAGCGACGCGTCGCTCCAGCGTGATGATCCGTAGGAGCCGCCGTGTCCGAAGGCGAACCGGGGCGCGACCCCGGACGCGTCGTGGCCCCGGTAGCCGATCATGTGTCCCTCCCCGTAGGTCTGCACTCCGTCGACCGGCGCGTAGTGCGGCCACGCCGGGCAGTCCTCGAGGCGGACCGGCCAGGTGATCGGCAACCGCCCTCCGGGGTCGCGGTCGCCGGCCAGCACCGCGGCGACCGCGGGTCCGGTCTCCTGTCCGGCGAACGACGCCCACAGCACGGCGTCGACTTGATCGGCCCACGGCGTGAGCGCCGGACCGCCGCAGTTGAGCACCACGACGGTCCGGGACGCGACCTCGGCGACGCGGCGGACCAGCTCGTCCTGGTCGCCCGGCAGCGCCAGGGTGGTCCGGTCCACGCCCTCGGTCTCCCACTCGTCGCTGGTGCCGACCACGACGACGGCCACGTCTGCTGCGGCCGCGGCGGCGACCGCCTCGTCGATCAGCTCGACGTCGCGGGGCGCTCGGACCCCCAGGGTGAGCGCGGCCATGCCCCGCACGCCGCTGGTCGCCACCCGGATCGGCACCGGTTCGCCGGCCACGAGGTCGACGGTGGCGAACTGCTCGGCGCAGCCGAAGCCGAACACCCAGTCGCCCCGGGGCAGGTCGCGGGCGGGGTCGTCGAGCAGGACGGTGTCTCCGACGGTCACACGACCCTTGCCGGCGATCGAGGCGCCGAAGACGTGCGGGCCCGACACCGCCGGGATGAACGAGCCGGTCATCGTGACGCCGAACTGGCCCCGGCCGAACATCTCGGGGGTGCCCCCGACGACCAGGTGGCGGCTGGAGTCGGTGACCCCGGTGGCGGCCACCGGACCGCTGGTGTCGGGCGCGGCGTAAAACGACAGGTCGAGTCCCGGTGATCCGTCGGCCCGGCGCAGCTGCTCCTCGTCGATCGGCGGACACATCTTCTCGGTGTCGGCCCCCAGCGCGTGGGCGACGACCCGTCCGCTGAAGCGGTCGTCGATGGCCTGGGCGATGCTGCGGTGCGGCAACGGACGCAGCGACGAGCTGCCGCCTCCCATCATGCGGGTGTGCGCGGCGTTCGGTCCGATCACCGCGACCCGCGACTGCTCCGCGAGGGGCAGCGTCGCGCCGTCGTTGGCGAGCAGGGTGATCGAGGCGGCCGCCGCGGTCAGGCACAGCTCCCGCTCGTCGGGGTCGTCCACGCTGAGCTGCGGCCCGTCGGCCGGGCGTTCGACGGCACGGGTGCGCTCGATCAGCCGGATGACCTCGGCGACGCGGGCGTCGACGTCGGCCTCGGATGCCCGGCCGTCGCGCACCGCCTCGGCCAACGGCTCGCCGAAGATCGTCTCGGGGCCGGGCATGGCGACGGTGAGGCCGCCGGAGATGGCCCCGACGGTGTCGTGCGCTCCGTCCCAGTCCGACACGACGAAGCCGTCGAAGCCCCACTCGTCGCGCAGGATCTCGGTCAGCAGCCGGTGGTGGTGCGCGCAGTGCTCCCCGTCCAGGCGGTTGTAGGCGGACATGATCCCCCAGGCGTCGGCCTCGACGACGGTCGCCTCGAACGGGCGCAGGTACAGCTCGCGCAGCGGCGCCTCGGCGACGCGCACGTCGACGGTGCCGCGCTCGACCTCGGTGTCGTTGGCGACGAAGTGCTTGACGGTCACCGCCACGTCGTGGGCCTGCACCGCCCGCACGTAGGGCACGGCCAGCCGGGCGGTCAGCTCGGGGTCCTCGGAGTAGCACTCGAAGACCCGGCCGCCGATCGGGGTTCGGTGCAGGTTGACCGTCGGGCCGAGCAGGACGTGGGCCCGCTTGCGCACCGACTCGCGACCGAGCAGGTCGCCGATGCGGCCGAGCAGGTCGGGGTCCCAGGTGGCGCCCAGGGCGATGCCGACCGGGACGACCACGCCGGGGACCATCCCGTCGCTCTCGGCCTCGCCGCGCACCCCGTTGGGTCCGTCGGACATCTTGACCGCCGGCAGCCCGGCGGCCTCGACGGCGTGCGTGCGCCACGAGGTGGCGCCGCCGAGCAGTCGGGCCTTGTCGTCGAGGTCGAGGGCGGATCCGTTCACGGTTGGTGCTCCGGGTTCGGTCGGCGTGGCGTACGGGTCGACCCTAGGGTGCCCGTCGGAGGTCGAGCCGTGGATCATCTACCAGAACCGCTCCTGTTCCCCCGGCCCCGACGGATCGACCGGCTCGATCCGTCGCACCGTCACGTCCTGCCGTTGGCGGAGGTCCCGGACCCGACGCTGCCGGCCCAGGGGTTCGCCCTCACCGTCGGCGATGAGCGCGCGGAGCTGCGCCACGCGGACGACGCCGGGCTCCGCTACGGCCGACAGACGGTGCAGCAGCTCCGCGACGCCGACGGGACCCTGCCCACGGTGAGCCTGTCCGACCACCCCGACTTCGCCACCCGGGGGTTCATGCTCGACGTCAGCCGGGACCGGGTCCCGACCCGGGAGACCCTCGCACGCCTCGTCGAGGTGCTGGCGACCTGCCGTTACAACCAGCTGCAGCTCTATGTCGAGCACGCCTTCGCCTATCGGGACCACGCCGAGGTCTGGGCCGACGCTTCGCCGATCGACGCCGCGGACCTGACCTGGCTCGACGGGGTGTGTGCGTCGGCCGGCATCGAGCTGGTCGCCAACCAGAACTGCTTCGGTCACCTGGGTCCGTGGCTGGCGCTCGAGACCTACCGGCCACGGGCCGAGTGCCCCGACGGCTACGAGGTCGCTCCCGGTCTCCGGTTCCCGCCCGCGGTGCTCGCCCCGACCGACGACAACGCCGAGCTCGTCCTGGCGCTGGTGCGCGAGCAGTCCGCCGCGCTGAGGAGCTCGACGGTCAACGTCGGCTGCGACGAGACCTTCGAGCTGGGCCTGGGCGTCAGCCGCGAGCGCGTCGAGCGTGACGGTCGGGCTGCGGTCTACCTGGAGCACCTGCACCGCATCGTCGACCCGCTGGTGGCCGAGGGGCGCACCGTGCAGTTCTGGGCCGACATCGTCGCTCACCACCCCGAGCACCTCGACGCCGTCCCCTCCGAGGGCACCGTCGCCCTGGTGTGGAACTACGACGGGCCCGACGCCCCGATCGTCGAGGTGCCCCCGTTCGTCACCGAGATCCTCGACACGCTCGGGATCGACATCAACGCCGACACCCGCTTCGCTGAGCGGCTCCGGCCGTTCGCCGACGCGGGGCTCACGTGCTGGGTGGCGCCGGGGACGTCGTCGTGGAACTCGGTCGTCGGCCGGTTGGAGAACGCCCGTGCCAACCTCACGGACGCGGCGGTGGCGGGTCGTGCCGCCGGGGCGGCGGGGTACCTGGTGACGGACTGGGGTGACGGTGGCCACCACCAGCCGCTGACGGTGAGTCTGGCGCCGATCGCCCTCGGCGGAGCGCTGTCGTGGGGCGTCGACGCCCACCGTGATCTCGACGTGGGAGGGGTCGTGGACGAGGTGCTGCTCGGGGCGCCGGGCCTGGGCGTGGGGTCGATCCTCGAGCGAATCGGAGGGGTGGCCGAACGCACCGGCCTGGTGGCCCGCAACTCCAGCCCGATCTTCTCGGCCCTGTTCCCCGGCAGCTTCACCGTCACCGGCAACGGCGAGCCCGACCGGGAGGAGGTCGACGGGGTGGTCGCCACGTTGGAGGAGGTGCTCGCCGAGTTGGCGGCCCTCGACCCCACGCCCCGCTTCGGTGCGGATCTGATCGAGGAGCTGGCCGTCGCCGTCGAGCTGGCCCTCTTCGGCGCCGAGTCGCTGGCGATGCGGGCCGGTGCCGACGGTCCGGTGCCGTCGGATCGCGCCGAGGCGCTCGACGGTCTGATCGAGCGGTACCGGCGGGCGTGGCTCACCACCAGTCGACCCGGAGGTCTGGACCGCTCCGCGGCTCACCTGGAACGCACCCGCGACGCCCTCCGCTCCCGTCCCGGCACCCCCTGACCCCCGTCCCGCCGCCCCCGACCCCCGTTCTGTTCGGTGGATCACAACACTCGTGTTGTGATCCACCGAACAGAACGGGGAGGGAGGGGTCAGGGAGGGGGAGGGCGGGCGGTCAGGTGAGGAGGCCGGCGGCGTGGTAGCGGCTTATCTCGGCGCTGATGAGCGGGCCGAGGGCCAGGATCGCGTCGTGATCATCGCCGACCAGCGGCGTCACGATCAGGGCGCTGACCGCGGCGACGAGCATCCGGCAGGTGACCCGACCGGACTCGGAGCCGACCTCCAGCACCTCGGCGATGCGCGCCGCGATGCGCTCCTGCACCTCGGCACGACGCTCGATCGCGACGGGTCCGGCGGCGAACGCCTCGACCAGGAACAGCCGGGCCTCGCCGCGGTGCTCGGCCAGCACCTCCAGGTACCGGCGGACGCCGTCGTCGATCCGATCGAGCGGCGGGCCCGGTCCCTCGACGGCCCGGTCGAGCTCGGCCAGCAGGACGGTGCTCACCAGGTCGAACGCGGCCAGGAAGCCGTCGAGCTTGTCGGAGAACAACCGGTAGTAGGTCTCGCGGGACACGCCCGCGTGGGCGATCACCGCGGCGATCGGGGTGCGGGCGTAGCCGTTGCCGGCCATGGCGCCGGCGAAGCCGAGCAGGATTCGCAGGCGCTGGTCCTCTTCGATCTGCTCGCGGGTCAGGTCGTGGCGGCCGCGGGGGAGGCGTCGCGTGGCGTCGGTCGAGGCGGCCACGGTTCCGGTCACCGTGTCCGGGGTCCGTCGGGCTGGATGCGCAGCGTGGTGATCGCGGTGGCCAGCATGTCGTAGTGGCCGACCAGCATCACCAGCTCGATCAGCTCGCGGTCGTCGAGCCGGCGCCGCAGCGATGCCCACGCCCGGTCGTCGAGGTCGCGGTGCTCGAGGAGCTGGTCGACCGCGGCGATCATCGCGGCCTGGCGTGCGCTCCAGCGAGGGTCGGTGGCGGTGTCGGGCGCGCCGAGGGCATCGACGTCGCCCGCGGTGAGCCCGGCGCGGAGTCCGAGCCGCCGGTGGTGCTCCCGCTCGTAGTCGCATCCCCTGCGGTTCGCGACGCGCAGGATCACCGTCTCGGACTCACGTCGGGACAGGCGTCCGCCGGGCATCAGCGTCCCGGCGAAGTGCAGCCAGCCGCGGAACAGGCGTCGGTGGCGCCCGAGGGTCAGGAACAGGTTCGGTGCTGCGGTGCCCGCGGCGCGGCCCAGGGCCGAGGCGATCGCGTGGTTGAGCCGACCGACCTGGCGGCGGTCACCCGGAGCGACCCGGGGGCCGGTGGTCGGTCCCGCGGTCCGGGAGTCGGCGGGTGTGACGGCGTCGCTCACGGTCGGTCCTCGGACTGCGCCGGCATCTCCGGGCTGCGCTCGGGCTGCGGCGTGGTGAGCTCGACCCGTTCCAGGCGTGCGATGTCGAGCACCAGTGCGAGTCGGCGCCGGGTGGCGAGCTCGACGACGGCCTGGGCGACCCGACGGGTCGGCAGGATCGGCGCGACGTACCAGGGCGCGTAGATGATCCGGGAGCGGCGGGTGATGCCCCGCTCCAGCGCGTCGATGCCCTTCACCAGCGGGGTGACCCGGGTGAGGCTCCGTCCGTCGAGGAACGCGGCGGCGGCCTCGGTGCCGAAGCCGCGGGAGGTCATGTCGGTGTCGAGCTCGGCGAAGTAGGCGACGCCGACCCGGGCGCCGGAGGGCCGCAGCTCCTGTCGGAGGGTGTTGCCGAGAGCCTCGACCGCGGCCTTCGACGCGCTGTAGGCGCCCATCAGCGGGACGTGCACCGCGGCGGCCAGCGACGACACCGCCACCGCGTAGCCGCCGGGGTGCGCGACGTGTCGTCCGGCCTCGCGCAACGTGTAGTAGGTGCCGAGCGTGTTCACCGCCAGGGTCTTCTCGAAGATGGTGGGATCGCCGTCGACCAGCGGGAGCTGCGCGGCGATGCCGGCGTTGGCGACCACGACGTCGAGCCCGCCCAGCTCGACGGCGGCCTCGTCGACGACCCGGGCGACGCGGCTGCGGTCGGTGACGTCGCAGTCCCAGAACGGCGCACCGAGGCCGTCGGCCGTGGCCCGCAGCTGATCGGGTTCCAGGCCGGCGAGCGCGACGCGGGCGCCCCGGTCGTGCAGGCGTTGGGCCAGCGCGGCGCCGATGCCGCGGGCCGCGCCGGTGATCAGGACCCGACGGCCGGCCAGCGACGGGTGGGTGCGGGCTCGTTGCTCGTCCATGTGACCCGACGATAGCATCGGCGAACAACAGTGTTTCTGGATCGGCGGAGCGAGGACCGGGGGGAATCGGCGATGGGTGCTTCGACCATGGCGGCCGTGGTGTCGAGGAGCGTGGTGTCGAGGGGGCGGGTCGTCGGCGGCCTGGTCGCGCTGGTGATGGTGGCCGCAGCGGTCGCCTGCTCTCCACCCGCCCCGCTGGACCTGACCGGCACCGACGGGCCCTACGGCGTCACCGTCACCCGCAACCTGACCATCCCCCTCGACGACGGCCGGGTCCTGCGCGCGGATCTGTACGAACCGACTGACCCCGACACCGGCACGGCCGCGGCGGGCCCGTTCCCGGTGATCGTCGGGATGACGCCCTACGGCAAGTCCGGAGCGGCGGGGGCGTCGATCCCCGGTGGCAACGGCGTCAACCTGCAGCTGGTCCGCCACGGCTACCTCGCCCTGGCCGTCGACGTCCCCGGCACCGGCATCTCCGACGGGTCCTTCGACCTGTTCGACCCCGCCGAGGCGACCGCGGGGGCCCGGATCGTCCGCTGGGCCGCCGCGCTGCCCCGCTCGACGGGCCGGGTCGGGATGCTCGGGCTGTCCTACATGGCCATCGTGCAGCTGTTCACCGCGGCGGCGGTCGGCCCCGACTCGCCGTTGAAGGCCATCTTCCCGATGGCCGCCACCGTCGACCCCTACCGCGACCTGTTCACCAGCGGCGGGGCGCTCAACGTCCTGTCCCCGCTCGGCCTGCTGTTCGGCTACGGCATCACCCGCAGCGTCACCCCGTTCGCCGAGGCCTGGGACGACCCGGCGCTCGCGATGCAGCACGCGGGGGCGAACCTCGAGCAGATGGGTCGCTTCGAGGGGGTGATCGCCCAGGACATGTTCGACAACGGTCCGCGCCGATACGACGGCGACTGGTGGCAGCTTCGCCGCCCGGAGCGGGTGCTGCAGCGCATCGCCGACAACGGCGTGGCCGTGCACCTGGTCGGTGGGCTCTACGACGTGTTCCAGCGGGGCGAACCCCTGCTCTACAGCGGCCTGCAGAACGCGGCGGCCGGCCGACCGATCGAGGCGCCGATGCTGGCCGGCCAGCCGGTCAGCGACCGGTTCCGGCTGCTGACCGGGCCGTGGACCCACGGCACGATCGGCGAGGGGATCGACCTGTCGGCGGTGCAGCTCGCCTGGTTCGACCGGTGGTTGAAGGACGTACCGCACGACGAACGGCAGGCAGACGGTGAACAGTCCGCCGACGGCGACCCCGACGCACCGCTGCGGGTGATCGAGCCCGGCGGAACCACCTACGACGCCGCGACCTACCCGCTGGTCGACGCGCCGCTGGAGCGGCTGTACCTGCGGGCCGACGGTCGACTCGACCCTGAGCCGCCGGGCACCGACGAGCCCTCGGACGGCGTGGACTACTTCCCGCTGGGCGACCCCTGCACCGCGTCGACGGTGCAGTTCGCCGCCGGTCTGGGCGCCAAGGACTGCCTGGTGCCGCGGCCGACCGCGCCCGAGGTTCCCAACGAGGTCACCTACAGCACGGACCCGTTGACCGAACCCCTGACGCTCGCCGGCCCGGTCCTTGCGTCGTTGACCGCCACGTCGAGCAGTCCCGACGTGCTGTTCAGCGTCACTGTCGAGGACGTGGCCCCGGACGGCACGTCGATGGGCCTGAGCGGGGGAGCGATCCTCGGGTCGATGCGGGCGCTCGACGACTCCCGGACATGGACCGACGCCCAGGGTCGGCTGGTGCGGCCGCATCAGCTCCTGACTGCTGCGGCGCGACAGCCGGTGCCGCTCGGTGAGGCGGTGCGCTATCCCGTCGAGGTCCGACCCGCGTTCGTGACCGTGCCGGCCGGGCACCGACTGCGGCTGCGGGTCAGCACCGCGGACTTCCCGCACTTCCTGCCCCTGGCCGACATGGCCGGACTGGCCGGGGGACACCAGGACCTGCACCACAGCGTGGCGCAGCCGTCGTACCTGGACCTGTCGGTGCGACGGCCCTGACCGGATCGGGCCTGACCGGGTCGCCGCCGGACCCGGTCGAGTCCCCCAGGGCTCAGATGAGGCCGAGGGCGACCATGGCCTGGCTGACCCGCAGGAACCCGGCGATGTTCGCCCCGACGACGTAGTTGCCGGGAGCGCCGTACTCCTCGGCGGTCTCGTAGCAGGCGTCGTGGATGCCGGCCATGATCCGGGCGAGCCGCTCCTCGGTGTGCTCGAAGGTCCAGCTGTCGCGGCTGGCGTTCTGCTGCATCTCGAGCGCCGAGGTGGCGACGCCGCCGGCGTTGGCGGCCTTGCCGGGCCCGAACGCGACGCCCGCCTCGAGGAACGCCGACACGGCGTCGGGGGTGGCGGGCATGTTCGCCCCTTCGACCACGGCGACGACGCCGTTGCGGATCAGGGTGGCCGCGTCGGCGCCGGTGAGCTCGTTCTGGGTGGCGCACGGAAGCGCGACGTCGCACGGGACGTCCCAGATGCTGCCGTCGGTCACGAACTGCGCGTCGGGGTGCTGCCGCGTGTACTCGCTCACCCGGCCCCGGGCGTTGAGCTTGATCTCCTTGAGCAGCTCCAGGTCCAGCCCCGACTTGTCGACCACGTAGCCCTCGGAGTCCGAGCAGGCCACCACCGTGGCGCCCAGCTGACCGAGCTTCTCGACCGCGTACAGGGCGACGTTGCCCGATCCGGAGACCACGCACGTCCGGCCGTCCAGGCTGGTGCCGCGGACCTTCAGCATCTCCTCGGCGAAGAACGTGGCGCCGTAGCCGGTGGCCTCGGTGCGCACCAGGGCGCCGCCCCACGTGATCCCCTTGCCGGTCAGCACGCCGGACTCGTAGCGGTTGGTGATGCGCTTGTACTGGCCGAACAGGAAGCCGATCTCGCGGGCGCCGACGCCGATGTCGCCGGCGGGGACGTCGGTGTACTCGCCGAGGTGGCGGTACAGCTCGGTCATGAAGCTCTGGCAGAACCGCATGATCTCGCCGTCGCTGCGGCCCTTGGGGTCGAAGTCGGCGCCGCCCTTGCCGCCGCCGATCGGCATCTGGGTCAGCGCGTTCTTGAACGTCTGCTCGAAGCCGAGGAACTTGATGATCCCCAGGTTGACCGACGGGTGGAAGCGCAACCCGCCCTTGTAGGGACCGAGGGCGCTGTTGGACTCGACGCGGAAGCCCCGGTTGATCTGGATCTCGCCGTCGTCGTCCATCCACGGGACACGGAAGATGATCTGACGCTCCGGCTCGCAGATGCGCTCGATCGACTTCAGTCGCGCCAGCTCGGGGTGCTTGGCCAGGACCGGTCCGATCGAGGTGAGGACCTCGTGGACGGCCTGGTGGAACTCGGGTTCGGCCGGGTTCCGGGACACGACGTCGGTCCAGACCTGCTGCAGCTTTGCGTCAATCGTCACGGGCACGCCTCCCAGATCGATGAGCGTTCGAGGGTAATCACGGCGGTCGGGTCGGCGACAATCGCCGGGGCGACGTCGGCGCTCACGCGGCGGTCGTGGCGGCGGCGGAGCGGGCCGCGGCGCGGGTGACCCGACGCGGACCCGACACCAGGTTGGCGGTGACCAGCACGCCGGCGGTGGCGATGCCGACGCCGCCGAGGGCGATCACCGTCGAGGACCCGACGAGGATCCCGATGACGGCCAGGGCGAACCCCGCACCGGAGGTGACCAGGGTGGCGCGGGCGACCTCGGGTTGGAAGAGGTCGGCGAACATCAGCGGCTTGCCGCTCGGGGCGTGGGTCACGCCGCGGGCACGCAGGGCCGAGTAGCCGATGAACGGGACGATCTTGTGCACGTGGCCGATGACCGCCAGTCCGAGCCATGCCGCGAGCGACGCGATCTCGGCCGACACCAGCCGGCTTCGGGTGCCGTAGTCCACCGGGGCCAGCGCGGCGGCGACGCCGAGGGCGATGGCGACGACCAGGAACGCGGTCGAGGTGAACAGGAACCGGTGCAGCAGCTCCAGAGGTCGCCGCCGGGCCCGGACGACACCGACGAGCGACGCGATGTGGCAGCCGAACCCGGCGACGACCGCGGTGCCGCCGAGGGCGACCACGATCGGGGACTCCAACAGGAGGCCGACAGCCAGCACCCCGACCCCGGTGCCGAGCAGGCCGACCGCCCAGGCCCCGGCCCGGGCCCGGGGCCGGTGGGCGAGCAGGAACATCGGCCAGAGCTTCTCGGCCACCGACACGTAGGTGATGCCCAGCCAGCCGATGAGCCCGAGGTGGGCGTGGGCCAGGACCCGGTTGGGCAGCAGCGGGAACCAGAGGGTCTGGCGGTCGATGGCGTAGGTGACGCCGAAGGCGACGGTCAGCACCAGGTAGGCGATCGACACCCGCAGGCCCACCAGCGGCACACCGCCGTCGCGGGTGCTGAGCGGTCCCGAGAGGTTCCACGCCGCCAGGAGGACCGTCGCCGCTCCGGCGATCCCGCCGGCCAGCACGAGCGCCTCGGGGCCGTGGGCGAACCCCGACGGCAGCAGCCAGGCGGTGGCGACCATGCCGACCAGGGTCACCCGGGCGGCCGGCACCGACCGCAGGGGGCGCCGGCCGACGACGGGTGTGAACTGGTGTGCCGCGCCCAGCACCGCGGTGGTCAGGAAGGCGAGCATGCCGACGTGCACCGCCGCCACCGAGCCCGGATGGGTCGGCATGTCGACGATGCGGTCGGCGGAGAACCACGCCGCGAGCCCGAACGCGACGAGGCCGACGCCGGACGCGGCGAGGAACCCGAGCGGCACCGACGCCGGCGGGACCGACGCGGTGGCGCCGGGAACGAACGGCGCAGCGGTCGGCGCGGACGCCGGGGCCGTCGCCGGGATCTGCGGGGCGGTGGGGGGTTGGACCGTCACTGGACGACTCCCGAAAGATTTTCTAGTGTCGGCTAGAACAATATCCGGCGCTCCGGCGACCGACCAGATCGACGCACCGGTCTCCGGTCACCCCGCCGGTGGCGCCGGGACGCGGAGCCGGAACCGGAGCCGCCCGATCCCAGGAGGCGTGATGCACACCATCGACGTACGGCCCCTTCCCCCGCCGGTTCGCCACCAGACGATCTTCGAGACGCTCGACGCGCTCGGCACCGGTGACACCCTCCGGCTGGTCAACGACCACGACCCGGCCCCGCTGCGCCACCATCTCGAGGCGACCCGCCCGCACCAGTTCCGCTGGGAGTACGTGCAGAGCGGACCCGAGGAGTGGGCGATCGACATCACCTCGGTCGCCCGGGTGGTCGACGCCCGCCCGACCCTCGCGGCCGGCGGAGAGCCGTTCGGCGAGATCATGGCCGCGGCGGCCGAGGTGGGCGACGGCGAGGCCCTGGTCGTCTACGCCCCGTTCGAGCCCGTACCCCTCGAAGGGGTGCTGGGGGAGCAGGGGTTCGCCTACGTCGCCGATCAGCTCGACGGCGGCGACTGGCGG
>WBZP01003142.1_pt2 | contig 17733 bp, 16 predicted proteins | sample 5204301 | NCBI WGS metagenome assembly WBZP01 (sample SAMN12412401, study PRJNA552823) | activated sludge metagenome | isolation source: activated sludge from nitrification reactor of wastewater treatment plant... | place: USA: Pennsylvania | collected 2017 | reverse complement strand
GCCCGGTGCCTCGCCCGGTGCCTCGCCCGGGACAATGGTGATCGACGTCCGGACGCCCGCCGAGTTCGAGGCCGGTCACGTGGTCGGCGCCACGAACATCGACCTCGAGGCCGCCGACTTCGATCAGAGGATCGGTGCGCTGGCCAAGGGCGGGCGCTACCTCGTCTACTGTCGCAGCGGCAACCGCTCGGCCCGCGCGGCCGCCCGGATGACCGCGGCCGGGCTCACGGTGACCGACGGCGGCGGCCTCGACGCCATGAAGCAGGCGGGTCATCCGTTCACCTCCTGACCACCGACCCCGAGCAACCCCAGGAGCCCCCCATGTGCCGACGCGTCACCTGCGCGACCTGCCACAAGCCCACGTTCACCGGCTGCGGCCAGCACGTCGAGCAGGTCCTCGCCGACGTGCCCAAGAAGGACCGCTGCGCCTGCCCCCCTCCGGAGCCCCGTTCGGGTGGTTTCCTGGCCCGGCTGTTCGGCCGATGAGCTGAGCTTCCCGACCCCGGACGGCGCCCGCTCGCCCTCCGTGGCCGGGACCTTGGACCCTCCGCCCCGGGCATCACCCACATGGTCGGGTCGTCGTTTCGCTCAACAACTCCCCGCTGCAGGCCGAGGAAACTCCTGGCCCGCACGAATAGGGCGCGGTACCCCCCGCCGCGTCCGGGACAAGGAGCGAACCCATGGCCACGATCCTGGTCGTCGACGACGACCCCGACATCTGCGCACTCCTCGAGTTCAAACTGACCTCGGGCGGTCACACCGTGATCGTCGAGAACGACGGCGAGGCCGCCCTGGCCGCGCTCGACCAGCAGTCGATCGATCTGGTCCTGCTCGACTGGATGATGCCGCGGATGGGCGGTCTGGAGGTCTGCCTCCAGATGCGCGCGGACGAACGTTTCCGCCAGACCCCGGTGCTGATGCTGACGGCCAAGGCGCAGGAGGCCGATGTGCAGCGCGGCCTCGCGGCCGGCGCCGACGACTACATCCTCAAGCCGTTCAGCCCGCGAGAGGTGGCGGCCCGCGTCGACTCGTCGCTCGCCAGATCGGCCCGCTGACCATGGTCGGCGCCAGCGGCTCGCTCGTGCTGTGGATGACCTTCACCTTCGCCGTCCTCGTCGTCGTGCTGGTCCTCGCGGCGAGCGCGGCGCGGGCCTGGCGGCAGCGGCAGGACCGCCGGCGTCGTGAGGCCGAGAAGGTGGCCAGGCCGTTGATCCTGGCGGCCCTGGACGGCGATCTGCCGGACACCTCGGTGGAGCTGAGCGCCGAGGTCAGCCACTACCTCGACACCATGGCCTCGGCCATGGCGGGCAAGCTGCGGGGTGCCGACCGGGCCGCCCTGGCCGACCTGTTGGCCCGCCGGGGTTCGGTGCTGGCCGCACGGGCCCGCACCCGGTCGGTGTTCGCGATCCGCCGGCTGCGCGCCGTCGAGCTGCTCGGCAGCCTCGGCGTCGCCGACGCCTCGGGAGATCTGGTGTCCCGGCTCGACGACCCGGACGCCGAGGTGCGGCGCGCCGCGGTCCGGGCGATCGGTCGGACCGCCTCCGACAGCGCCGTGCCCGCCCTGCTGGCCCTGCTCGACGCCCCGGATCGCAAGGAGTCGACGCACTACATCACGCTGGCCCTGCTCCGGATCGGTCCGACCGCCGCGCCGCACCTGGCCGGGGCCGTGCTGACCCAGGGGCCACGCGGGCGCGAGGCAGCTGCCCAGGTGCTCGGCTGGCTCGGTGAGCCGACCGGCGTCTCCGCCCTGGAACGGGCCCTGGGCGACCCGGTGACCCCGGTGCGGATCGCCGCGGTGGACGCCCTGGGCCGGATCGGGCTGCCGACCAGTGCCGCCGCCATGCGCCGGCTGCTCGCGCCGACCGAACCGCAGGAGGTCCGGATCGCCGCGGCCACCGCGCTGGGCCGGCTCGGTGACCCGGGCAGCGTCGACGTCCTGGCCCAGTTGCTCGGGGAGGCCCACGTCGTCTCCCGCGCCGCGGCGAACGCCCTGGCCCAGCTCGGGCCACGCGGCCTGGACGCGCTGTCGGCCCGCTCCGGCGTGCCGGAGGCCGAGGAGATCCTCGCCGCCCGCGGCCTGTTCCGGGCGGGGCACGTCCCACACCCGATCACAGCGCAGGAGGTGAGGGCGTGAAAGCCACGCTCACCCACGTCGTCATCGTCTTCAACTGGATCGTGATGAGCTACGCGCTGGCGGTGGCCCTCGGGCAGTTGCTGCTGGTGGGCGGCGCCGTCGCCAACCTGCGTCGCGAGCTCCGTCGCAACCTCGAGAGCCGGCGCGAGGACCTCTTCGTGCACCCGAACACCCCGGGGCTGTCGGTGCTGGTGCCCGCCTTCAACGAATCACCCATGATCGCCGAGTGCCTGCGCTCGGTGGTCGACCAGCGGTACCCGGAGTTCGAGGTGATCGTGGTGGACGACGGGTCCACCGACGACACCTTCGACCTCCTCCGGGACGCCTTCGACCTGGTGCCCACCACGCGGGTGATCCCGCAGGACGTGCCGACCATCGGCGCGGTGCACTCGGTGCACGGCCCCCGGGGCGGCGGCAACCTGCTGGTGATCCGCAAGGAGAACGCGGGACGCTGCGCGGACGCGCTCAACACCGCGCTGAACGCCGCCCGCTACCCCCTGGTCTGCACCCTGGACGCCGACTCCGTGCTCGAGCCGGACGCCCTGCTGCAGATCGTCCGGCCGATGGTGGAGAACCCCGACGAGGTCGTCGCGGCGGGGGGCGTCGTCCGGCCGTCGAACGGGATCAACCTGCGCCGCGGCACCGTGGAATCGGTGACCATGCCGCGGCGGCTGGTGGTGCGGGCGCAGATCGTCGAGTACCTGCGCGCGTTCATGCTGGGCCGGATCGGCTGGAGCTGGCTGAACAGCGTGCTGATCATCTCCGGGGCCTTCGGCGTCTTCCGCCGCGCCGACATCGTCGGCCTGGGCGGGCTGCACCCGAAGAGCCTGGGGCAGGACGCCGACCTGGTCGCCTCGCTGCACAACGTGATGCGCGCGCAGAAGCGCAAGGACTACCGGGTCGTGATCGTGCCGCAGGCGGTCTGCTGGAGCGAGGCCCCGGAACACCGCCGGGACCTGCGGCGGCAACGCCGCCGCTGGGCGCACGGGCTCGGCCAGGTGCTCTGGCGCCAGCGCTCCGCCTTCCTGCGGCCCAAGTACGGGCGGTTCGGTCTGGTCGTCCTGCCCTACCACGTGCTGTTCGAGCTGCTCGGCCCGGTGGTCGAGGTGCTCGGCCTGCCGATGGTCCTTCTCGCCTGGTGGCTCGGGCTGCTCAACATCTGGTACGCCGTGGTGGTGTTCTTCCTGGCCATCGCCTTCGGCATGCTCGTCTCGGTGACGGCCGTGCTGGCCGACGAGGTGAGCGAGCGGCGCTACACCCGCTGGCGCGACCTGTTCGCGCTGATCCTGGCGGCCCTGTGGGAGACCACCGTGCTGCGCACGATGATGGCGTGGTGGCGGCTGCTCGGCCTGTTCGACGCCCTGACGCTGCGGCGTCGGGCGTGGGCCTCGATGCCGCGGGTCGGCTTCTCGCAGCAGGGCTGACCTCCCGGGGACCGTTCGGGTGAATCGGGATCCGGCGGAAGGCCCCACGTCACGATCGGCCGGACACGTGCCGACAAAGAGGAGGCGGATCGGTCGGGCGTGCCGGCCGGGATCGGGTAGCCCGAGGCGTCATCGGTGATCCATGAGCGACGGAGCAGACAGGTGAGCGGAGGACACGACGACCCGACGGTCGTCGCGGGTGGCGGACCGGTGCGCGACGCCGGTGTGCTGGCCGCTCTGGTCGACCAGGCCCCGACACCGATCGGGCTGTTCGGCCGGGACGGCGAGGCCCTGTACGTCAACGACTCCTACCGTGCGCTGATGGCCAGCGGCGCCGTCGGGGAGGCCGGGGTCGAACGTGAGGTGACGGTCGGCGACCAGGTCTACCTGGCGACGACCTTCGCCCTCGCCGCCATCGGGACATCCGATGCGCCGTGCGGGCGGGCCGAGCTGCTGCTGGATGTCACGCAGAGCCGGCTGCGTGCGGTGAGTGCGGCGATGATCGAGCTCGAGCAGCTCAAGAGCGATCTGGTCAGCACGGTGAGCCATGAGCTGCGCACCCCGTTGAGCAGCATCCTCGGCTACTGCGAGTTGTTGAGCGACGGGGAGTTCGGCGACCTCGCCCCGCAGGCCCGGGCCATGATCGACGTGATCAGCCGGAACAGTCAGCGGCTCGCGGGGCTGCTGCAGAATCTGGTCATGCTGGCCCAGATGGACAACCGCACGACCATGGAGTCCTCCTGGACCCGGGTCGATCTGTGCGAGGTCGTCGGCTCGGTCGCCGCCCTGGTCGCCCGCCAGGTCGAGGCCAGCGGGCTGCAGGTCGACCTCGACCTCCCGCCGGAGGATCACGGAACCCTCTGGGCGTTGGGCGACCGCGCGCAGTTGCGCCACGCCCTGATGAACCTGGCCTCGAACGCGGTGAAGTTCGCGGCTGCTTCAGGCACGGTGAGGTTCGCCCTCGCCGTGGACGGCACGGACGCCATCCTGGAGGTCGTCGATGACGGCGTGGGAATCGATCCCGAGGATCTGCCGCGACTGGCGGACCGCTTCTACCGGACGAGCTCGGCCCGCACGCAACACGTGCAGGGCGCGGGGATCGGGCTCTCCGTCGTCCAGTCGGTCGCGCACCGGCACGGGGGGCAACTCGAGCTGGAGTCGACGCCGGGGGTCGGGACGACCGCCCGGCTGCGGCTACCGCTGATCGCCCCCACCGCGCCGGGTACCGACCCCGGCCCGGCGCCTGGCCGGGTCGGCGATTGACCGACGGATCCGCCGTGCTGACGCGCCACCCCCGCCTTCGGGCCGACCTCGCTCCGGTACTCGTCTTCGCGCCGGTGTACGCCGCCCTGACCACGCTCGGCCCGACGGTCTGGGGAGACGGCCCGACCCCGATCTGGCCCGGGACCGGGCTGGCCATCGTCGCCCTGCTGCGCACCCGCCGTCGGCAGTGGGGGCCGCTCCTGGCCACCGTTGCCGTGATCAATGCGGTGGTGAGCCTGCACGACGGCGCGCCGCCGGCCGCGGCCCTCGCCTTCGCGGTCGCCAACCTGGTCGGGCCGCTGCTGGCCGTGACGCTGATCCACCGGTTCCTCGGACCGGGCGAGGCGTTCGGGTCAGGTCCCTGGATCCTGCGCGGGCTGATCCCGGCGGCCGTGCTGATGGACGCGGTCGTGGCGCCGCCGCTGGCGCTGTGCCTGAACCGGACCGGGTTCGCCGAGACGTCCCTCCCGGTCACCGCCCTGCTGCTGTTCGCGGCCGATCTCTACGGGATCCTCCTGGTGGCCCCGGCGGCCCAGGCGCTGTGGTCCTGGTGGGGGCGGCGTCCGCGATTCCATGCCGCACGCATGGCGGAGGGGGCGGCCCAGACCGTCGTCATGAGCGGGGCCGCGCTGATGGTGCTGGCCCCACCGGCCAACCAGCGCCACTCCCTGCAGTGGCCGTTCGTCCTCCTGCTGCCGGTGCTGTGGCTCGTGATGCGGTTCGGCATCCGCTGGACCGCCGTGCAACTGCTGCTGCTCAACATCGCCATGGTCGCCTTCACCCTGGCCGGCCGGGGGGTCTTCGCCTCGGACCCGTCGGCCCTGGGCGCCGTGCTGTCGGTCCAGAGCTTCGGCGTCTCCCTGCTCGGTACCGCCCTGGTGATGTCCGAGCTGATCACCAGCCGCGAGGGGGCCGAGAACACCGCCCGGCGCCGCTTCTGGGCGCTCGAGTACGCGGTCGAGGGCATCGCCTACCTCGACGCGCGGGGCGTGTTCTCCCGGGTGAACCCCGCCTATGCGGCGATGCTGCGCACCAGCCAGGAGAGCCTGGTCGGGGCGACCTGGCACGACACGGTGCACCCGGACGACCACGACCGCCTGATCACGTTGACCGATCAGCTGCTCCACGAGGGCAAGGTCCATCTCGTGCTGCGGGGGCTGCGGGCCGACGGCACCACCTACCGGCAGGAGACCACGGTCATCGCGGAGTGGGACGAGGGCCTCACCCCGATCGGTTACCACTGCTTCACCCGCGACATCAGCGAGCGCCAGGCCGCGATCGACCACCTCGACCAGCTCTTCCGGCTCTCGCCGGAGCTGCTCTGCGTGGTCGACATCGAAGGCCGGTTCGCCCGGCTCAACCCCGCCTGGGACATGCAGCTCGGGTACGACATCGAGAAGCTCCTGGGCACGCACATGTTCGAACTCGTGCACCCGGAGGACCTGCAGCGCACGGTGTTCGAGGTGAACCGCGTGCTCGAGGGCGCGGAGTCCTCCGGCTACCAGAACCGCTACCGCGCCGCGGACGGCACCTTCCGCTGGCTCCACTGGAACATCGCTGTCGACAGCGACGCGACGCTGATCTACGCCGTCGCCCACGACATCACGGCCACCAAGATGACCGAGCAGGCCCTGGCCCACGCCCGGGACCAGGCGCTCGAGGCGTCCCGGATGAAGTCGCAGTTCCTGGCCACGATGAGCCACGAGATCCGGACCCCGATGAACGGGGTGATCGGGCTGTCCGAGCTGCTCGCCGACACCGACCTGGACGACGGTCAGCGCGAGTACGTGCAGGGGATCCGGGTCGCCGGCAACGCGCTGCTCAGCGTCATCAACGACATCCTCGACTTCTCCAAGATCGAGGCTGGCCGGTTCGTGCTCGACGACACCGACTTCGACATGCACCAGGTGGTCGAGGAGGTCGTCGGTCTGACCGGCCAGGCGGCGGCACGCAAGAACCTGGCCCTCAACGTCGACATCGATCCCGAGCTGCCCCGTGGCCTGCGCGGGGACCCGAGCCGGCTGCGCCAGGTGCTGCTCAACCTCGTCGGCAACGCGATCAAGTTCACCGCCGAGGGATCGGTCTCGATCCGGCTCGACCGGCTCGAGCGCTCCGAGTCCGGGCTGGCGGCGTTCGCCGGTCCGACGGACGAGGGGGAGCCCGAGCGGCTCGCCGTCCGGTTGGAGGTGGCCGACACCGGTGTCGGCATGGATGCGGCCACGGTCAGCCGGCTGTTCCAGCCGTTCACCCAGGCCGACGCGTCGACCACCCGCAAGTACGGCGGGACCGGGCTGGGGCTGGCGATCAGCCGGCAGCTGGTCGAGGCGATGGGGGGCTGGATCTCGGTCCAGAGCGAGCCGGGGGTCGGCACCACGTTCCGGGCCGCCGTGCCGCTGGCCCTGGGCACCCCGATCCCCGCCGAGCCCGACGCCCGGGTACGGGTACTGATCGTGAACGACGACGACGAGGCGCTGAGCCGGCTCACCCGGTTCGCCACGGAGTGGGAGATGCGGGTGGAGACCTGCACCACGGGCGAGGCCGCCCTCGATGTGCTCCGCTCGGCGGCGAGCCAGGCCCGGCCGTTCGACGTGGTCGTGCTCGACCTGGACCTCGGGGGACCCGCCGGGGGCCTGGAACTGGCCGAGGAGATCGCGGCCCATGCCGGGATCCCCTCGCTCCCGGTGCTCATGCTGACCTCCGGCGAGGAGGTCACCGACGCCCACCGGCAGCAGTCGCGGATCTTCGCCCTGATCCCCAAGCCGATCGGTCGCTCCACGCTGCACGCCGCGATCAGCCGGGCCGTCGCCGCCGGGACGTCGCTCGGTGGCCCGTCCTCGGGTGCCCTGCGGGGCCTGCGGGCTGGGTCCGGGACCACGGCCGGTGGGGAGTCCAAGGGCCGCCTGCTCCTGGTCGAGGACAACGAGATCAACCAGACCGTGGCGCTGGGCATCCTGCGCCGTCTCGGCTACCACGTCGATCTGGCCGTCGACGGCATCGAGGCGCTCGACATGGTGAGCCGGCAGCCGTACGACGCCGTGCTGATGGACTGCCAGATGCCGCGCATGGACGGCTACACGGCCACCCGCGAGCTGCGTCGCCGTCCCGACGTGCGCCACCTCCCGATCATCGCGATGACGGCGAACGCGATGCGCGAGGACCGTGACCGGTGCCTCGAATCGGGCATGGACGACTACCTGTCCAAGCCGATCCGTGCCCGGGACGTCGACTCCACGGTGAGCCGGTGGGTGGGCCGGCGCAGCCTGGTCGCCGAGGCGGCCGAACCGGACGTGGCCGAACCGGACGTGGCCGAACCAGAGGCTGGGCCCGAAGCAGAGGCTGGGCCCGAATCAGAGACTGGGCCCGAATCAGAGGCTCGGCCAGAACCGGAGACTGGGCCCGAACCGGAGACTGGGCCCGAAACTGGGCCCGAATCAGAGGCTGTGCAGCCGGTCGCGGCGATCCCCGCGCAGACCCCCTCCCCCGTGAGCGAGCGGCTCGAGGAGCTGGTCGGCGACGGTACGCCCGAGGAGGTCGAGCTGGTCGTCTCGATCGCCACCTCGTTCCTGCAGCGGGTGCCCGGGTTGGTGGCCGGTCTCGACGAGGCGCTGACCGCCCAGGACGACGATGCCGGTCACCGGGCCGCGCACAGCCTGAAGGGGGCCGCCGCGAACCTCGGTGCCGTCGAGCTGGCCCGGATCTGCCAGGTGATCGAGGATCTGGCGGAGGAGGGCCGGCACGCCGAGGCCCTGGCCGAGCGGGAGGCACTGGCCCTCGCGGTCGAGGACGCCTGCCTGGAGATCGGACGCTACGTGTCGATGATGTGAGCCCCGGCGCGGCCGGCCGGGCTCACTGCGCGGGGGCGCGACGTTCGATCGCCCGGCGCACCCGCTCGAGCAGGTCACCGGTGAGGAAGGGCTTGACGACGTAGTCGTCGGCGCCGCAGGCGTAGCCCCACTCGAGGTCGTTCTCCTGGTCCCGTGCGGTCACCATGATCACGGCGGTGTGCGCCAGGTGCGGCTCCGCCCGGACGGCGCGGCAGACCTCGACGCCGGAGCGCCCGGGCAGCAGCCAGTCGAGCAGGGCGATGTCGGGGCGGAGTTTGAGCGCGGCGCTCAGCCCGGCCTCCCCGTCGGACTCGGTCCACACGTCGAAGCCGGCCCGGTCGAGCACGGTGAGCATCAGCGCGCGCAGATCGGGGTCGTCGTCCACGACCAGGGCCACGGGCATGGGTGCCTCCTCCTCGGTGCGCGCACGCCGATCCCGCGGGACGTGCCCGGGGTGGCGACACCCGCCGTCCGTGTCGGTATCGGCCCGAACCGGCCCCGGGTTGACCGGAGCGCCCCGCAACCACCCGGTGACGAAGGGCCACACCGCGCCCGGCTAGGGTGGCGACCGCCGGTCATGGTGGTCGGGGTCGGGCCGTGGGCCCGCCGGGAGACGTCCGGAGGGCGAACGCGGTGGCGGAGAAGTGGCGTCGGTGTGACAGCTGTCGCAAGGTCAAGCCGGTCGAGGACTTCGACGAGGACCGGACCGGCTGCATCGCCTGCTCCCAGCCGAAGCCGAAGCCGGCGCGGACCCGCGCCTCGGCGGTGACCGTCACCCGGCCGTCCGCCGCGGCGTCCGGGTCGTCGACCGCGGCCGTCGGGTACCTCTCGCCCAACCGTGACCTGCGCGGCCGCGGCGACGCCGAGGTGCGCTCGCGCCGGGCCCGGGTGCGGGCCCTGGACAAACTCGCCGACCTGCACGCCGACGAGTTCGCCACGCTGCTCGCCGAGGAGCGCCGCGCCGAGGGCCTGTGACGGCCGGGACGACGCGTCGTCCGCACGGCTGAGCGCCCACCGGGGTGTCGGGCGTCACCGCCCATCGGCTCCCGGCCGGGGACGGGGAGGGCTACCGTCCTGCCATGGTCGGCGCCAGGGTCCGAGGTGACCTCGAGGTCGCCTCCGCCGCGGTCCGGCAGCGCATCGCCGCGGCGGGAGTGGACCTCTTCACGACGCAGGGCTACGAGAACACCACCGTCGAGGCCATCGCCGAGCGCGCGGGGGTCGGCCGGCGGACCTTCTTCCGGTACTTCCGGGCCAAGGACGACGTCATCTTCCCCGATCACGACCGGGTGGTGCAGAGCGTCAGCGCCCACCTCGACGCGCTCGGGGACCTCGACCCGCTCCGGGCCGTCTGCAGTGCCGCGCGGCAGGTGTTCATCAGCTACGTCGACGACCCCGTCGGATCGGTGCGCCGCTACCAGCTCGTCCGGTCGGTGCCGGCCCTGCGGGATCGCGAGATCGCCTGGGTGTCCACCTACGTCCGGCTGTTCGGCCGGTACCTGCACCGCCGTCTCGGCGAGGCGCCGACGGCCGCGCTGGCGGCCCAGGTCGGGGCCTCGGCCGTGGTGGCCGCGCACAACCAGGTGTTGCGGGAGTGGCTGCACGGCGGCGGCAACGGTGACCCGCTGCCCGCGCTGGAGCGCGCCTTCGACTGGGTGGTCTCGCGGCTGGCCCCCGTGCCGCCCGAGGGGTCGGAGGTCGGGGACAACGTCGTGGTCGCCGTGTTCCGGGCCGGAGAGCCGCTGGACGACGTGATGGAACGGATTTCCCGCTCGTTCTGACCGATTGGGCCGGACGGGTGAATTAAGAGGGCCTCGGACCCTTGTCAAGCGACATCCAGTGCCGTAATGATGGCACTCGGTGCCACATTGGACGCGGTGTCGACGGCGACACCAGGGCACCGGCTAGGAGGTCGTTCGGCATGACGTCCCCTGCTACCACCCCGATGCGCCCCGGGCCGGCCCGCCCGGATCTGTTCGTGGTGGCGACGCACAAGGTGCGCGACCGGGCCGCAGGTGCCCCCCACGAGTGGGTTCCCTACGGTACGGAACACGCCTGGCAACCCGGCACGCGCCGCACCCTGTGCGGTCAGTTCATCTCCGGATGGACCGTGTTCTGGGAGCGTCGCTTCTCCGCCCGCCCCACCACCGCCTGCCCCTCCTGCGTGGAGATGACGCTGCCCGAGGCGTCGCGCAGCCGGCTCGACCCGATCAGGCACACCGCGGCGTCCTGACCCGTCGTCGACGCCCACCGGTGCGGCCTGGCACCCTGGACGGCGTGCATCACCTCCGGCGCGCCGCAGTCGTGGCGGTCTGGGTCGCCGTGGTGCTGCTGGCGGACGCCGGGCCCCTGGGGTGGGGTGGGGAGCCCGTGCGGCAACTCGTCCTGGGCGCCGTGACCTGGGCGTTGCTGCTGCTCATGCTGCGCGCCGAGTCGGGGCTGGTCCGCGCGCAGACCGCCGTCGTGGTCGTCCTCGCCACGGCGGTCGAGTACACGTTCAGTCCACTGCTCGAGGCGTACACCTACCGGATCGGCACCGTCCCGGCCTTCGTCCCGCCGGGGCACGGCCTGGTCTACCTGGCCGCCCTGCACCTGGCCCGGAGCCGTCCCGTGCTCCGCCGGCCCCGCCACGCCGTCACCCTCACGGTGCTGCTCGGCACGGCCTGGGCGGTGTGGGGGCTGACCCGGCCCGGCCGCCCCGACGTGCTCGGTGCCTTCTGGTTCGTCTGCCTGCTCGGCTTCCTGCGCTGGGGCCGGGCGCGGCTGCTCTACGTGGGGGCCTTCGTCATCGTCGGCTACCTCGAGCTGGTCGGGACGGCGCTCGGCACCTGGAGCTGGGCCCCGGTCGACCCGGTCCTGGGCATCATCGGCCAGGGCAACCCGCCGTCGGGCGCCGCGGGCGGCTACGGCTGGTTCGACCTCTACGCGGGGCTGCTCGCGCCGTCCCTGGTCAGGTGGTGGTCGGGCGTGGGGTCCTCGGTGGCGAGCATCGCGACCACGGCGTCGTGCAGGTGGCCGTTGGTGGCCAGGGCGTTGCCGCCGAAGCAGCCGTCGGTCCCGTCCAGTGAGGTGAACCGGCCGCCCGCCTCGGTGACCACCGGCACCAGCGCCGCCATGTCGTAGAGGGCCAGCTCGGGCTCGGTGGCGATGTCCACGGCGCCCTCGGCGACCAGCATGTACGACCAGAAGTCGCCGTAGGCCCGCGACCGCCAGACCTGGCGGGTCAGCCGGCGGAACTGCTCGCCGCGGCCCAGGTCCTCCCAGGACTCGTACGAGGAGTAGGACACCGAGGCATCGGCGAGGTCGTGCACGCGCGAGACGCTCAGCGGTCGCGCCGAGGAGAGGCTGCGACCGGAGAACGCACCGGTGCCCCGGGCGGCCCACCAGCGCCGGTTGAGGGCGGGGGCGGAGACCACGCCGACCACGGGGTCGCCCTCGTCGAGCAGGGCGATCAGCGTGGCCCACACCGGAACCCCGCGGACGAAGTTCTTCGTGCCGTCGATCGGGTCGATCACCCAGCGTCGCCGGCCGTGGCCGGTGGCCTCGAACTCCTCGCCGGTGACCGCGTCGCGCGGGCGGCTGCGGCGCAGCTGGGTCCGCACGATCTCCTCCGCGGCACGGTCGGCGTCGGAGACCGGCGTCAGGTCCGGTTTGGTCTCGACCTGCAGATCGACGGCCTGGAACCGCGACATGGTGTGGGAATCGACCATGTCGGCGATGACCAGGGCCAGTCGCAGGTCGTCCTGGTAGCCACTCACGCGCCCTCCTGGGCTCGCCGTGCGGTCGGGGATGCGCCCGAAACTACAGGGCTCCCCGGGGCGGCGCGGCACAGTGACCACATCCGGGACCACATCCGGCCCCTCCGCGCCTGTCGGGGACGCTCAGCCGCAGGTCCTACTCTGAGCGGCATGTTCGACACCATCACCGGGCTGCCGGTGCACCCCCTCTCGGTCCATGCCGTGGTCGTGCTGCTCCCGCTCGCCTGCCTGGCCACCGTGGCGGTGGCCGTCCGGCCCGCCTGGCGCCGCTTCGCCACGCCCCTGGCCGCGCTCAATCTCGCCGTCGCCGTGGCCGCGTTCGTGGCCAAACAGTCCGGGGAGGCGCTGGCGCACCGGGTCAAGCAGTTCAACGAGCCGGCCGGGCTCGGTACGCATGCCGAGTGGGGTGACCGGCTGTTCGCGCTCAGCCTGGCCCTGTTCGTCGGCGCCCTGGTGATCCGGTGGACCCGCGACCGCCCGGCCCTGGCCCGGGTGGTCGTCGTGGTCGCCGTGATCGGCGCGCTGGCGACGGTGGGCGTGACCGCCTACGTCGGCCACACCGGTGCGACGATGGTGTGGAAGGACGTGGTCGCCAACACGCACGGGTGATCGTCGATCACCAGCCGTCCAGGTGCTCGCGCGCCCAGAGCGCCGCCGACGTCCGGTCGGTCACCCCGAGCTGGCGGAACACGCTGTTCAGGTGCACCTTCACGGTGCGCTCGGTGATCCCGAGCGCGCGGGCGACCTGCTTGTTCGCCATCCCCCGCCCGACCAGGGTGAGCACCTCGCGCTCGCGCGGGCTCAGCCGCACCGCCGCACCCCCCTCCGACGGGGCGGCCGGGAGCAGGGCCCGGGTCACCCGCGGGTCGATCGGGGCCTGACCCCGGGCGGCGGCCCGGACGCCGGCCACCAGCTCGGCGGGGTCGCTGTCCTTGAGCAGGTAGCCCACCGCCCCGGCCTGGACGGCGCCGCGCACCCGGGCGTGCTCGGCGAAGGACGTGAGCACCACCACCGTGACGAGCGGGTTCCGGGCCAGGATCTCGCGGGTGGCCTGGATGCCGTCCATCCCGGGCATCGACAGGTCCATCAGCACGACATCGGGCGCCAGCCGCCCGGCCGCCTCGATCGCGCTGGTCCCGTCGGCCGCCTCGCCCACCACCTGCAGGCCGGGCGCGTCGGCGAGCAGGGCAGCCAGGCCGGCGCGAACCAGGGCGTGGTCGTCCACCAGCAGCACCGTGATCGGCGTGCCGTCGTCCCCGACGGTCTGATCGGCGGGTAGGGCCGAGGTCATCATGTTGTCTCCCCGATCTCGAGTTGCCACCACGTGCCGGAACCGGGGGCGGTGGCCAGGCGGAGTGCGGCCCCCCGATCCGTGGCCAGGTCGGCCAGAAGACGAAGACCCAGGTGCCCCTCGCGATGAAGGGTGGCGGCGACCTCGGGCGGAAGACCGGCCCCGTCGTCGACGACGTCCAGCACGACCCCCCGGCCCCCGCGGCGCAGCCGCACCCAGGCGTGGTCGGCGCGTGCGTGCTGGGCGATGTTGCGCAGGCACTCGCGGGCGGTCCGGTAGACCAGCCGGGTCTGCTCGTCGTCCAGGCGGGCCGACGCCGCGGGATCGATCTCCACGGTGACCGCGGTGCCCCGGGTCCGCAGCTCCGCGGCGAGGTCCTCGACCGTGGCGGCGAGCCCCGCGGAGGCCAGCGAGTCGGGGTAGATGTCGACCAGCAGCGTGCGCAGCGACCGCACCCCCGACCGGACGGCGAGGGCCGCGCCCCGCAGCGGGGCCGCCTCCTGCTCGCCGTGGTCGCGGGCGGTCCGCTCGGCGGTGCCGCCGACCAGCAGCGAGGCGGCGACCAGCTCTTGGACGACCCCGTCGTGCAGGTCGGCGGCGATCCGGCGGCGCTCGGTCTCCGAGGCGTCGAGGGCGTGGTGGAGCAGCCGTTCGCGCTGGTCACGGGCGCGACGCAGACGATCGAGCAGGGTCCACAACAGGGGGGCCAGGAGCACGCCGAAGAGCATCAGGCTGGACAGCACGATGCCCGAGAAGGCCCGCCACAACCCCGAGCTGCGTTCGGTCACCGCGGAGTAGCGCGTGTACGTCTCGAACAGCAGGGGTTGGCCCGACGGCGTCCAGATCGGGCCGTACACCTCGACGAGGCGGCCCTGCCCGCGTTCGAACAGGTTCTCGTCCAGGCGCAGATCGCTCACCTGGGCCACCGTCGCGGGGTGGGCGAGGACCTCGCGCTGCTCCTCGCCGAGGGTGAACTGGCGCCCGATCAGCTCGGGCTCGTCGGCGTAGAGCACGGTGCCGTCCGGTGCCCAGATCTTGACCCGGACGAACATGTCGGTGAGCACCCGGGAGCGGATCACTTCCTCCATCCGCGCCCGGGCGGCCGGTTGCCCGGTGATCAGATCGTCGCTGAGCGCCGGCATGATCACGGTGCGGGCGAGCAGGTCGGTCATCTGCGACGCCCCGTTCATCGCCTCGCGCTCGGCCACCCGGCGCACGACGATCACCCCCAGCAGGCCGACCCCGAGCAGGACGGCGAGCGCCGCCGCGACCACCCGGAGGACCACCCGGCGGGTGGAGAGCTCGGCCGGCCCGCGCGGCGGCCCCCCGTCGGCCAGGGTCACCCAGGCCGACGGGGGGTCGCCGATGTCCGTGGTGCTCATCCGTGGGCCGATCCGTCGTCGGAACCGCCGCCGGACCCGGAGCCGCTGCCCGAGCCGCTACCCGATCCGGAGCCGGAGCCGCTGCCCGAACCGCTGCCCGAACCGGAGCCGCTGCCCGAGCCGCCCTTGTCGTCGGTCGGGGCCTCGCTGTGCGTCGGCTCGTGCGTGCTCGTGCTGGTGCGGGTCGACGTGCTGGTGCGGGTCGAGGTGCCCGTGCGCGTCGAGGTGCCCGTGCGCGTCGAGGTGCCCGTGCGGGTCGAGGTGGCGGTGCTGTCGTCGGCGCCGTGGCCGCCGTGGCGGCGACCGTGGTCGTCGGCGGTGGCGCCCGGGGCCGAGGTGGGCCGGGCGGTCGGGCGCGAGGTCGACCCGTGGGAGGCGTCGTCCCCGGCGTCGTCCCCGGCGTCGTCCCCGGAGCGGTGGGTGCTGTCGTCGCCGACCTCGGTGACCGGCGAGGTCGCCGAATCGTCGGCGCCCACGGTGACCGGGGCGAGGGTGGGGATGACGGCGCCGGCCGGCACGGTGGCCGGCACGCTGCGGCTGAAGCTGCTGTTCCCGGCGACCCCGAGCGCGGCCGGGACCAGTGCGAAGGTGGCGGCGGCGGCGAGGCCGGTGGCTCGGAGGAGGCGTCGGCGGTTCATGGTGGCTCCTAGCGTCGGAGGTGTCGGGTTGCTGACACCTCCATTTCTCGGCCCAAGCCGGTTCTGCCCGCCATCGAACCATGGTTCTAGAACCGTCAATCACTTCCAACGTCCCGATCAAGCCCCCGGGACCGACTCGGCGTTGAGCGGCACCCAACCGAGTCAAGCGAGGGCATTTGCCGGTCGACATTCGGAGGGTCACGAGCACCGACCGATCCCGCTACCGATCATCGGCTGATCGTCGACCGCCCGGCGGTCGGCCGTCGGCAGGGGAGTCTCATGCGCGCGAGCATCCGGACCCGGGTGACGGCCATCGCCCTCGCCTGCGTCCTCAGCACCTCCATGTTGCTGGCCGGGGTGGCCGCCTGGCAGGTGACCAGGTTCTCGGGCGCGGTCCAGGAGGAGGTGCACACCCTCGTCCACGAGGAACTGCAGCAGATCGTGCGAGGTCTAGACGCCGTGGTCACCACCCAGGCCGAGTCCCTGGACCTCACCCTGGACGCCGACCTGGCCGTGGCCGGCCGCGAGCTGGCCGCCGCCGGGGGCTTCTCCGTGGGGGAGGCGACCGAGTCGTTGACGGTCACCGACCAGGGGACCCAGGCCACCACCGTGGTCCGGTTGCCCCAGGCGCGGCTCGGGGAGCGGCCCCTGGGGATGGTCCGCTCCGCCCAGACGCGCGTGCCCCTCGTCGACGACGTCGCCCACCTGGTCGGCACCGGGGTCACCGTCTTCCAGCGGATGAACGCCCGGGGTGACATGGTGCGCGTGGCGACCAGCGTGCTGGGGCCGGACGGGCAGCGCGCCGTCGGCACCTACATCCCGGCCGTCGCCGCGGACGGCACGCCCAACCCGGTGGTCACCGCCGTTCTCGCCGGCACCACCTACAAGGGCAGCGCCCAGGTCGTCGGCTCCTGGTACCAGGCCCGGTACGCGCCGCTGCGCGTCGGCGGGCAGGTGGCCGGGATGCTCTTCGTCGGGATGAAGCAGGAGAGCGTCGCCTCGCTCTCCCAGGCGCTGGTCGGGGCCTCCGTCGGCCAGCACGGCTTCGTGGAGGTCTACGGGGCCACCGGGTCGCGCAAGGGCGTCGTCCGCCTGTCCGGGCACCAGGATGCCGCCGCGCGGACCGGCACCAACCTGCTGGACGCCGCCTCCGCGCCCTACCTCGCCGACCTGCTCGACACCGCGCCCACGCTGAAGCCGGGCGAGGACGTCGTCCGGGAGTTCGAGGACCCGGTCGCCGGGGAGTCCCTGGTCGCCGCGAGCTACTACGCCCCGTGGGACTGGGTGATCGCGGCCGTCGTCCCGGAGTCGGACTACGCCGCGGCGAGCGATGCGGTGCGCGCCGGGCGTACCCGGTTGATCTGGTTGCTGGTCGTGACGTCGGTGGTGCTCGCCCTGCTCGGCGCGCTGCTCGGCTGGCGGATGGCCGGGCGTCTCGCCGCCCCGGTCGTCCGGCTGCGCGACACCCTGGTCGAGATGTCCCACGGCTCGTGGGACCTGACCCGCCGGGTCGACGAGCGGGGCAACGACGAGATCGGCGAGCTGGCCCGTGCCTTCAACGCCTTCGCCGATCGGGTCGCCACCACGATCCGGGGCGTGCGGGCGGCGGGGGACGCCGTCCGGGTCGCCGCGCAGTCGATGGCGACGATGGCCACCGACCTGACCTCGGCGGCCGGCCGCTCGGTGGGTCAGGCGGAACTGGCGCACAACTCCACCGAGGTGATCACCAGCAACGTCTCCTCGGCCGCCGGGGCCACGCAGGAGATGGCCGCCTCGATCGGGGAGGTCGCCGCGGCGGCCGCGCAGGCGTCGTCCGTCGGTCATCGGGCGGGGCGGATCGCCGCCCGGACCGAGACCACGGTGACCTCGCTGGCGGCCAGTTCGGCGGAGATCGGCAACGTGGTCAAGCTGATCGGCGCGGTGGCCGAGCAGACCAACCTGCTGGCCCTGAACGCCACCATCGAGGCGGCCCGGGCCGGGAGTGCCGGCCGGGGGTTCGCGGTGGTCGCGGAGGAGGTC